>ERZ856578.6-NODE-6-length-361978-cov-11.506639_pt1 | contig 361978 bp, 318 predicted proteins | sample MGYA00514384_ERZ856578 | MGnify/ENA primary metagenome ERZ856578 (study PRJEB29103, sample SAMN06111958) | human gut metagenome | biome: human gut; feature: ankylosing spondylitis patient; material: healthy_person | host: Homo sapiens | place: China:Hangzhou... | reverse complement strand
GGGAGCTGAGGGATTCGAACCCCCGACCCTCTGCTTGTAAGGCAGACGCTCTGAACCAGCTGAGCTAAGCTCCCCTTGGACTGCAAGCACGAACGAACATCGCTCCCTACCTGCAAGCGAGTGCAAAGGTAGACAAAAATCCCAAACCGACAAATACAAATCGAGGATTTTATAAAAAAACCGCGCACCCCGCACCCGAACACCTCCCAAAACCCGCCGGGGGAAAACCTCCACCCCTCGCCCCTTTTCCACCGATCCCGTAAAAAAAACTTGCGCGCGTCCTTCCGACAGAGGAAGGACGCGCGCAAATCGAAAAACGAAACGCCGGAAGGGGAGCCCCCTTCTCCGACGCATTTCCCATCACTCGAACGGCATACGCACCACCCGTGCGCGCAACAACTTGCCGCGCACCTCCACGTACACCTCGCTGCCCGGAGCGGACAATTCGGCCGGCACGTAGGCCATCGCAATGGCTTTCTTCAGGGAAGGCGACATCGTCCCGGAGGTTACCTGCCCGATCGGGTTGCCGGCAGCATCGGTTACCGGATAACCGTGCCGCGCGATGCCCTTGTCGATGAGTTCCAGCCCGACCAGACGACGGGAGACGCCTTGTTCCTTCTGCTGCTTGAGAAGCGGGCTGTCGATGAATTCCTTGGAAAACTTGGTGATCCATCCCAAACCGGCCTCGATGGGCGAAGTGGTGTCGTCGATGTCGTTCCCGTAGAGGCAAAAACCCTTCTCCAAACGAAGGGTATCGCGCGCGCCCAATCCGGCAGGAACGATCCCGAAAGGTTTCCCGGCTTCGAAGATCGCGTTCCACACCTTTTCGGCGGCTTCGTTGGGGATATAGACCTCGAAACCACCCGCACCGGTATAGCCGGTAGCCGAAACGATGACGTTGTCCAAACCGGCAAAACGACCCGTGCGGAACGTATAGTACACCATCGAAGAGAGGTCGATGTCGGTCAACGGCTGAAGGGCTTGCACGGCCAGGGGCCCCTGGACAGCCAGCAGAGAGAGCCGGTCCGAGCGGTTTTCCATCCCGGCGCCGGTGTCGTTGTGCGAGGCGATCCACTGCCAGTCCTTGTCGATGTTGGAGGCATTGACCACCAGCAGGTAATGCTCGGGGTCGAAGCGGTACACGAGCAGGTCGTCCACGATACCGCCCCGGCCGTTGGGCAGGCAGGAGTACTGGATCTTTCCGTCCACCAGTTTCGAAGCATCGTTGGTGGTGAGTTTTTGAATGAGGGGCAGCGCACCCGGTCCGCTGATGAAAAATTCGCCCATGTGGGAACAGTCGAACACGCCGACGGCGGTGCGAACCTTTTCATGTTCGGCATTGACTCCCTGGTACTGCACCGGCATTTCCCATCCGGCAAAAGGCACCATTTTCGCCCCGAGGGCGCAGTGGACGGCATGAAGCGCCGTTTTTTTGAGTGTAACGTTTTCGGTATCCATCGTGGTAGTTTTGTAGATTTCTCTTATGGCGAAGGCCGTTCCCTCACAAAGGAAATAGCCCGGGAGCAAAGATAGTGAAAGCCGAGTGCAAAGCCGAGGGGGAAAACGAAGTTTTTCTCCGAGGGGTTTGCCGAGGCGCATCCTGTCTTATCCAAAGACAGTGAAAGCCGAGTGCAAAGCCGAGGTGGAAAACGAAGTTTTTCCCGAGGGGTTTGCCGAGGCGCATCCTGTCTTATCCAAAGACAGTGAAAGCCGAGTGCAAAGCCGAGGTGGAAAACGAAGTTTTTCCCGAGGGATTGGCCGAGGCGCATCCTGTCTTATCCAAAGACAGGGAAAACCGAGTGCAAAGCCGAGGGGGAAAACGAAGTTTTTCCCCGAGGGGTTTGCCGAGGCGCATCCTGTCTTATCCAATCTTATCCCTGCTGCCTGCGCTGGAGCAAAGCCGCTACGGAAAGGGAAATCTACACTTTTTCAACACAATTTACTGATTGTCAAAAAACAGCTCTTTACCCGCACAAAAAAGGCCTTTCCCGCAAGCCGGGATATGGGGATGTTTTCTTAACTTGCGGCTTTATTTCAAAACTTTTACTACGGTATGGAAAACCTTCCCCCCATCATTCATTCGCTGCTGGACAACGACTTCTACAAGTTCACCATGCAAAATGCCGTGACCAAGCTGTTCCCTACGGCACGCGTGCGGTATCGGTTCGTCAATCGGGGCGGACACCACTTCCCTCCCGGATTCGACCGGGCGTTGCGCCGCCAGTTGGACATGATGGCGTCCCTGGCCTTGCAACCGGAAGAAAAAGCCTACTTCGCCCGCAAGTGCAGCTATCTGGACCCGGTGTATCTGGACTTCTTGAGCGGATACCGCTACGATCCGTCCGAGGTGAGCATCCGTCAGGAGGGGGGCGACCTTTCGGTGGAGATCGAGGGTTTCTGGTACCGGACCATCCTGTGGGAGGTGCCGCTGATGGCCGTTATCTCGGAACTGTACTACATCCTGACAGGACTCCAACGGGTGGACGACCGACAGGTGTGCGAGATCACCCGGCAAAAGATGGAGGCTTACAAGGCGCTGGACATCAAGATCGCGGAATTCGGCACGCGCCGCCGGCACAGCTACCGGGTACAGGAACTGGTGGTGGAGGCGCTGCAAAAATACGGGGGACGGAACTACATCGGCACTTCGAACGTGCGCTTGGCGATGGACTACAACGTGATCCCGATCGGCACCCATGCGCACGAGTGGTTCATGTTCCATGCGGCGCACTTCGGATACAAGATGGCCAACCGCATGGGGTTGGACAACTGGGTGAACGTCTACCACGGCGACTTGGGCATTGCGCTGACCGATACGTTCACGGCGGATGTTTTCCTGTGCTCGTTCGACAAGAAATTCGCCAAGCTGTTCGACGGGGTGCGGCACGATAGCGGCGATCCGCTGGTGTTCATCGACAAGATCACTTCGCACTACCGCAAGATGAACATCGACCCGACGTCCAAGACGATCATCTTCTCCGATACGCTCAACCCCCAGACGGTAAAACGCATCGCGGAATACTGCCGGGGCAAGATCGGGATGTCGTTCGGCATCGGGACCAACTTTACCAACGACGTGGGGCTCGAGGCGCTGAACATGGTGGTCAAGATGAGCGCGGCCTTTACCGAAAACGGCAAGTGGACTCCGACGGTCAAGTTGTCCGATTCCGAAGGAAAATACACGGGCGATCCGCAGGCGATCCGCCTGGCACTGGATATTCTGGGTATCTAAACGTTCCGCCACGGGGTGCGGGCAAGCGGGCGGCGCCTGCGGCGCCGCCCGCTTGCCCGCACCCCGTGGCGGAACGCCCGAATCGAGGATCTTTTCCTAAAAAAGCATCTTTCGGACGCATTCATGCAAAATTTTTCGGAAAAGGATGCCACTATCCCGAAACTATTCCCTTTTTCGCGGAACATTTTTCGGGAAAAAGTCCTACATTTGAAGCTATCTATCCAAAATCACCAAAAGGTATGAAAATAGAAGTAGAAAAAGCGGAGAAATCCCGCATCGATGAAGTAAATTTCGACAATATGCCTTTCGGCCGCTACATGAGCGACCATATGTTCATCTGCCAATACAAGGACGGGGCTTGGCAAAACCCCCGCATCGTCCCCTACCGTCCGTTGGAACTGGCACCTTCGTGTAAGGTATTCCACTACGGGCAGGCCATCTTCGAAGGGATGAAAGCCTTCAAGGATGCCGACGGACGCGTATTCCTGTTCCGCCCCTCGGACAACCAGGAACGCTTCAACAAATCGGCCGTGCGCATGAACATGCCGGAATTCCCGGCCGGGACGTTCCACGAAGCCATTCAAATGCTGCTCAAACTGGACCGCGACTGGATTCCCCAGGGCTTGGGCAAATCGTACTACATCCGCCCGTTCATGATCGCTTCTGAACCGGCGCTCAACGCCGTGCCGTCCAAGGAATACCTGATGCTGATCATCGGCGGACCGGTGGACACCATTTTCCACGGCGAAGTAAAAGTAAAAATCGCCGACCACTTCTCCCGCGCAGCCAACGGAGGAACGGGCTTTGCCAAATGCGCCGGCAACTACGGCGGACAGTTCTACCCCTCGACCCTGGCTTCGGAGGAAGGCTACCAGAGCGTCATCTGGACCGATGACGCCACCCACCAGTTCCTCGAGGAAGCCGGACAGATGAACTTCATGCTGCGCATCGGCGACACGTTGCACACCGCCCCGGTGAGCGAACGCCTGCTGGACGGCATCACGCGCCGCAGCATCCTGCAACTGGCGCAGGACATGGGCATCAAGGCCGAAGTCAGCCCCATCTCGGTGCAGCAGGTACTCGATGCTGCCGACAAGGGCGAACTCAAGGAGGCTTTCGGCTGCGGAACGGCTGCCGTGATCAGCCCCATCTGCGGACTGGGCTACAAGGACCGCTACATGCCCCTGCCGGAACTCTCGGCCGAGGAATCCTTCGGCGAGCGGCTGCGTCAGCGCATCTTCGACATCCAGTACAACCGCACCTCCGACCCCTACGGCTGGCGCGTGGAAGTCAAATAAGCGCTTTGCCCTCGACAGCCGGGACCAAGCGAGTGCAAAAAAAGGAGGGAATCCTTGCAAGGATTCCCTCCTTTTTTGCACTCGCCGAAAATGATTACATTTGAACTTTCACCGGAAAAAGTTTGTCCGGTAAGGATTCATGCGCGGGGCGCATGCGCCCCGCGCTTTTTTTCATGAAAAAAAGCCGACCATGCGCATAAAACAGGAATACGACCTCCGGGAGATCGCCGGAGAGTACATCGTGGTGATCCAGGGACAACTGGACGCGGACATGACCCGCGTGATCGCCCTGAACGAAAGCGGAGCCTGGTTGTGGGAGGAGCTCTCCGGGAAAGACTTCTCACCGCAGCAAGCCGCCGAACTGCTGTGCGGCCGTTACGAAGTGGAGGCCGACACCGCCTTAAGCGACGCCGAAAAATGGATCGAAAGCCTCGAAAAATGCGGAGCGATCGAAGCCTGAACCCTGCCACGGAGATGCTCCTGGCCCTGGTGCGGAACGCGCTGTGGGGCGAGCCGCTTGCAGCCGACACTTTTTCACGCGCCACCGACCCGCAATGGGCGCAAGTGGTTCGCCTGGCTTCCCGGGGCGGAGTAACGGCACTGGCCTTCGAGGGCGTCCTGCAACTGCCCGAGGCGTTGCGCCCGCCGCGAAACCTGCTGCTGGGCTGGGGGGTGAACGCTCAGCGCCTGGCCGAACGGTACCGCCGGCAGGAAGCGACCGTGGGCAAACTGGCCGCACAGTTGAGCGAACGGGGGCTTCGCACCCTGGTACTCAAAGGGTTGGGTACATCGCTTTACTACCCGCGTCCCCACCTGCGGGAATGCGGCGACATCGACGTTTGGCTGTTCGGGCAATGGGAGGAAGGCAACCGCTTTGCCTGCGAAAACGGCTGGGAACTCGACGAGCGCAGCGAAAAACACACGACTTTCGTCTTTGAAAATATCCTGGTGGAAAACCACCGAACGCTGCTCGACGAAGCGCTCTACACGATGGACCGCCGTCTGGACCGGACGCTGGAAGCCATGCTGCAGCAGAGTCCCTGCCGGGAAACCGTGCTGGAGGGGTGCTCCGTGTACTTTCCCCCGGCCGATTTCGACGCGCTGTTCCTGATCCGCCACGCGGCGATGCACTTTGCCTCGGGGATCTCCCTGCGGCATTTGGCAGACTGGGCCTGCTTCCTGCGCGCCCAGGGCGACCGGATAGACCGCGACGCTTTCCTGCGATGCCTCAAGGAGGAACGTTTGGAGCGCTTTGCGGGGGCTTTGACGGCCTGCGCGTGCCTTTGGCTGGGACTTCCCCAGACGTATGCCCCGATGCCGATCGCTCCCCACCGCAAGGACGCCCGCCGAATGTTCCCGGTGCTGCTGTCTGAAAAAAAGACCTGCCAGAGCCGCCAGCCGCTGGCCGTCCTCGGATTCAAAACCCGCCGATTCGTCTCCGAACAGTGGCGCTACCGGATGGTGTACGGACGCTTCAGTTTTCCCTACCGGGTACTGCTGTCCGTAAAAAGCCATTGGAAGCATCCCGATACGATCCTCTCGACCACTTATCCCCCGAAAAAGAAATGACCTTCGACCCCCCTACTCCCGAACGCCTCCCCTCGAAAAGCGAGCGGATCGTGCTGCGCGTGGCCGGACTTCCCTTTGCGGTGCAGGGCGCCGGCCTCATCGCTACGCTGCGCACCTTGGGCGGATTCCGTCCTTTCGTACAACCGGAGAAGGTGTATGCGGCGGACGACTGGCTCTTCCGTTTTCAGGAAGGGACGGAACAGGGGAAAGACCTTCCGGGCCTCCCACTCCACCGCTTTCAGACCGAGGGGATCGACTGCACGTTCTCGCGCCGGGACGAGGGATACGCCTTTTCGATGAGCGGCGGGGAGGGCTCTTCCGCCCCGTGCGGTTGGGTGTTTTCCCCGGCGGAAAAGAAGGCCCTGGCGTGGGGAGAGGCGGATCGGACGAGGCTGCGCTTTTCGCTGTGGATGGCCTTCGGGACGGCCGCCCTGTCCCGAGGGGTGGCGGCGCTGCATGCTTCAGCGGTTTGCGCGCAGGGAAAAGCGGTGCTGGTGCTGGGCGAGTCGGGTACGGGAAAAAGCACGCATACCCGCCTGTGGAGGGAATACATTCCGGGGGCGGAACTGCTCAACGACGACAGCCCTTTTCTGGAAGCCTCCGAGGAAGGGGTGCGGGTTTGGGGTTCGCCCTGGAGCGGGAAGACGCCCTGCTACCGCGACCTGGCTTTCCCCGTGGCGGGGGTCGTGCGGTTGGTACAGGCTCCGCACAACCGGATCCGCCGTCTTTCGACCCTCGAGGCGGTCGGGGCGCTGCTGCCGTCCTTCCCTCCGTCCTTTGCCTACGACCGGGCGGCTAAAGACCGGGTGCTGACCTTGATCTCCCATACGCTGATGCGCGTGCCGGTATTCCGCCTGGAGTGCCGGGCGGACGAGGAGGCGGCGCGTGTTTGCTACGGGGAAATATTCGGAAACGGGCTGCGATGAAAACCTTGGACAACGAGACCTACTTCCTGCTGGTGCGCCAGATGCTCGCCCAGGGGAAAACCGTCCTGCTGCGGGTACGGGGAGAGAGCATGACGCCTTTCTTTCCGCAGGGGTGCGAGATCCGCCTGCGTCCGGCCGAGGGAAAAGACCTGCGGCGCGGGACGCCGGTGCTGGCGCAAACCCGGGAGGGGATATACGTTTTCCACCGCATCGTACGCGTCTGCCCGGAAAAGATCGTGTTGCAGGGAGACGGCAACCTGCATGGATACGAAGAAACGACTTCCGAGCAGGTATTCGGGGCGGTAGATTGCGGCGGGAGGGCGCGGTGCAAGGCGCTGCTTTGGATTTGGGCCAGACCGCTGCGGCGTTACCTGCTGGGGATTTGGCGGAGGGCTTCCCGGTGGCGAAAGGAACGTTCCGAGGGGGATGCCCAGCGCTGAGCGTCGGCAAACGCGTCTCCCCAAGCGCAAAGCGGCGGCCCACAGGGCCGCCGCTTTGCGCTTGGGGAGACGCGTTTGCCCGGCCTATCTGGACTGGCAACCGCAGGGGCACACCGGGGATTCCCCCGCAGCCTTGGCCCGATAATAGGCCTGCGCCTGAGCGTACAGTCCTTCGACCGCCGCCCAATTGATAACCTGGAAGAACTCCGCCGCATAGTCGGCACGGCGGTTCTGGTACTTCAGGTAGTAGGCGTGTTCCCACACATCGACCAGGAGGATGGGGAAGCCCCGCTGCACCCCGCCTATCTTCATCATGGGGTGATCCTGATTGGGAGTAGAAATGACGGCCAGGTTGCCCGACGGCTCGACAATGAGCCACGCCCAACCCGAACCGAACTGTCCGGTAGCGGCCGCAATGAACTTGTCCCGGAAAGCCTCGAACGAACCGAATGCGCGGTCGATGGCCTCGGCAAGGTCGCCCGTGGGCCGGGGAGCCGTACCGACCGGGCCGATGACCTGCCAATAGAGGTTGTGATTGACGTATCCGCCGGCGTTGTTGCGCAGGGCCGGGGGGTAGTTGTCCACTTCGAGGAATATTTCCCCGAGGGTCTTGCCTTCCAGCGGAGTGCCTTTGAGGGCGTTGTTGAAATTGGCCGTATAGGTGGCGTGGTGCTTGTCGTGGTGCAGGTGCATGGTCTGCTCGTCGATGTACGGCTCGAGAGCATCGTACGCATACGAAAGAGGGGGTAATTCGAACATAGTGTGTCTGGTTTTTAGGATTGATGAATGTATTTGTTCTTCATAACGAAGTAAATGTACACAGAAAAGGCGGGAAGCGCAAGCGCTTCCCGCCTTTTCTGTATCGATTTTCTCGATCGCGGTATCGAGGTCAGAAGAGCGAGGTCTGTCCCCCGTCGCCCACCTGCCCGGAAGTGTCCTCGGCGAGAGGCGCTCCACTGCCCTCCCCGTCGGATTCGGGAAGGTCGGGCGAGGAAAATTCTTCGGAGGATGGTTCCTGCCCGTCTTGCAGATCGTCCGCCGTTTCTTCAAGACGGTCGTCGAGTTCGTCGGCTTCTTCCTCCTCCTCGTCCTCTTCCGGCTCCTGATAAGGCAAGGAGGGCAATGGGGTGATGGCCTTGACCTTGTCGGGAGAGAGTTGGTTGCCCTGGGCACGGATGCCCTTGACGGCAATGAACTCGGCCAATTCCACCCGGAGGTTTTCCCGGGGCGGAACGCCTTTCTCCCGGGCGAAGCTCACCGAAATCACGGGCAAGACATCCGTCGATACGAAAGCCAGGTGCGAGCCTTTGGCCTGCGAAATGACCGTTTCGGGTTTTTGCGAGCGGTCGATCAGGAAGCGTTTGACGTAGTATTTCTTTTTCTCCCCGTCGTAATACACCATCGAGACCGGATGGCGGGGATTCCACTTTTCGATCACGGGCGAATCGGGCTCGAAATGCGTGGCCAGGTCGTAGGAAAGCAAACGGACTTCGCCCCCGCGGGTGATCTCCAGGATGCGGTCGTCGCCATGGAACTTGCCCAGGGAACGCCCGCGCCCTTCGTCGTTGAGGCGCATGACGGCTTCGTCGAGCCAGATCTCGCGCGCAGAAAGCGTCGAGACGCCTTTCTCGGCCAGTTCGACCCGGCGGACAGGATATTTGGTCACCAAGTTGCCTTTGACCAACTGCCCCTTGACGGCCAGGTCGGCGAAATCGATCTCGAATTTCGTCTTGCGGAGTTTGGCCTGGGAACGCAGAAAGACGTTTACCTTTTCGGCCTCGCCGTTGGGATTGACCGAGAGGTACAGGATCTGCGAACCTTTCTTGCCCTGGGCGTACACCTTGTCGCGGGTTACGGCCGTAACGGCGAAACGTTTCATGTACGACCAACCGGAGGCTCCGTCGCGGTAGATAAGGTTGTAGATGGTGCGCTTGTCCTTCTTTTTCCACACCCCGGCATAGACGATGTCCTTGCCGACAAAACTCTTGGGCTGGATCTTCTGCACGGTAAAGGTGCCGTCCTTGAGAAAGACGATCACGTCGTCGATGTCCGAGCAGTCGCACACGTACTCGCCTTCGCCCTTCTTCAAGCCGTAGCCCACGAACCCTCCGGCGCGGTCCACGTACAGTTTGGTGTTCTGGATGGCGACCTTGGCGGCCTCGATGTTGTCGAAGGTGCGCAACTCGGTGCGCCGCTGGCGGTTTTGCCCGTATTTCTTTTTCAGGTTGCGGAAGTACTCCACGGCGGTGCGCACCATGTGGGCCAACTGATCGGTAACCCGGGCGATCTGCGCTTCGAGATCGGCTATGAGGCGGTCGGCCCGTTCGGCATCGTGGCGGGTGATGCGGCGCATGCGGATTTCGAGCAGGCGCTGGAGGTCTTCGTCGGTGATGGGCGCCAGCAGACGCGGTTCGAAGGGTTTGAGCTTTTCCCGGGTCAGTTCGATGGCCTGCTCGTAGGTCAGGTTGTCAAACAGTTTGTAGATGCGCTGTTCGATAAACAGTTTTTCCAGCGAAGCGGCCTGCCACTGGCCGCGGAGTTCGTCCAGCTGGACCTGCAGTTCCTGGCGAAGCATCTCGAGGGTGCGTTCGGTGGAATAGCGCAATACGTCCGAAACGCCGAGAAAAGCCGGTTTGTCCTCGCGGATGACGCAGCAGATGGGCGAAACGGACACTTCGCAGTCGGTAAAGGCATACAGGGCGTCGATGGTCTTGTCGGGCGAGATACCGGGGGCCAGACGGATGAGGATTTCGACCTTTTCCGCCGTATTGTCGTCGATGCTCTTGATCTTGATCTTGCCCTTTTCGTTGGCCTTGAGGATGGAGTCGATGAGCGAAGAAGTGGTCGTCCCGTAAGGGATCTCGTCCACCACGAGGGTCGAGCGGTCCGCCTGGCGGATACGGGCGCGCACCCGCACGCGTCCGCCGCGCTTGCCGTCGTTGTACCCCGATACGTCGGCGATGCCCCCGGTGGGAAAATCGGGATAGAGGTCGAACGGACGGTCTTCCAGCACGGCGATCGAGGCGTCGATCAGTTCGCAGAAATTGTGCGGAAGGATCTTGGTGGACAGGCCGACGGCGATGCCCTCCACGCCCTGCGCCAAGAGCAGGGGGAACTTCATCGGGAAAAAGATCGGTTCCTGGTTGCGGCCGTCGTAGGAGGTCTGCCATTTGGTGATCTTGGGATTGAAGACGGTCTCCAGGGCAAATTTCGACAGACGGGCTTCGATGTAACGTCCGGCGGCGGCGCTGTCCCCGGTGAGGATGTTTCCCCAGTTGCCCTGGGTGTCGATCAGGAGTTCCTTTTGCCCGAGCTGCACCAGCGCGTCCTTGATCGAGGCGTCGCCGTGCGGGTGGTACTTCATGGTATTGCCCACGATGTTGGCCACCTTGTTGTAGCGTCCGTCCTCCATCTCGCGCATGGAATGGATGATGCGGCGCTGAACGGGTTTGAAACCGTCGTTGATCTCCGGTACGGCCCGTTCGAGGATGACGTACGAGGCGTAGTCGAGAAACCAGTTCTCGAACATGCCGTCCACTTTGACCAGGCGTTCGGAGTCCCGGGGGGCGGATTCCCCGGTGGGGGTTGCGGTATTTTCCTGTTCGTTTTCGTTCATTTGGTATGTTTTCCCGTCCTTTGTTCTTCTGTTTGTTGCTTAAAGAGCGTTTCGAAGCTGCTTCATCGCTCAATCTTCCTGCCGGGCCTCTCCCGAGCGGGCGGCGGGCGGTACGAGGTCCAACTCTTCGAGCGAAATACCGTCCTGCTCTACACGCAGGTTGGAAACGATGAAGTCCTGACGCTCCTGGGTGTTCTTGCCTACGTAAAATTCGAGCAGCGAGGGGATGGACATGTCCTTTCCGATGAGCACCGGTTCCAGGCGGATGTCGCGTCCGATAAATCCGGAAAACTCCTCGGGGGATATCTCGCCCAGACCTTTGAAGCGGGTGATCTCCGGGTTGCCCTTCAGTTTGTCCAGCGCGGCGCGTTTTTCGGCTTCGCTGTAACAATAGATGGTCTCCTTCTTGTTGCGCACGCGGAACAGCGGTGTCTGAAGGATGTACAGATGCCCTTCGCGGATGACCTCCGGGAAAAACTGGAGGAAGAAGGCTATGAGAAGGATCCGGATGTGCATCCCGTCCACATCGGCATCGGTGGCGATGATGATGTTGTTGTAGCGCAGGTTCTCGGTGCCTTCCTCGATGTTCAGGGCGGCCTGGAGCAGGTTGAATTCCTCGTTTTCGTACACCACCCGCTTGCTCATGCCGTAGCAGTTCAGCGGTTTCCCGCGCAGGGAAAAGACCGCCTGGGTATTTACGTCGCGGGCTTTGGTGATCGAACCGCTGGCCGAATCGCCCTCGGTGATAAAGATGGAGGACTCCAAACGGCGTTCGTCCTTCATGTCCCCGCGGTGCGTACGGCAATCGCGGAGCTTGCGGTTGTGCAGGCTTATCTTCTTGGCGCGTTCCTTGGCGATCTTGCGGATGCCGGAGAGCTCCTTGCGCTCCTTTTCGGCTTCCTGGATCTTCCGCAGCATGGCCGCAGCCGTCTCGGGATTCTTGTGCAGGTAGTTGTCCAGTTCGCGGGTGATGAAATCCACCACGTACGAACGGATGGTCGGTTTCTCGCCGCCCATCTCGGAGGAGACCAGGCGCGTCTTGGTCTGGTCGCCGAAGGAAGGCTCCATCACCTTGACGCTGATGGCGGCCACGAGCGATTTGCGCACGTCGGCTGGTTCGAAGGGCTTGCCCCAGAAATCGCGGGCCACCTTGACGATCGCTTCCCGGAAAGCAGCCAGGTGCGTCCCTCCCAGAGGGGTGTACTGCCCGTTGACGAACGACCAGACGTCCTCGCTGTAATGCGAGGCGGAATGGGTGAGCGCCACCTCGATGTCGTCGCCCCGCAGGTGGACGATGGGGTATTCGATGGCCGTATCGATCCGGTCTTCGATCAGGTCCTTCAAGCCGTTCTCCGAGCGGTAGGCCGTCCCGTTGAGCCAGATGGTCAGCCCGGGATTGAGGTAGGTGTAGTTGCGCAGCATGTTCTCCACGTACTCGTACCGGTAACGGTAGGCGGGGAACACGTCGGTATCGGCGCGGAAGGTGATGCGGGTGCCGTTCTTTTCGGCGGTGGGTACGATGGGGTCGTCCTGGTCCAGAATCCCCTGACGGAAAAGGGCGCGCTTGCACTCCTTGTCCCGGAAGGAGACGACCTCGAAACAGGACGAGAGAAAGTTTACGGCTTTGGTCCCCACCCCGTTGAGGCCCACGGCTTTCTTGAAGACGGAGGTATCGTACTTCCCGCCGGTATTCATCACCGAGACGCATTCCACGACCTTGCCCAGGGGGATGCCCCGGCCGTAGTCGCGCACCGTTACGGCGCCGTCCTCGATGGTGATGTCGATGCGCTCGCCCTGCCCCATGACAAATTCGTCGATGGAGTTGTCGATGATCTCCTTGAGCAGGACGTAGATACCGTCGTCCGAGGAGGATCCGTCGCCCAGTTTGCCGATGTACATCCCGGGGCGCAGGCGGACGTGTTCGCGCGGAGAGAGGTTGACGATCTTGTCTTCGGTATAAGCTGCGTTTTGATTTTCAGGCATAAAAACCGTCCCGAAGGAAAATATGCGGATTTTCGGGGCGTTGCGCAAATTTAAGAAATTACGGGGAAAAGCGGATTTTTTTCTTTCGGGGGAAAATGAAAAAATCATAGAAAACATTTGTACGATTCACAAATGATTATAACTTTGTTTTATCCGAGAAAACACTCCGCCCTTTCTCAACGGCGGACACCTAACTAACTACACAAGAGACGACTTATGAACAACTTGGATCAGGTAAAAAGAATCTTCGACATTTCGATTTACCAACGGGATCGGTACGATCTGGATACTGCGCTGTCCCACCGGGCACGCGGCGAATGGGAAAGCATTTCCTCCCGCCAATACGTCGAACGCATCGACCGGGCAGCGCGCGCCCTGGTAGCGGCCGGGATCGAAAAAGGCGACCGGGTGGGCATCATCTCCTCCAACCGCATAGAATGGTGTGTGCTCGACCAGGCCATCACCAAAGCCGGAGCGATCACCGTCCCGGTCTATCCGACGCTGTCCAAGGAAGATTTCCAGTATATTTTCCAGCACAGCGCGATACGCCTGTGCTTTGTGGCCAGCAAGAACCTCTACGCCAAAGCCGATGAAATCCGCCATCAGGTGAACACCCTGGAGGGCATCTACGTCCTCGACCCGGCGGGAGACCTTCCCACGTTGGAAGACTTCCTGCGCGAAGGCGACGACCCGGCCTTGCAGGAAACGGTGGACCGGCGCGCCGCCGAGGTAAGTGAAGACGATGTGGCCACCCTGATCTACACCTCCGGCACGACGGGCAAACCCAAAGGGGTGCTGCTCTCCCACAAAAACATCCTGTCCAACGACAAGATCTGCATCCCGCGCATCATCGAGATCGAACGCAAACATGCTTTGAGTTTCCTGCCGATGAGCCACATCTACGAGCGCACGGTCAACTATTGCTACCAATTGTTGGGCTGCAGCGTCTTTTTTGCCAAATCGACCGATACCATCGCCACCGACGCCCTGCACGCCCGTCCGTACATCATGATGGTCGTCCCGCGCGTGGTGGAACGCCTCTACGCCAAAATATCGGCCAAGGGAGAAGCGCTCCAGGGTTGGCGCAAGGGACTCTTCGACTGGGCGGTCCGCCTGGGGATGCGCTACCGCCCGTACGAAAACAGCCTGGGCTACCGAATAAAACTGGCGGTGGCGCGACGGCTGGTCTTCGACAAATGGCGCGCGGCGCTGGGCGGCGATCTGCGCATCATGATCAGCGGGTCGGCCAGTCTCGACGCACGCCTGTGCCGTTTGTTTTGCGCAGCGGGCATCGTGCTGAACGAGGGATACGGGCTGACCGAGACCAGCCCGATCGTCTCGACCAACGTTTACCCCAACCGAGGATTGCGCATCGGTTCCATCGGCCGACCGCTCGAAAACCTGGACGTGCGCATCGGAGAAGACGGGGAAATTCTGGTAAAAGGCCCGAGCGTGATGCTGGGCTACTACAAGGAACCGGAACTCACCGCCGAGGCGTTCGACCCGCAGGGGTATTTGCGCACCGGGGACATCGGACGCATCGAGGACGGTTTCCTCTACATCACCGACCGCAAGAAGGAATTGTTCAAGACTTCGGGAGGAAAATACATCACCCCCCAGCCGATCGAAAACGCCTTGATGCAATCCCGGTACATCGACCAGGCGATGGTGGTGGGCAACGGCAAGGAACACCCCTCGGTGATCCTCGAACCGGATTTCGGCGAACTGGCGCTCTGGTGCGAACAGCGGGGTATCCCCACGGGAGACCGGGCGGCGATGATCTCCGACGAGCAGGTGCTGGCGCTGTACAAGGGTTTGGTGCACGAGGTGAACAAGGGCTTGAGCAACTGGGAACGGCTCCGGCATTTCCGCCTGGTAGCCGACCCATGGACCACCGAAGGCGGGGAACTGACCCCTACCTTGAAGATAAAACGCCGCCGGCTGACCGAAAAATACGCCGGGCTGATCGCCGATATTTACCAGGAAGACCTCCTGGAAAACAAGCCACAGGAATGATCCCCCTGTACAAGGTTTCCGCTTTACCCCGAAAAAGAACGACATGCTGGACTTCCGACTGAAAGTTTTCTACACCGTAGCTTCCGAGAAGAGCTTTACCAAGGCGGCGCACAAGCACAACATCACCCAGCCCGCCGTGTCCAAACACATCCAGGAGTTGGAACGGATCTACGGCATCACCCTGTTCGAGCGGCGGGGCAGCAGCATCCTGCTCACCGAGGCGGGACGCATCCTCTACGAGCAGGCCAAAAACATCGACGAGATCTACCGCGAGATCGACTACCGGATCTCCTCGCTCAAGGAAGAACACAAGGGCGAATTGCGGCTCGGTGCTTCGACGTCCATCGCCCAATACGTCCTGCCGGAAGCCATCGCACGGTTTTACAATTACTACCCGGCCATCAAGTTGAGCCTGATCAGCGGCAACACCGAACAAGTGGAGCAAGCCCTGCTGGACAAGGAGATCGACCTGGGATTTGTCGAAGGTCTGCCGAGCAACCACTTGTTGCACTACACCGAATACATGGACGACGAACTGGTGCCCATCACACGCAAGGGTGGCTTGTACGCGACCCGGAAATACTCCCTGGAGGACATCACGGAACTGCCTTTGGTCATGCGCGAGGATGGGTCGGGGACGTTGGACATCCTGCGCAAGAAACTGCTGAGCGAGGGTCATATCCGGTTGGACAGCAGCCTGAACGTGATCATCAAACTGGGCAGCACGGAGAGTATCAAGGCTTTTGTGCGGCAGACGGACTGCATCGCGTTCATTTCCAGACAGGCACTCAAACGGGAAAGCGACTTGTACGACCTGGAGATCATCTCGATCCGGGGGCTGGAACTGAAACGGAAGTTCTACCGGGTGTCCCTGCGGGGCGAACTTTCCGGCAACGCTTCCCTGTTTATCAAACACTTGCAGGGGTGATTTCCACGCACAGGGGGGCGGGCAAGCGGGGGCGCCTTCGGCGCCCCCGCTTGCCCGCCCCCTGTGCGTGGAACACTTCAGAGGTCCTCCCCGTCGCGCGAAACAGTAAAATCGGAGCTGTGAAGCACCGCCTTGTTGTATTCCAACGGCTTCCCGTCGGCAATAGAACGCAGGGCCAAACCCAAACTGCGCAGCAGCGCATCGCCAGCAGCCGTATCCCACTCCATCACACTCCCGTAACGGGTATAACGATGGGCGCGCCCCTCGGCGATCGCACAGTACTTCACGCAACTGGCCATCGGAAGGATCTCCGCCTGGGGATGTTGCCGGGCAAAATTCTCGATGTACTCCTCCATCTGCGGCGTATGACGCGACTTGCTCACCAACAGCACATAATGGTCCGGATACGGCCCGCAGGGGAGCTTTACCCCTTGCAACTGTTCCAGCGAGTCGAACTGCTGCCCGGCTGCGCACTCGATGCGCATGACCGGAAAGTCCGTCGCCCCGACATACAGCAGGCCGTCCTCGGGCAAAAAGATAACCCCGGCCACCGGAGCCCCCTGCTCCACCAAAGCGATATTGACCCCGTACTGGTGCGAACCGTTGATAAACTCCTTGGTCCCGTCCAGCGGATCGATGATGAACACCCGGTCCCAAAGCCCCCGCACCGAAAAATCGGCGGCTGCGCTCTCCTCGCTGATCATCGGAATCCCCAGCGGAAAGAGTGCTGCAGCGATGGTATTCTGCGCCGCATAGTCGGCATCGGTTACCGGAGAAAGGTCCGCCTTTTCCCGCACCGAATACTGCCCCGACTTGACCTTGACGATCTCGGCCCCGGCCGCCGTAGCGGCATTGACCATGGTAAGGAGTATTTTTTGCCGTGAAGGTATCATAAATACATATGTTTTTTCAATATTGTGCCGAGGAAGCCTCCCCCTGCACCAGTTTCTTGGCCGAAGAAGTACCGATACGCGTTACTCCCAGAGCGATCATCTGCTCGGCTGCGTTCAGATCGCGTACCCCGCCGGCTGCCTTTACCGGCAACGGAGCGCCAGCCTCGACCATGATGCGCACCGCCTCGGGAGTAGCCCCGCCGGGACGTCCGTCGGCAGGTTTGAAAAATCCGGTAGAAGTCTTCAGGAAAACACGCGGAGCCGCTTCCTCCCCGAAGTTGTCCAACACCGTATCGCGGATCAACTCACTGAGTCCCTCGATCTCGTCGGGACGCAAAGCAGCCGTTTCCAGAATCCACTTGGCCGTCTTTCCGGCCTGAAGTACCAGATCGGTGCACACGTACACCTGCTGGGCGACGTATTCCACCTTGCCGCGTTTGTACATGGGATAATCGGCCACGAAATCCAGTTCGTCCGCTCCATCGGCCAGGGCGCGGCGTGCTTCGGCCAGCTTCTCCTCGGTCGAATACGTGCCTTCCGGAAATCCGATGACCGTGCCCACCAGCACCTCGCTGCGGCTTTCGTCGATCATCCGCCGGGCGACGGCCACCTGGTCGGGACGGATCATGATGAGCTTGAAATGTTCGTCGATAGCCTCCTGGATGTATTTCCGGGCTTTTTCCCGGTATTCTTCCGGGGTGATGCCCGCCGTGGCAGGCGTTTCGAGATAGGTCGAATCGAGATACTGTCGAATATCGGTCATAGCGGTTTTTGATGTTTGGTTGTTCCTGTGGTGCAAAGGTAGGCAATCTGCGCCAGACCCCGGGCCGAAGGTTCGGGTTTCTTTCACGCCCTTACCGGGAAGGGTGAAAAACGGTTTGGAAATTCTGTTCGATCCGCTGAGCCAACAGTTCCGGATCGATCCCCAGGGTTGCAGCCGACTCGCGGTACACCTGTTCGATGGTCAGTTCGGCATCCTCGTCGGTCTCGAAGAACAGCCGATCGAGCGGAATGACCGCCAGCAGGCCTTCGCGCCGCACCCCTTCCTTGCCCAGGGAGAAGTAAAAACCCTGCTGCACCAGCGACTCGGCCAGTTGGGGATTTTTCCGGTATCCATGCACGATCCAGGGCTGGGTGGGAGCCACCTCGCGCCGCACGACCGACAATTCGTTGAAATGCCCCACACAATGGATCATCAGCGGCTTGCCGAGCTGCTCCGCGATGCGGACGTGAGCGAGGAACAGGTCGGACTGCTCCGAAAAACTCATCGGGCTGCGCTTGTCGAACCCGCACTCCCCGACGGCCAGGGCGGATTTCGGACGGCACATCTTTTCCAAGTGGGGATACAGATCCTTGGTCCATTCGTAAAACAAAGGGTGCGCTCCTATGGAGTAATACCCGCGCGAGACGGGGTCGTCCCAGGAAAAAATCACATTTTTGATGTCGGTCGGCGAAGCCTTTCCGTGGGTATGGACGTCGTAAAAATTCATGTCCGCAGTATTGGGTTTTGTGAGAGGTTCGGGTAGTCGGAATCGGTTCGAAGTGAAGGGTCAATAGTGGTATTTCTCGCCCCACCTGGATTTGAGGTATCGGCGCAGAGCCTCTTCCCGGTCATTGGGGCCGGGATCGTAAAACTTGGTCCCCGCAATCTGTTCCGGAAGATACTCCTGAAGGGCGAAATGTTCCGGCAGATCGTGCGGATAGACGTAGTCCGTCCCGTAGTGGAGGTCTTTCATCAACCGGGTGGGGGCGTTGCGCAGGTGCAGCGGCACGGAGAGGTCGCCCGAGCGACGGACTTCGGCCTGCGCCGCGCCGATGGCCTTGTAAGCCGCATTGCTCTTGGGACTGGAGGCCAGGTAGGTCGCACACTGGGAGAGGATGATCCGGCTCTCGGGATAGCCGATGGTCGAGACCGCCTGAAAGGTGTTGTTGGCCAGGATCAGGGCTGTAGGATTGGCATTGCCGATGTCCTCCGAAGCCAGGATGAGCATCCGTCGGGCGATGAACTTGAGGTCCTCGCCGCCCTCGATCATCCGCGCCAGCCAGTACACCGCCCCGTTGGGATCGCTGCCCCGGATGGATTTGATGAAGGCCGAGATGATGTCGTAGTGCTGCTCGCCCGTCTTGTCGTAACGCGCGGGGTTTTGCTGCACTTTTTCCAGCACCATCTTGTTGGTGATCTCCACCTTGCCCCCCGTTTCGGAGCTCACCACCAGTTCCAGGGTGTTGAGCAGTTTGCGGGCATCCCCGCCCGAGAGTCGGATCAGGGCGTCGTATTCGCGAAAGACAATGTCTTTCTTGCACAGGTATTCGTCCTGTTCGGCCGCCCGGTGCAGCAGGGCGATGAGGTCGTCCTTGGAAAGGGATTCCAACACGTACACCTGGCAGCGGGAAAGCAAGGCCGGGATGACTTCAAAACTGGGATTTTCCGTCGTGGCGCCGATCAGGGTTACCAGCCCCCGCTCCACGGCCGAGAGCAGCGAATCCTGCTGCGACTTGGAAAAACGGTGGATTTCGTCGATGAACAGGATCGGTTTGGCCGCCTGGAAGAGGTTGGCCCCTTCGGTAGCCTTGGCAATGACATCCCGCACGTCCTTTACCCCAGCGTTGATGGCCGAGATGTTGTAAAAGGGCCTGTCGATCTTTTTGGCCAGGATGTGCGCCAGGGTGGTCTTTCCGCTGCCGGGAGGCCCCCAGAAGATCATCGACGGGACGTACCCCGACTCGATGATCCTCCGCAGAGGCGTGCCCGGGCCTACGATGGATCGCTGCGCGACGTATCCGTCGAAATCGTCGGGGCGCATCCGTTCGGCCAAAGGGGTGGTGATGTCCATCGGGGTGTTTTTTGTCGTGCTTTTAACCGAACAAATTTATACTTTTGTCCCGAGATAACCTCGCCCTGCCCGGGGGAATCCCCGCGGTTTAGAACAACTTTAACGCTACGAAAAAACAAGCCATGACCCCGCTGGAAATAAACGGTTGCCAGGTAGCTTTCGGTGCGGACGGCTTTGCCCGCCTCGAGGCTTTCCTGCGCGAAAACCGGGAGGAGTTCTCCCGGATCGTCATCCTGTGCGACACCCATACCCACGAACACTGCCTGCCGATGCTGGCCGAAAACGTACCCTCGCTCACCGACTACGAGATCGTGGAAATCCCCGCCGGCGAATCGTACAAAAACCTGGATACCTGCCGGCAGATCTGGGAAGCGCTCTGCGACCTGAAAGCCGACCGCCACACCCTGCAGATCAACCTGGGCGGGGGGGTGATCACCGACATCGGCGGTTTCGTCGCCTCGTGCTACATGCGGGGCATTCCCTTCGTCAATATCCCCACCACGCTCCTCTCCCAGGTGGATGCCTCGGTGGGAGGAAAAACAGGAGTCGATCTGGGCGGGATCAAAAACATCATCGGGCTGTTCTCCCTGCCGCGCATGGTGGTGGTGCATGCCGGTTTCCTGACGAGCCTTCCCCAGGAGGAAATCCTCTCGGGCTTTGCCGAAATGCTCAAACACGGACTGATCCGCAGCCGGAAGCATTGGGAAGACCTCTCGGGGACGAAGGATTTCTCGTTTGAAAAGACTGAAAAACTCATTTACGATTCGGTCAAGATAAAATACGACGTGGTGCGGGAAGACCCCACCGAAAAAGGCCTGCGCAAGACGCTCAACTTCGGCCATACGATCGGCCATGCGGTCGAGACCTACTTCATGGGCATGCCCACCCCATTGAGCCACGGCCATGCGGTGGCCATCGGCATGGTGTGCGAAGCGTGGCTCTCGGGCGAGTTCTGCACGTTGGACAAGGCGTTTGCCCCGGCTTTCCGCGACTATGTCAAGGGGCTTTACGGCGCGGTCGAGGTACCTGTGCAGGCCATCCCGCAGATCCTGGAGATCATGCTCCACGACAAGAAAAACTCCCGGAAGGGCATCAACTTCACCCTGCTGGAGGCCATCGGAAAGGCTTCGATCGACCATTACCTCGACCCGGAAGCGATCCGCCGCTCGATCCTGTTTTACAACGCGCCGGGCACGGAAGACGCTCCCCGGGAAGAATAAAGGACGCGACTTCTCCTCCGGTCTATCCGAACCGGAGAAATGCACAGCCTGTCAAGAAAAATGAAAGAAAATCATCCGCTACCCTTGCCAAGGCAAACGAATAATTCCCTACATTTGGACAGTATCATACCTTTGGCTGCCATGAAAACTCGACGATTCCTTTGGGGACTGCTCGCCCTCGTATTGGTGCTGTCCCTTGACTCCTGTGCGGTTCGTCCGCCACATCCCACCCCGGGACCGCCACCTCCCGCATACCGTCCGCACAAGCCGCATCCCAAAAAAGCGCACAAACCCGGCAAACCGCCTCGCCCGCCGAAACATCGGCCGGGGAAGCCTGTGCCTGCTCCCCCTCCCCAAGCGGGACCGGGTGTGTTGGCTCCTGTTCCGCCCGAGCCGCTTGCTGCGACGCAAACTCCCAAAGCCGGTTTGCCTACGCCACCTCCGGCTCCCGAAGAATAAAACGCAGTCCCATTGCTCGATATGCATCGAGAAAACCCTCCACCGGCGAGCTCCTGCGGAGCTCGCCGGTGGAACGCTTGCCCGCACCCTGACAGGGTTCCCCACCCCAACTTAAGGAGCAAATTTTCCTCCCCTCTGCAACCGGTACCTCTACGACGACGAATCCATCTGAAAAACAGCCCTCCGGTGGCCCCCCGGCAAAACAATTCTCCTTTCCCGGGCAAAAAGTAAACGCGATGCGGGACGATCCCCGGAAAATCCGTACATTTGGCTGGTAAAACAATCTCGAAAACATGAGCGAAGACAACAATAAAAGTGCGAAAATGGCCTCGCTGAAGACCATTCTCGAAAAGATGGACAAGACCTACGGCAAAGGCGCGGTGATGATCATGGGCGAGCGCGAAGTGGAACCGGTGGATGTGATCCCTACCGGTTCGCTGGGACTGGACCTGGCGCTGGGCGTGGGAGGCTACCCCCGGGGACGCATCGTGGAGATCTACGGTCCGGAATCCTCGGGTAAGACGACCCTTACCCTGCACGCCATCGCCGAAGCGCAGAAAGCCGGCGGTATCGCCGCCTTTATCGATGCGGAACATGCCTTCGACCGTTTCTACGCCGAGAAACTGGGTGTGGATGTGGACAACCTGGTAATCTCCCAACCGGACAACGGAGAACAGGCGCTCGAGATCATGGAAAACCTCATCCGCAGCGGAGCGATCGACATCGTGGTGGTCGATTCGGTGGCGGCTCTGACTCCCAAGAGCGAGATCGAAGGCGACATGGGCGACTCCAAGATGGGCCTCCAGGCGCGCCTGATGTCCCAGGCGCTGCGCAAACTCACCGGGACGATCTCCAAGACCAAGTGCGTGGCAATCTTCATCAACCAGTTGCGCGAAAAGATCGGCATGATGTTCGGCAATCCGGAGACCACCACGGGCGGAAATGCGCTCAAGTTTTACGCTTCGGTGCGCTTGGACATCCGTCGCGGCAGCCAGATCAAGGAAGGCGACAAGGTCCTGGGCAACCGTACGAAGGTCAAAGTGGTCAAGAACAAGATGGCACCTCCCTTCCGCTCCACGGAATTCGACGTGCTGTACGGCGAGGGCATCTCCCGCACGGGCGAGATCGTCGACTTGGGAGTGGAATACGAAGTGATCCAAAAGAGCGGATCGTGGTTTTCCTATGCGGGAAGCAAACTGGCGCAGGGACGCGATGCGGTCAAGGAACTGTTGAAAGACAACCCGGAATTGGCCGAAGAGATCGAAACCAAGGTCCGGGAAAAGATCGCCGAGGGGACATCCAAAAAAGCCTGACGATCCCCGTGCGTGCAAGCAAAAGGGGGCGGCCTGCGGCCGCCCCCTTTTGCTTGCACGCACGTTCTTGGAAGCCTTCGGACAGGCTTTTTCGCAAAACAGGAGGCGCCTCGGCAAACCCCTCGGGAAAAAAACTCTGTTTTCCCCTTCGTTTTTACGCTCGGCTTTCGCTATTTTTGCAAGAAGAGGGCAAAAAGAAAAAGCGGACGGGAAAAGACTCCCCGTCCGCTTCTTTCCTAACAAATAATCATAACAATTAACACTAAAAACGCTTTGCTCTTTGAAACGCAATAAAAAATGAAAACACTTTCCTAACGACACAAAGGTACTCCGCGCCTCTCTGAAAAAATACAAAAGAAAAGTTATATTTTGGTTAAAGAAAATGGCCCTCAACCCCTCGATATTAACATGTGAATTCCAGGACTTTATCCGATCGGACCGCGCCAGCGAACTCCTGTCGGGGGGAGTGTTTGCCAGCCCCTTTAACGATATTTCGCCCCAGGAACTCGCCACCCAGATAAAAGGCTACCGCAAAGCCCTCGAAAAACTCCCGCACCTGGCCGCCCGACGAGGGATTGTCTATCCCCCCGGCCTGTCCTTGGAACAATGTTCGAGCGAAGCCACCGCGCGGTACAAAGCCGCCCTGCTTCCCGAAGGCCGCCGCTGCGCCGACCTTACCGGAGGTTTCGGCATCGACACCCTGGCACTCAGCGAACGCTTCGCCCAAGTGGACTATTACGAGACCCAGGCGGAACTTGCCCGGATCGCTGCACACAATTTTTCCGTCCTCGGAGCGGGCAACATCGCCGTCCATTCCGAAGACGGCCTCGCTGCCCTGGAGACCGCCCAAAAGGAGTACGATCTCATATACGCTGACCCGGCCCGGCGGGATACCCACGCCCACCGGGTATTTTCAGTCACGGACTGCACGCCGGACATCGCCTCCGCCCAGGACCTCCTGCTCTCGCGCAGCCGCCGCCTGCTGGTCAAACTATCGCCCATGCTGGACATTGCGGCCACCCTGCGGATCTTCCCGCAGACCTCGCAAGTGCATGTAGTAGCCGTGCGCAACGAGGTGAAGGAGCTCCTGCTGGTGATCGAGCGCGGGTTTTGCGGACAGGCCGTACGCTATGCCGCCGACGTCTATCCCGGGAGGGAAGACCGCATCTTCTCCGGGAAGCTCTCCGCCGACTCCCCTTCTCCGCCGGTTTCCGAAGTCCAACCATACCTCTACGACCCCTCGGCGGCGGTGCGCAAAGCAGGCTTGACCGATGCGTACGGCCTGTCTGCAGGGCTGTCCAAGGTCCATCCTTCCGCCGGGCTCTACACTTCCCCGCAACGCGTCGAAGGATTCCAAGGGAGGGTGTTCCGCGCACTCGGTCCGGTAACCCGGAAAAACCTCTCGGAATACTTCCCCGAGAGGCGCGCCTCGGTCGTAACGCGCAATTATCCGGCGACGGCTGCGAGCCTGGCCAAGGATTTCCGGCTCAAGGACAGCGAACGGATGTTCCTGCTCGCCTTTCGCGACAGCAAAAACCGACCGCGCCTTCTGGCCGCCGAAAGGATGTATCTCCTTCCCGGGAAATGATCCGGCCGGGGACATACTTTCGGAACTTTTCCCCTCCCTTTTTGAGGGTGAAAAACCTTTTCCTTGAAAGGAGGATTTTATCCTATATCGCTGCCCGTTAATCATGCCTTCCTTCGCTTGGCTTGCGCAAACCCGGACGGTATGAACCCATCTGTTCCAAGGGGTTCCATCGGTCAAATACCCAGTTTATCCACCCAATCCCGAACGGTCTTCTCATTGGCGCCGTTGAGCAAGCACCCTTCTTTCCAGTTCAGTGCGGGGTATTCTCTTTTCAAGGCTGCGACGCTGTTGGCAATGCTGCTGCTGCCCGAGGTGGCGAACGGGATGAGAGTCTTGCCCTTTAAGTCGTGGCTCTCGATAAAGGTGTTGACGATCCGCGGGGCGAGGTCCCACCAAATGGGATAGCCGATAAAGATCACATCGTAGTCGTTCGCATCCCATTTTTCGCCGCCGACAGCCGGACGTGCCTTCGGGTCGTTCATCTCCACCGAACTGCGCGAACGCGTGTGGTTCCAGTCGAGATCGGCACTCGTGTAGGGTTCGGCCGGGGTAATGGCGTAGAGTTCCCCGCCGGTCTCACTGGCCAGCAGCTTTGCCACGCGGGCCGTGGTCCCCGTGGCCGAGAAATAAGCAACGAGGATCTTGCGATTCGATCGTGTATTGTCCATATCCTGTTTTTGTTGCGCGCAGGCTGTGCCCGCCATGCAGACGAGCAACAAGCATGCCCATAGGGTTTTATACATGGGTGATCGGTTTATTTTTCCAGTTTGTCGTATTCCTGATCCGTAACGGGTTCCAGCCACTGGTTCGAGGTATTCTCCCCGGCGATCTCGAACGCCAGGTGCGCAAACCAACTGTCGGCCGCCGCCCCGTGCCAATGCTTTACGCCTGCGGGGATGTGGATGACCGTGCCGGGCAGGATTTCCACGGCCGGCTGCCCTTCCTGCTGATACCACCCTCGGCCGGCTACGCCGATGAGCATCTGGCCGCCGCCCTGGGTCGCGTGGTGGATGTGCCAGTTGTTGCGGCAACGCGGCTCGAAGGTAACGTTGGAAACGTTCACCTGCTCGCGAGAAATCGGCGCGAGATAACTCTGCCCGGTGAAATACTGCGCATAAGCCGTATTCGGTTCCCCGATGGGAAAGATCATCCCGCGCTGGAAAGCGGCCCGGGCATCCTCGCCCGGGGTGTCCTCGGCCCACACGCCTTTGGCCAGGTTGAAGGCAGCCCATGCTTTGGGCCATCCGGCATAAAAACCGATGTGGGTGATGATTTCGGCGATCTCTGTGCGGGTGATGCCGTTTTTCTTTGCCGACTGCAGGTGGAATACGAGCGAGTTGTCCGTAATTCCCTGGCTGATGAGCGAGGTGATCGTTACCAAACTACGGTCGCGCAGGCCGAGCAGGTCGGTACGGCTCCACACTTCTCCGAAGAGCACATCGTCGTTGAGTTCTGCAAATTTCGGGGCGAATTCGCCCAACTGATCGCGCCCGGCGGTCTGTACTATCTTTTGCTGTGCCATGATATTTAATGTGAAAATGCTGAATACTGCAAATAAAAGGAATTTGTTCATAATCGTTTTCGTTTACTGGATGAAATTATTGAGCCGGTTCGAGGGGTTTAGCGGCTTTTGATCGGAGAGGACCAACGATTTGACCATGTGGAGCGTCCCTTGCTTGTACCGCTGGAAATGCGCCGAGGCGATATGCTTCCGGTAAGCCTCGCGGCTGGCATAGGTCTCCAGGATCGTGATCCGGCAGGGATTGTCCTGCTCCCCGACCGCATACATGGTGAGCACCCCCGGTTCGGTTCGCAGGGAGACCTCGCCCACTTCGACCGCATATTTCCTGTATTGATCCAGGTATTGGGGATAGACCTCTATCTTCGACAGGCGCACGATGCCGTCCTCCGTCATGGCTTCTTTGGCACACATACCGGGCACCTTGTCCAGATTCAGGCCGTGGCCGATGACCTCCACCGTCTTTCCGATATTCACCTTTTCCATGCGTGTCGCATTTTCCCGGTTTGCATCTCCTTTCTCCCGACTGCCGCAGGAAAACAGCAGGGGCAGGGACAGAAGGTATAGTATCAAAGTTCTTGCCATGCCGTCTTTTTTTCAGATGTGCTTGATGAACTTGGCCGGAACGCCGCCCACGACGGTATTTGCCGCCACATCCCTGGTTACGACAGCGCCCGCCCCGACGATGGCATTCTCGCCGATGGTTACCCCTTGCAGGATGGTCGCATTCGACCCTACCCAGACGTTCCGTTCCAATACGATGGGAGCGGGATAAGTGTGAACGCGTTCTTCCGGGGCAAGTCCGTGGTTGAGCGTAGCGAAGACTACATTGTGCCCGATCTGACAGCCATCGCCTATCGTTACGCCCCCGTGATCCTGGAAATGGCAACAGGCGTTGATGAATACCTGCCGGCCGACCGTAATGTTTTTCCCGAAATCCGTATAGAACGGAGGAAAGACGCGCAGCGATGACGGTACCCGGTAGCCGAACAGTTCGGAAAGCAAGTCGCGCACCTGGTCCGGCGAATGGTAGGCCGCATTCAAGCGGAAAGTGATGCGGCGGGCCTGCTGGCTCATCTGGTCCATAAAGCGGTGGATCGGCTCCGTATCGAGCGCCTTGCGCGCCTTTACGTATTCCTTGAAATCTTCGAGGTTCATATTTTTACAGTTTTTCTGTTTTTAATTACGTTTGAACACTATTCCCATCCTCTTCTGGCGTCCCCGGCAGGGGCTCCCTCCTGTTTCTATTTGTCGATTTGACTTTCGGTAAAGGGATCGGCGCGGTGTCCCATCAGGTCGATGGTGGCATACTCCCGGTCGAACTCCTCCATTTCGTAAGGGGTAAGCCGCACCGAGGCTGCCCCGAGAAGATCGTCGAGATGCGCCGGACGGGTCGTGCCGGGGATCGGGGCAATCCACGCTTTGCGCGAGAGGATCCATACCAAGGCAAACTGTGCGGGAGTGATCCCCTTGCGCTCCGCCCACCGACGGACAAGCGCCACCAGCGGCATGTTGTGTTTCAAGGCTTCGGGCTGGAACTGCGGCAGGTTCCACCGGCGGTCGCCCTGGTGAAAACGGCTGTCCCGACCGATCGTGCCGGTGAGGAAAGCCCGCCCCAACGGACAATAAGGGACAAATCCTATGCCCAATTCCTCGAGCGTGGGAAAGATCTTCGTTTCCGGTTCGCGCCACCAGATGGCGTACTCGCTCTGTACGGCAGAAAGCGGGCAGACGGCATGGGCACGGCGAATGGAACGCGCACTGGCTTCCGAAAGACCCCAATGCAGCACTTTCCCCTCCTGCATCAGATCCTTCACCACCGCGGCGACCTCCTCCATCGGGACCCGGGGATCGACCCGGTGTTGGTACAGCAAGTCGATGTGGTCGGTGCGCAGCCGTTTCAGCGACCCTTCCACCGCCCGGCGGATGTGGTCGGGACGGCTGTTCAAAGCCGTAGGCTGCCCTTCTTCGACCCCGAAGCCGAACTTCGTGCCGATCTTCACTTTGTCCCGAAACGGAGCGAGTGCCTCACCGACCCATTCTTCGCTGGTATAGGGTCCGTACACCTCGGCCGTATCGAAAAAGGTAACGCCCTTGTCATAGGCGCGACGGATCAGGGCTACCATCTCCTCCTTGTCGTATCGGCCGCCGTAATAGCCGACCATCGGCAGACAACCGAGCCCGATGGCCGAGACATCCAACCCTCCGAGAGACCGATGCTCCAGGCTTCCCGAGGGATGACCGCCGGACAAATCCTCGTTCTCCGTTCGCGCGAGGGGTCGGGCAAAGACTTTCGAGGCCCCCGTCCATGTACCGACGGCCGACACCGCGGCCAACGATGCTATTTTCAAAAAATTTCTCCGGTCCATAGCTGTATCTCGTTACGAATGTTTGCCGTCCATCATGTCCCGAAGGATGGACATTTCGTTTTCTTCCAGGAGGAAGGTTCCGTTGTGCTTGCCCTCCGCATGGCGGCTCTGCTCGAGAAACCGTTGCAGGATTTTCCGGGGCGTGGTACGGTAACGCTCGGCCAGGAAGCAGACGAGCTCGTCGTCATAGATCGCTTCGGGAATGTTTGTCTGCTGCTCCATTGTCCTTGATTTACGCGACAAAAGTAAGGCGGCCTTCCGGGGGCAACGTGTCGATAAACCGGATTCTTGTATTCATTTCACCGATTTTCATGCAGCATCCTTCGCCGGATGGAGGGAAAAAAGTATTTTTGCGAGGGGACATCAAGCCGTACGGAACTTATGGGTAAGATACAGAAGGTAAAAAACGTAGGCGACTACGGCCGCTATGTGGGAGTCCCCGACTCCCACCCGCTGGTTTGCGTGGTCGACTATGCCGCCGTATCGCCCGTGCGCCATAGTCTGAACAATTACAGTGTCTATGGCATCTTCTTTCACGAGGAGGCCGACATCGACTTGAAGTACGGATGCGGGAAGTACGACTACAAAAAAGGAACGGTGATCTGTGTGGCTCCCGGGCAGATCGGAGGAAAGGAAGACAACGGCGAACGGGTAAACCTGACGGGATGGGCCCTGCTTTTCCACCCCGACCTGCTGCAAGGCACGCCTTTGGAAAAGGCGATCAAGGAGTATTCGTTTTTCGATTACCGGATCAACGAAGCCCTGCACATGACCGACCAGGAACACGACGTGCTGGTGTCGCTCATGCGGCAGATCCAAGCCGAAACCGAAGGGAGGCGCGACCCCGTGCAGGATGCGATCCTGGTCGATTACATCGGGTTGGTGCTCAATTTCTGCCAGCGTTTCTACCACCGTCAGTTCCTCACCCGAAGACTGGAGAACTCGGACACCCTGGTCAAATTCGACCGTTTGCTGCGGGACTATTTCGACGAAAACCGGCAACTCTCGCTCGGCCTGCCCACCGTTCAGTATTTTGCCGACCGACTGTGTATGTCGGCCAATTATTTCGGAGACCTGATCAAGAAAACCACCGGCGATACGGCCGGCACCTACATCCGCCAGTATATCATCCAGCGGGCGAAAAATGCTCTCACCACCGGTGCCGGCGTTGCACAGGTAGCCTACGGGCTCGGTTTCGGGTATCCGCAACACCTCAGCAAAATGTTCAAGAAACTAACGGGCATGACCCCCTCGGAGTACTGCGAAAGCCTCCGGAAACGATGAGCATGCTCCCGCAGGGGTACTTGCCTGGAGAAATCTCACGGATCGTCCCGCGACAGCAAAAACCGACCGAGATACCCTGTTGCCCCAAAATTTTTGCAAAAAATTTTCCACCCCCACAAAAAAAGTCTCTAAAAAAATCTGGAGAAATCCTTTTTTCAAAAATTTTTTCCCCTTCACCATGCCCGACCTTTTCAGAAAAAGGCAAAGACCTTCGGAAAAAAATCTTTCCCGACTTTTTCAAAAATCCAGATTTTTTTCCAATAAAAAAACTCCCCGGATATTTTCAATCTTTTTTTTGGGAAAAAAAACGGGACAGTTTCCAAAAATTATTTATCGGGCAGATCCGTCGCGATGAGCACCGAACGGGCTTTCAGAGTGTATTTTCGCTGATCCAACAGACGGGTAAGACGGAAATCGTCCTTCACCGGAAGGCAGGTGTCGGCCACCAGGCGCCAGCTCCCCCGCACAGGTGGCGGCAACTCGAAATCGATGTCCCCCCAATACATGTTAAAGGCGATGTAAAGGTGTTCGCCTTTTTCGGGATGGAACATTTCCATGGCCAGCGTGTGCGAAATGGGACGCCAATCGGCATTGTTCAACTGCGGTCCATGCCAAAGGAGAAAGGGTTTGCGGTCGTCGAAACCGACCTGGATCAAGCGGTTGAGCCCATAGAGCGACAAACCCTGCACGTAACCGATGAGCCGGCGCACGTATTCCAAGGTATCGGCATGGCGGAGAGGATCGTCCCAGTCGAACCACGAGAGGGTATTGTCCTGGCAGTACGCATTGTTGTTACCCTGCTGGGTGCGGCGCACCTCGTCCCCCATGCCGATCATGGGCGTGCCGTGCGTAAAGAGCAGCAGGGCAAAAAAGTTCCGCACCTGGCGCTCGCGAAGCTCCTCCAGCGCCGGATCGTCCCCGGGACCTTCGACCCCGTAGTTGGCGCTGTAGTTTTCGTTCAACCCGTCGCGGTTGTCTTCGCCGTTGGCCAGGTTGTGCTTGACACGGTAAGTTACCAGATCGTTCAGGGTAAAACCGTCGTGGCAGCTCACGAAGTGGATGCTTTGGTTGATGTCGTGCGTGGCATCGACGTAAATATCGGGCGAGCCGATGATCCGCGCTGCCAAACGGGACACCATGCCTTCGTCGCCGCGCACAAAACGGCGAATGTCGTCGCGGTACGCCCCGTTCCACTCCGCCCAGCGGCTGTCCCGTCCCCGCCCGGCGAAAAATCCCAGCTGGTACAGACCGGCCGCGTCCCACGCTTCGGCGATGAGTTTGGTGTCGGAGAGCACCGGATCCGCCTCGATCGAACCGAGTGCGGGCGAATCGACCAGCACATTCCCTTCGGGCCCCCGAGTGAGGATGGCCGCCAGGTCGAAACGGAAGCCGTCCACATGCATGCTGTCCACCCAGTAACGGAGCGATTCGCGCAGTACCCGCCGCAGGATCGGGTCGTTGGTATTGACCGTATTGCCGCAACCGGTATAGTCGGCAAAGGCGCTCCGATCGGCCGTCATGATGTAGTACACCGAAGCGGCCTGCCCTTTGAAATTGAGCCAGGGGCCTACCTTGCCCGATTCGGCGGTATGGTTGTAGACCACGTCCAGGATCACTTCCATCCCGGCGCGGTGGAAAGCCTTGACCATGTCCCGAAATTCGCGCACCGTTTGCAGCGGGTCGTCCGTCGTCCCGTAATCCCAATGCGGAGCGAAAAAGTTGATGGGAGAATACCCCCAGTAGTTTTTCAAGCCGGAAGGGGCATCCTGAGGGTCGAAGGCGAAGACCGGCATCAGCTCCACGGCCGTTACCCCGAGGGATTGCAGATAAGGGATCTTCTGTACCGCTGCCGAGAAAGTGCCCGGTCGAACCCCCGAAATCCCGGCATTGGGATGGGCCGTAAAGCCCTTTATGTGCATCTCGTAGATCACCGAACGGGAAAGGGGTATCCGGGGATGGCGGTCGCCTTCCCAGTCGTATCCCCTGCTGTCCACCACCACGCTTTTGATGGCGGTAGCGAGATTGTCCCGGCCGTAGCACGAGGCTTGCGCGCGGCTGTAATTTTTCCCGTAAAGCCCCCGGGCAAAGGGGTCGGTGAGCAATTTCGAACCGTCGAAATACAAGCCTTCGCTGGGCAGGTAGTCGCCGTACACCCGATAGCCGTAGTACAGACCCTCGCCCGCCCCATGCACCAGCACATGCCAATAATGGTACGAGCGGTGTTTTTTCGGGTCGAGACGGATGATCTGGCAGGGGGTCGCATCGTCGGGATGGGCGAACAAGAGGAGTTCGACCGAAAAAGCCTTGCGGGTATAGAGGGAAAAATTGACCCCTTCATCGGTAACGGTAGCCCCGAGCGGAGCGGCCTGCCCTTCCGATATGCGGTAGGGGCCGTCCTGACTGGGGGTAGTGAGCATCTTCGTCATAGTCGTTCGCTTATCGTTCAGAAGGTTCGAGCGGGAACACCTGTTCGGCCGCATGGTACGACGAGCGCACCAGAGGCCCGCTCTGCACATAGCGGAAGCCCATCGCGAGCGCATCCCGCCGGTAACGGGCAAAGAGATCGGGATGGACGTACTGCTGCACGGGCAGATGTTTGCGGGTGGGCTGGAGGTATTGGCCGATGGTAACGATGTCCACGCCGGACTCGCGCAGGTCGGAAAGCGTCTGGAACACCTCCTGCTCCGTCTCGCCCAGGCCAAGCATCAACCCGGACTTGGTACGGGGAGCCCCCAGTTCCTTCATCGTGCGCAGGACCTCCAGGCTGCGATCGTAACGCGCCTGAACGCGCACCTGGGGCGTAAGCCGACGCACGGTTTCGATGTTGTGGGAAAGCACCTCCGCAGAGGCTTCCACCACGGTGCGGAGATCGTCCCGGCTGCCTTTGAAATCGGGCACGAGCGCTTCGAGGGTCGTCCCGGGCGAGGCGGCATGCACGGCGCGGATGGTTTCCGCCCACAGCGAGGCCCCTCCGTCCGGCAGGTCGTCGCGATCCACCGAGGTGATCACCGCATGGCGCAGGTTCATCTCCCGTACAGCGCGGGCTACACGCATCGGTTCGTCGGGATCGGGCGGAAGGGGACGCCCGGTAGTTACGGCGCAAAAACGGCACGAACGGGTACAGATGTCGCCCAGGATCATCAGCGTGGCAGTGCCTGCCCGCCAGCATTCTCCCAGGTTGGGACACGAACCGCTTTGGCAGATGGTATGCAGGTGGCCGCGTCCCAGCGCTCCGCTGACCCCGGAATATCCCTGGCCGGCGCCCAGACGGACCTTGAGCCAGTCGGGTTTGCGCAGATGCGGCGTTTTTTCTCGGTCTTTCTCCATATCCTTCTATTCCAATCCTTTGAGCAACAGGCGACGCCCGCGCATCAACATCACTTTCACGTTCGAGGGCGAGATGCCCAGCCGCTGCGAGATCTCGGCCACCGTCATGTCCTCCCCGTAACGCAACTGCAATACCTGCCGGTACGAGGGACGGAGGTATTCCATGGCCGAAGCCACGTTTTCCATCGTCTGGCTGTGGATCAGTTCGGACTCCGGCGTGTCGTACGCCACGGCGTCGGGGGCATAGTCCGTCTCGCCGTCCGAGGGTTCGCCGAGCACCTTGCGCGAAAAAAGGGCGAACAGCGGGGCATTGCGGCGGATGAAATCGACGTAATTGTTGCGGGCGATGTGCAGCACCCAGGTTTTGAACCGGTACGAAGGGTCGTAGGTGTCCAGTTTTTCAAAAGCCTTGGAGAACGTTTCGATGCACAGGTCCTCGGTATCCTCCGGACAGAGTTTGTAGGCGGACAAAAATGCGTACACATCCGGCCAATACGCACTCAAGAGCGCATTGAAGGCCGGTTGCGAACCGCCCAGAGCTTCCTCGACCCGTTTGCGTACCTTCTCTACTTCCATCCTTTGGGCAAAAGTGCTTGCGCTACCAGCACCCGGCACAAACGCCAGGGCAAAAGCAGCACGTCGATCCCTATCCCGATAGCCATCCAGCGCGGGTAGGCCAGCCTGCGGGCTTCGACCCAACCGGCGGCCGAAGATACGCCCCACACCAGCACTACCCCCGCCCAATACGGCCAGTAGGCACCCATCGCCGCCCCGCACCAGAGAGCCGAAACGAGAAAAAACGCTTTGAGCAGATACGGCAGCAGGGCTTTCACCTGAGCCGAAGGGAGGTAATGGCGGAAAGCGGCCCAGCGGGCGATGTCCTGCTCGCGCCGGGCCGAGGCCGAAAACCGGGTATCGTCCCGCACGAGGGCGTCCGCCGTACAAACGATCGCGGTATTGCCCCGATGGGCCGCATCCTGAAGCAGGAAATCCGCTTCCCCGGCCGGGACACGTATGTCTTTCATGTAGCCGTTGCGCGCCAGGAAGGTCGATTTGCGCAGGGCGAAGTTGGACGAGCGGGCCCGGAAAGGACTCCCCGCCCCCGCCCAAGCCGCGTCGCAGGCCGAACGGCGAAAATCGAGCGCCGCCCACAGACCGCCTTCGCACATGCCGGTACACCCGATGAGAAACTCGACCTGCGGACGGTTCATCCGTTCGGCAAGGGCATCCAGCCAACGTTCGCCGGCCGGGACTGCAGTGTTGTCCAACAGGACGATCCGTTCGTATTGCGCCGCCTTGACCCCCATGGTGATCGCAAATTTCCGTCCGGGCCAGGGATACGTCGTATCCTGCGGCACGGTTACGATGCGAAGTACCGTGGGATAATTGCGCTGGACGGATTTGAGGAACACATCGGTATTGTCGAACGAGCGGTCGTTCACCACCACGATCTCGAACTTGGGGTATTTCTGCGCCAGGAGCGAAGGGACGAGCGCCCGCAGGGACTCCAAGCCGTTGCGGCTGACCACCACTACCGAAATGCCCTCCCGCTCTGCAGACGGGGAAGAGGCAGGACGTTCCCCGGAGGAAGAATGCTCGCGCGAGGCCAGCAGGACGAACACGTAGTACACCACCAGACACAGCCCCGAGAGGGCGAACACCCAGAAAAGGATCGGATTTGTCATCATCGTTTCTTCGGTTTCAAGGGCGCAGGTCGGCCAGCGAGGCGTTATCGACGATATTGACCTCCGGACGTATCTCCACGCCGAATTTCTCCCCGACATCGGCACATATGTCGTGGCACAGGGACAGGATTTCGCTCCCTGTGGCCTTCCCATAGTTCACCAGCACGAGCGCCTGGGCGGTGTGTACCCCGGCGTCGCCCCGGCGGTAGCCTTTCCAGCCGGCCCGTTCGATGAGCCAGGCCGCGGGAATCTTCTTGTAATACTGCGGCGAAGGAGCCTCCGGATCGAAAGAAGGCAGGTCGGGATACCGGTCCGACAGTCGCTCGAAGGTGGTGCGATCGACCACCGGATTTTTGAAGAAACTGCCGCTGTTGCCGATCCGAGTCGGATCGGGCAATTTGGCGCGGCGGATCTCCTCGACCGTCCGGGCTACGTCGGCAAGCCCCGGCGAGGCGATGCCCTGCTGGGCGAGCGCGCGGCGGATGGGGCCGTAATCCAGCTTGAGCGTGTAACGATCCGCATCGCACAGGCGAAAGACCACCGAGAGGATGATGTACCGCCCGCGAAACTCGTGCTTGAAGGCCGACTCCCGATAACCGAACCGGCATTCCTCCGCCGGGAGGGCGACCTGCTGCCCGGTGCGGACATCGAGCACTTCGACCCATTCGATGGCATCGCGGGCTTCCGCCCCGTACGCCCCGATATTCTGAACCGGAGCTGCCCCCACGCGCCCGGGAATAAACGCCAGGTTCTCCACCCCGCCCAGGCGATGCTCCACTGCCCAGCGGACAAAATCGTGCCATACCTCCCCTCCGGCGGCCCGCACAAGTGTGCAGTCGCCCTGGCGGTCGAGGACTTCGATACCCCGGGAGTCCATGTGCAGCACCAGCGCATCGAGGTCCTCGAGCAGCAGGAGGTTGCTCCCGCCCGAAAGAGGCATCAGCGGGCAGGCGTGCTCCCGTGCCCAGCGGACGGCCCAGGCGACCTGGTCCGCGCTGGCGACGCGCGCGAAGTACCGCGCCCGCACCTCCATGCCGAAAGTATTGTACGGCTTCAGCGATATGTTTTCCTGTATCTGCATGCTTTTCCTGTTTGTTTCGTATGTTTCCCGCGTTTTCCTTCGCGCGTTTCTCTTCGGGATCGTTCCGCACGATCCCCACGTTTGACTTGCGTTTGCCCCGCGCCTTTTTCGTATCTTTCCTTCTCCCCCCTCGGATCAACAATCGGGCAGGCTGACGGGGATTTCCGCCGCCAGGCCTCCGCGGGCTGTTTCCTTGTATTTGAAGTCCATGTCCTTGGCGGTTTCCCACATGGTTTTTATCACCTTGTCCAAGGAGACCACCGCCACATCGGGGTCGTTGTTGATGGCCCAGTTGGCCGCCGTGATGGCCTTGATCGCCCCCATCGAATTGCGCTCGATGCAGGGCACCTGCACCAGTCCGCCAACCGGGTCGCACGTGAGGCCCAAGTGGTGTTCCATCGTGATCTCGGCTGCGGTGAGGCATTGCGAAGGCTTCCCGCCCGAGACGTGGCACAAGGCGGCAGCGGCCATGGCACTCGAAACACCGATCTCGGCCTGGCAGCCCCCTTGGGCGGCGGAAATGGTGGCTTCCTTTTTGAAAATGCTGCCGATCTCCCCGGCCACCAGCAGGAACTCCACGATCTCGTCCTCGCCCGCTTTGGGATTGACAAAGGTCAGGTAATAGAGCAGCACGGCCGGGATGACGCCCGAAGAACCGTTGGTGGGAGCGGTTACGATGCGCCCGAGCGAGGCATTGACTTCATTGACCGCAATGGCGAAGGTACTCACCCAGGTAAAGATGCTCTGTGCATCGGCGCGCACCCGGCGCAACTGAACGGCCCAATCCCGGTATCCGTCGTAGATCAGGTAGGGTTTGATCCGGTCGTAGACATAGGCCGCGCGGCGTTTTACGTGCAGGCCCCCGGGCAATTCGCCCAAGGTATGGCAGCCGGTATAGACGCTGCGCAGCATCACGTCCCAGATAGCGAGCAACTTGCGACGGATCTGGGCTTCGCTGCAAAGGGTCTTCTCGTTCTCCAGCACGATGTCGGCGATGGAGCATTTCTGTTCGACGGTATAGGCCAGCAGTTGCTCCGCCCGCTGGATGGGATAGGGAAATTTCTTGCCGCCTTCCCCGCGGGAGGGGCGCTCGCCTTCGCGCACGATAAAGCCTCCACCGATGGAATAGTACACCCGCTCGGCCAGCAAAGCCCCTTGCCCGTCGAAGGCCGAGAATCGCATCCCGTTGGAATGGAACGGGAGGAATTCACTCAAAAAACGGATATCGGTCGAGGGGTGGAACTCGATCTCCCTCCCCCCGGAGAGGACGATGCGGTTGTGCAAGGCGATGGCGGCTACCGTAGGGCGGATGTCCTCCACCGGAACGGTCTGGGGGTCGGCGCCGGTAAGCCCCATCATGACCGCCGTATCGGTATAGTGCCCCTTTCCGGTGAGGGATAGCGACCCGTAAAGGTCAACCGAGATGCGTTGGGTGCGGTCGAACACGCGTTTTTTCCGCAGCGCCTCCACAAACCGCAGCGCAGCCCGCCACGGCCCCAGGGTATGCGAACTGGAAGGGCCTACGCCTATCTTGAGAATATCGAATACGCTGATCTGTTCCATCGTCCGTCGCTGTTTTTATCGTGATACCTGCCGCTGTTCTGTCGCTGCTCCCGTCGGGATTTCTTCACGGCGCCCGCAACGAGCGTTGTGCTTCCCGCGAAGTTTTCCCCCACGCTTATCCCTGGTCCGGCTGTTTTTCCTGCGAGGGTTGCCCTTGGGCGAGAATGGCCCACAAGGGTTCGTCGTCCGGGTAAGGAGCCTCGACCTCCCATTGTTCGCCGCGCACCGGATGCCGCAACACCACCCGGCGGGCATGCAGGCAGATGCCGCCACCGGGATTGGAACGGGGGGCACCGTACTTCAGGTCGCCTTTGATGGGCAGCCCCATGTGCGATGCCTGACAACGGATCTGGTGATGGCGACCGGTTTCGATGGTCAGCTCCAACAGCTGGTAGCGCTCGCCCCGCGACAGTACCCGGTAGTGGGTAACGGCTTCCCGGGCTCCTCGGCGGGGGGTATCGAATGCCCGCGAGAGGTTGCGCACGCCGTCATGCACCAGGTAATGCCGCCAAGTGCCCTGCGAAGGGATGTCCCGACGCGGGACGATGGCGTGGTAGGTCTTCTGCACGCTCCCCTGCCGGAACATTTCCGAGAGGCGGGAAAGCGCCTTGGAGGTTTTGGCCAGCAGCACCACTCCGCTGGTGGGACGGTCGATGCGGTGCGGGAGGCCGCAAAACACGTTGCCGGGCTTGTCGTATTTCCGGCGGATGTATTCCCGCACGAGTTCCACCAAGGGCACATCGCCCGTGCGGTCGCCCTGCACCAGGTCGCCGCAGCGTTTGTTTACGGCCAGCAGGTGATTGTCCTCGTAGAGGATCTGCAGGTTGTCCTTGTCGGTACGCATAGCGGGTTAAAGTTCGGAAAAATATTTCTTTCCCAGAACGAAATGGCTGAAAACTATGCTCGCCGTGTGGTAATACCGGCGCGTCTTGAACGGGGTCCGGCGGCGTTTGCGCCACATGCGCAAAAACCCGCCGTAAAACGAGAAATGCGCCCGCATCAAGGCCCAGGTGTGGCGGGGACGCTTTTCGGTGAGGAAGCGTACGCCCTGTACCCCGTCGAGCAACAAACGGCACAGCACCACATACGGGATGCGGTAGGCCGGAAGGTTTTTCACCAGGGTAAAGAGGCTGTTGCGGAAATTGAGGAAGGTCTTGCGCGCGTCGTATTTCTGAAGGGTCGCCCCACCCACGTGGTACACGATACACGAAGCGAGGTAACGGATCCTTCCGCCGGTATTGAGGATGCGCCAGCAGAGGTCGATCTCCTCCAAGTGCGCAAAAAAGTCGTCGTCGAATCCCCCGAGCGCGCGGAAGGCATCCCGGCGGACGAACAGGCAAGCGCCCGTAGCCCAAAAGATATCGGTATCGCAATCGTACTGCCCGCGGTCCTCCTCCACCACAGTAAAGATACGCCCCCGGCAGTAGGGGTACCCCAGTTTGTCGATAAATCCGCCCGCTGCACCGGCATACTCGAACATCCGCTTGTCCTTGTAGTCCCGCAGGCGGGGTTGGGCGGCGGTAATGCCCGGATCGCTCTCAAAAGCGCGGATGGCGGGGTCGAGCCACCCGGGGGTAACTTCTATGTCCGAATTGACCAGCACGAAGAGGTCTTCCTCAAGGCCTTCGAGGGCGACGTTGTATCCTTTGGCAAAGCCGTAGTTGCGGTCGTTGCGGATGATCCCCACCTGGGGATAGTGCTCTGCGAGCCACGCCAGCGAATCGTCCGTAGAGGCATTGTCCGCCACATAGATCCGCGCCTGGGGGTGGTTGTTCTCCACCAGCGAGGGCAGGAACTTCTCCAGAAGCGCCCGACCGTTCCAGTTGAGCACTACTACCGCTACGCGCAAGGGTTTATTTTCCTTCTCCATCGTTCTTTCTCGGCAGATCTCCCTGCGGATGTGTTTTTTCTTCCTCCCCACGGGGGCAATACTTCCATCGGCGGTGCGACCAGAGCCAATCCTCGGGCTTTTCCCGGATCTGGGCTTCGAGCCGGACGAAGAACCGGTCGACGATGTCGTACGGGGCGACCTGCTCGCCAGGGGTATAGATGCGCGTTGCCCGCACCGAATAATGCCCTCGGGCGGTGCGCCGCATATCGAGGAATATCACGTCGTATTTCAAGGCGACGGCCAGCGAATGCACCCCGATGTGCACCGGGGTCTCCACGCCGAAGAACTTCGTCCAATGTTTTATCAACGGTCGGGCCGGACTTTGGTCGGCCACGAAAGCCACCATCGTCCCTCCGTCGTTTTTCAGGCGGGCAAGGCCCAACAAAGCGTGCTTGGCTTGCATGGCTTCCATCCCGAAACGCTCGCGGGCATGAAGGGCACAGTTGTTGACAAAGGCATTTTCGATGCGCTGGTACAGGGCGATGGTCCGCATCCGGGGATAGAGCAACTTGGTAAACATCAGCCACTCCCAGTTGGCATAATGCCCGAAGACCATGATATGGTTTCGGCCCGAGGCGAGCATCTGTTCAAACTCCTGGGGATTTTCATACCGCAGACGTTCCTTGGCCTTCTGGGGAGAAAGCGTAAACATCTTCAAGGCCTCGAGCATCGTATCGGAAAACCCCCGGTAAAACCGCCGGGCCACTCGCCGGTGCCATGCCGGAGACTGCTGCGGGAAACAAAGCCGAAGATTGTCCAGCACGGTCTTCCGCCGGTAACGCACCACATAGCACAGCACCCACGACGCCACATCCGACAGCGCGTAGATAAACCAGAACGGCATCCGCGAAATCCCTTTGAGCAGGTAAAAACCTATCTTGGACAACATGAACAGACCAGGTTTGCAGGTGAGGGACAAATTTAGTAAAATTACCCGAGCGGAGGAAAAAAACGACGCGCTTCCTCTCCCTTCCGACCGTTTAATTGGAATATTTCCCTCGCCCCGCGCCCGGGTTTCACGATCTTTGGATAAGACAGGAGGCGCCTCGGCAAACTCCTCGGGGAAAAACTTCGTCCTCCCCCTGCCGCTTTGCGCCCGGCTTTCACGATCTTTTCATAAGACAGGAGGCGCCTCGGCAAACTCCTCGGGGAAAAACTTCGTTTTCCCTCTCGGCTTTGCGCTCGGCTTTGCGTATCTTTGTCCCCAAATTTCACCCCCGAAGGATAACCTCTATAAAGAATACGCCATGGCGCTCGGGTCCCGTACAAAAAAACTGCTCTCCATTTCGGTCAAGTTCATCCTGCTGCCGGCGATCGCGCTATTGCTGCTCTATTTCGCCTTCGCGGGGCTCGACTTGCAGAGCATTTGGCAGGCGATCAAAGGGGCCGACTATTTTTACGTCGGACTATCGTTCCTGACCGGATACGTCGCCTTCGTTCTCATCGGCCTGCGGTGGCTCATCCCCCTGGAAGCGCTGGGATACCGCCACGTATCGAAAATCAATTCGATCAATGCCGTTACCATCACCTACATCACCAACCTGGTCATTCCCCGCGCCGGAGAGATCGCCCGCTGCACGGCCCTCAACCAGGCCGAAGGGCTCCCGGTGAGCAAACTCCTGGGTACGGTGATCATGGAACGCGCCCTCGACGTCGTCATGCTCGGGTTGAGCATCCTGCTGACCATCCTGCTGCAATACGAACCCATCGAGCGTTTCTTCTACGAACTGCTCACCCTGCGCAGCGGGGCGGCCGTGGCCGACCCGCCTGCCGTGGACTACAAATACATCCTGCTGGGCATCCTGGCTGTCCTGGCCCTGATCCTTTACCTGTTGCGGCGCAAGCTCCGCCATACGGTCGCTTACCACAAGATCGCCGATTTCCTCTCGGGGATCTTCGCCGGCATCAAAAGCATCACCCGCCTGCCCCACAAGTGGATGTTCATCGTGTACACCCTGCTGATCTGGCTGATGTACTACCTGATGATCTTCTTTATGAGTTACGCCTTCCGGGAGACCACCGCCCTCTCGGCCGCCAACATCCTCTACCTGATGACCGTCGGAGGGCTGGCACAACTGGTGCCCGTGCAAGGCGGTATCGGGGCTTACCACTCGGCCATGAAGATCGGCATCCCCATCCTGGGCATCGCCACCATCACCCCCAACATCGCGATGGCTTTCGCCACCTTGAACCACGCCACGCAGACACTCATGCAGATCTTCACCGGAACCATCGCCCTGGCCATGATCTCGCGCGCCAAGGTACGCCGGATGTCGCATTCCGAACGCTCCGCGGCGGAAAAAGACTGACGCCTCCCTTCCGACGACCACTTTTTTTTCCCCGGGGGACACCCTTCTCCGGAAAAGGATACCTGTTTCGATCGGACCTTGTTTCTCCAGCCAAAGCCTCAAAAAAAGCCGCTGTCTGACGGTTTTCCCTCCGATAAAATTGCCCGAACACTCGACTCCTGCTCCACATCGGCACACCGTTCCTCGATCTTCCCTGCCGGGAAAAGAGCGCAAACTCCCTCCCCCCGAGGGAAAACGAAAATCCCGCTTCCTTCGCAGGGAAGCGGGATTTTTTCGAATATTCAACTCTTCCGGAAAGCGGTCATCTCCCCCTCCCCGGAAGCGGGATTACTTGCGGTAGAATGCGATCTCGTCGGAAGAGAAGCTCCCGATGAAGTTGGCATGCTTCTCCACTTCGGCTTCGGCCCAACGGGTAAACACATTGGCCGATCCGCCGAACAGTTCGGCATTCCACGAAGCGTCGCGTACCAACAGGTGTGCCATGATGATGTAGGCCGACATTTCCACCAGACGACGGGCGAAGAAGTCGATCTGCTCGCCATCCTTGGTTTCGGTTACCTTGTCGATGGTCCGTTCATACACATCGGTCATGGCTTTGATGCGGTTCATCAGCCCTTCAAATTCGGGGGCCGCCTGCGTGGTCTGCTCGAAATCGCGCATGCGGGCCAGGTAAGCGCGCGTGGTAACGTAGCGGATGGCGGCTACCACCTGCAACTGGGTGGTACCCTCGTAGATCGAGGTGATGCGCGCATCGCGGTACAGACGCTCGCACGTGTAGTCCTTCATGAAGCCCGAACCGCCATGCACCTGAATGCAGTCGTAGGCATTCTGGTTGGCAAATTCGCTGCCCATTCCCTTGGAAAGGGGCGTGAAGGAATCCGCATAGCGGGAATACTGCTTCTGCTCGGCCTTTTCCTCGGGGGTGAGCTTGCGTTCGCGGGCGATGTCGTCCAGCGATTTGTACACATCCACATAGCGCGAGGTCTCGTACAGCAGGGCGCGCGAAGCGTCGAGTTTGGCTTTCATCGTGGAAAGCATGTCGTATACGGCCGGGAATTCGATGATGGCCTTGCCGAACTGCTTGCGATCCTTGGCATAAGCCAGAGCCTCGTTGTAGGCTGCCTGCGAGATACCTACGGACTGAGCCGCAATACCCAGACGGGCACCGTTCATCAGCGCCATCACGTACTTGATCAGCCCCAGACGGCGTTCGCCGCAAAGTTCGGCTTTGGCGTTCTTGTACACCAGTTCGCAGGTGGGCGAACCCTTGATACCCATCTTGTTTTCGATACGACGTACGGTAACCCCGCCCTGGTTGCGGTCGTAGATGAACATCGAAAGGCCGCGGCCGTCCTTGGTGCCTTCCTCGCTGCGGGCCAGCACCAGGTGGATGTTGGAGTCGCCGTTGGTGATAAAGCGTTTTACACCGTTGAGCAGCCAGCAACCGTCCTTCTCGCTGTACGTGGCGCGCAGCATGACGGACTGCAGGTCGCTACCGGCATCCGGCTCGGTCAGGTCCATCGACATCGTTTCTCCGGCGCAGATGCGCGGCAGGAAACGCGAACGCTGGTCTTCGTTGCCGAATTCGTAGAGCGTCTCGGCGCAATCCTGCAATGCCCACAGGTTTTCGAAACTGGCATCGGCACGCGAAACCACATCGGCAGCCATCAGGTAGGGAGTATTCGGGAAATTCAATCCGCCGTAACGACGGGGCATCGAAAGACCCATCAACCCCGCGTCGATGGTGGCCTTGAGATTTTCCTGCGTGCCCGAAGCGTACTCCACGTGCCCGTCCACTACCTTCGGACCTTCGTGATCGACCCCTTCGGCGTTGGGCGCTACGACCTCGGCGCAGATCTCGCCGACGATCTCCAGCACCTTATCGTAGCTGTCGATGGCGTCTTCATGATCCACCGGGGCGTAATCGTAAGCATCCTTGTCGGCGAATCCGCGTTCTTTGAGCTCGACCACCCGCTTCATCAGAGGGTGCGAGAGCTGGAATTTCAGTTCCGGGGTATCGGTATAAAAGTTTGCCATTTTCTTACTTCGAATTTTGTTTGTAATACTTGATCAATTTGGGGATCACTTCCTCGACCGAACCGACGATCACATAGTCGGCGATGGCGTTGATGGGCGCAGCGGGATCGTTGTTGATGGAGATGACCATCGAACTCTCCTGCATACCTGCGATGTGCTGGATCTGTCCCGAGATACCGCACGCGATGTACAGTTTGGGACGCACCGTAACACCCGTCTGACCGATCTGACGGTCGTGCTCACAAAAACCGGCATCCACCGCAGCGCGCGAAGCACCCACTTCGGCTTTCAGCACGTCGGCCAATTCGAAGAGCATCTTGAAGTTTTCCTTGGAACCCATTCCGTAACCGCCGGCCACGATGATGGGCGATCCTTTGATGTTGACCTTCGATTTTTCCACGTGGCGTTCGATCACCTCGACTACGAAGTCCGTATCGGGGATGTATTTCTTGACGTCGTGGCGTTTGATCTCGCCCTGGTAGCTCTCGGAGAGCACCTGTTTCTTCATCACGCCTTCGCGGACGGTAGCCATCTGCGGGCGGTTTTCCGGGTTGACGATCGTAGCGACGATGTTGCCGCCGAAGGCCGGACGGATCTGGTAGAGAAGATTCTGGTACGACTTGCCGACTTTCTTGTCCTCGTGGTCGCCGATCTCCAGTGCGGTGCAGTCGGCCGTCAGACCGCTCTTGAGGGCCGAGGATACGCGCGGACCGAGGTCGCGGCCTATCACGGTGGCACCCATCAGGCAGATCTGGGGTTTTTCCTCCTTGAACAGGTTGACCAGGGCCGAGGTGTGGGGCAGCGAAGTGTAAGGAGCCAGTCCCTTGCCGTCGAACACGTGCAGGACATCCACGCCGTACTTCATGACTTGTTTTTCGATGCCTTCGAGGTGTTCCCCGATGACGATGGCCTCCAGTTTGCAACCCAGACGGTCGGCCAGCGAACGGCCTTTGGTGAGCAGTTCGAGACTTACCTCGCGCACCGTGCCGCCTTCTATCTCACAATATACAAATAAGTTATTCATGTCTTTCTCGTTGTTTTTGCAGGGTTAACCGATCGTGTGATTGGCCAGAAGTTCCTTGACCAGAGCTTCCACCTCGGCGTCGGAGGCCGTGATGGTCTTGCTTTCCTTCGCCTGGAAAACGATGTTCTCCACCGTCTTTACCTTGGTGGGCGAACCGGCCAGACCGCACTGTTGCAGGTCGCCTTCGACATCGGCTACGCTCCATTCCGTCAGGTTGAGGTAGTCGCGCTTGTCGTACAGGTCGGTGTAATCCAGCGTGCCCTGCTGTTTCTCGGTAACCGTCTTGGCGTGTTTGTATTTCTGAACGAGTCTGGCGTTGCGCGGGCGGCAGGGGGCTGCCGAACCGTTGACCGTTACCACCAGCGGCAGCGGGGCGACCACGACCTCTACTCCACCGTCGATACGGCGCTTGATGGTAGCCCGGCCGTCTTCCACTTTCAGGATCTCCTCGGCATACGTTACCTGCGGGATGCCCAGTTTCTCGGCCACCTGCGGGCCTACCTGAGCCGTATCCCCGTCGATGGCCTGACGGCCGCCCACGATCAGGTCGAAATCCTTGATCTTGCGGATAGCGGTGGCCAATGCGTAGGAGGTGGCCAGCGTATCGGCGCCGGCAAAGGCGCGGTCGGTCAGCAGGTAACCTCCGTCCGCACCGCGGAAGAGCCCTTCGCGGATGATGTCGGCTGCACGGGCCGGACCCATGGTCAGCAGGGTAACCGTCGATCCGGGGTGCGCGTCCTTGATGCGGAGCGCCTGTTCGAGCGCATTGAGGTCTTCGGGGTTGAAAATAGCCGGCAGGGCGGCACGGTTGATGGTGCCGTCGGCCTTCATGGCATCCTTGCCCACATTCCGGGTATCCGGGACCTGCTTGGCCAGTACTACGATTTTCAAACTCATTGTTTATTCAGCAAAATTGGTTATTACTCGTTTTTTCCGGTCTGCACACCGGCGCGGCAAATTTACTGAAAGTATTAGTATTGCGAAAATTTATCTTGGGAAAATTCCCCCGATGGTGTTCCCGGCACACATCCTCCCCCTGGACTTTCCGAGGGATACCTTCCTGACAGCCCGATAAAAAGCCTTCTGTTCTTTTTTTAATGCAGACACAGCACAAAACTCCCCAAGCGGGCAGGGGCGCGGCCTGCGGCCGCGCCCCTGCCCGCTTGGGGAGAAAACCCGTTATTTACAGTTTGAATGCTTCGTTGTGGTAAACCATCCGCCCCTTGACCAGGGTAGCAGCCACGTCGAATCGGTCCGAGAGCAGCGTAATATTGGCCTTGAAGCCCTTTTCGATCTTGCCCACCCCGTGAAGTCCGAGGCTCTGCGCCTGATTCCAGGAAGTCGTCTTGACCAATTCCTTGAGCGGAATCCCCGTAATCTCGTACACGTTGCGCAGCCCGTACTGGTACGGCAGCGTACTTCCCATCAGGTTGCCCGAGGGAAGCCGCGCCTCGTGGTTCTTGAGGATCATCTCCAGACCACCCATCACGTACTTGCCGTCGGGAAGCCCCGAAGCCAGGAGCGAATCGGTGATCAACAGGATCTGCCCTACCGGTTTGACATTGAACACGATCTTGATGATATCCGGTTTGACATGCAGCTTGTCGCAGATCAACTCGATCTTTATATCATTGTCGGCAAATCCCGCTCCCACCAGTCCGATCTCGCGGTGGTGCAACGGGGACATCTGGTTGAAGAAATGCGTCAGATGCGTCAGTCCGGCTGCCTTGGCCTGAAGGAACTCGGCATACGTGGCACCCGAATGTCCGGCCGAGGTAACGATGCCCATCTCCCGCATATCGGAGATGAATTCCATGGCTCCTTCCACTTCGGGAGCGACCGTCACGATCTTCACCGGAGCGATCTCGTTGAGCTGGCGGATTTCCTCGGTATTGGGCAGGCGGATAAAATCGGGGTTCTGCGCCCCCTTGTACGCACAGTTGATATACGGCCCCTCGATGTGCATCCCCGGCGTCTCGGCCCAGCGCTCGTTTTTGCGGTACTGAGCCACCGCCTCGGCCGCTGCGACCAGCACCTCCTGGGGTTGAGTAAGGGTCGTGGGCAAGAACATCGTTACCCCTTCTTTCAGGCGGGCTTCGGCGATCTTGTCGATGCTCTCGTACTTGCCGTCGCACACGTCGTAACCGACCGCCCCGTGCGTATGCTCGTCGATAAATCCGGGGAAAGCCGTCAAGCCTTCGCCTTCGATGATGCGGTCGAAATTCTCGGGATTGACCTCCTTTTCGGTAACGGACTTGATGTATTCGCCGTCGAGGATGATGTTGGCGTATTTATAGTCGATGTCGGGAGAAACGACCCGAACGTTGCGTATCAGATTCATAGCGATTTCCTTCTGGTTTTTTCCTCTACCAAAGGTACGACTTTGGCGGAGAAAAAACGGGGAGAGGTGCGACAAAAAGCAAAAAATATTCGATGAATGATGGAAAATATTCGTACATTTGTCCCGGCAAGTCCCACACGACCAGCTCCTGTCCAATCCCCCAGGGTGGGAACGCAGCAAGGGCACGACGGTTGTAGCGGTGCGATGTGGATCGCTTGCCATTTTTTTGTACCCGTTCGGTGAAAAATTAACAATTTTCCCCTTTCTTTTTCTCCTGCCCACACCCCTGCAAATCATTCGCCCCACAACATCGCTATTTTTCCAAACGCACAATACAATTATATAAACGGCCCGCAGCCCTCTTTCCACTCCTGTGCGGATGATTCCACACAAAAAAAACCGCTCCGCCCGTACCGGGCGGAGCGGCCAAGTCGTACCCTCCGAAGGATCAAAGCGCGTATTTGTTCAGTTCGATCAGCAGCGAGCGGTAATTGTACGACAACTCGTTTACCTCGTCCATGTGGCGGTACACGGGATCGAGTTCGGTGAAGTATTCGAGGATCGTCAGGCTTCCTTCCTGGAGCGCCTTGCGCAACAAGGCGGACTTTCCGGCTCCGTCGCCCCCCGCCTGATACGTCCGGCTCATCGCTTCCAGGCGGCACGCCTGGGAGTACTTCGCCGTGAGATCGGCCGTCAGACTCGTTTCCAAGGCCAGGGTCGCCGCTTCGACCTCCGCCTGGCGCGCCCGCGCCAGGCGCACCGTATTGCGGCTTTCAAACAAAGGGATACTCATCCCGGCCATCACGCCGTGAAATTTCGCCCCGTCCGAAGTCGAGTACTTGTACCCCGCACTGAATTTGGGCAAAGCCAGCGAAACGGCCAAGCGGCGTTCGGCCAGTGCTGCCTGTCCGCTTGCCCGAGCAGCGGAAAGAGCCGGATCGGCCGCATAAGCCTGCTCCAGCACCTGCTCCAGCGGAGCCAAGGCCGGCAAGGGCATCGGCTCGATCTGTACATCCGCCTCCAGCGACAAGCCCGAGAGGGAAGACAAGGTGGTCAGCGCCGTTTCCAAAGCCATCCGGGTGCGGGTCAGGTTGTTGCGCGCCGAAAGACTCTGAAACTCGATGCGGTTTTCCTCGATCGAAGTGATGTCGCCCGCCTGAGCCCGCACGCGAGCGATCTGCCGGGCAAACTCGGCATCGGCCAGGCGAAGACTGTCCACCTCGATGCGTTTTTGCAGGTAGAGTATCTCCTGCACCGTCAGACGGGCCTGCAGCAATTCCTCCATCCGCACTTGGCGGTAAGAAGCCTGCGCGGCGTCTTCCCGCGCCCGGGCAGCCCGGGTGCGCTGCACGTAGGCGGTAGGGAAATCGAAGCCCTGCGAGGCGGTAAACTCGTCCTCCCCGGCCGCACCGGACGAACCCCAGGTATGGGTGTAGCCCAGTTCGGGGTCGGGAAGCGTATTGCCCGTGCGGGCCTCTATCTGGCTGGAATGGGCCGTAGCCGCCGCGCTCTGCAACACGGGGCTGTGCCGTTCCACCGCCTGCAGGAGATCGGCTTCCCCGATGGATTGTGCCGCACTGCCGAGAGAGAACACCCCCGGGAGGATCAGTGAAAAAAGGTATCTTGTCCTCATATCATTCTGTTTTTTCGGTTAATAAGGGTGTAAACCACCGGGATGACAAACACGTTGAGTAAGGTCGAGGTGAGCAAGCCCCCGAGGATCACCTTGGCCATCGGGCTTTGGATCTCGTTGCCCGGCAGGTCGCCGCCCAAAGCCAGCGGGATGAGTGCCAGTGCGGACGAGAGCGCCGTCATCAGGATAGGATTCAAACGGTCCATCGACCCGTGCACCACCGCCCGCTCGAGGCTTTCGCCCTCGCGGATCAGTTGGTTGTATCGGGAGACCAGCAGGATGCCGTTGCGGGTGGCGATCCCCAGCAGCGAGATAAACCCAATGACGGCCGGGATGCTGATGATCCCCGAAGAGAGGGCGATGGCCGCTACCCCGCCGATAAGTGCAAAAGGCATGTTGAGCAGAATGATCCCCGAGAGTTTCACACTGCGGAATTCCTGGTAGAGCAGCAGGAAGATGATCACCAGCGAAAAGAGCGAAGCCAGCGAAAGGATGTTCGAAGCCTGTTGCTCGCTCTCGAACTGCCCGCCGTACTCCACGTGATACCCCGAAGGCATCTCCACCTGCGTATCGACGATCCGGCGGATCTGGTTGACCACCCCGCGCAGGTCGCCCGAGGAAACATTGGCCGAGATGACGATCTTGCGGCGTACATTCTCGCGGGAGATGGTATTCGGACCGGACGAGGAACGGATCTCGGCGACCTGTTCCAAGGGGACCTTCCCTTGCGGGGAGTCGATGTAAAGCCCCGAGATGGCCTCGATCGAACCGCGCGCCGCATCGTCCGCCTTGAGGGTTACGTCGTACGTGCGTCCCTGGTCGTACACCTGGGAGACGACTTTTCCCGAGAGGTTCGTCCCGACAAATTCGGCGAACTCCGAGAGTGTGATCCCGTACTTGGCCAGCATGTCGCGCCGGGGGATGATCTGGAGCTGGGCACGTTCGATCTGCGGTTCGAGAGTCAGGTCGGCGATGCCCTCCACCGAGGCGATCTTGTTGCGGATGTCCTGCCCGATGGCAAACATCCGGTTCAGGTCGTCGCCGAAGAGCTTGATGGCGATGTTGGCCTTCGTACCGGAAAGCATGGCGTCGATCCGGTGCGAGATCGGTTGGCCGATCTCCACGCTGATGCCCTTGACCTGGGAGAGACGCTCCCGCACGTCGGCCATGAATTCCGCCCGGGAACGGTCCTCGAGCACGAACGGTGCTTCGATCTCCGAGGCGTTCACCCCCAGAGCGTGTTCGTCCAGCTCGGCACGGCCGGTCTTGCGGGCGACGGTCTGGATTTCAGGAACGGTAAGCAGGATTTCCTCCACCGTGCGGCCTATCCGGTCGCTCTCCGGCAAAGAGATCCCCGGCTGGGTGGCGATGTTGATGGTCAGCGAGCCTTCGTTGAACCCGGGCAGGAAACTGCGCCCCATCCCCAGGAAGAGCACCACCCCGGCCACGAACAACACACACACCGAGGCAAGCACCCCGCGCTTGTGTCCCATCACCCACTGCAAGGCACGGCGGTAATGCTGCTTGAGCCAGGCCGATACGGGCGGTTCCTTCTCGGCGCGGCGCAAGGTCTTCTCGCCGGTGAGCAGCATCGAGCACAACACCGGGGTGAGCGTTACCGCTACGATCATCGAGGCAAACAGCGAGACGATAAACGAGATACCCAGCGGACGGAGCATCCTTCCCTCCATCCCCGAGAGGAAAAACAAGGGCAGGAACGCTACGATGGTAATGATGGTTGCGTGCACCACCGAACTGCGGATCTCCACCGAGGCGTCGAACACCACGGACAATACCCCGCGCCGCTCCTGGGGTGGCAACGCATGGTTTTCCCGAAGCCGTTTGTACACGTTTTCCACGTCGATGATCGCATCGTCCACCAGCGAACCGATGGCAATGGCCATACCGCCCAGGCTCATCGTATTGATGGTCAGCCCCATTGCCTTGAGTACCAGCACCGCCGTAAGCAGCGAGAGGGGAAGCGCAATGAGGGAAATGAGCGTCGTACGGGTACTCATCAGGAACAGGAACAGCACGATGACCACGAACAACCCGCCTTCCAACAAGGCTTTCTGTACGTTGTCGATCGAGTTTTCGATGAAATCCGCCTGACGGAATATGTCGGTCGATACGTGAACCCCGGCAGGCAATTTGGCCGAGAGTTCGGCGAGAGCGGCATCGAGTTTTCCGGTCAGCTCGATCGTTCCGGTGGCCGGCTGCTTGGTCACGGTGATCAGCACCGCCGGATGGCCTTTCTCCGAGGCCAGACCCAACAAGGGAGTCTTCCCGCCGGTCTGCACCCGGGCTACATCGCCCAGGGTGATGGGCTGCCCGTCCACCGTTTTGATCACTGCGCGGGCCATCTCCTCGGGACGGTCGGTAGCGGTGATCCCGCGGACGATGTATTCGTTGCCCCACTGGTAGAGCACGCCACCGGATGCATTCTGGTTGAAGCCTTCCGTAGCGCGGGTGATCTCATCGAGCGTTACCCCGTAGTACTTCATCCGGGCGGGGTTCATCAGGATCTGGTACTCCTTGATGTCGCCCCCGATGACCGTTGCCTGGGCTACTCCCGCGGTGGAGAGCAGACGGGGACGGATGGTCCAGTCGGCCAGGGTGCGCAATTCCTCCAGCGAAACACTGTCCGAGGTGAGCGAAACGATGAGCATCTCGCCCAGGATGGACGATTGCGGTCCGAGCGTAGGGCTTCCCACCGTTTCGGGCAGGGCATCGGCTACGGTAGAGAGTTTTTCGGAGACGATCTGCCGTGCCTTGTAAATATCGGTCCCCCAGTCGAATTCCACCCACAGCACCGAAAATCCGGTAGTGGACGAACTGCGGACGCGACGCACGTCGGTAGCTCCGTTCAAGGCCGTCTCCAGGGGAAAGGTAACGATCTTTTCCACCTCCTCGGGTGCCAGTCCCGGTGCTTCGGTGAGCACGGTAACCGTCGGGGCATTCAGATCGGGAAATATATCGACTTCCATCTGCCGGGATACCAGCGTACCGGCTACCAGCAGCGCCACCGAAGCCAGAATGACCACGATGCGATTGTGGATACTGTAACGGATGATCTTGTTCAACATCTTTCGTTCGGTATTTTACAGAGACCTCCCGTGATCAGTGTTCGTGGCTGTGGGGAATCGCACCGGAGGCCGAAGCCACCTTCACGCGGTATGCCCCACGCGAGACAAAGACCTCCCCTTCGTGCAAACCGGAAAGGACTTCGGCGCGCAAGCCATCGTGCTGCCCGACGGTAACCAGACGTTTTTCATACGCCTCCTCGTGCGGCTGCACGTACACGAAGTACGAGCCCTGTTCCTCGGTCAGCGCACTCAAAGGAATCGTCAAGGCATCCCGACGGTCCTTCAGCCGCAGGTATACCTGCACGAATGCTCCCTGAGGGATCTGCGGCACCGCATCGTACTCCAGGGTCAAGGTCAGCAGTCCCGAAGGCGAAACGGCACGGGAATACGACACCACCCGCCCGTTCAGGCTGTCCGTATCGTACTTCGCTCCGTCTTCGGCCACAAATACGGCCGAAACGACCTCCGGCAGACGTCCATAGTATTTTTGGGGGACATCCGCCTGCAGCCGGCCGCGCGAGGAACGCACCAAGGTAAAGAGCGCAGCACCCTTGTCGGCAAAAGCTCCCGGGACGACCTCCAGAGAGCGGACATACCCGGCAAAGGGAGCGCGGACGACGATGCCGCCACTTTCCGATCCGCTCAAAGCCTGGTAGGCTTGCCGGGCATTTTCATAGTCGAGCTTGGCTTGGAGATATTCGCTGCGGGTGATGATCCGATCGCCGATGAGCCGTTCGGCGCGCTCCCATTGGGCGGCCGCATAGTCGTATTGGGCCTTTACCCGTGCGTAGGTATCGCCATCGGCCAGATTTTTGGAGACGATCCGCGCCAGAGGCGTGCCGGCTTCCACGCGGGCTCCGGGAGTGATGTTCGCCTCGGGCAGTACCTCACCGGCCGAGGGGGCGACCACCGTGCGGAAATCCGCCGCAGAGGAGACGATCTGCCCGCTCACCGGGATCACCGGGGCAAAAGTCGAACGAGCGGCGGTGTCCAATTCGAATTCGCCCATGGCTGCTTGCCGGGCGGTAAAGACGATCTCGTCGGTATGCCCGTCCGAAGGGGCCTCCTCCCCGGGATGCACGTGGGCTTCTTCCCCGGGATGGCCGTGTTCCTGTTCCTCGAGGTGCGCTTGCTGTTCCTGCGTAGCGGTATGGGCATGGGACGGGTCTTCCCCGTCGTGATCGTGGGCAGCTTCGGGCGCAGCACAAGCTACATAGCACAGCACCAAAGCCGCCAATAAATATTTTTCCATCTTTTTCAGGCTAAACGATTGTGTCCGGCAAGAAACGCGTACACCTCTCCCGCAGTCCGGAGCCGGACATCCCGGAGGGAGGGCGACGAAAAACTTCGTTCAAAGAAACTTCAAGCCAGCAAAAACGGGGGAGCTCGCCAAGCGGAAGCCCTGCCGAAGAAGTCCAAAGGGGACATCCCGTGAAAAACAGGAGGCATTGCTGCGGTTTCCGCAGCGGAAAGGCCCTCGAATCCGGTCTCCTCCGGGAGAAAAATGCCCGGATCGGCATCCCGGTCGCACGGGATGTGCGCGAGGACGACGGACATCGGATTTTCCTTCTTCGGGCAATAATAGTTGACATTCAGCACGCATTGCGTCTCGGCATCCGTATGGGTCGCTCCTCCGTGTTGATGGCAGACAACCCCTACGGCAAGAATGCCACGGGAATGACTATGCGAGAGGTCGATGCAGACACAACCTCCATGGTGATGGTGCGGCAGGACACTTCCCGTCAGCATCATCAGTGCTGCCAAGGAAATAAAAAAGAATGCAATATGCGTTTTGAGGCCTCTGCCGGTCATCTTCCACAAAGCGTTATTGCGGACAAATGTACGGAAAGACGTCCGCAGCACCAAACCGAAAACGAACTTTTGCCTTCGGCTACGCCCGGCCGTTGTCTATATTTTTGGAATACGCTCCTCAAGCACCCGTTTCTCCCGTTCTCCCCGAAGGGAAAAGGAAGGATAAACCCGAGCGAGGAATATCGCCCGCACAGAGGACGAGGTTTGTGTTTTTTGGCGTAAATTTGCAGGTCGGAAAAACATGGACGGAAACTCGCTCGAACAATGGAACGACCGCCAGCGTCTGCTGGTCAAAGACCGGGGCATCGAACGCCTGGCCCGAGCCCATGTGTTGGTCGTCGGCCTGGGGGGTGTGGGAGGTTTCGCGGCGGAATTCCTGGCGCGCGCCGGGATAGGCCGCCTCACCCTGGTGGACGCCGACACCGTATCCCCGACCAACCTCAACCGGCAGATCGCCGCCCTCACCTCAACCCTGGGACAGCCCAAGGTGGAAGTGATCGCCCGAAGGCTCTCCGAGATCAACCCCTCCCTCCACCTGGAACTCATCGAGCGTTTTCTCCAACCGGAACAGGCCTACGCCTTGCCCGAGGCCAGATACGACTACGTGGCCGACTGCATCGACAGCCTCAGCCCCAAACTGGAACTGATCCGCGCCTGCATGGACAAAAAGATCCCGCTGGTCAGCGCCATGGGTGCCGGAGGACGCCTCGACCCGGCCGCCGTACGGGTGGCGGACATCTCCAAGTCGCGCAACTGCCCCTTGGCCCGCAGCATCCGCAAACGCCTGAGCCAACTCACCGGCCGCAAACCGCGCGGATTCTACGCCGTGTACAGCGAAGAACTGCCCGACGAATCCAGCATGCGCACCGTCGAGGGCGAGGCCTTCAAACGTTCGTACTACGGTACGATCTCCTACATGCCGGCCCTTTTCGGGCTCCATGCAGCCGCGCACATCCTGCGGAGCCTCCTGCGGGAGGACACCGCCGAATAATCCCTCTGCAAAAAAACACCCTGATGGAAGAGATGGAAGAAAAGAAAAAAATAGAACAGGACCTGAGCCTCGAGCGCCGTTCGTACGAGAAGTACCATTTGGACGAATCCACCGTAACGGACAACCCGATGGACTTGTTCCAGGCGTGGTACAACCTGGCCGATGCCAGCGACCAGATCGACGAAGCGAACGCCATGACCGTGTCCACCATCCGCCCCGAAGGGACTCCGAGGGCCCGCGTGGTGCTGCTCAAACGTTTCACGTGGGAAGGTTTTTACTTCTACACCAACTACCTGAGTGAGAAAGGCCGCGACATTGCCGCCTGCTCCTCGGTATGCCTGTCGTTCTTCTGGGACGCTTTCGAGCGGGAGATCATCATCGAAGGAGAGGCGGAAAAAGCCCCGGCCGACGTCTCGGACGGATACTTCGCCACCCGTCCCCGAGGTTCTCGCCTGGGAGCCTGGGCTTCACAGCAGAGCCAGGTAGTACCCTCCCGCGAGTACCTCGACCGCCGGCTGGAAGACTTCGAGAAACAATTCGAAGGCAAGGACGTCCCCCGGCCACCCCACTGCGGGCTGTACCTGGTGCGCCCCCGGGTGATCGAATTCTGGCAGGGCCGTCCCAACCGGATGCACGACCGCCTGCGTTACACCCTCCAGGAGGATTTTTCCTGGAAACTGGAACGCCTGGCGCCCTGACCCCCCCGCGGCAAAAACGAAAGAAAAAAAACGATAAACAAATAGACAAAAGAACATTATGGACAAGAAAGTACTTCTGATGATCCTCGACGGATGGGGCATTGCCCAGGACAAGAGCGTATCGGCCATCGACCGGGCGCAGACACCCTTCATGGACTCCCTGCGGGATCGTTACCCCTACACCACACTCGATGCTTCCGGCATGGCGGTCGGCCTGCCCGAAGGACAGATGGGCAACTCCGAGGTAGGACACATGAACCTCGGCGCCGGACGCGTGGTTTATCAGAATCTGGTGAAAATATCGCTGGCTGCCAAGGACGGCTCGCTGGCCAAAAACCCGGTACTGGTCGATGCCTTCGAGACGGCGAAAAAGAACGGCGGAAAGGTACACCTGATCGGTCTGCTCTCCGATGGAGGGGTGCACTCCCACATCGAGCACCTGGAAGGCCTGCTCGACGCCGCCAAGGAAAACGGAGTGAAAGACGTGTACGTCCATGCCTTCATGGACGGCCGCGACTGCGACCCCAAGAGTGGAAAGGGTTTTGTCGAGCAACTGCTCGAACACATGAAGGTTTCGGGCGGAAAACTGGCCTCGATCACCGGTCGCTACTATGCCATGGACCGCGACAACCGCTGGGAACGCGTCAAGGAAGCCTATGATACGCTGGTACACGGGCAGGGCGCTGCCACCGCTACCGACCCGATCGCAGCGGTCGAAGCCTCCTACCAGGCGGGCGTTACCGACGAATTCATCCGCCCGATCGTCCTCACCGGAGCCGACGGCCAGCCCGTGGCTACGATCCAGGACGGCGACGTGGTGATCAACTTCAATTTCCGCAGCGACCGGGGCCGGGAGATCACCAACGTCCTCAGCCAGGAAGACCACCCGGATTTCGGCATGAAAAAGCTCGACATCAAGTACGTGTCGATGACCAAATACGACGACAAGTTCGTCGGCGTGGACGTGCTCTTCGGCAGCGAAGACCTCCACGATACACTGGGCGAACTGGTATCCAAAGCCGGCAAGAAACAGATCCGTATCGCCGAGACCGAAAAATACCCCCACGTAACGTTCTTTTTCTCCGGCGGCCGCGAGACTCCTTTCGAAGGCGAGGAGCGTATCCTCTGCCCTTCGCCCAAGGTAGCTACCTACGACCTGCAACCGGAGATGAGCGCCGGCGAGGTGCGGGACAAGATCCTGCCCGAGTTGGAAAAGCGTTCGGCCGACTTCATCTGCCTGAACTTCGCCAACTCCGACATGGTAGGCCACACCGGTATCATGGATGCCGCCATCCGTGCCGACCAGACGGTCGATGCCTGCGCCCGAGCCGTGGCTGAAACCGCACTGAAAAACGGCTACACGGTCCTGATCACCGCCGACCACGGCAACTCCGAACTGATGATCAATCCCGACGGGTCGCCCAACACGGCGCACACGACCAACCCCGTGCCGTTCCACCTGCTGGACAACGAATACCACCCGGCTCTGCGCTCGGGCGGACGTCTGGGCGACATCGCACCGACGATCGTCGAACTGATGGGCCTCACCCCCTCGCCGCTGATGACCGGGGTAAGCCTGATCGAGCACCAATAATCCCGCAGGACAAACGATGGATTACCTGGAATTTGCCTTGACCGTTTCCCCGGCCGACCCGGGACTGGAGATCGCCCAGGCTGCGCTCTCCACCCTGCCGTTCGACACCTTCACGATGGACGACGGGGTGCTGCGGGCCTACATCCCGCAGGAGAGTTTCTCGCAGGAAGATTTCGACGGGCTTTTCCTCTGGGACCTGGAGGGTTTTCAGATCTCGTACCAAGTAACGAAGATCCCCCAGCGCAACTGGAACGAGGAGTGGGAAAAGAACTTCTCGCCCATCGAAGTCGAAGGGCAGGCCACGATCCGCGCTCCGTTCCACCCGGCCCCTGCCTCGGGAATGGACATCCTCATCGAGCCGCGCATGTCCTTCGGCACGGGACATCACCAGACGACCTACATGATGGTCGCCCATGTGTTGGACACCGACTGCGCCGGCAAGGATGTGTGCGACATGGGATGCGGGACGGGGGTACTGGCCATTGCCGCAGCCAAGAAAGGCGCGAAAAACGTCCTGGCCGCCGACATCGACTCCTGGGCCTACGAAAACGCGAAAGACAACGTCGCCGCCAATGCCTGCCCGCAGATCCGGGTGGTACAGGGCGGTGCGGAGGTCCTGGGCGAGCAGACCTTCGACCTGTTCCTGGCCAACATCAACCGCAACATCCTGCTGCGCTACATGGCGGACTACGCACGTGCCGTCCGTCCCGGTGGTTTTTTGGTAATGAGTGGTTTTTACACTCCGGACAACGCCGCGATCGAGCAGGAAGCGGCCAAGCACGGGTTCACGCAGGTAAAGGCGCTCGAAAAAGACCGGTGGAGCGCACTCAAATTCCGCAAGGACTGACTTCCCTGCCTCCATCCCTTCTGTAAAAAAAGCGCTGCGGCACGAGTGCCGCAGCGCTTTTTTTACAGAAGGGGTCTTTACCTTTATTTCCCGTCGGTTCCTTCCGTCCCTTCGCCCCGAAAACGCTCCAGAAGGCGTTTGGCCGCAGTGATGGCGGGCAGCTTCCCGCTTTCGACCTGATGCTGGGTAAAGTCCAGCACCTCGCTCACGGCAGGTGCATGCAGGAAATCGTATTTCAGGTAGTAGTCGATGATCTCGTTCATCCATGCGATGTTCTGTTCCATGCGTTTGGCCTGGAAATAGCCTGTCTTGCGCATCAGTTCGTGATGGCGGACGATGACCTCCCATATCGCGTCCAGGCCGCGCTGCTCCACGGAGGAGCAGGTGAGCACCTCGGGTTCCCAACCGGAATCCTGCGGCGGGAACAGGCGCATCGCATTGGCGTACTCCCGGGCGGCCATTTGGCTCATGGTAACGTTGTCGCCGTCGGCCTTGGTGATCACCAGCGCATCGGCCATCTCCATGATGCCCTTCTTGATGCCCTGGAGTTCGTCGCCCGCTCCGGCCAGCATCAGCAGCAGGAAAAAGTCGGCGATCTCGGCCACCGTCGTTTCGCTCTGCCCCACCCCGACCGTTTCGATCAGGATCACTTCGTAACCGGCCGCTTCGCACAGCAGCATCGTCTCGCGCGTCTTGTTGTTCACCCCGCCCAGAGTAGCCCCGGAAGCCGAGGGACGGATGTAGGCCATCGGGTCGTTGGCCAGGGATTCCATTCGCGTCTTGTCGCCCAGGATAGAGCCTTTGGAACGTTGGGAGGAGGGGTCGATGGTCAGCACGGCCAACTTCTTGCCCATGCCGGTGATCAGCTTTCCGAACGATTCGATAAAGGTCGATTTGCCCACGCCCGGCACGCCGGTGATGCCCACGCGCAGGCTGTTGCCGGTGTGGGGAAGGATGATCTCCAGCACCTTTTCGGCCAGAGCGACATCGGAAGGCAATTTGCTCTCGATCAGCGTAATGGCTCTTGAAAGCATGATGCGGTCTCCCGCGAGGATCGCCTGGGCGTACTCCTGGGGAGAGAAACGTTTTCTCGGTGTGTAGGTTAGAGGCATTTGAGGAAAAACTTTGTTGAAAATTTTAGCGCAAATATCGCGATTTATACACAATAAATACCGAAATTTGCCAGGTAAAAATTTTGGACAAAAACAAAACACCTTAAAAATCAACTTCATAAACACTTAAATCATGAAAGTAGATCATATCGAACACATCGGTATCGCTGTGAGCAACCTCGAGGAGGCCATCAAGTTTTACGAAGAAGCCCTGGGGCTGAAATGCTACGCCATCGAAGAAGTCGCCGAACAGAAAGTCCGCACCGCCTTCTTCAAAGTAGGCCAGACCAAGATCGAACTGCTGGAATCCACCGCTCCGGACGGCCCGATCGGAAAATTCATCGAAAAGAAAGGCCAGGGCATCCAACACATGGCCTTTGCCGTGAAAGACCTGCCCGCCCAGCTCAAGGACGCCGAAGAGAAAGGCGTTATGCTCATCGACAAAGCTCCGCGCCACGGTGCCGAAGGTCTCAACATCGCATTCCTGCATCCCAAGTCCACTTTCGGCGTGCTGACCGAACTGTGTGAAAACCCCAACGAAGGTTCCTGCGGCTGCAAATCCTGCGACTGCGAATAAAACTCCCGGAGTTTTTACCGACAACCATTCACACAAAAAAAGAAACACAATCCATATTCTGTTATGTCTGAAATCACCGCAAAAATCCGCGAGCTCGTCGAGAAAAGGGACGTAGCTCACCTGGGCGGAGGGGAAAAGCGCATCGCTTCCCAGCACAACAAGAACAAACTGACGGCCCGCGAACGCATCGACCTGCTGCTGGACGAAGGTTCCTTCGAGGAATTCGACATGTTCGTTACGCACCGCACCACCGCCTTCGGCATGGAAAAGGAGAAATACTACGGCGACGGCGTGGTAACCGGTCGCGGCACGATCGACGGCCGCGTGGTGTATGTCGCAGCACAGGACTTCACCGTGTTCGGCGGCAGCCTTTCGGAAACTTTCGCCCTGAAGATCTGCAAGATCATGGATCAGGCCATGCTGGTCGGCGCTCCGGTGATCGCCCTGAACGACTCGGGCGGCGCACGTATCCAGGAAGGCGTTCGTTCGCTGGCCGGCTTTGCCGAAATCTTCCAGCGCAACATCCTGGCTTCCGGTGTCATTCCGCAGATCTCCGGTATCTTCGGCCCCTGCGCCGGCGGTTCGGTATATTCCCCGGCGCTGACGGACTTCATCCTGATGACGGAATCCACCTCGTACATGTTCCTTACGGGCCCGACGGTGGTCAAATCGGTAACGGGCGAAGACATCACCACCGAGAAACTGGGCGGTGCCAGCGTACACGCCACCAAATCGGGTGTAACGCACTTCGTGGCCAAGGATGACAAGGAAGGCATCCTGATGATCCGCAAACTCTTGAGCTACCTGCCGTCCAACAACCTGGAGGAAGCTCCCATCATCTCGTGCAACGACCCGATCGACCGTCTGGAAGATTCGCTCAACGACATCATCCCCGACGACCCGAACAAACCGTACGACATGATGGAGGTCATCAAAGCCATCGTGGACAACGGCGAACTGCTGGAAGTTCACTCCAGCTATGCCAAGAGCATCATCGTGGGCTTTGCGCGCTTCAACGGCCGTCCGGTGGGTATCGTAGCCAACCAGCCGAAGTTCCTGGCCGGCGTGCTGGACATCAACTCTTCGCGCAAGGGCGCCCGTTTCGTGCGCTTCTGCGACGCGTTCAACATTCCGCTGGTCATCCTGGTGGACGTTCCCGGCTTCCTGCCCGGCTCGGGTCAGGAGTACGGCGGGGTAATCGTACACGGAGCCAAACTGCTCTACGCATTCGGTGAAGCCACCGTGCCCAAGGTAACCGTTACCCTGCGCAAATCCTACGGTGGTGCACACTGCGTGATGAGCCCCAAACAGCTGCGTGGCGACATGAACTACGCATGGCCTTCGGCCGAGATCGCTGTGATGGGCGCCAAGGGAGCTGTGGGTATCCTCAACGGCGGTGAACTCAAAAAGATGGAAGACCCCGAAGCGAAAGCCAAATTCATCCAGGAAAAGGAGGACGAATACACCAAGGAATTCGCCAACCCGTACCAGGCCGCTTCGCTGGGCTACATCGACGACGTGATCATCCCGAAGAACACCCGTTTCCGCGTGATCCGCGCTCTGGAGGCTCTGGCCAACAAGAAACAGTTGAACCCTGCCAAGAAACACGGCAATATTCCTTTGTAAACCATGATGAACATGATGAATTTCCTGCTTTCAGCATCGGCCGAAATGCCGGCCAACGGAGATACTGCGTTCATTATCGGTGTAGGCGGATCGGTTCTGGTCATCCTGATCATGGCCGTCATCGCTGTGATATTCATCCTGCTGTTCCGCTACATGTCCAAGGGACTGCGCATGAAGAAAACGGTCAACAAGGACGCCGCCGATGCTCCCGTTCCTCTGAAAGGCAAACTGCCGGCCAATACGGTAGCCGCCATCTCGGCAGCTGTCTATCGGTACATGGAGGACTCGATGGCCGAGGAGAACACCATCATCACCATCGACCGCGCAGCCAAGATCTACTCCCCGTGGAGCTCCAAGATCTATGCAACCAATGCGCGCATTTTCAACTCCAGGCGATGAGCCGTTCACGGATTGTTCCAATCGATAAATCACGCAAACAATGAAATCATACAAATTCAAGATCAACAACAGCGACTTTACGGTGGACATCACCGGCGCTGAAGACAACATCATCGAACTCGAAGTAAACGGCACGCCGTTCAAGGTGGAGATGGAGAAAGCGGTCAAAGCTGCTCCCAAAACCCCCAAGGTGGTCAATGCTCCCGTAGCTCAGAACGCCAAGACGCAGCCGGTAAGCTCTTCGGCCGTATCCAAGGTGGAAGCTCCCCTGCCGGGCGTGATCCTTTCGGTCAACGTCAAGGAAGGCGACACGGTAAAATCCGGCGATACGCTGATGGTCATGGAAGCCATGAAGATGGAAAACGCCATCATGGCCGAAGTGGGCGGTGTGGTAAAAGCAGTGAAAGTAAAACCGCAGGACTCCGTACTTCAGGGAGACATCCTGGTAGAAATCGCGTAAAAACATGAGACGTTTTCTGATCGTACTGATCACGCTGGCGACTTTCGGACTGGTATCGGCCCTGGCCGAGGGGACGTTCGTTCCCGAGGCGGCCGCTTCCAGCGGAAACATCCTCTACGAAACGCTGAACGGGCTTCAGAACTTTCTGAAATCCACCTCGTTCGCCAACATCGACTACCGAAACCTCATCATGATCGTCATCGGCTTTGCCTACATCATGCTGGCCATCTTCTGGGGCTTCGAACCCCTGCTGCTGGTCCCCATCGGTTTCGGTGTGATCCTGGGCAACATTCCCGGAGCGGAACACATCGGTGTGTACGCTCAGGAAGAAGGCTCGGTAATGTACTACCTGTACCAGGGCGTCAAACTGGGCATTTATCCGCCGCTGGTATTCCTGGGCATCGGTGCGATGACCGACTTCTCCAATCTGATCGCCAACCCCAAACTGATGCTCTTGGGTGCTGCTGCTCAGATCGGTATCTTCGGGACCTTCGCAGCCGCCATCGCCCTAGGCTTCGATGCCAAGGAAGCCGGCTCGATCGCCATCATCGGCGGTGCGGACGGCCCGACGGCCATCTACGTAACCAGCATCCTCAACCCGGACTACATGGGGGCCATCGCCATCGCCGCCTATTCGTACATGGCCTTGGTTCCGGTGATCCAGCCTCCGTTGATGCGTCTGCTGGTTCCCAAGCACGAACGCGCCATCCGTATGAAACCGGCCCGTATCGTTACCCAAAAGGAGAAGATCATGTTCCCCATCATCGGCTTTATCCTGTGCGCATTCGTAGCGCCGGATGCCATCCCGCTGCTGGGTACCCTGTTCCTGGGCAACCTGCTGAAGGAGTCGGGCGTAACCAAACGCCTGGCCGACACGGCAGCCAACTCGATGAACAGCATGGTGGTCATCATCCTGGGACTGACCGTGGGAGCTTCCACGCAGGCCTCGGTATTCCTGACCGAAAAATCCCTGAAGATCTTCTTCCTGGGAGTAGTAGCCTTCTCGATCGCTACGGCCGCCGGACTGCTCTTCGCCCGCTTGATGAACCTGTTCCTCAAGAAAGAGAACAAGATCAACCCGCTCATCGGTTCGGCCGGTGTATCGGCCGTGCCGATGGCCGCCCGCGTATCGGAAATGGAAGGCCTCAAGGTGGACCCCAAAAACCACCTGCTGATGCACGCCATGGCTCCGAACGTAGCCGGTGTGATCGGTTCGGCCATCGCAGCCGGCGTACTGCTAAGCTTCCTGCGATAAGTTTCGGACGGACACTCCCGATCCATAACGCCGCGCTCCCTTTCGGGAGCGCGGCTTTTTTTACCCGCCGGAGAACTTCCCCGCACGTTTTATCATTTCATTAAGAACTCTTCCACAGAGAATTGCTTACCTTTGGATTAAGTGGGACAAGGCCGGCCCGGCGAGCGCTGCCCGGAAAAGGGGAAAACCGACGGTTTTCCGACACCCGAATGCCCGCCGCGGCGTATCTTTGCCACCGCATGGAAAAAACCGAACGACGATGAGAGCCGACAAATTCCTTTGGCAGGTACGCCTGTTCAAAACGCGTTCCCTGGCAGCGGAAGCCTGCCGGAAAAACCAGGTACAGGTGGACGGGGCAGCTGTAAAAGCCGCCCGCGAAGTCCATCCGGGCAACAAGGTCCGCCTGCGGCGCAATCAGGTGTTTTTCGAATTCCTGGTACTGGACCTCCCCAAGAGCCGCGTAGGAGCCAAACTGGTCCCGCTGTACCTGAAGAACATCACCCCGCCCGAGGAGATCGAACGGATGGAACGGATGCGCCTCTCCCGAACCGTCTATGTAAATGCCTACCACGAAGGCCGACCGACGAAAAAAGACCGCCGGGACATCGAAGAATTCACCGAAGACTGGATCGACTTTTTCGACGAGGACGATGCGGGCACCCCGGACGATGCAAGCCAAGCGGACGAGTCCGATCGTTTTCCCGCTGCCGCCTCCCAGCGATAAAAATGACATCAACGATGAAAAGGATGAAAAGAATACCCACCGCCCTGTGGATCGCCGCCTGCCTGACCTTCACTCCCCTTTCGGCCCAACAGACCATTGTGGAAGGCTTCGTGCAGGACTCGACCCAACGTGTCCCTTACGCCTCGGTGTACCTGAAAGGCCATCCCGACAAAGGCACCCAGGGGGCGAGCGACGGTTCGTTTACCCTCCGGATAAAGGACACGTTGCTGCCCGATACCCTGGTAATCTCGTTCGTGGGATACCACACGCAGTACTACCCGCTCGCCCCTTCGCCCGACACGGTCCGCATCGAGGCGCTGTTGCGGCAAAACATCATCGAGCTGACCGGGCCGGTGGTCTCGGCCAAAGCCAAACGCCGCTACAAAGTACAGGTGGGCGACATCCTGGACCGCATCCGCGCCCGGATGGAGGAAGACTTCGCCCAGATCGAAGCCGTATACCGCGTGCAGACCAACACGTCGTTCTCCTCCTCGGACAAGATCCTGGCCTACCAGGAAAACCTGGTGGATACCTACGACCCGGGGCACCGCCAGAAGGACATGACCCGCCGTCTGAAGACCAAAGTGTATTTCGACCGGCAGGCCTACCAACGGATGCAGCAGGTCGATACCCTGCGCAACCTCGACCCTACGGTCAACATCATCGGACTGACGGTCTCCGAAGGCATGATCCGCAAGATCCTCCGCGAGAAGGACAGCAAATGGGAATACCTGGGCCAGATGAACGACGAGATCGTGGTCACATACTTCGAGATCATTCGCTTTCTGGGGATGTTCCGCCTGGGACAACAGTTCGTCCTGTACGTGGACAGCCAAACGTACAGCCTCCGCCGCGCCGAGGCCATCATGGCCATCTACGTAAACATCCCCTTCGGGAAAAGGCTGCCCGAACAGGCGCTGCCCTACCTCAACATTCTCAACATCAGCGACCGGGAGTTCGACAAGTTCCGCCTGAAGAAAGTCGAAGGCGAATTCCGCATGTCCTCCCGTTTCGTCCGCCGTGGGGGAAGCCTCTACCGGGGCGACAGCTATTCGCAGGGCGAGGCCGTCATCTCCAGCGGGGGAAAGGAGCCCTCGCTGTACATCGGCCTGAAGAGCGACACCAAGATCCTGAACATCACCACCGAAAACATCACCCCCATCACCGAGGAACAGACCCGGGAGAAACCCCAGCTGATCATCGTGGACGACTTGTAAACCCACCCCCTGTTTTCCCGGCGAAAAATATTTCGTAATTCGCAAAGTTGTATTACTTTTGCACCTGTTAAAGAAAAAAAAGAACCTAACATCCGCCTACCGATATGGCAACCTATCAAAGACCCAAAAGCACGAAGACCCAGAAAACGGATGCCGCCGAGAAAATCGTCCACCGCTTGGACAAAGGAGCCGGCCGTTTTGAAACCTTCCTCGAAAAATACAAAAAACAGCTGACCTACGTCGTCCTCATCCTGGTCGTACTGGTATTGGGCGGATACGGTTACCACAACTGGGTGGCCAAACCTTCGCAGGCCGAAGCCACCGAAGAACTCGCCTTTGCCCAGCAAGCCTATGAAATGGATTCGCTGCGCCTGGCTCTGGATGGCACTCCGGCCAACCCCGGACTGGTCAAGATCGCCGACCGCTACTCCTCCACCGATGCCGGCAACGTAGCCAAATACCTGGCCGGCGCTGCTTATTACCGCCTGGGGCAATACGAACAAGCCATTTCGTACCTGGAGAAATACGTCGGCAAGGATGAGGTAACGCCCGCCGAAGCCCTGGGTATGATCGGCGACTGCCATGCCCAACTGGACCGTCCGGAAGAAGCGCTGAAGTATTACGAAAAAGCCGCTGCCAAACGCGACAACAACTTCACCGCTCCTTTCTACCTGATGAAAGCCGGCAACACGGCGATCTACCTCAAGAAATACTCGGTAGCCGAGAAACACTTCCGCGCCATCAAGGACAACTATCCCGAATCGGCACAGGCCGCCTCGGTGGACAAGTACATCGAGTTCGCTGCCGGAGCAGCCAAGAATTTCAAGTAAGTCGTCGTCCCTTTCCGAACCCTTCCCGAGCGTGTCCACAACCGATCTTTCCGCTTACGATCCCACCAAGGTTCCCCACGGGGCCGGGTTGCGTATCGCCATCGCGGTATCCGAGTGGAACAGCGAGATCACCGAAAACCTGTACCGCGGAGCCTTCGAGACGCTGTGCGAACTGGGGGTAGCCGCAGAGGACATCCGCCGCTGGGACGTGCCCGGCAGTTTCGAGTTGATCTACGCCGCCTCCGCCCTGCAAAAATCCGGGCAGTACGATGCGCTGATCGTACTGGGAAGCGTCATCCGGGGAGAAACCCCGCATTTCGAATACATCTGTTCGGCCGTGGCGCAAGGCATCGGATCGCTCAACGTACGAGCCGGGGAACAAGGCCTCCCGCCGGTGATCTTCGGCGTGCTGACCGACAACCACATCGACCAATCCCGCGCACGAAGCGGAGGCCGACTGGGCAACAAAGGCGTGGAATGCGCCGTGGATGCCATCCGAATGGGGCATCTGTACCGAAACTGGAATCATAAACCGATAAAATAGATCAATTTAGGGGTGCCACAATAAACGGCTGAGATCATACCCTTTGAACCTGAACCGGGTAATGCCGGCGGAGGGACAAATTTTTCGACCTCTCACTTTTATTGTTCACGTGTCGGCCTTCGGACCGCACGAAGGTACGCCCTTGCTTTTGTTTCACTTAAAAACACGCTAAAGCAATGGCTTATTTTTTTCCACGCGCTGTACTCTCGGCGCTTTTTCTCACCGCAGTTTCCTTCTCTGCGCTCCAGGCGCAGAACACGGTAAAGGGCCGCGTTACCGACTCGCAGGGAGAGCCCATCCCGGGCGCCAACATCACCCTGCGGCAAAAATCGCTCGTACGTGCCACCCAAAGCGACATGGACGGGTATTACCAACTTCGGGACATCCCCTCGGGCAATGCCTCGGTAGAAGCCTCCCACGTGGTTTACCAACCGGAAAAACGCTTCCTGACCGTCTCGGGCATCGAGACCGAGAATTTTGAACTCAAGGAGAACGTCGTACTCATGGACGAAGTCGTCATTTCGGCCACCCGAGCCGGCGAAGAAGACCCCTTTGCCCAGACGGTCGTCTCGTCCGAAGAGTTGCAACGCAACAACTACGGGCAGAACATCCCCTTCCTCTTGGGCGGGACTCCCTCGCTGGTCTTCACCTCGGACGACGGAACGGGATACGGCTACTCCTACATGCGCATCCGAGGCAGTGATGCCACGCGGGTGAACGTAACCATCAACGACGTACCGCTCAACGATGCCGAATCGCAATCCGTCTTTTGGGTCAACATGCCCAACATCGCTGCCTCGGCCGACGACATCCAGATCCAGCGCGGAGCCGGCACTTCGACCAACGGTGCGGCAGCCTTCGGCGGGAGCGTGAACATCCGCACTTCCCTGCCCTCGGACAAAGCCGGCGCGGACCTGAGCTACAACGTCGGTTCGTTCGGTGCACAGAAATTCTCGGCTGCCTTCACCTCCGGGCTGCTCAACGACCACTACGAACTCTCGGGGCGCTTCTCCCGCGCCTACTCCGACGGGTACATCGACCGGGCGTCCTCGGACATGAGTTCGTATTTCCTCTCGGGCGGATACTACGACAACCGGACGACCATCAAAGTGCTGGGCTTCGGCGGAAAACAGACCACCTACCAGGCCTGGAACGGTGTGGATGCCGAAACGATGAAGACCAACCGGCGCTTCAACTCGTGCGGGGCCATCTACGACGAGAACTGGGAAAAGATCATCGGCTACTACGACGACGAGACGGACAACTACTGGCAGGATCACCTCCAGGCTATCGTCAACCGCCGCATGGGCGATTTTGAAGCCGGCATGACCCTGCACTACACCTTCGGGCGCGGATACTACGAATGCTACAAGCAGGATGCCGACATGGCCCGCTACAAGATAGGCCCGATCACCGTAGGCGACCAGACGATCGAGACCTGCGACCTGATCAACCGCAAATGGCTCTACAACCACTTCTACGGAGCTACGGCCCGCCTTACCTACGACCGCAAGAAGATCACCGCCACCCTCTCCGGAGCGTACAACCGCTACGAAGGCGACCACTACGGCGAAGTCATCTGGGCACAGTACACACCCGATGCCCCGAAAGACCAGCATTACTACGACAACCACACCGACAAGAACGACGGCAATATCTTCCTCAAGGCCGAATACCGTCCGGTGGAAGGCCTCTCGATCTACGCCGACCTGCAGTACCGCAACGTAACCCTCAAGATGCGGGGCGTGGAAGATGAAGACGTACCGGTGAACATCACCCGGGACTACTCCTTCTTCAACCCCAAGGCCGGGGTCAGCTACCGGATTTCGGCCGCCCACCGCGTATATGCCAGCTATGCCCGCGCTTCGAAAGAACCTACCCGGGCCGACTTTACCGACTCGCCGGTAGCTCCGCGCCCCGAATACCTCGACGATTTCGAACTGGGATACGGCTTTACCTCCTCCCGTTTCGATGCCTCGGCCAACGTGTACTACATGAACTACCTCGACCAGCTCGTCCCCACCGGCGAGTTGAACGACGGCAGTTACGCCATCCAGATGAACGTGGACAAGAGCTACCGCCTGGGCATCGAACTCCAGGCCGAATACCGCCCTGTCAAATGGTTTACCTGGAGCCTGAATGCCACCTTCTCGGACAACGTCATCAAGGGCCTCGAACTCGCCGACGGCACCCGCAAGGATACCAAAATCTCCTACTCGCCGGGCATCGTATTCAACAACCTGCTGACTTTCCGTCCGTTGGAGGCCATGACCGTTGCCTTCTCCAGCCGCTACGTAGGCGAGCAGTACATGAGCAACAACAACATCCCCGAGTCGAAGCTCGACGGATACTTCGTAAGCGATCTGGCCATCCTTTACGACGTGCCCAAGAGCCGTTACCTGCCGGCCTTCACCGTCCGCGGACAACTCAACAACGTCTTTAACGCGATGTACATCTCCAACGGTGCCATTTACGGCACGGACGCCTACTACTTCCCCCAGGCAGGGACCAACTTCATGCTCGGGGTGGACATCCGGTTCTAACGGACGGAATACCGATATTTTCCGTATATTTGCCTGTCGAAAACACAAGCAAAAATGAAAAAACCGTCGGTATTCACGCAAAAGCACACCGTACAGCCTCAAGAGACCGCCGCAGCCATCGGCTCGGGTTCTCTTGAGGTTTTTTCTACCCCTTCGCTGGGGGCTCTGATGGAAAACACCGCCATCCAAGCGATAAAAGGCGAACTCTCCGAAGGAGAAACCACCGTTGGTGCCGAGATCTTCATCGAACACCTGCGCGCCTCGAAAGTGGGCGAAACCCTCACCGCCACCGCCGAAATGAAAGCGCACGAAGGCAGCAGCATCTTCATCCAGATCGAAGTGAAAAACGAACGGAACGACCTGATAGGCCGCGCCAAACACACGCGCGTGGTAGTCGATCCCGAAAAATTCATGCACCGGCTGGATTGAGTGCCCCCCATTTCCACCAAACATCCTTTAAAAAAGCATCCCAAGTCCGATGATACGACTGATCCAAAACATCCTGCGCAAGATCTGGAAACTGTGGGCCGTCGTGGTAGCCAGCCTGGTTACCCTGATATTGGCCATCCCGCTGTTCATCTCGGTGTCCACACCGCGCTTCTACGGATTTTTCTCCATCCTGGCGCGCATCTGGAGCGTGCTGATCCTCTTCTGCTCCGGATTCCTCTTCCAGGTAAAAGGGCGCAGCAAGATCGACCGCAAGCGGCAATACGTCGTGGTGGCCAACCACTCCTCCATCCTGGACATCATGCTCAGCTACGTAGCCGTTCCCCTGCCCATGATGTTCATCGGCAAGGAATCCCTGGCACGCATCCCGGTGTTCGGGATGATCTACCGCGCCTCCAACATCCTGGTCGACCGCACCTCACTGGAATCCCGCCGCAGCGTGCTGCCCAAAGCCAAGGCCGAGATCGCCCGGGGGCGCAGCATCTGCATCTACCCCGAGGGGACTTCCAAACACATCACCAAACGCCTGGTACCGTTCAAGGACGGCGCTTTCGTGATCGCCATCGACTGCGGCATTCCCATCCTGCCGGTTACCTTCCTGGACAACTGCCGGCTGTTCCCCAGTGAAAAACCGGACGGCCATCCGGGTGTGATCCGCGCCGTGATCGACGACCCGATCGAGACCTCCGGCATGACCATCGAAGACAAGGAAGCGCTCAAACAGCGCGTATTCGAGATCATCGATTCGCGCCTCGAACAGGCCGGACGATGAACCGGATCGAAGGCATCGTCCTGCGCCGCATCCCGTACCTGTCCAAGGGCGTCATCCTGGACCTGCTCACCCCGACGGAAAAGACCGCCGTCATCCTTCCCGGGAAAAACCGGGGACTCGCCGCCGAAACCCAACCGGGCAATCTGGTATCGCTCGTGGTGGGACACCCCCGCGGGTCGGCGCTCCCCCCCGTGCGGGAACTGGTCGCAGACACCGCCACGGCCGACATCTCCCGTCTGTCGCCCTACCGCTCGGCTCAACTGCTGTTTATCTGCGAACTCACCGCCCACACCACCCGGGAACAGGAAAGCGGCCCCCGCCTCTACGAACTGCTCTACCAGACCATCCGTTCGCTGTGCCACCAGGGGGAACGTTTCCTCTGCCTGCGGTACACTTACCAACTCGCCCGCCTGCTCGGTTTCGCTCCGGGCTACCCGGAACAGACCGACGCCGGAGGGTACTTCGATCTCCAATCGGGCGTATTCGTGGCCGAGAAGCCGTTGCACAACTACTACCTCACCCCGGCCCATGCCGCCCCCTTCTTTGCCCTGGGCGACCCGGAAAAGAGCCCCGACTTCGCCCACGAAAAAGACTACCTGAACCTCTGGCACATCCTGATGACGTATTTTTCCCTGCACATCGAAGGCTTCCAACGCCCCCGCTCGCTGGAGTTCCTGCAACAATTAACACGGATAGAGTATTTCCCGCCAAAGGAATAACGCAAATTTGCGTATCTTTGGCTTCGCCCAAGAAAGGACCGCCCGCCCGGCGGACGACAAAACCACAACCAACCCATATATCGTTTTGGACATACTGATACGCATTCTTCAACTGCTGCTCTCGCTCACCATCCTGGTGACCATTCACGAATTGGGCCACTACCTGGCCGCCAAAGCCTTCGGAGCGCGGGTCGATAAGTTCTACATCTTTTTCAACCCCCGTTTTTCGCTCTTCAAGAAGAAAATCGGCGAAACCGAATACGGCATCGGCTGGCTGCCGCTGGGCGGATATTGCAAGATCGCCGGCATGGTGGACGAATCGATGGACACCGAAGCGCTCAAGAGCGAACCCCAACCTTGGGAATACCGCTCCAAACCCGCTTGGCAACGCCTGATCATCATCGTGGCCGGCGTAGTGATGAACGTGCTGCTGGCCTGGTTCATCTACTCGATGATGACCTACAAATACGGCGAGACGTACATCGCCACCCGCGACGTAAAAGACGGGATCGCCATCACGGATTCGACGCTGGCCTCCACCATCGGGCTGCGTCCCGGCGACCGCATCGTGTCGATCGACGGCAAGGAATACGAGAATTTCTTCGATACATATTCGGCCGTCCTGCTCGGCTCGCAACTCACCGTGCAACGCCAGGGACGCGACACTACGCTGACGATCCCCGTGGATTTCATCGACACGTTCAAGGACTACAACTCCCCGTACTTCTACTACCCGCGCGTACCGATGATCGTTGCCGCGGTGCCCGACTCGTCCATCAACGCCCATTGCGGCCTGCGGCCCGGCGACCGCATCGTGTCGGTATCGGGAACGCCGGTGCCCTTTTTCGACCAGGCGAAGGAAGTCCTCCGCTCGCACTCCTCGGGCGAGGTTCTGCTGGAAGTCCACCGGGCCGACACCACCCTGTTCCTGGGGGCCAAAGTATCGCCGCAGGGTCTGCTGGGCATCATCAACGACCTCTCCCCCCAGACGCTGATCCGCCAGGAGATCCTCCCCGTTACGGAAAAACAGTACGGATTTTTCGCGGCACTGGGACGGGGCGTGGGGGTTACCGGCGAGAAGATCGCCAATTACTGGGCCCAGGTCAAGAAACTGGTCAATCCCGAAAGCGGCGCATACAAGAGCGTGGGCAGCGTCATCACGATGGGCAGCCTTTTCCCGCCCGTATGGGATTGGACAGCTTTTTGGCAACTGACGGCCTTTCTGTCCATCATGCTGGCGGTGATCAACATCCTGCCGATCCCGGCCTTGGACGGAGGACACGCCGTCTTTATCCTCTACGAGATGATCACCCGGCGGCAGCCTTCGGAAAAGGTCCTCGAATGGGCGCAAATGGTAGGCTTCGTCATCCTGATCCTGATCATGGTGCTGGCCTTCGGCAACGACATCCTGCGGCTGTTCCAATAACATTCCCGGGACGTCTCCCGATGTTTTCCCGCCTTGAAATAGTCCGGAGGCAAAAAATCGTGCCGGAATTAGGATATATCGAAAAAATAATAGTAAATTTGCACTCCCCGAAAAGCGGGGATATGAGTATATTTTAACATATTTAAGTACAAGTAATGAACACACTGAGTTACAGAACAGTTTCGGTAAACAAAGAAGCAGCCGACAAAAAGTGGGTTCTGGTCGATGCAGAAGGCCAGCCGCTGGGACGTCTCGCTTCGAAGGTTGCCAACATAGCCCGGGGCAAGTACAAAACGTGCTATACGCCCAACATGGACTGTGGCGACAACGTCGTTATCATTAATGCCGGCAAGATTGTTCTCACGGGCAAAAAGATGGACGGGAAGGTTTACACCCGTTACACCGGTTACCCGGGAGGACAGCGCACCCTCACCGCTCGCGAAGTGATGAGCAAGGACGCTACCCGTCTGGTGCGCTTCGCCCTGAAAGGCATGCTGCCCAAAAACCGCTTGGGCGCTGCGCTGATGAAGAACATCTTCATCTACGAAGGCCCCGAACACCAGCAGCAGGCACAAAAACCCGTATTAATCAACCTTAACGACATCAAGTAAATGGCAACCATCCACACCATCGGGCGCCGTAAGACTTCCGTAGCCCGCGTTTACCTCTCCGAAGGAAAAGGCGAAATCACGGTCAACAAACGCCCTGCAGCCGAGTATTTCCCCACGGAACTGCTGCGCGTCAAACTCGATCAGCCCTTCGAACTCACCGACACCAAAGGTACTTTCGACGTAGTAGCTACGGTCGAAGGCGGCGGTATCACCGGTCAGGTCGAAGCGATCCGCCTGGGTATCTCCCGCGCTCTGTGCGAGGTGAACCCCGAGTACCGTGCCAAGCTCAAACCCGAAGGCCTGCTGATGCGCGACCCGCGTATGGTCGAGCGCAAAAAGTTCGGCCAGAAGAAAGCTCGCCGTCGTTTCCAGTTCTCCAAACGTTAATCCGGAGGATATTCTCACCTATTTTTTCAATCAAGTTCTGTTACTCATACTTAATAGTGCAAGATTAGTTTAGTATCCAAACCGGCAAGACTCCGCAGGAGAAAGGGGAAAAACGCCGCCCGGCGGGCTACTTGCAGGTTGCACGAGTTAAAGCTAACAGAAGGTAAACTAATTACAAAAGAAAACAACAAAAATGGCACAGACTATCGATATCCAGGAGTTGCTCGAGGCAGGCGTACATTTCGGCCACCTGACCCGCAAATGGCACCCCAAAATGGCTCCCTACATCTTTATGGAGCGCAACGGCATCCACATCATCGACCTGCACAAGACCGCAGCCAAGATGGAGGAAGCCGGCGAAGCAATGAAGAAGATCGCTGCTTCGGGCCGCAAGATCATGTTCGTAGCCACCAAGAAGCAGGCCAAGGAGATCGTCTCCGAACTCGCCTCCAAAATGGGAATGCCCTACATCACCGAACGTTGGCCCGGCGGTATGCTCACCAACTTCGTTACCATCCGCAAAGCCGTCAAGAAAATGTCGGCCATCGACCGCATGAAGACCGACGGCACGTTCGACACGCTGTCCAAACGCGAAAAACTCCAGATCGAGCGTACGCGTGAAAACCTGGAAAAGAACCTGGGTTCCATCGCCGACATGACCCGTCTGCCGGGAGCCATCTTCGTGGTGGACGCCATGCACGAACACATCGCCGTCAGCGAAGCCCACAAGCTGGGCATCCCGGTATTCGCCATGGTGGATACCAACACGGATCCCACGAGCGTGGATTTCGCTATCCCGGCCAACGACGATGCTTCCAAGTCCATCCAGAAGATCGTTTCCTACCTCTACGAATGCATCGTAGAAGGCCTGGCCGAGCGCAAGAGCCAGAAGGAAGAAGCCGACGCCAAAGCCGCTGAAGCCCCCAAAGCCGAAGCTGCTGCTCCGGCCCAGGAAGCTCCCAAGGCGGAAGAGAAAGCCGAGTAATCTTTTAACCTCTTAATCCTGAAAAAAAATGGCAAATATAACCGCTGCAGACGTAAACAAACTGCGCCAACAGACCGGCGCCGGTATGATGGACTGCAAAAAAGCGCTGGTAGAGGCCGATGGCGACTTTGAGAAAGCCATCGAAGTCCTGCGCAAAAAAGGCCAGAAAGTCGCTGCCAACCGCGCCGACCGCACTTCGGCCGAAGGAGCCGTCATCGCCGTGCTCAACGACGAGGCTACCAAAGGCGCTATCGTGGCACTGAACTGCGAAACGGACTTCGTGGGCAAGAACGAAGGCTTTGTCGCCCTGGCACGCGAATTGGCCCAGACAGCCCTGAATTGCGATGCCGCTACGGTAGAAGACTTTCTGAAAGTTCCCTTCAAGGGCGGCCTGACGGTCGGTGAAAAACTGATCGAACAGACGGGTGTGATCGGCGAAAAGCTCGAAATCAGCAACCTGTCCCGGTTGGAAGCTCCGCTGGTAGGCGCCTACATCCACAACGGCAACAAACTCGCTACCCTGGTGGGTCTTTCGGCCAACGTGGAGGGTGCAAAGGAAGCCGCTCACAATGTAGCCATGCAGGCTGCCGCCATGAACCCCATCGCTCTGGATGAGACGAAGGTTGCCAAGGAAGTGATCGAGAAAGAGATCGAGATCGCCAAGGAACTCCTCCGCAAGGAAGGGAAACCTGAAGCCATGCTCGACAACATCGCCAAAGGCAAGCTCAACCGCTTCTTCAAGGACAACACCCTGGTTCACCAGGAGTACATCATGGACAACAAAGTATCGGTTGCCCAGTACGTGGCTTCGGTAAACAAAGACCTGAAAGTGGTCGGTTTTGTCCGCGTAACCATCGCTTAAACGAAAAAAACGACAGATTTTCAAAAAAGGGCGTTCTTCCACCGAGAAGCCTTAAAATAAGGCAACAGTCTGAGAAATTGGACTGTTGCTTTTTTTATAATAGGATAAGGTAATGAAAAGGCAACGATTCTATTTTCCGTTGTCTGCGTTGGTGTTCGCCACCCTAAATAAATGATACGAAAACAGGAGATTAGATAGAAATTACAAGTATCTTCCTCGAAGATAAATCGCACTTTCATTATCGTTGTATTACATTATTTATAGTGAACGCGTATGGCGTTTTGTTATCCCGGAGGGATTAGGAATAGAAGGAAAGGACGGTAATATCCGTACCGACGACTATCGCTTCGTTTTGCAGCCTTCGTTTCACGCCAGACGTAACATGGGATTTGACCTCTGCGGAGCGTTTTTCGGCAATGGTTTTCGGCCGAGCTACTTTACTTGGGGAATTAAGATCGCTATCTGCTGAAAATGTTATGATGACAAACCGAACCTACCGAATCCGTGGGCTGTGCCGGCATCTGCTGCTATCGGCATGTCTGACCACGTACACTCCAAACCCTGAACGACACACGGAAGATCCCTTTTGCCATTATCACGGGCAGGTATTTCTCTATCCCGAAACAGGGATAAAGAATCTCCTGAACAGAAACAGCGTTTAATTAGGGGGAGAAAAATCTTACACCCTCTTCCTTTAAGATTAAACAGGAAGCGACACCGTGAACCGACATCCTTTCCCGATTTCGCTTTCGATCGAAATCGTACCTCCGTGTGCCTCCACGAATTCTTTTGATATGGCCAATCCCAATCCGCTTCCCTGGACTTTGGTGCCGGGAACCCGGAAATACCGCTCGAAGATGCTCTTGTGATAACGGGGGTCTATGCCGCGGCCGAAATCCTGCACGTAAATATCCACTCGCTTGTCGTGTTGTGCCGCTCCGATAATGATCCGGGAATTCTCCGGAGAATGATGGATCGCGTTCGACAGCAGATTGGTAATAACCCAAGCTATTTTTTCGTTGTCCACAAACAGTTTGGAGATTTTGTCGGGGTATTCCACTTCGACAAAACAATGGAACCGTTCCGTCAGCACTTGAGTTGCTTTGATGGCGTATTCGATCAACTCGATGGGCTTGATGATCTTGGGCATCAGCTTTAATTTCCCCGATTCCACTTGGGTGAGATTCAACAACTCACCGGTAATATTCAACAGTCGGTTGCTGCTTTCCCGGATACTGGCCAGCAACTGGGCCTGTTCTTCATTGAGCGTACCAAGCCGGGAGTCCCCGAGCAACTGCAGGCTCATCAGTATCGACGAAATGGGAGTTTTCATCTCGTGAGAGACCGTGGCAATAAAGTTCGTTTTGGCCGAATCCAGTTCCTTATATTTGGTAATATTGTTCAAGATGATCAGGTTCCCGACAAACTGCTGCTGTGTTTCGCCCACGGGATTTATGTATAATGGAATATTGTCCATCTGGAAATAGCTCTCCTTGTTGTCCGCATAAATTTTCAGGGGCTCATGTTCATGATCGCCCTGTTCTGCATATACTTCCCGAATGAGCCGTCTCAACAGATCGTTATTCAGAGCTATTTCTGCGGCATTGCGCCCGATGATATTGCCTCGTTTCAAGTTCAGTATCGAGAATGCCTCGTCGTTCATGAAAAGGATCTTGCGCTCCGAATCCAGGCCGATGATCGGTTCATGCAGGCTGTTTACAATGGCTTCGATCCGTTTCTTCTCCGTCATAAGCCGGTCGAGCGAGCTGCGCCGGTATTCCGACAATTTGCAGGCCATGTCATTGAATGATGCGGCCACAGCATGGAACTCCTTGTTGTTGCCGAAATCGAGGCGTTCATCGTAGTTGTGGTTGGCGATCTGGGTGATGCCCTGTTTCAATTTGTCGATCGGCCGCAAAATGACAGCCGGAAAGCGGACCAGAAAAACAGCCGCCAGCAGGATACACAGTATAGACAATATCGTGAGCCATTGGACCGCGCCCTCCGCACGGGATTCCATTCCCGAACTTTTGGATCGTATCGAGTTCATATTTAGTTCCATAATCTGATAGAGATCATCGCGAATCTCCTGGATCTGAGCAATGGAGACCGAATCTGTCAGCGCATCGATCTTTTGGGTCAAAGCGGATGTTGCCTCCTTTTCATTTACCTCGGTAATATTTTGCTGTTGAAGAGCCAAACTATTTATCAAAATGCCCCGCGATGTAGAATCTTGCGAGAGACGGTCCAACGAACGGAGCATCTCTTCCACATAATGTACGGAATTGTAGTTGTCCGCAAGTATGTCTTTCGATGCCAGGGAAAGCTGTCGGACCGAATGGACCGATTGGAAGCCCAGCAAAAGGATCAGCACGAACAATACGCCTATACCTAACGTCAATCTGTTTCGAAGATTCATCACGATAAAACAATTAAATCCACATTGAGTTTGGCTAATCGATTCAACAAATGTCGAAACCGAAGAGCTGTTACAAACAACGAATATAATGAAAATCGAGGGCTACTGATGCAGACCGTACTGATTTTACGCTCTTGACAAACCTCGACGATCGTTTCAATATAACGGTTCGAATGCACCCGTACGACCTCTCCGCCCAGTTCCGACGCCAGATTGAAATTGTTGATCAGATAGCGTTGGTTTGCCAACGGGATGCGATCCATGTCTTCCTTGTCCGACTGGACGTACAAGACGATGAACGCCGCATTCATGTGTGTGGCCAGACGGGCCGTTTTCCGGATGACCCGCCGCGCCCGTTTTTCGGAGGAGTCGATCACGGCCATCAAGTATTCATGATACAGTTTCCCTTCGGCAACGACCTGCGTCTCGACCTTTTTTTCCACCCGCATGGCGACCTCTTTCAGTGCCAGTTCCCTGAGTTGAAGCAGATTGTCATGCGTGAAAAAATTACCCAAAGCCGCCGCAATCTTGTCCACCCGATAAATCTTGCCCGCTTTCAGGCGTTCGATCAGGTCATCGGCCGTCAAATCGATGTTGACCACCTCGTCGGCCATGGCCAGCACGCTGTCCGGAATACGCTCCTGAATCTCAACGCCGGTAATCGTCTGAACCTGCTCATTGATCCCCTCCAGATGCTGGATGTTGACGGCCGAAATCACGCTGATCCCCGCATCGAGGATCTGCATGACATCCTGCCAGCGTTTGGGATTCGCACTCCCTTCGATATTGGTATGCGCCAATTCATCCACGATGACGATCTCCGGATGTTGATTGATGATCGTCTGTGTGTCCATCTCTTCGAGTTCTTTTCCTTTATAGAAAAGCTTCCTTCGGGGGATCAGGGTGAGCCCCTCGACCAATGCCTCGGTCTCGGCCCGGCCATGCGTCTCCACATATCCGATCCGGACGTCGACTCCGGCTTCGGACAACTGATGCGCCTCCTGCAGCATACGGTAAGTTTTGCCTACACCGGCACTCATGCCGATGTAAACCTTGAACTTACCCCGATGCGATTGTTTGATCAGATCGAGAAAATGTTGTGCGCTTTGTCGTGTATCGCTGTTCATCGTCCTGCTATATCCTGAAAGAAACACCACCCACAAAATTAACATCCTCCAGCGCCGGATTCCAAATCAGATGGGTAAATAATCCGATATTCATACCGTCATTTTCCCCGATATTCCAAGTCTTCCCCGCATGGAGAAAAACATTTTGCACATAAAAATCCCGATCGATACCATAAGTGCCATACGCATTCCACGGCACCATGCCGATACCGGCCTTTATGCCGATCCCTTTCACCTGGAACGGATAGGCGATTTCGAAGTAGGAGCCGTACGCCCGTCCGCCCCGGCTGTTGACATCGGCGGGCCCGAAGAGGATCGTGTACCAGGATAGCGTGAATGGGATTTTTTCCGAGACGACCCAACTGGCCCCGACTTCAATACGATGAGGAGAATCGCTGCCGAAGGTGAAATAATGCCGCTCGATTGGATCCCGAGAGCCGACTCCTCCTTCCCAATACAAATCGGCCAATGACAAGGTAACAGGTCCCAAGGTGTAGGCAAGTGTAATATCCATCTCTTTGTAAGACGTCGACGCAAAGTCTACCGATCCCTATGCCGTTGCCGAAAAATTACCGGCACTCATGGTCAATGTCGGCTGAAGGCTGACGCCGGCTTCATAAACTCCTCTCCAAATATAACTGCTCACCAAGTCGCTTCCGCCACTAAAAGAGATGCCTTTGTCTTGTGCGGAAACAGGGCCGGCGGTCAATAAGGCCATTACAAGCAATACACAGGCTATTGTACGTTTCATAACTTCAAATTTGCCTCTCTACTGGTATCATTCTTTCGCTGCATCGAGAGCGACGTTAAGCTTCAGGACATTAACTTTATACGTTCCGAAAAGTCCCAGCCAGGGTTTTTGGACGGTTTTCTCCACAATTTCCCGAACCTGGGCTTCCGACATGCCGCGGGCTTCGGCGACACGACGGATCTGCACCTCGGCTCCGCGCGGCGAAATATCCGGATCCAGTCCCGATCCACTGGCCGTCACCATTTCGGCCGGTACATCTTTTCTTTCGAGATAGGGGTGGGCTTCCAAAAAGGCATCGATGCGAGCCTCTACTTCGGCCAGATATTCCGGATTGTTGGTTCCCTTGTTGCTTCCACCCGAACCGCCGCCATTGTAATCGACGGCAGAGGGGCGACCCCAGAAGTAGATACTGTCGGTAAACATCTGTCCGACGTTGGCGGCGCCAACGACTTTCCCGTTCAGTTCGACCACCGGGGCCTCTCCGTCGTTTGGAGAAGCGACTGCGGCCGTCAGGCGCAGGATCAATACATACCCGATGGTGAGTACCGCGCACATCGCCAGGGTGAACTTAAGCGATATCCATAAATTTTTCATGATTGTCCTTCAATTAAAAAAATACACTAATTAAAATATCGATCAGTTTGATTCCCGCGAACGGGGCGACGATGCCTCCCAACCCGTAGATGAACAGGTTGCGGCGCAGCAGGGCGGAGGCTCCGATCGGCTTGTAGCTTACGCCGCGAAGAGCCAGCGGTATCAGCAGCGGAATGATGATCGCGTTGAAGATCACGGCCGACAGAATGGCGCTCTCGGGCGAATGGAGGTGCATGATGTTGAGGGCCTGCAACGACGGGATCGAGGTGATGAACAGCGCCGGCACAATGGCGAAGTATTTGGCCACGTCATTGGCGATGGAGAAGGTGGTCAGCGTCCCGCGGGTCATGAGCAGCTGCTTGCCGATCTCCACGATCTCGATCAGTTTCGTCGGGTCGTTGTCCAGGTCGACCATGTTGCCGGCCTCCTTGGCAGCTTGTGTTCCGCTGTTCATGGCCACGCCGACATCGGCCTGGGCCAGGGCTGGGGCGTCGTTCGTACCGTCCCCCATCATGGCGACCAGTTTCCCGGCCTGCTGTTCCCGCCGGATGTATTCCATCTTGTCTTCCGGTTTGGCTTCGGCGATAAAGTCGTCCACACCCGCTTTTTCAGCTATATACTTTGCGGTGAGCGGGTTGTCTCCGGTTACCATCACGGTTTTGACGCCCATCCTGCGGAGCCGCTCGAAACGCTCGCGAATACCGGTCTTGATAATATCCTGCAATTCGATCACCCCTTGCACCTGTTCATCGGAGCAAACCACCAGAGGTGTTCCCCCATTGGCCGAGATTTTTTGGACAATTTCATCGATCTCCTGTGGAAAGTTATGTCCGGCGTCGGCAACAATTTTTCGAATTGCCTCGGTGGCTCCTTTCCGGATGCGGGTGCCGTCCGGCATGTTTACGCCCGAACAGCGGGTTTCGGCCGTGAACTGAACCATCCGCATGCCTACCATCTCCCGGGGATCCACTTTGATGCCCTGTTTCGAGCCGAGCTCCACGATGGATTTACCTTCCGGTGTCTGGTCGGCAACGGAGGAGAGGACACACATCCGGACAAATGATCCGGAATCGCCGCCCTGTGCGGGATAGAAGCGGGTCGCTTTCCGGTTGCCGATGGTGATGGTTCCGGTTTTGTCCAACAATAGCGTGTCGATGTCCCCGGCGGTTTCCACGGCCTTCCCCGATTTGGTGATTACGTTGGCCCGCAGGGCCCGATCCATCCCGGCGATACCGATGGCCGACAACAAACCTCCGATGGTTGTCGGAATCAGACAGACGAACAGCGAGATGAAGGCCGCAATCGTAATGTTGGCCCCGATGTAGTCCGCAAAGGGTTTCAGACTGGCGCAGACGATGACGAAAACAAGGGTAAAGCCTGCCAGGAGAATGGTCAGCGCAATTTCGTTGGGGGTCTTCTGGCGAGAAGAACCTTCCACCAGCGCGATCATCTTGTCGAGAAAACTCTCTCCGGGCTGGGCGGTAACTTTGACCAGAATGCGATCGGAAAGGATTTTCGTACCACCCGTCACCGAACTCTTGTCGCCGCCCGCTTCGCGAATCACCGGAGCCGATTCTCCTGTGATGGCACTTTCGTCGATGGAGGCCAGTCCCTCGATGATTTCGCCGTCGGCCGGAATCGTATCGCCCGCCACACACTCGAAAACATCTCCACGTTTTAATTCCGAACTGCTTACGGTTCTGGTTTTCCCATTGCCGGCAACCAGTTTTGCAGGGGTCTCCTCCCGGGTTTTCCGGAGCGAATCCGCCTGCGCCTTGCCGCGGGCCTCGGCAATCGCTTCCGCGAAATTGGCGAATAGAACCGTCAGCAACAAGACCGCAAAGACGGCCAGATTATACCAGAAAGAACCCTGTGAATCGTCTCCCGAGACCGCAATATAGATCAGCAGCAGCAGCATGACAGCCGTAACCGTCTCCACCGTGAACATGATCGGATTTTTGATCATCTTCCTTGGATCGAGTTTCCGGAAAGACTCCACGAAACTCGTTTTCAGAAGCTGTTTGTCAAACAGCGCAGTATCGATTTGTTTTTTCATCTTATTATTCCGCAATTAGAAACTTAAATAGTCGGCGATCGGGCCCAGCGCCAGGGCCGGGAAGAATGAAAGCGCAGCCACAATAATGATCACCACAAAAGTCATCAGCGAGAAGGTGAACGTGTCCGTTTTCAACGTACCGGCACTTTCCGGGACAAACTTCTTCGAGGCAAGCAGGCCGGCAATGGCCACCTGTCCCACGACCGGGAAATAACGTCCCATAATCAGCGCAATGCCAGTCGAAATATTCCAGAAAGGCGTGTTGTCGGCCAGACCTTCGAATCCGGACCCGTTGTTTGCCGCCGAGGAGGTGTATTCGTAGAGCATTTCGCTCAACCCGTGGAACGAGGGGTTGTTGAGCCACCCGATTTCCGGATGGATTGCAGCGACTGCCGCGGCGATGCCGGTTCCGACCAGGATGAGGAACGGGTGCATGAGCACCACCAGCGTCGCGATTTTCATCTCCCGGGCCTCTACCTTCTTGCCGAGGAATTCGGGGGTTCGCCCGACCATCAGGCCGCTGATGAATACGGCGATGATCAGGAAGGCAAAGTAGTTCATCCAGCCGACGCCCACCCCGCCGAACCAGCAGTTGATCTGCATGTTGAGCATTTGGAGCATTCCGCTGAGCGGAGTCTGGCTGTCGTGCATCGAGTTTACGGAGCCGTTGGAAGTAACGGTGGTTACCATGCCCCACATGGCCGAAGCCCCCGAACCGATACGGATTTCCTTGCCCTCCATTGAACCGAGGTCCTGCGTAATGCCCATTTTGTCAATTTGGGGATTGCCGCCCATCTCCTGGGAAACCGACACGCACACGCCGACCGTAAAGGCAAAGAGCATCACCCCATAGATCCAGGCTGCCAGTTTCCGGCGGCGAATATAGAATCCGACGGCCCACACCATGGCCATCGGCAGGATCAGAATGGACCAGCATTCCAGGATATTCGTGAAGGCATTGGGGTTTTCAAGCGGATGCGAAGAGTTTGTCCCGAAGTATCCGCCGCCGTTCGTTCCGAGCTGCTTGATGGGAACGATCGCGGCCGTGGGCCCCTGGCAGATCACCTGTTCATTGCCTTCAAGCGTTTCAATGGTCTGCTTGCCGTCGAAAGACATGGGAGTCCCGTTGATTACCAGTAAAATACCTACCAACAAAGAAAGCGGCATCAGGATTCGGGTTACGCTCTTTGTCATGAACACCCAAAAGTTCCCGATGGTCTTCGTGGTTTTGGCCGCGAGCGCCTTCATGATCCCGGCGAGAGCCGCCATGCCGCAGGCTGCGGTAACAAACTGGAAAAGCATGATGACGAACAGCTGCGTAAAATAGGTAAGGCCCGATTCTCCGCTGTAATGCTGAAGGTTGCAGTTCACCATAAAGCTGATCGTCGTATTGAACGCCAAATCGGGGGACTGGCCTCCGTTGCCGTCCGGATTCAGCGGGAGCCAACCTTGGCAGACCAGCAGAACCATTCCCCAGACAAACCAGAATACATTGACGGTTAACAAGGCTTTCAGGAACTGTTTCCAGTTCATCTCCTCGTCAGGACGTATTCCGCATAGTTTGTAAATCCGCCGCTCGACGGGAGCCATGAAGTCGAGCCAGGTGCGTTCCCCTTTATATACTTTGGCAATGTAGCGCCCCAGGGGATAGCTGAGCGCCACCAAAGCAACCCATTGCAGAATGATGCCTAAAATCTCGGTATTCATTTATTTGCGATTTTGTAAAACATTTTCACATTTAGAATTTTTCGGGTTTGATGAGCACATACATCAGGTAGATGAATACGAGCAGACTCAATATTAGAAGACCTATGAACATAATCTTACGTTTTAGATTTTTTCGAACCAGTCCACACATTTGTAGTAAAACCAGTAGCACAATGCGCCCAAGGCTACCAGGGTCAGGAACATCAGAATTTCATTCATTGTTTTTCTGTTTTTTTAGAATTTTCGTTTGATTCCGTTTTGTTGTTATTCTTGAAATATAGCTTTGCGAAGAAGATGCCAAACAAGTCAAAACACAAACAATGTGTTGATTTACAATATTTTACAAATAATTGTAGGAAATAAAAAAGAGAGGAGGCTTATCATATCGATAAGCCTCCTCTCTCAAAATGATAGGACCCCGACTATTTTATGCCATAACTTTCCAGTTTCCGATATAGGGTTGCAATACCGATTCCCAGCAAACGCGCTGTTTCCGCCTTATTTCCCCGCGTATACTCCATCACCCTCAGGATATGCTTGCGTTCAATCTCTTCCAGCGCAAACGAATCATCGGACGACGATGCTCCTGCTGGTTGGGAAATCTTGAAGTCCGGCGTCAGGGCGTCGACTGCAACGACATTGCCGTCGGTCATGATCAGGCTGCGCTCGACCACATTCCGAAGTTCCCGCACGTTTCCATGCCACGCGTGCCGTTTCATGGCGGTAATGTATTCCTGGTCGATCCGATCGACCCGTTTCCCCATTTTCCGGGCAAATTGTTCGACAAAGAAACGGATATACTCTTCAATATCTTCCGGCCGTTCACTCAATGCCGGGAGATGGATGCGGAAAACCGACAAGCGGAAATAGAGGTCCTCGCGGAAATTTCCCCGGGCGATCTCTTGTTCAAGATCTCGATTCGTGGCGGCAATCACCCGCAGATTGACACGTTTGGGACGCGTTTCACCGATTTTCAGGAATTCGCCGTTTTCGAGCACGCGCAACAATTTCGCCTGTAACTCTATCGGCATTTCACCGATTTCATCAAGAAACAATGTTCCCCCGTCGGCCTCCTCCAATAATCCTTTTTTGTCTTTTGTAGCTCCGGTAAAACTGCCCGCCCTGTGTCCGAACAGCTCGCTTTCGAGCAACTCTTTGGAAAAAGCAGAACAGTTCACCGCGACAAAAGCTTCTTTAGCTCGGGAACCGGCGTGATGAATGGCATTGGCAAAGACCTCCTTCCCGGTTCCTGTCTCGCCGGTAAGCAGGACAAAAGCATCGGTCCCCGCCACTTTCCGAGCCAGTTCGGTAGCTTGACGCATAGCAGAAGAGGAGCCGATGATACGATCAAAAGAATACTCGGTCGAGGATTTTGTTTCATATCTGGCCAATCGTTTTTGCAACTCGGACTTTTCGACGGCCCGACTCAACAGCGGCAGGATCTTGTTGTTGTCGTCCCCTTTCGTGATATAGTCGAACGCCCCGTTTTTGATCGCCTGCACGCCATCCGGGATATTGCCGTATGCCGTGAGCAGGATCACCTCGGTTAATGGAGCTGCTTGTTTGATTTTGCCAACCAGATCGACGCCATTGCCATCGGGCAACTTCACATCGCACAATACGGCCTCAAAGTCATATTGCGCAAGCATTTTCATGCCATGGGTACAATCCTCGGCTTCGAGAACTTCATACCCTTCAAGACTTATGATACGAGCTAATAACTTCCTTAATTGCTGCTCATCATCTATAATCAGAATCCTTGACATGCTATCTATCCATAACCTTGCATCAAAGGTAACTAATTTTATGAGTTCATTTCATCTTCAGTAAAATCATAGGGATAAAACTTCTCTGCAATCTTTCGATCCAGGGTATCCCCTGTCGCACCCGATCCTGTCATTGGTGATTTCAGTGTAAATCTGTGTGGTGGCAATATTGTTTGCGTCCGAGCATTTTGCCGACCGTCTCCAACGTGAGTCCTGCGAGAGAGTTCCGGGGTCGAAAAGATGTATTTTGCCACATGCTGGGTCGGATTGAACGACAACCCGGCATGGTGTGCCACATACTGCAGGGACATATTCATGGATTTCCGATTTTTGACCGGAAATACGCAGTTTTCCGACAAGTGCAAGTGCCTGTACCTCTGAGTCGTTTGGCCACCGGCAACAACTTGACCCGGAATGGTGTCCCCGCTTTCTGGCGATGGTTCACGATCCGCAGACCGTCCCGTTCATCCGTGTGAATATCGTCATGGGTGAGTTTCTTCACATCGGCATAGGCAAGCCCCGTGAAGCAGCAAAACACGGATATATCCTGGACGACAGCTGTCTTGTGATTGGGAACGTAGACCTTCATCACGGCCTGCAGTTCCGATTCGGAAAGGAAACGTCGGTCGCGATAAGCTACGTTGATATGGAAACTTGCAAACGGATCGGAAGTGATCCGGCCGTTGCTGAAAATAGTATAGGTCATCAGTCCCGGTTTCTTGACCGGCAGTATGGATACTGCCGGAAAGCATATGACAGGCGGCCGAGAGATACTGTTCGGTCTGCCGTTTCAGATAGAACAAAACCTTGAAAGTGCTTCCCGCCCTTCTTCACCCGCACACGCGGACTTGTCCGACAGAGCAACTACTTCAACCCCACCGTACTTGTCTAAAATTCCTCCCGAGCCCCGGTCTCTCTTTCTCTCAAAATAGTTCTTATGACAGCCCAGACACCCCGTCAGCGTCTTTTCTCCTTTTCGATGAAATGGTGCAGGACGATTTCCGAAAAACGGCGTTCGTATTTTTCCTTTTCAAACCAGTTGTTGTACGAAGGCTTGAGGATCTCGATGATGTATTCGTTGGCCACATCGAGGTCCGTGAGCGAGAAAATATACCGTACCGCCGCCTCGAACGCTTCGGCATCGCCGTCGAACAAATTGTTGATGAAGGCGATCCGGTCGTTCATGTCCATCCGGACATTGCTGCGGGCCAATATTTCGTTGAGCGAAGGACGCCGCACCTGCTCCTTCTCGGCAGCTATCTGATTGATCGTCGGACGCGGTTCCTCTCCCTGAAACGAAGGTTCCGGCTCGGCCGGAGCAACCGGAGCCTCGGACTGTGGTCCTTCCTGAGGCTGCATGTCAATAGCATCGTCTCCAAGCTGCACTTCGGCGGCTTCCTCCGGCTGGACAGCCGTCCCGACCTGTTCCGAAGAAACTTCATCCTGCCCGATCGGTACGCACTCGACCTCCGTCTCCTCAATGACCGACGAAGCCGAGAGGGATTCCTCATCGTCGGAGGAAACCTCTTCTTCCTCCTCGCGAATCACCTGGAAAGAAAAGAAAGATGCCGATATTTCCCCCTCCTCATCGGGGAATGATGCCTTCACAGGCTCCTCCATGGGTTTTTCAGCTGTTTCCTGTGCCTGGGGTAGCGGGCCTTCCGGGTCGGACGACGGGGACGGCGACGCAGCGACGGACGTTTCCTCCGGCAGCGGGCCTTCCGGATCGAGCGACGGGGACGGCGGCGCAGCGACGGACGTTTCCTCCGGCAGCGGGCCTTCCGGATCGAGCGACGGGGACGGCGGCGCAGCGACGGACGTTTCCTCCGGCAGCGGGCCTTCCGGATCGAGCGACGGGGACGGCGGCGCAGCGACGGACGTTTCCTCCGGCAGCGGGCCTTCCGGGTCGAACGACGGGGACGACGGCGCTGCGGCTGTTGCGGGAAGTTCTTCGAAAAGGTCCTCATCGGGATCGAAGTCCAGTTCCTGGGTAAAGAAGTCTTCGCCGAAGAGCGATTGTTGGAATTCGTCGTAGTCCTTTCCACGGGATTTCCCGGAAGAAGACTTTCCTCCGGTAGAAACTGTTGCAGGGGACTTGGGGGCAGAGACGATCGTTTCCTCGTCCCTTTCGACGGGTTCTTCGGCCAAGAGTCCCTCTGCCGGAGCGACCGGGACTTCCTGTGGGGATTCCGGCACGGGCTGCGGGGCATCATTTTCCCGCGGTGCGGACTCGTGGGATACGACAGAGGGCTTCTCGGGGGCTGGCGATTCCTCGACGGGAGGCGGTGGAGTTTGGTCTTCCATCGTTTCCCGAAGCTCCTCCAGAAGCCCGTCGGTGTAACGGAGGACCGTCAATTTTTCGTACAAAACGCGCGCCTGCCCCTGAAGCGAGGAAAGTTCCTGCTCCGGGGTATCGAGAATCCGGCGGGCGAGATCCCGCAACTCTTGGTATAACAATGATTTCATCGGTCGTCTGGCAAAATGGCTGCTGATCCCGGCAGCGGGAAAAACAACAGGTAAATATAACGACTTTTCCCCGGACGACCAACAATAAATCCGGGCGCAGAGAGGCTTTACCACATTTTTGCGTACATTTGTCCCGTGGGCAAAAAACACCCTGAAAAAAGTAAAGACGATGACGACTTTGGCTATCCTTTGGGACCCCGCGCTGGGCATAGATTTGGGAGTATATACCTTGCGGTTCTACAGTCTGATGTGGTTCGCGGCCTTTATCTGCGGGGTGTGGCTGATGACCCGCGTGGGACGGCGCGACGGTTTGACGGACGACCAGCTGACCGCCATGCTGTTCTACGTGTTTTTCGGGACCTTGATCGGAGCGCGGCTGGGGCATTGCGTGTTTTACGAATGGGGATACTACAAGGACCATCTGTTGGAGATGATCCTTCCGGTGCAGTTCTCCCCGACGTTCCGCATCACGGGCTACGAAGGCTTGGCTAGCCACGGGGCAGCCATCGGGATCGTCGTGGCGATGCTCCTGTTTGCCCGGAAGGTCAAAAAGCCTTTCCTGTGGGTGATGGACAGGTTGTGCATGGCAGTGGCTCTGGGCGGGGTGTTTATCCGGCTGGGCAACTTCTTCAATTCGGAGATCATCGGAAAACCGACCGGTTCGTCCTTCGGGGTGATCTTCAAACGCCTGGGAGAGGACTTTCCCCGCCATCCGGCCCAACTCTACGAGGCCTTCGGGTATCTGATCCTGTTTTTCGTCCTGTGGGTTCTCTACAAAAAGGGATACGGGCAAAAAGTCGGCTTCCTCTTCGGGATATTCCTGATCGCACTTTTCACGATCCGCTTTGTCATCGAATTTTTCAAGGAAAACCAAGTGGCTTTCGAGGATGCCTTGCCCCTGAACATGGGACAACTGCTCAGCATTCCCTTCATCCTGGCCGGAGGGGTGATCCTGTATTTCGCACAGAAACAATCGCACAAACTGTAAAAACTTTCAAAAGCTATGAACAAGAAAAAGAAACAATTTTGGTTGAGCGCTGCCGCCATCGCATTGGCGGTAGTATTCGTACTGGGGTATCTGTTCATTTCGTTCTTCGACGAAGCAGCACCGGGATTCCAAACGGAGCAGACCACGCACATCGACATCCCCTTCCGCGCGGACGGAACGGTAACTATCAGCAACCCGCAGGGAGAAGAGCTTTACCGCGGTACGATCGAGATCGCCTCGACCGACCAACAACGCGAACAGGGACTGATGTACCGCGACTCGCTGGGCGCCGACCAGGGTATGCTGTTCGTATTCCCCGCAGAAGCTCCGCAGGCTTTCTGGATGAAAAACACGCGGATGGCACTCGACATCCTCTACATCGGGGCAAACGGCACGATCGTGAGCATTGCGGAAAATGCCCGGCCGTACGACGAGACTTCCCTGCCCTCGCAGGCTCCGGCGCAATACGTGCTGGAGATCCCCGGCGGGATGTGCGCCGAACGGGGCATCCAGGCGGGCGATTCGGTAAGCTGGACGCAGGACTGACCTCTCTCCGAGATCACAGAAAGGGAGGGAAAGCAAATGAGTATCAGTTGGCTCTACTTGCTGCTGGCCAGTATTTTTGAAATCGGCTGGCCGCTGGGCTTCAAGCTCTCGCACGGGTCGCCCCACAAAGTGCTGTGGATCGCCGTAGCGGTGGTGAGCATGGCGCTGAGTGGGTATTTCCTCTACCTGGCGCAGAAGACGATCCCGGTGGGAACGGCCTATGTGGTATGGACGGGGATCGGCGCAGTAGGAACCCTACTGATCGGTATCCTGTGCTTTGGCGACAGCGCGAGCATGCTGCGGCTCTTTTCCGCACTGCTGATTATCGTGGGGGTGATCGGGATCAAAATCGCTTCGTAAAAACATATACAGCAACCGGTGCGGGCAAGCGGGGGGCGCCTTCGGCGCCCCCCGCTTGCCCGCACCGGTTGTACTACCGTTCACACCCACTTCTGCTGCGCAAAAAACTTCCACAAAGGCGCCACGTGTGTAGCCTGTTTGATCCGGTCGCCCAAGAGCAGCTCCCGTACCTGATCGAGGGACAGGACATGTACCGTCAAGTCTTCCGTATCGTCCAAATGCCGCTCACCCACCGGACGGACGCCTCGGGCCACGAAGCAATGCGTCAAGTTGTTCTGCGTACCCGGATTGGCACTGATGGTCATGATCGGCTCCCACTGCCCCCCTCCGAAGCCCGTTTCCTCGAGCAGTTCCCGCTGCGCCGCCTCCAGGGGCGAAGCATCCGAAGGATCGCACACCCCGGAACACAATTCGTACTCGGTAACGCCCAACCCATGGCGATACTGCCGCACGAAAACGAAATCGCCCTGCTCGGTCAAGGCGATCGTAGAAACCCAATCGGGGTATTCCAACACATAGTATTCCGGAACGATCCGTCCGTCGGGGAGTTCCAGCGTATCGCAACGGGCCGTCATCCAAGCCCGGCGGGAAAGGTACTCGCTGCGGAGTACTTTGGCCTTCATGTCGTTCTCTTCTTTCAGATCGTGGCTCATATCGTAGGCAATGTTTTGATTTTTTACACCTTTCTCTCTTTTTCGACCCGTTTTCAAGCAGACTCCAAGCGCACCTGCCGTCCCGAGAGCGTTTCCAAACGGGCGAGCACCTCCCGGGTCAGTTCCACCTTCATCGTGCGCACCGGCATGGAAAGCGCCAGCCCCGTCGCCCGGTCTTCCACCCGCACTTCCACCGGACAGTATCCGTCCGATCCCTGCAATACCTGACGCAGCGAAGTGATAAAATCCGCGTCGATGTCGGCCACATCGACCGTAACGATCACCTTTTTCGGCGTATTGCGCGCCACTTCGGAAAGCAACTGCACGCTGTTTATCACCAGACGCGGACGGCCCACCTGCCCCGTAGCCTTGTTTTCCCAGCCCTTGAGCACGGATGCCCGGATAAAGACCATCGCATTCTCGAAGAGGAAAGGCGAGAAGGAAGCGTATTTTTCAACGTAAAGGCGAAGTTCGAACGAGGCATTGACATCTTCGAGGGTATAACTGCCGCAAGGGTTGCCGTTGCGGGCCGTAAAGTTTTCGCTGCGGGTGATCATGCCGCCGAAAGCCACTTCCTGGCCGACAAAACGGTCGATGTCGGCCAGTTGCTCCAGATTCACGGTACAGTAATTGTCCAGTATGCACCGGTAGCGGTCCAGCGGATGGGACGAGATGAACAGCCCCACCACATCGCGTTCTCGTTTGAGTTTATCCAGATCGGGCCACTCCTCGCACGCAGGGATATGGGGCGGCTCCATGCGGAACGTATCGTCGCCCTGGTCCCCGAAAAGCGAGGACTGCGCACTCTCGCGCTGGGCCCGTACCGCCTCTCCGTAGCGGACCGCTTTGTCGATCGTGTCGCTCTTGCCCTCCAGGGCGAAATACTGGGAACGGTTCAACCCAAAGCAATCGAAGGCTCCGGAGAGGACGAAATGCTCGATCGAGCGGCGCGAACAGGCCGACTTGTCCACCCGGGTGGTAAAATCGAACAGCGAAGTATAAGGCCCGTTCTCCGCACGGTCTTTCAGGATAAAGGATATGGCGTTTTCCCCCACATTCTTCACCGCCCCCAACCCGAAGCGGATGTCCCCTTCCTTGGTGACCGAGAACTTGCGCTTCGACTCATTGATATCGGGACACAGGATGCGGATCCCCAGCCGGCGCGCTTCCTCCATGTAAAAGGTTATGTCCTTGATGTCGTTCATGTTGTTGGACAAGACCGCAGCCATGTATTCCGAAGGGTAATTGGCTTTCAAGTAGGCCGTCTGGTAAGCGACCCAGGCGTAGCACGTGGAGTGCGATTTGTTGAAGGCATAGGCGGCAAAGGCTTCCCAGTCGTGCCAAATCTTTTCGAGGATCGCCTTGTCGTGGCCTTTTTCGGCCGCCTGGTCGATGAACTTGGGCTTCATCTTGGCCAGGACCGCTTTCTGCTTTTTTCCCATCGCCTTGCGCAGTACGTCGGCCTCGCCCTTGGTAAAGCCGGCCAATTTCTGCGAAAGCAGCATCACCTGCTCCTGGTACACCGTAATGCCGTAGGTCTCGGCCAGGTATTCCTCCATCTCGGGCAAATCGTACGTGATGGGCTCCAGACCGTGTTTCCGGCGGATAAACGACGGAATGTACTCCATCGGCCCCGGGCGATACAGGGCATTCATGGCGATCAGGTCGGAAAACACCCCGGGACAGAGTTCCCGCAGGTTTTTCTGCATCCCGGGCGATTCGTACTGGAACACCCCGACAGTATCCCCCCGCTGGAACAACTCGTAAGTCTTGGGGTCGTCGATGGGGATCCGGTCGGGATCGATACGGATACCGAAACGGTCTTCGATCAGGTTGATCGTATCGTTGATCAGCGTGAGGGTCTTCAAGCCCAGGAAGTCCATCTTGAGCAGCCCGGCCGACTCCACCACCTTGTTGTCGAACTGGGTAACCAGCATTTCGGAATCCTTGGCCGTAGCCATCGGGACGTGCTCCCGGATGTCGGACGGAGTGATGATCACCCCGCAGGCATGCACCCCCAGGCTGCGGATCGACCCCTCGATGACCCGCGCCTGATTGATGATCTTGGCGTTCATGTCGTCCCCGGAGGCCAGTTCCTTGATATGGTGCGCCTTTTCGATCTCCTCTTGACGGTTCTTCAACTTGTCGCGCAAGTCGGCCTCCGAGAGCTTGAACAACTTGGCCAGGCTCACATCCGGCACCATCTTGCCCAGTTCGTTCACCTGCGCCGGGGTATATTCCATCACCCGGGCCGTATCCCGGATCGAGTTTTTGGCCGCCATCGTGCCGTAGGTAATGATCTGGGCCACCTGGTTCTTGCCGTATTTCTCCACCACCCAGTCGATGATCTTTCCCCGCCCTTCGTCATCGAAGTCGGTATCGATATCGGGCAGCGACACGCGGTCGGGGTTGAGGAAACGCTCGAACAGCAGGTCGTACTTGATCGGGTCGATCGAAGTAATGCCGATGCAATAGGCCACCGCGCTCCCGGCCGCCGAGCCACGTCCCGGTCCCACGAGCACGCCCATGTCCCGGGCGGCGCGGATAAAGTCCTGCACGATGAGGAAATACCCCGGATAACCCGTCTTGGCGATGGTCTCCAACTCGAACTCGATGCGCGAGCGGATGCTTTCGTCCATATCGGGGTACACCTTCTTGGCCCCCTGATAGGTCAGGTAGCGCAAGTATGCATTTTCCCCGCGCTTTCCGCCGTCCTTCTCGTCTTCCGGATCGCGAAACTCGGCCGGAATGTCAAATTTGGGCAACAGCACCGGCTTGGCCAGCTTGTAGTTCTCCACCTTGTCCACCAGGTGGGAGATGTTTTCGATCGCCTCGGGAAGGTCGGCAAAGAGCTCCTTCATCTGCTGCTGGCTCTTGAAATAGAACTCGTTGTTGGGAAAACCGAAACGGCAGTCGCGCCCCCGGCCGATGGGACGGCTCTGCACCTCGCCATCGCGGATGCACAGGAGAATGTCGTGGGCATTAGAATCCTCCTGACGGGCGTAAAACGTATTGTTCTGGGCGATCACCCGCACGCCGTACTTGCGGGCAAAACCCAACAGCACTTTGTTGACGTGGTCCTCCTCGGGCAAACCGTGCCGCACGAGTTCGACGTAGAAATCGTCGCCGAACTGTTCCTTCCACCACAGGAAAGCCTGCTCGGCGCGGTGCTCGCCCGCTTCAAGGATCAGTTGCGGCACCTCGCCCTGCAACCCGCCGGAGAGGGCGATCAGGTTGTCCTTGTACTGCACGATCAGCTCCTTGCCCACCCGGGCGTAGGTGCCGTAAAGCCCCGTCGTATTGGCTTCGGTAGAGAGCATCGCCAGGTTGTGGTAACCGGCCTTGTTCTTGGCCAGCAGCACCTGTTGGAAACGCCGGTCGGGCTGTTCCTTGGTAAAACGGGTACGCTTGTAATCCTCGGCCACGTACAGTTCGCAACCGATGATCACCTTGCCCTGATACGGCGTCCAGAGCTCGCCCTTTTCCTCGCCGGCCTCTATCTTCTTGTTGTGTTTCTCGATCTTTTCGTTCAGTTTGCCGATGGCCAGGGTCATGTTGAACGCCCCGTACATGTTCCCCAGGTCGGTGATCCCCACGGCCGGCATCCCCTCGCGCCAGGCCATCTCCACCAGCGTATCGACATCGGTGGTAGCCTGAAGGATGGAAAACTGGGTATGGTTGTGCAAGTGGCAATACGGCACCCCTTCCAGCGCCTGGACTGCCGCTTGAACCTGCATCTGCTTGTCGGCCTCCCCGGACGGTTTTTCGCCCTCAGTCTCCTCCTTCAGGGGTTTGTACGGCTGGACGTTCAGACCGATGGGGCGGATCGGGTCGGGATTGGCCCGGCGAAAATCGTCGAGATAGCTTTCCTCGCACTGCAACTGTTCCCGGGTGTAGAGCCCCCTGCGCACCAACTCCAGGAAACACCGCGCAGTAGCCTCCACGTCGGCCGATGCGTTGTGCGCCGAGGAAAAACCCTCGCCGAACAGGTGCGTATGCAGTTCGATGAGTTTCGGGAACTTGTAACCGCGCCCGCCGGGAATCTTGCACAGGTTGGCCGTAACCTCGCTCATCGTGTCGAGCACGCCCAGACGCGGGAGCGGGTTTTCCAGCCCTTTGCGGAAATACTCGCACCCCACTACCGGGATGTCGAACGAAATGTTCTGTCCTACGGCAAACCGCGCGCGGGCCACAGCCTTGGCAAACTCGCCCAGCACAAAAGACAGGTCGGCTCCCTCGCGCAAGGCGCGTTCGGTGGAGATACCGTGGATCTTCTCGGCATTGAACGGAATGTCGTACCCCTCGGGACGGACGATAAAGTTCTTGGCTTCGATCAGCTCGCCCATCGGACCGTGCAGTTGCCAGGCGAGTTGGACCATCCGGGGCCAGTTGTCGGTATCGCTTACCGGCGCGTTGTAATGACGGGGGAGTCCCGTGGTTTCGGTATCGAATATCAGGTACATAATCTTCGCGGATACATCGGGGCCTTCGGCCCCTTTCAGACAAAAATACGGCTTTCCCCCACGAAGGGGAAACGCGTCCGGCAAAAGTTATCAACAAATCCCCGGATGCCGCCCCCGCAGGAACGGAAAGACATTCAAAATCTTTTCAAAGAGAAAAAAAGCCGCTCACCCCTGCTTTGAAAGAGCCTCCAGGACATCGGCCACCACGAAGGTACTGCCGCCGACAAAAATCATGTCCTGCGGACCGGCCTGCTGCTGCGCGGCACGAAAAGCACTTTCGCAATCGGGATAGGCCTCTCCACACAACGAAAAATGCGCCGCACGCCATGCCAACTCCCGGCTGTCCAGCGCCCGCTGGACGGAAGCCTGCGCAAAACAATACTGCGCCTCCTTGGGCAAGAGCGCCAGCACACCGTCCACATCCTTGTCATTGACCATACCGAAGACCATAAACAGCCGATCTTTGGGCGTATGGGAAATCTGGCGGACGATCTCGCCGATGCCATTGACATTGTGTCCCGTATCGCACACCACCAGCGGCCGACGGAACAGCACCTGCCAGCGGCCTTGCAGATGGGTATTGTCCACCACGCGGGCAATCCCCCGGCGCACCGTCTGCGGATCGAGCTTCCAACTCTCGCGCAAGATCCCGCAGGCAGCCACCACCGCCGCGATGTTGAACCGTTGGTAATCCCCCTCCAGCGGGCAAGGATAGTCTTCGAGCCGGATCCCGTGGTCCGTAAAGTACAGCGGCGCTCCCTCCCGGGCCGCCTTCGCGCGAAACACCGGTTCGATCTCCGGGTCGTTCTCCCCGATCAGGACCGGCACCCCCGGTTTGATGATCCCGGCCTTTTCCCCTGCGATCTGCACGCGGGTATCGCCCAGGATGGCCGTGTGGTCGAGCGCGATATTGGTGATCACGCTCAAGTCCGGCATCACGACATTGGTCGAATCCAGCCGACCGCCCAGCCCCGTTTCGATCACGGCTACGTCCACTCCACAGGCGCGGAACCAGCAAAAGGCCATCGCGGTAGTCATCTCGAAAAAGGAAAAACTGTGCGCGGTAAAAAAGTCCATGTGGCGCCTGACGAAGCCGGCCACGAATTCCTTGGGGATCATCTCCCCGTCCACCCGCATCCGCTCCCGGAAATCGACCAGGTGCGGCGAGGTGTACAACCCCGTGCGATACCCGGCCTCCATCAGCACCGAAGCCAGCATGCTCGAGGTAGAGCCCTTCCCGTTGGTGCCTGCCACATGGATGCAGCGCAGCCCCCGCTCGGGATGGCCCAGGTAATCCATCAAATATTCGGTATTTTCCAGCCCCGGCCGATACGCAGCCGAGCCTACTTTTTGGAACATCGGCAGGGCGGAACACATCCAGTCCACGGCCCGACGGTAATCCATCTTCTGTGTCTCTACCTTCATCCTTTCTTCGACAGCCCTGCCTCGACAAGGCCTTGCGGATACCTCCGCCGTTTCTTTTCTCACACCTTTTCGTCTCTGCCCCCTCCCTGATCCTCCCTTTTTCCCATCTCTGCCTTCTTTCCGCCGTCTCCCTGCTTCCTCACTACTCTCCCTCCCCGCTCTCACGGGAAACTGTTCCAAGGTCGGATTTTCTCTGAAAAGACAGAGCCTGTCTTCCTACCCGAGACAAGCCGCAGATGCGGCCCATGGCTCGGCCGGAGAAAGAGGGCAACTCACCCCCTGACGGAAAACTCGTAGATGATCGTCCCCTGTTGCAACGGTTCGGCAGAAGGATCAGGCTTCCATTTGGTCTCCAAGGCCGCTTTTTCGGCATTGCGGATCAGTTGCGGGTCGGTTACCTCGGTACCTTGCAGGGAACATTTGGCCGAAACGACATTTCCCTGACGATCGACCTGCACCACGACCACGACGCGCCCCTGGTCGGTACCGGTATAAACCGGCTTGGGTTTCCGGATGGCTGCGCGCCCGGCCAAACGGTAATTGCCGTCGCCGCCTACCCCGGATACGCCGTAATTGTCCGAAGAGAGGCTGCCCTGGGGAGAACCCTTGTAACCCTGCCCCTGCCCGTCGCCTTTGGAGGCATCATGGCCGGGGTTGAGAATGTTGGCCAGCGCCTGGGTGGTCGTCCGGGAGGGTTGCGGAGGCTGGGGCGTTTCTTCCTTCTGCGGGGTTTCGCGGGGGCGTTCCACCTCGCGGGGACGCTGCTCGGTTTTGGGTTTCTGCTCCTTCTCGGGTTTCTTTTCCTCGACTTCCACCGGGCTTTCCTCCGCCTGGGTCATCAGGGCCTCTTCGGGGACTTCGACCTCGGGGACACTCGATGCAGCTGCCGTAGGCTGGGGCAGCACCGCCCGATCCTCATATGCGGGAGAGCCGGCTCCGTCCTCCGTCATGCCGAAAGCGACGATCATCCCGCCCAGCGGCGGAGGGTCGAGGTAACGAATCCCGAAGATGAACATGGCCACAAGCATCGCCACGTGTACCAGGACGGTAACGATAAGACCCTTTCGCTGATTGGGTTCCCAACGGGACGAGGCAGAGGCGGACATCGGCACGGCAGAGAGAGGCGACAGATTTTACTTCTTGGGAGGTTGTACGCCCAGAATGGGGGTCAGCCCGTTGCGACGGGCGATCTCGAACAGGTCGGTTACTTTCTGGAGTTCGATGGTGTTTTCCCCGCGGATGAGCACGGTGGTGTTGTCGCTCTGGGCGGCGATCTCCTGCAGGCGGGGTTCGATGTCGGAGTAGTTTACCTGCTCCTTGTCGATGTAGTACCGGCCGTCGGTGGTGGCGGTAACGGACACGACCTGCTTCTTGGTAGTCTGGCTTCCGGCCTTGGGCAATACGATCTCAATGGCATTGGAGGTGATCACGGTAGCCGAAAGCAGGAAAAAGAGCAGCAGCAGGAAAATGATGTCCGTCATCGAGGCCATCGAAAAGTCGGCGGATACCTTGTTTCTTCCTTGTAGGTTCATGGTTCGTATTCCAGGATTGACAGGATTAAACGGTTAGGAGGGGGACACCCGACAGCGCCCTCACTCGGCCGGTTCGCTGAGCAGGTCCAGAAAATCGGCGGCCGAAACCTCGATGCGGTTGATCACCTTCTGGATACGTCCTACCAGCAGGTTGTAGAAGATGTAGGCCATGATACCCACGATAAGACCGGCTACGGTGGTGGTCATGGCCGTAGAGATACCCCCGGAGAGGTCCTGTATCTCGACCTGTCCGCCGGCATTGGCCATCGACTGGAAAGCGACGACCATCCCGACCACCGTACCGAGGAATCCGAGCATCGGCGCGGCACCGGCGATCATGGCCAGGCGGCTGATGTTTCCCTCCAGGGTGTATATCTCGAGTTTTCCCGTATTTTCGATGGCGGTCGAAATGTCCTCCAGCGGTTTTCCGATCTTGCTGATGCCCTTCTTCATGATACGGGACTCTACGGTATTTTCCCGGTCGCAGATAGCCTTGGCTTCGGTGAGTTTCCCGGCCGATACCAGCGATTTGATCGTATCCATGAAACGCGGGTCGGCCTTGGAGGCCGTCTTGATCAGGGAAGAGCGCTCCACGAAAATGTACACGGCCAGAACGGACATGACAAACTCCATCGCAATGATGGCCACACCGCTCCATCCGCCGCTGACGATCATATCCCAGATCGTCTGGGTCTTGACTACGGGGATATCCGAAGCCAACAGATCGGCGCCCGCTCCCGAAGACAGGGTATCGGCAACCGTCGAAATGGCATTGAACAAAAATGCTGAAATCATCATGGTCGTTTATTCGGTTAGAGGATTCACGTTCGATTATTTTGCCAGACGGCGGCGCTGCTTGAACAAAGGACGGTCGCCCATGAAGTCGGCCACTTTTTCGCCGATCTTCTTGATCTTCCGATCGGAGGAAATATTGGTCAGCACCTGGTCGATCAGGTCCACCACCGTCTCCATGTCTTTCTCCTTCAAACCACGCGTAGTAACGGCGGCTGCACCCACCCGGATACCCGAAGTAACGTACGGCGACTTGTCGTCGAAGGGGACCATGTTCTTGTTGACCGTAATGTCGGCCTTGATCAGGGCGTTCTCCGCCTCGCGCCCCGTAATGCCCTTGTTGCGCAGGTCGATGAGCATCATGTGGTTGTCCGTACCGCCGGATACCAGGTCGTATCCGCGTTCCACGAACGCCTTGGCCATTGCAGCCGCGTTGCGCTGAACGGCGAGCGCATAGCGGAAGAATTCGTCGGAAAGCGCCTCGCCGAAAGCCACGGCCTTGGCTGCGATCACGTGCTCCAGCGGGCCGCCCTGGTTGCCGGGGAAGACCGCCGAATTGATCAGCGAAGACATCATCCGCACCTGGCCCTTGGGGGTCTTCAAACCGAACGGATTTTCAAAATCCTTGCCCAGCAGGATCATTCCTCCGCGCGGCCCGCGAAGCGTCTTGTGCGTGGTGGTGGATACCACGTGGCAGTACGGGATCGGGTCGCTCAGCAGCCCCTTGGCGATCAGCCCGGCCGGATGCGAAATATCGGCAAACAGGAATGCACCCACGCTGTCGGCGATCTCGCGGAAACGCTTGAAGTCCATATCGCGGGAATAGGCCGAAGCTCCGGCGACGATCATCTTCGGGCGTTCGCGCTGGGCGATTTCAGCCACTTTGTCGTAATCGATGCGTCCGGTCTCCTTTTCCACGCCATAGAAACACGTCTTGTACAGTTTTCCGGAGAAGTTCACCGGCGAACCGTGCGTGAGGTGGCCTCCGTGCGAAAGGTCGAACCCGAGGATCTTGTCCCCCGGCTGAAGGAAAGCGGCATACACCGCTGCATTGGCCTGGCTGCCGGAATGCGGCTGCACGTTGGCGTACTCCGCTCCGAAGAGAGCTTTTGCCCGGTCGATAGCGACCTGCTCTACCTGGTCCACCACTTCGCATCCTCCGTAATAGCGGGCGCCGGGATACCCTTCGGCGTATTTGTTGGTCAGGATGGAACCCATCGCTTCGAGCACCTGGTCGCTCACGTAGTTCTCGGAGGCGATCAGTTCGATGCCGTATGTCTGGCGGTCGCGTTCGTCCTCTATCAGGTCAAAGATCAGTTTGTCTCTCTTCATGGCGTTTTGTTTGGTTTATCGTTTTTATTCTATTTTTCGTTTCTGTTCCGATGTGTTCAGAGATTCTGCAGGAAATCCATGTACCGGCGGGTATTGTCCTCCAAGACCTCAGCCGGAAGCCCTGCCTCGGCACCGTAGAGTGCATGGAATCCACCGAAGACCGCATCGACATAGCGGCACATGGCTTCAAACGGCAAAAGCAGTTCACCCATGGTATGGCCGTAGGTACCTTCCGGGGAAAAATCCTCCTGCTGGATGCCCGCCGACACCGCCAGGGCTACTTTCCGCCCCCGCATCTTGTCCGCTTCCGGCTGCGGGCCGAAGGCCCAACCGAAAGCCAAAACCTGGTCCATCCATTTTTTGAGCAGCGACGGGCAACCGAACCAGTAGATCGGGAACTGCAACACGAGCGTTCCGTGCCGCTCGACCAAAGCCTGTTCGCGCGCGATGTCGATCTGCTCGTCGGGGTAAGTCTGGTAAAGACGGTGTACGGTAAAACGTTCGGGGTGCTTTTCCGCTTCGTCCACCCAGCGGCGATTGACGACGGATTTTTCCAGGTCGGGATGTGCGACGATGACAAGGGTTTTCATAAGGTATTTCTTCGTTTTCGTTTCCTCGCTTATAAAGGGTCAAATTTACGAAATTCATCCCTTAAATCGTTCAGGAACGGCCGATATTATTTTGCAAAGTTTTCCCCGCGCGGCCACCCATTCGCAAACGCCGACTCGCAGGACAGCAGCGGGAAAGCGATCGGGCCGGCAAAAAGGGCGGCGGGAAAATCCCGCCGCCCCTTTTGCCGGCCCGATCGCGCGGAAGAAAAAGAGATCACTCTCCGGCAGGTGCATCCTGCGGAGCATTGTAGATCTTTTCGTAGTACTCGGTAGCCATACGCGCCGAATCGAAAAACGGCACCACGTCGTTCATCGAAGCCATCATCATCTGCGTCCAACCCTTGCGGTCGCCGTAGTACATCGGTATGATCTTGTTTTCCAGGATGTCGAACATGTTGTTCATATCGAGCGCATCCTGCTCGTAGATGGACAAACGGTAATCCTGCGGAGGGATGATGAACGAATTGACCCCATCCTTGGCGAATTCGGGGATCCAACCGTCGTACGTGGAAAAGTTGATCGCCCCGTTCATGGCCGCCGTCATCCCGGAAGTACCGGAAGCCTCGCGGGTGATCCGGGGGTTGTTCAGCCAAATGTCCGCACCGAGTTTGAGCTTGCGGGAGAGCCACAACTCGTACCCGACCAGCACCGCCATGTTCTTGTAATGCTTGGCCATATCGACCAGCTTGTTGAACACGCTGATCGCCCCGTAGTCCGAAGGATAAGGCTTTCCGGCCCAGATGATCTGCACGGGCGTCTTGGTATTTTCCATCAGGCGGTGGAAACGCTCCGTATCCTGGGTGAGCAGATCGGGACGTTTGTACTGGGCAAAACGCCGGGACCAGACGATGGTGAGCACCTGCGGATCGAGGATCGTCCCGCACTGATCGGCCACATGGTCGAACAGGCTCTTCTTCAAGGCGCTTTTCCGGGCGGTGAGCAACAGTTCATTGCCCGTTACGCGTGCCTGTTCGAGGATATAGTCGGCCCAATACGGCTTGTTCTGGGCATTGGTTACATGGGTGATGGGCGGTATTCCCTCGTTGCCGGCCCACATCTGGCGCGACACCTCCCCATGGAGCTTGGACACGCCGTTGGCCAGGTGGCTCATCCGCAGAGCGGCCAGCGAATGGTTGAACACTTCATCCTTTACACCCGATATGTCCCGGGCTACGTCCAAGGGGACATTGCCGAAAAAGCTCATGTTGACCAGCATATCGAACGGATGCTTTTCGTTCCCGGCCTCTTCCGGGGTGTGGGTGGTAAAGACCATGCGCTTTTTCACCTCTTCGAGGCTGCCGTACTTCTCGTACAGGGCAAAGGCCGCCGATACGCCATGCGCCTCGTTGAGGTGGATGATGTCGGGTTCATAGCCCAACTGTTCGAGCAGTTTGATCCCGCCGCGCCCCAGGACGATCGATGCGGCGATCTTGGCCTGAGGGTCGGAATCGTACAGGCGGAACGTGGTGGAACGCGCCAGAAAATCGTTTTCCTCCAGGTCGGTAGTCAGCAGGAACAACGGTGCCGTACCGAAAATCTTCGGATCGAGATAATAAGCCTTCACCCACACCTGCGTATGGTTGATCTCTACCGTAAACTTGATGCCCGTATCGGTGAGGAATTTGTAGATCTTCTCTTCGAAACTTACCTGCATCGTCTGGTCGGCATTGCGACGCTGGTCGTAATAACCGTTTTTCCACAGGATGCCGATCCCGGTAAGGTTCTGCCGCAACTGGTACGCACTGCGCATGTGCGATCCGGCCAAAAAGCCCAAACCGCCCGAGTAGATCTTCAAACTCTGGTCGATGGCGTATTCCATCGAAAAATACACCACTCCTTTTTCAAAACGCGGATCGATCTCGTAAGGAGGCGTAAACGGTTGAGGTAAAGTATTTGCCATAATCGTTTCTATCTTTTGTTGAACATGTATTTCCTCGATTTTTTTGCAATGGAGCAAAGATAGGTTTTTCCGGGAGAAAAAAACCCCTTTTTTTCTTAAACTATGACACTGTTTCTTCCCTTTTTTCCGTCCCCGCCATATCTTCCGGACAAAATCACCGGGAAATCCCATCCGGACTCCCGCGTTTTTTCGTACATTTGTTTTCCTCAAAAACAAAAGGCAAGAAACATCTTGGACAGAAAACCCATCATCGCCGTGGACGGGGTATCCGGCTCGGGAAAGAGCACCATCGCCCGCACCTTGGCCCGCAAGTACGGCCTGACGTACATCGACACCGGCGCCATGTACCGCGCCCTGACGTACTACGCCATGCAGGAGCATTACCTTCAGGAGGGTGAATTTTTCAAAAACCTGCTCATCGCCGACCTGAACAAGATCGAGATCGGTTTCGACGCCCAGGGCCATACCCTGCTCAACGGACAGGACGTAGAGACCGAAATCCGTTCGATGGACGTATCGCAAAACGTCAGTCTGGTATCCTCGGTACCGGAAGTGCGGCAGGCCATGGTGCTGCTCCAGCGCAGCATCTCCCGCCAGAACGGCATCGCCATGGACGGGCGGGACATCGGCACGGTCGTCTTTCCCGATGCGGACGTAAAACTGTTCATCGTATCCGACCCGCGGGTGCGCGCCCGCCGTCGCTGCGACGAACTGAAAGCAAAGGGCGTCGAAGTCGATTTCGAACAGGTACTGGACAACATTACCTCCCGCGACTACATGGACACCCACCGCGAGACTTCGCCGCTGGTCAAGGCACCCGATGCCATCGAGATCGACAATTCCACCCTGACACTGACCCAACAGGAGGAAGAAATCGACCGGATCGTGGCCGAAAAACTAAAAAAGTATTAAAAACAAAGAAAGGTTTTCTCCCAATGGGAATCTTATCCCGAAAGCCTTCGTGCTTGACAAACAGTCCAAAATGAGATACCGGGAGATCAAAGTCCATCGAAAGGAAAAAATGTGAATTAAAATTTACTTAAAATTGCATCCGGCGTTCATTATTTTATAAATTTGTACGTGTGTTTGAAAAACAATTAAACATTTTGTCAAATATGAAAAAAAGAAACGCAACAATTGCTCTGGCCGCTGCCGCAGCCCTGTTTACCGTAGGCTGCAACAGTTGGAAAGACATGGCACAGGATTACTATTCTGTGAACCCCGACCCGCTGGTAGTCAAAGGCGGAAAGGTAAGCTATGACATCAACGGGCAGTTCCCTGCTCAGGTGTTCAACCGCAAAGCCGCTCTGGAGCTCACTCCCAACCTGATGTACGAGGGAGGCAACACGGCTTTCCCGTCGGTTACCTACCAGGGTGAAAAATACCCCGGCAACTACACCGAGATCCCTTATGAGGAAGGCAAGTCGGTACACTATGCCGCTTCGACCGACTACAAGCCCGAAATGGCCGTATCCGAACTGTGGGTCAACATCGTAGGCAAGAAAGGCAATCAGGTAAAAGACCTGGGAAGCATTCTGGTGGCCAATGGCGTGATCGCAACCGAAACGCTGGTACAGAACGACTACAAAGTCGCTTTGGCTCCCACCAACTTCGTCCGCGACACGGAGACCTCGCAGAGCGCGCTGATCCACTTCCTGGTCAATTCCTCGTATGTACGTCCCGCACAGCTCAAGAACGCCGGTTACCTGGCTCTGCTCGAATTCGTCAAACAGTCGGTCAACGACACCAACCTGGTGATCACCTCGATCGACCTGATCGGACATGCATCACCGGAAGGTGAGGCTACCCTGAACGAAAACCTGTCCATCGACCGTGCGAAAGCTGTCGACACCTACGTAAAGAAAGAGGTGAAAAAAGCCAATATCGCCGGTGCCGATGCTGCCGACTTCTACACCCAGAAGGGTGAAGGCGCCGACTGGGACGGTTTCTTCGACCTGCTGGCCAACTCGAACCTGAGCGACAAGGAAATGATCAAACGCACCCTGGACGGCGAACCGCTGCTCTCCACCAAGGAAAAGACTCTCAAGAGCCTGGAAAGCACCTACACGGAAATCCGCGACGAGATCCTTCCCGAACTGCGCCGCACGGAGATCAAGGTAAACTACACCATCCTGGGCAAGACCGACGCACAGATCCTGGCTCTGGCCAAGAACGACCCGTCCAAACTGACGGCCAACGAACTGATGCACGCTGCTACCCTCACCGAAGACGCTGCTGAACAACTGGCCATCTACAAGAGCATGGTATCCCTCTACCCGAACGACTACCGCGGCTACAACAACGAAGCTGCCGTGCTGTGGGCTACCGACAAGGCTGCTGCCAAGGTTCTCTTCGAGAAAGCCTACAACATCGAAGCCAACGCCATCACCAAGAACAACATGGGCGTAGTGAAAGCCAACGAAAATGCTGACGGCGCCGCTCTCGAACTCTTCAAACTGTCCGACACTCCGGAGGCTGTTTACAACCAGGGCGTACTGGCCATCAAAGCCGGTGAATACGCTCAGGCTGTCCAGATGACCAAAGGCTACGACACGTTCAATGCGGCTCTGGCTCAGTTGCTCAACGGCGACGCTCAGGCTGCCCTGAAGACCATCAAGGCTTCCGGATGCGACTGCGCTGCCATGAACTACCTGGCTGCCGTAGCTTACGCTCGTCTGGGTCAGAACGACCAGGCCAAAGCAGCTCTGGCCAAAGTAGCTCAGCAGGATGCGGCCATGGCTGCCAAAGCCGAGACCGACCTCGAGTTCCGCAACCTGTAATGCGACACAGCGTAGCGTAAACACCATACGCTAAACCATAAGCCCCGCCGGGAATCTCGGCGGGGCTTTTTTTGTCCACGCGCTACCGTTCAATACATCTCGCTGCGAAAGCTTCTGATCCCTCCGATCCGGATGCCCGCTCCTGTCCGAATTCTCCCGACACAGGACGAACAAAACAAGCCTCCCCCTTCCGCTTGCTTTCCGGTTACAGACCCTACGAAAGGAGCGACGCTTTTATAAAATAAAAAAGCCCCGGAAAAACCGGGGCGAGCAACGGCTTCGCCTATGAAAGCGAGCCATTAAAAAAGCCTTTCAAAATGAAACGCGTAAAATTTAAGTTCATTTTGAGGGTCGGTTCGATAGTCATTACTATCTCAAACTATTGATCTCCCAGGGGCGGACAGACCGAGCCTAAAGGATTTTTCTTTTGCAAATATACGAAAATCTATCATAAAAAAAACACCCTGCTTGAAGTTTGCAGACGACAGCGGGACGGGACTAACCAAAGCTCCGGAGCTAAACAAGCCCCTGAACAGCTAAACAAGCCCCTGAACCGAATACGTCGAAGCATGCATTTCCCGTCCATGCCTCCGGTCATCTTCCGGTATCACACACCGATACGTCCCGCCCTTGTCGTAAAACGTCTTATTAGTATGTTTCCCGCGTCCGATCTCTTCTATACCCCTCCAAGCGAGAATTCTATCGTCCCCTTCCCCAGCCCGGTCTCAAGAGAAAACTCCTCCCGCAGGGAAGGTACGAGATCGGTGCGGGTACAAAAAAAACACCGCCGCAGGATACCTGCGGCGGTGTTCTTCAAGAAGGATGGGCGATTATGCCCGCTTGTTCTCGAAGACCAGGGTGTTGTTCCGGCCTTTGATCACGATCACGTCCTTGGGTTCTACTTTCCCTTCGAGGATCTGACGGGAGAGTTCGTTCATCAGGTCGCGCTGGATGACCCGTTTGATGGGCCGGGCGCCGAACTGCGGATCGTACCCCTGATCGGCCATTACCTCCAGGGCGCTGTCCTCGGCTTCCAGGCGGATGTCCCGTTTGGCCAGCATAGCGGCCAGACGACGGATCTGCAAATGCACGATGTCCTTGACATTCTCGCGGGTAAGCGGGGTGAACATGATGATCTCGTCGATACGGTTGAGGAACTCGGGACGGATCTGCTGTTTGAGCAACTCGAACACTTGGCCTTTCGTCTTTTCCAACAGTTTTTCGTCCGGGTTCTGAACGCCTTCGAGCGCCTCCATGATCAGGTGCGACCCCATGTTCGAGGTCATGATGATGATCGTATTCTTGAAGTCCACCGTGCGACCCTTGTTATCCGTCAGACGTCCATCGTCCAGCACCTGAAGCAGGATGTTGAACGTATCGGGGTGCGCCTTTTCGATCTCGTCGAACAGGATGACGCTGTACGGGTGGCGGCGTACCGCCTCGGTGAGCTGGCCGCCCTCGTCGTAGCCCACGTATCCCGGAGGCGCTCCCACCAGACGGCTGACGGAGTGTTTCTCCTGGTACTCGGACATGTCGATACGGATCATCGCCTTCTCGTCGTTGAACAGCAACTCGGCCAAGGCTTTGGCCAACTCGGTCTTACCTACACCGGTGGTACCCAGGAACAGGAAACTGCCGATGGGTTTCTGCGGGTCCTGCAACCCGGCCCGGCTGCGGCGCACCGCGTCGGAGACGGCGCGGATGGCTTCGTCCTGGCCGATGACGCGCTGGTGCAGGTCCTGCTCCAGGTGCAGCAGTTTTTCCCGGTCGGAAGCCAGCATCTTTTTGACCGGTATTCCCGTCCATTTGGAAACGATCTCGGCGATGTCTTCGGCATCGACTTCTTCCTTGATCAAGGCGCGTCCGTCGGCCTGCATCTGTTTGAACTCGTCGTTGAGCCGGGCCAGTTTGTCCTGTGCCTGCTTCAAGGTGCCGTAACGGATTTCGGCTACCCGGGCGTAGTCGGCAGCCCGCTCGGCCTCCGAAGCCTCGAACTTCAGGTCCTCGATCTGCTTCATCGTACCCTGGATGTCCTCGACCATCTGTTTTTCCATGCGCCACTTGGCTTCTACGCCCTTGCGCTGTTCCCGCAGGTTGGCCAGTTCCTCGCCGAGGGATTCGAGCTTGGCCTGGTCGCCTTCGCGCTTGATAGCGGCCACTTCGATCTCCAACTGGAGAATACGGCGGTCGAGCGTGTCCAGTTCCTCGGGTTTGGAGTTCATCTCCATCCGCAGGTGCGATGCCGCCTCGTCGATCAGGTCGATGGCCTTGTCGGGCAGGAAACGGTCGGTGATGTACCGTGTGGACAGCTCCACGGCAGCGATGATCGCGTCGTCCTTGATACGGATGTGGTGGTGCGCTTCGTACTTGTCCTTGATCCCTCGAAGGATCGACACCGAAGCCTCGTAATCCGGCTCTTCGATCATCACCTTCTGGAACCGGCGCTCGAGCGCCTTGTCCTTCTCGAAGTACTTCTGGTACTCGTCGAGGGTGGTCGCACCGATCGAGCGCAGTTCGCCGCGCGCCAGGGCCGGTTTGAGGATATTGGCGGCATCCATCGCTCCTTCGCCTCCCCCGGCACCTACCAGGGTGTGTATCTCGTCGATGAACAGGATGATGCTGCCCTCGGATTCGCTCACCTCCTTGACCACGGATTTGAGTCGCTCTTCAAACTCGCCTTTGTACTTCGCCCCGGCGATCAGCGCGCCCATGTCGAGCGAGTAGATGGTCTTGTCCAGCAGGTTCTGAGGCACGTCGCCGCTGACGATCCGGTGCGCCAGTCCTTCGGCGACGGCCGTTTTTCCCACGCCCGGTTCACCGATGAGGATCGGGTTGTTCTTGGTACGGCGGGTGAGGATCTGCAGCACGCGCCGGATTTCTTCGTCCCGGCCGATGACCGGGTCGAGTTTGTTCTGGCGGGCCAATTCATTGAGGTTCTTGGCGTACTTTTCGAGCGCCTGATAGGTGTCCTCCTGATTCTGTTTGGTCACCCGGTCGCCCTTGCGAAGGTCCTCGATGGCGGTACGAAGGTCTTTTTCCTTGATATTGTTCTGGCGGAACAGTTTGGCCGTTTCGTCCCCCCCGCCCATCATGGCCAGCACGAGGTGTTCGACCGTAACGAACTGGTCGTCCATCTTGGAGGCGATACTCTGAGCATCGGTCAGCATTTTGGAAGCGTCGCGGGAAAGGTACACCTCGCCCCCCGACACTTTCGGGTATGTGTTGAGGATAACGCCCACCTGCCGGCGGAAGTCTTCGGCGTTCACGCCGACCTTGCCCAACAGGAAAGGCAGTACGCTGCGGTCCGTGTCGAAGATGCCCTCCAGGATGTGCGCGTTCTCGATCTGGGGATTGCCCCGCTCGGCGGCGATCATCTGGGCCTTCTGCACGGCCTCTTGCGATTTGGTAGTGAAATTGTTGAAATCCATATTCGTTTGGGTTTTTAGTTTTATGTTCGTTTGCCTACTTACTCGCAAATCCCGTGCCGAGGCAAAAGACTGCCATTTTTTCCGGAAAAAAGACAAAAAAGGACAAAACAAACCCCTTCCTCCGCCATTTTGACGCAGGAAAGAGCGAAATATCGGAAAAATACGGACGACTTACTCCACCACCACACCCACCGGGCAATGGTCGCTGCCGAGAACCTGCTGCAGGATAAACGCCTCCTTGATCCGGGGCATAAATGCACGCGAAGCCAGGAAATAGTCGATTCTCCAGCCCACGTTCCGGCTCCGGGCCCCGCCCCGATAGCTCCACCAGGAATACTCGTTGCGCTTGTCGGGATAGAAATACCGGAAAGTATCCACCAGCCCGCCCGCCAGGTAGCGGTCCATGCCGTCGATCTCCGCCTGCATGTACCCGGCCGCCTTGTTGTAGTTGGCTGCCGGATGGGCCAGGTCGATGTCGGTGTGGGCTACATTCATATCGCCGCAAACCAGGACCGGCTTGTCGGCCTCGAGTTTTTTGAGAAAGTCGTAGAAAGCCAGATCCCACTGCTGGCGATAGTCCAGGCGGAGGAGCTCCGCCCCGGAATTGGGCGTATAGACATCGACCAGAAAGAAGTCCGGGAACTCCGCGGTGATCACCCGCCCTTCGGTGTCGTGCTCGGCCAGGCCGAGGCCGTAATGCACCGCCAACGGCGAAACGCGGGTGGCGATGGCCGTACCGGAATACCCTTTGCGCTGGGCCGAATGGGCGTAGAGTTCATAGCCCAGCATACTCCCGAGCGCCTGTTGCACCTGCTCCGGATCGGCTTTGGTCTCCTGGAAACACAACACGTCGGGGTCGCAGTCGTCCAAAAATCCGTAAAAATCTTTTTTCACCACGGCGCGGATGCCGTTCACGTTCCACGAAACGATCTTCATAAATTTTGTCCGTATGTTTTGCCCAAAGGTAAGCAAATCCTGCCGAACCGCGGCACTTCCTCCCCCGGAATGTCCGCCTGCTCCGACAGCCGATTTTTATTTTCCCAAAAGCGCCTTCTCCCTTGGGATCATACCGCAACTTTTGCGTAATTTTGTGGGATGTAAAAATCGGCGGTTACCCAACCGCCGAAAACCGGACAAAACATGGAAAATCAGCGTACCCTGCCCTTGGAGGATATCTCGCCGGCCGAATTTTTCGGCCCCCGGGACGAGAATCTCCGCCTGCTGGTTACGTATTTTCCCAAACTCAAGATCGTGGGCCGGGGCAACTCCCTGATCGCCTTGGGCGAAGAAGAAGTCCTGGACGAGTTTGAAAAGAAGGTCAACCGCCTGACGGCCTACCTCCACCGGTACAATTCGCTGCCTCGGCTGGCCGTGGAACGCATCCTGGAGAGCGACACCGACCTGGAACGCGCCCGCCGGGAAAAGGAAGGCATCATCCTGCACGGAGCCTCCGGGCAGCCCATCAAGGCACACAGTCCCAACCAGCAGAAGATCGTGGAAGCGATCCGCCAGTACGACATGCTCTTTGCCGTCGGCCCGGCCGGTACGGGAAAGACCTATACCAGCGTGGCCCTGGCCGTACGCGCCCTGCGGGACAAGGAGGTGCGCCGCATCGTTCTGACCCGCCCGGCGGTGGAAGCGGGGGAAAGTCTGGGTTTTCTCCCGGGCGATGTCAAGGAAAAACTGGACCCCTACCTCCAGCCGCTCTACGATGCCCTGCGCGACATGATCCCGGGAGAAAAACTGGCCGGGTATATGGAAAAAGGCGTAATCCAGATCGCTCCCCTGGCCTACATGCGGGGACGTACGCTGGACAGTGCTTTTGTGATCCTGGACGAAGCGCAGAACACTACGCCGATGCAGATGAAGATGTTCCTCACCCGCATGGGGCCCCATGCCAAATTCATCATCACCGGTGATCCGGGGCAGGTGGACTTGCCCCCGCGCCAAAAGTCCGGCCTGGCCGAAGCCCTGCGCCTGCTTTCCGGCATCCGCAACATCGCTTTCATCCAACTGGACGAACGGGATGTGATCCGCCACCCGCTGGTAAAAGACATCATCGACGCATACAAACACTCGGAACAAAAAAATCTGAAATAACATGACACCCAACACTCTGAAAGAAACCCACTTCAACCTCCCAGGGCAGAAATCGCTCTTTCGCGGCAAAGTGCGCGACGTGTACACCCTGGACAACGACATTCTGGTCATGGTAGCTACCGACCGCATCTCGGCCTTCGACGTGGTACTGCCCGAAGCCATTCCGTACAAAGGACAGGTGCTCAGCCGCATCGCCACCCGTTTCATGGAGCTGACCTCGGACATCCTGCCCAACTGGATCCTCGGCACGCCCCATCCGGCTGTTACGGTAGGACGCCGTTGCAACCCCTTCAAAGTCGAAATGGTCATCCGCGGATACCTCTCGGGCCACGCATGGCGCGAGTACAAGGCCGGCCGGAGAACCCTCTGCGGAGTCGAACTGCCCGAGGGTCTCAAGGAAAACGACCGCCTGCCCCACCCCATCATCACCCCGACGACCAAGGAAGACCTCGGAGCGCACGACGAAGACATCTCGCGGCAGGAGATCATCGCCCACGGCCTGGTGAGTGAAAAGGACTACGACGAACTCGAAAAATACACCTACCGCCTGTTCGAACGCGGGACGGAGATCGCTGCCCAGCGCGGACTGATCCTGGTGGATACCAAGTACGAATTCGGCAAGGATCAAAACGGGGTCATCACCCTGATCGACGAGATCCACACGCCGGATTCCTCACGCTACTTCTACGCCGAGGGCTATGCCGAGCGCCAGGCCAAAGGCGAACCGCAGAAACAGCTCTCCAAGGAATTCGTCCGCGAATGGCTCATGGCCGAAGGCTTCCAGGGACAAGCCGGGCAACAGGTTCCGACCATGACCCCGCAAGTGGTCGAAGGCATTTCGGCACGCTACATCGAACTCTACGAGCACATCATGGGAGAGAAGTTCACCGGAGAAAGCCCCGAAGGCATCGAGGCCCGGACGGTGGAATTCCTCGCCCGTCTGTAATGGAACTGCTGGCCGAATACGGGGTATGGGGACTCTTCCTCGCCTCGTTTCTGGCGGCGACCATCCTGCCGCTGGCTTCCGAGATCGTCCTGGTGGCGGTCGTGGCAGCCGGCGCCGATCCCTGGGCGGCTCTCTGGGCTGCCGCAGCGGGAAATACCCTGGGAGGCATGACCAGCTACTTCCTGGGGTATTTCTTTGAGATCAAGAAGGTATGCCGCTGGATGAAGATCCCGCCCGAAAAACTGGACCGGATGTACCCTTACGCCCATCGCTATGGATTCCTGCTGGGCTTTCTGGGATTCATGCCCGTCATCGGCGACGTGGTGATGATCGCTCTGGGAAGCCTGCGCTGCTCGTGGATAGGGACACTGCTTACTTCGGCCGCCGGGAAAACGCTGCGCTACTACCTGATCGTCTTCACCCAGTTGGCCGTTACTTCCGCCGCCTGACCCGCCCCGGCAGGGAAATGAAGCCGGCAGAAAAACGGGGAAAAAGACCGGCAAAGCCCCCAAAACCTCAACCACCGATGAAAACGACCGCCGATGCCGATGAACTCCTGCGCCGCTACTGGGGGCACGAGTGTCTGCGCCCTGCCCAACGCAAGGCCATCGAAGCGGTATTGGCCGCTCGGGATACCTTGGCCATCCTGCCTACTGGAGGAGGCAAATCGGTGTGCTATCAGATACCGGCCTTGCTGCTCGACGGGGTAACGCTGGTCGTCTCCCCGCTCATCGCCCTGATGGAAGACCAGGTGAAAGCCCTCTCCCGAAAAGGCATCCCGGCGGCTTGCATCAACAGTTCGCTTCCGGCTTCCGAGATCGCCCTGCGCCTCGACCAGGCGGCGAACGGGGCGCTCAAACTCCTGTACCTCACGCCCGAACGCATCGCCACCGAGAGTTTTGCGCGGATGGCGCGCTACCTGCCGGTGTCGCTGCTGGCGGTGGACGAGGCGCACTGCATCTCCCAATGGGGACACGACTTCCGCCCGACTTACCGCGAGATCGTCCGGGCGAGGGATTTCTTCCCTGCCCCCACGATCGCCCTCACGGCTACCGCTACCCGCCAGACGGCGGCCGATATTTGCCGAAGCCTGCGTTTTTCCGAGGATTTCCAGGTGGTGCGCGAGTCGTTCCGCCGGGAAAACATTTCCTACCAGGTGGTGGAAAACGAATCGGTCGCTACCGAGTTGCTGGAGCTGCTGCGGGAAGACCCGCAAGGGTGCGCCATCGTGTATTGCGGTACGCGTGCCGAGGTGCTGGCCACGGCGCGGATGCTGGAAGAAAACGGTATCTCGGCCGGAGAATATCATGCGGGCTTGTCCGCTGCGATCCGCTCGCGGGCTTTGCGCAAGTGGATCGAGGGAGAAAAGCGCGTAATGGTGGCTACCAATGCGTTCGGCATGGGGATCGACAAGGCGGACGTGCGGCTGGTGGTGCACCGGTACATCCCTCCTTCGCCGGAGGATTATTTCCAACAGGCCGGCCGGGCGGGACGCGACGGACGCCCGTCCCGGGCGGTGATCCTCTACGACCGCAAGGCGATCGCGACCCTGCGCCGCCGCAGCACTTCAGGGATCGCCCCGGAAGAGGTGCTGAAGGTGTACCGGCTGCTCTGCGCGTACTGCGGATTGGGTGAAGGCGAGGCGCCGGAGGGAAAATACGCGTTTTCGCCCGAGGATTTCTTTCCGCGCTGTCCCCTGCCGGAGGCCGAGGTGCGGGAGGCTTTGGATACGTTGGTGCGCACGGGGATCCTTGTCTTTCCGGATGGCGAAAACCTCGTCCCCCGGGTGCGCATTCTGGCCTCGCCGGAGGAATGCCGGCAACTGGACCGGGGAGTGGCGGCCCGCGCGCTGGAAGCCTTGACCCGCAGTTGCGAGGGGATTTTCAGTTACCCGTGCCCGATCGACCCGCAGCAGGTGGCTTCCCTGGCCGAGGCGAGCGTACAGGATTTCCTGGAAGCTCTCGAGCGGCTTTCCGAGTGGAAAATGATCGAATACTTTCCGGCCAAGCGGTTCCGCCCGCTCTACTTCTGCTCCTCGCGCTGCGACCGGGCGGTGGGGGAACTGTTGGAACGGACCATCCGGCTGTCGGCCGCCCGACGGAAGGAACGGGTGGAAAAGATGGAGGATTATCTCCGCACCCGGGAATGCCGAGCGCGCTGGATCGAACTCTACTTCGGAGAGGATCGTCCGGACGATTGCCGGGTGTGCGACAACTGTCTGAAAAGCCTGCGCGGGTCCACTCCCCTCGAACAGGCGCTGTGCGGGAAGTCCCTTTCGGCCAAGGCGCTGGCCGAGGCGACGGGGATGAGCCTCGAGCAGACCATCGAGGTGCTGCGGGAACGGATGGATGCGGGTGTGGTGGAATTCGACGGACGGGGAAAATTTTCCCTTACAAAAAACGCTCGTCCCCCCCGGGGCGGAATCCGTTGAGGAAATCCGCGGCGGCCATCCGCTTTTTGCCTTCGGGCTGTACTTCCTCCAATTCGACAAAACGGTCGGCACAGCCGGCCAGCAGGCGTTTGCCTTCGATACGCACCTGTCCGTAATACCCTTCGGTGGGGATGTCCGTTACAGCGGCTTTGTAGACTTTCAGGGTAAGGGGTTCGCCTTTGGTCCACAACAGGGTATAGGCACCGGGAGCGGGCGAGAGTCCGCGCACCAGGTCTACGACTTGGCGGGCACTGCACGTCCAGCGGATGAGGGTGTCGGGTTTGAAGATCTTCGGGGCGGGTTTGGCCGAGGCTTGGGCGGGTTGCGCCTGGGGAGTGGCGGTTCCCTGGCGGAGCTGTTCGACGGTGTCGACCACGAGTTCCCGTCCCATTTCGGCCAGGCGCTGGTAGAGGCTTCCGAAATCGTCCTGGGGGGCGATGTCCAGGGATCGCTGCAGGAGGATGGCACCGGTGTCGATGTTTTCATCGAGCAGGAAGGTGGTGAGGCCGGTGCGGGTTTCCCCGTTGATCACGGCCCAGTTGATGGGGGCGGCGCCGCGGTAATCGGGCAAGAGGGAGGCGTGGAGGTTGAACGTTCCCAAGGGGGGAAGGCTCCATACTTCACGGGGCAGCATGCGGAAGGCGACGACGACGAACAGGTCGGCTTCGAGTGCTTTCAACTGTTGCAGGAAGGTTTCGTCCCGCAGTTTTTCCGGCTGCAAAAGGGGCAGGTCGTGCGCTTGGGCGTACTCCTTGACGGCACTGGGGGTGAGTTTCTTCCCGCGGCCGGCGGGTTTGTCGGTGGCGGTAACGACGGCGGCGATATGATAGCCGGCGTTCAACAGGGCGTCGAGTTGCGCAACGGCAAAGGTGGGGGTGCCCATGAATACGATGCGCAGGTCTTTCTTTTCCTTCATGCTTCGGGGTTTCTTTTCGGGCAAAGATACGCACTGGGGGTGCTGCAGCCAAAAGATTGGCCGAAAAACTCGCTCCGCTCGATCCCCAAGGGCGGGCGACCGGGCGCAGCCCGGGAGCGGCCTTACGGCCGCAAGCGCGCCCCAAAGGGCGCGCACGCCCGTCCTTGGGGATATTTCGAGAAAAAACCTGCGGGAATTTGCCAACAAAACGCTACCTTTGCACGACAAGACATCAACCTTTCATACCAAAAAATGTCAGCCAAATATACCCTCAAAGACCTCTGCACGCAGACCCGCAGAGACATCCTGCGCATGATCGGAGCAGTAAACTCCGGACACCCGGGCGGCTCGCTCGGTGCCACGGAATTCATGGTCGGCCTGTTCAACAAAGTCATGGACCACACCCCCGCACCGTTCGATCCCGACGGACGGGAACAGGACCTCTTCTTCCTGTCCAACGGCCACCTCTCCGCCCTGCTCTATTCCGTGTTAGCGCGCACCGGTTATTTCCCCGTATCGGAACTGGCCACCTTCCGCCGGCTGAACTCCCGTCTGCAAGGCCACCCCGCCACCAAAGAAGGGCTTCCGGGCATCCGCATGGCCTCCGGATCGCTGGGACAAGGCCTCTCGGTAGCCATCGGCGCAGCACTGACCAAAAAGCTCAACGGGGACAAACACCTGGTCTATACCCTGCACGGCGACGGTGAACTGGAAGAAGGACAAATCTGGGAAGCCATCATGTACGCCGGATCGAAAGGTGTGGACAACCTCGTGGCCACCATCGACGCCAACGGCTGCCAGATCGACGGCACGACCGACCAAGTCATGTCTCTGGGCAACCTGGAAGACAAATTCCGCGCTTTCGGCTGGGACGTAGTACACATCGGCGACGGCAACGACGTCGAGCAGGTGATCTTCGGCCTCGAAAAAGCCAAAGCCATGACCGGAAAAGGCCGCCCCATCGCCGTGATCATGAAGACAATGATGGGCAACGGCGTGGACTTCATGATGCACACCCACAAATGGCACGGCCAGGCGCCGAACAAGGAACAACTCGAGAAAGCGCTCGCACAAAATCCCGAAACCGTCCTGGGAGACTATTAATCCAACCACGTAAGGCACACCACACATGAAAAAATACGAAATACTGGGCAACAACGACACCCGCAGCGGTTTCGGCGACGCGCTGGCCATCCTGGGCAATGAAAACCCGAATGTAGTCGCCTTGTGCGCCGACTTGACCGGCTCGCTCAAAATGGACAAATTCGCCGCCGAGCATCCCGACAGATTCTTCCAGGTAGGCATCGCCGAAGCCAACATGATCGGCATCGCCGCCGGCATGACCATCGGCGGGAAAATCCCCTTCACCGGCACCTTCGCCAATTTTTCCACCGCCCGCGTTTACGACCAGATCCGCCAGAGCGTAGCCTACTCCGGCAAGAACGTCAAGATCTGCGCCTCGCACGCCGGCCTCACCCTGGGCGAAGACGGCGCCACCCACCAGACGCTCGAAGACATCGGCATGATGAAGATGCTGCCGGGCATGGTAGTGATCAACCCCTGCGACTACAACCAGACCAAAGCCGCTACCCTGGCCATCGCCGACTACGTCGGACCGGTGTACCTGCGCTTCGGCCGCCCGAAAGTGCCCATCTTCATCCCCGAGGACCAGCCTTTCGAGATCGGGAAAGCCCTCCGGCTCACCGAAGGGCGCGATGTAACCCTCGTCGCAACCGGGCACCTGGTGTGGGAAGCGCTCAAGGCCGCCGAAATCCTCGAAGGCCGGGGCATCTCTGCCGAGGTCATCGACATGCACACCATCAAGCCGCTCGACGAAAAAGCCATCCTGGATTCCGTCGCTGTAACAGGCTGTCTGGTTTCCGCCGAAGAACACAACATCAAAGGCGGGCTGGGCGAAAGCATCGCTTCGGTGCTGGTGCGCAACCGGCCTGTTCCGCAGGAATTCGTCGCCGTGATGGATACCTTCGGCGAGTCGGGCACCCCGGCCGAACTGATGGCCAAATACCACCTCAACGCCGAAGCCATCGTTTCGAAGGCCGAACGCGCTATTTCCCGCAAACGGAAATAAAACATTCCGCATACCCCGTCAGGGGGTCGGGGGCTGTGCCCCCGACCCCCTGACGTTTTCCCGCCCTACCCGTATTTTCTTTACCCAACTGAACGCATAAATATCTGTATATCTGCTATTAGCAATTTCTTTTCTCTCCTTTCGAAAGGAGATCATTCCTCCCGGATGTTTTTTTTACAAAATCCGCACAAAAAAAGCGGAGCTACCGCTTTATTTTTCAGGAAAAAAGGCGTAACTTCGCTCCCACCTCCCGGGAACGGAAAGCAATCGCTTCACCGCTTGAAAATCAGGAGATTTTGAAAAAATAAATCAATTAAAATAAACCTGTCCCGCGGCTTCAAAACGCGGGGATCAAACCAAACACATTATGAGCAACGTAAAGTATGTTTACACGTTCGGCGATGGAAAAGCCGAAGGGAAAGCAGACATGAAGAACCTGCTCGGCGGTAAGGGTGCCAACCTGGCCGAAATGAACCTGCTGGGACTTCCCGTTCCGGCCGGCTTCACCATCACCACCGAGGTCTGCACGATCTACAACCAGCAGGGCAAGGATGCCGTGGTAAAACTCATCGAAAACGATGTCAAGGCCGGCATCGCTCACATGGAAAAGATCATGAACGCCAAGTTCGGTTCCAAGGGCGAAGCATTCCCCTTGATGGTATCCGTACGTTCCGGCGCCCGCGTTTCCATGCCGGGTATGATGAACACGGTCCTCAACCTGGGTATCAATGACGACGCGGTGAAACTCCTGGCCGAGAAATCCGGCAATCCGCGTTTCGCTTGGGACTCCTACCGTCGTTTCATCCAGATGTACGGCGACGTGGTCATGGGCGTATCGGCTGCCAAAGGCGAAATCGACCCGTTCGAAGTCGAGATCGACAAACTGAAAGAAGAGCGCGGCATCAAGCAGGATACCGAATTCTCGGTGGAAGACCTGCAGAAACTGGTCGTTGCCTTCAAGAAAGTGGTAAAAGAACGCTCCGGAAAAGAATTCCCGACCAATCCTTGGGATCAGCTCTGGGGAGCCATCTGCGCCGTGTTCGATTCCTGGAACACCGAGCGTGCCGTACTGTACCGTCAGCTCAACCAGATCCCCGAAGAATGGGGTACGGCCGTCAACGTACAGTCGATGGTTTACGGAAACATGGGCGACCGTTCGGCTACCGGCGTTGCCTTCACGCGCGACGCCGCTACCGGTGAGGACATCTTCAACGGCGAATACCTGATCAACGCCCAGGGCGAAGACGTGGTAGCCGGTATCCGCACCCCGCAGGAGATCACCATCGAGGGTTCGCGCCGTTGGGCCAAACTGCAGGGCGTATCCGAGGAAGAGCGCAAAGCAAAATATCCTTCCCTCGAAGAGTCCATGCCCGAGGCTTACGCAGCCCTGAACGCCACCCAGGAAAAACTGGAGAACCACTTCCACGACATGCAGGACATGGAGTTCACCATCCAGGACGGCAAACTGTGGATGCTGCAGACCCGCAACGGCAAACGCACCGGTACGGCCATGGTCAAGATGGCCATCGACATGCTCAAACAGGGTATGATCGACGAAAAGACCGCTCTGCTGCGTCTGGAGCCCAACAAACTGGACGAACTCCTGCACCCGGTATTCGACAAGGCTGCCCTGAAAGCTGCCAAGGTGCTGACCAAGGGTCTTCCCGCTTCCCCGGGCGCTGCCTGCGGTCGCGTGGTATTCTTCGCCGACGAAGCCGAAGAATGGAAGAACCGCGGTGAAAAAGTCGTTCTGGTACGTCAGGAGACCTCGCCGGAAGACCTGCGCGGTATGCACGTATCCGAGGGTATCCTCACCGCACGCGGCGGTATGACCTCGCACGCTGCCGTAGTAGCGCGCGGTATGGGCAAATGCTGCGTATCGGGTGCCGGCGATGTAGTGGTCGACTACCAGAAACGCCAGTTCTCGGTAGGCGACACCGTGATCAAGGAAGGCGACTGGATCTCCCTGAATGGTTCCACCGGTGAAGTTTACCTGGGCAAGGTAGAAACCGCTGCCGCTTCGCTGGACGAGGACTTCCAGGCTGTGATGACCCTGGCCGACAAGTTCACCCGGATGTACGTCCGCACCAATGCCGACACGCCGCACGACGCTCAGGTAGCCCGCAACTTCGGCGCCAAGGGCGTAGGTCTTTGCCGCACGGAGCACATGTTCTTCGAGGGCGACCGCATCGACGCCATGCGTGAGATGATCCTTTCCGACACGGTAGAACAGCGCCGCGCCGCGCTGGCCAAGATCCTGCCGATGCAGCGTTCCGACTTCGAGGGCATCCTCAAAGCCATGGACGGTCTGGGCGTAACCATCCGCCTGCTCGACCCGCCGCTGCACGAGTTCACGCCCAACGAACCGGCTTCGCAGAAATACATGGCCGAGAAGATGGGCCTGACCCCGGAGAAAGTCAAGGAGAAAGTGGACGCCCTGCACGAATTCAACCCGATGCTCGGCCACCGCGGTTGCCGTCTGGGTATCACCTACCCCGAGATCACCGAGATGCAGGCCCGTGCTATCATGGAGGCTGCCTGCAACCTGAAGAAACAGGGTCTGGACCCAAAACCCGAGATCATGGTTCCGCTGGTAGGCACCATCAAGGAGCTCAAACAGCAGGCCGAGATCATCCGCTCGACCGCCGAAACGGTATTTGCCGAACAGGGCGTGAAAGTGGACTACATGCTCGGTACGATGATCGAAATCCCGCGCGCTGCCCTGACGGCCGACCAGATCGCCGAAGTAGCTCAGTTCTTCTCGTTCGGTACCAACGACCTGACGCAGATGACCTTCGGTTACTCCCGCGACGACGCCGGCAAGTTCCTGCCCGAGTACATCAAGAAAGGCATCCTCAAGACCGATCCTTTCGCCGTGCTCGACCAGGAAGGCGTTGGCCAGTTGGTAGAAATGGGTGTGAAGAAAGGCCGCTCGACCAACCCCGACCTGAAAGTCGGCATCTGCGGTGAACACGGAGGTGAACCCTCTTCGGTCATCTTCTGCGACAAGGTAGGTATGAACTACGTTTCCTGCTCGCCGTTCCGCGTGCCCATCGCCCGCGTAGCCGCCGCTCAGGCTGCCCTGATGCACCAGAAGTAATCCGACACTTCTCGATATGCACGAACCGCCCCGGGGTTTCCCCGGGGCGGTTTTTTTGTACCCGATAAAACAAGGCTTCATCCGTTCTGTTTTCCTCCCGGCATAAAATTCCGTTTCCCTTTCGCAACACGCATGGATTCGCCGAAAAAGTGAACCTGTAAAAAAACCGCGAGGCTGTCAAACATCTGTTTGACAGCCTCGCGCTTGCACAGGATATGCTTTCCCCTCTCTCGCACGCCTACCCTTTCCCCGCCGGACAAAGGACACATTTTCACAGGAGAAACAAGCCTTTGCAAGGGAAGGGCAGGCCCTTTGTCAATCCTGCTCGGCGGCGATCACATCGTGGAAGGTTTTGAAATCGTATCCCTTCTCCCTCAACTTTTCGATGATCTCTCCCAAATGGTTGTACAGGCGGTCGTCGTCCGTCCGGTTGGGGTAATTCATGGCATGGATCAAAAGGATCGCTCCGTTGAGCCCGTGTTCCTGCTCAAACTGCCAGATGTTGTCCATCAACTGTTGCGCCGAATGGTACGACGGTTCTCCGGGTCCCATCCAGTCCAAACCGGTCACCAGGCCTTCGGTCGGGTTGGCCAGTTCATACCCCAGGCGGCGCAGGGCGTCGGCGCTGAACTGATTGTAATGCTCGTACGGGGGGATCATCCAGCGATATTGCTCTTTCTTCAGCCCGAATTTTTCCAGCTCGGCTTCCATGCCCTGGATGTCCCGCGCCAGGGAATCCTCCGTAACCAGATTGACCGAGCGGTCGCCGTACGAACAAAGCAAAAGGTGCCGGTCGGAATGCGCGGAAAGGTAATGCCCCTGGTCGATGATGTCGCGGATCACCTGCTGGTAGCGGTCTACCCGGAAACAGTTCCCGGTGGGGAAAAACGAACCCTTCACTCCGTGTTCGGCCAGGATTTCCAGGACGGGAGCGGCCCCGTCGAAGTTTTCGAAATATCCGTCGTCATCGGTGCTGTAATGCCCGGTAAAGACCAGGTAAACGGATTTTTCGTTCGGATTGATGCGCTGGGTTACCCCATAGGCGTCCTTCACCAGTTCGAGTTCCGGAGTTTTGTCGCGGCATCCTGCCACGGCCAACAGGCCGGCCAGCAGAAGTACGGAGAAGATCGTTTTTTTCATGTGGCAGATCGTTATATTTTGATTGTACGGGGATAAAGGTAATCCAAAAAGGCGAGTCGGCCGCATATCCCTCGGGCTTCTTTTTTGAAAAAACAGGACGGCGAAGCCCCTCGGGACGGGTTCTCTCTTCGACCCGGGAAGCGGAAGCCCTCTGCCGCGGGATCACTTGAACCGGAATTCAAACAAAATAGGATTAGCCTGCTGCGGATCACCTACACGCGCGAGCAACTCTTTTGCGGCGGCATAGGCCGGTTCGTTCTCCCGGCTCCGATGGTTTTCCAATGCTTCGGCCAGCAGATAGGGTTGCACCAAGGACACGAATCCGTCCTGAGAAGCCCCAATCGTCATCATGCCCAGCGATACGGCCGGATCCAGATAAGTAATATCATCCTCCAATACCCCTTCCATCCCGGGAAGGAGCCCATAACGCACGGCACGCCCCGATGGGAAATCAAGTACATACAGCCAAGCCCGATCCCCGGCCAAAGCCGCGAAAGCCATTTGCGTGGCGCAAGCCGTCAATCCATTTACTTTCAACGCCTCAGTATGGTTTTGAGGATATTCAAACCCTTCCTGCGCCACCCACTGCTGTTCCTGTCGGGTTCCGATAGCGTTTTCGTCGTCCAGGAGGCGGGCCGTCCCCTCCTTACCGTCTGCGTACCACCAAAGATCGGCGGTATAGGCTCCATTTTGGAAAAAGATGCGTCCGTCGTACGGGACAAAGGCCTGGAGTTTGCGCAGGGCGATCGGTTCGGTAAAATCGAGATAACGGGCTATCTCCCCTCCGGTACTGTCCACCACGGCGATGGCCTTGTCCTCCCGCGAGGTACAGAGCAGCATCTTCCCCTCGGGCAGGAGTTTGAGGTTCGTCCCGAGAAAAGGCAGGGCAACCGTCCGGACAAAGTCGCCTTCCAAAGTGTAAAAATACACCTTGTCGGCATCCAAAACCGCTATCCGCTCGCCCAGAACATCGAAATCGACCACGTGCCGGTACTCGCCCGGCCCGGCTCCGATGCGGTCGATCTGCCCGCGATACTTCCCCTGACCGTCGAACATCAAAATATTTCTTCCATCGCAGGCCAGATAATACATCCCGTTTTCCTTAACGATCTTCATCACCTCCCCGACCAAGGATTCCTCGGTAGTCTCCAGCGGCACAAGCGCATAGGAAGACAGCACCTCCGACAACTTTACAACTCCGCTTTCGTTCGCTACGTCTGCAAACAACACTTCCTCTTCCGGAGCTGGCTCCGAACAGGCCGCCAGGCATCCTGCTGCCATGAGCCACAACAGTCCTCTTTTCTTCATCGGTTTTCTCGTCTGTTTTTCCTGTATAAACATACCCGTTTGTCCCGGCGGGACTGCGGTTTATCGGATTGTTAAAAGTAAAAAAAATCCGGCCGACCGCGCAGTTTTCAAAAACATCCATTCCCCTCCCCCTTTCTCCGATCGGACAAGTCTCCACGGAGGGGAACTACAAAAAAAGTCCTGCAAGCCGATGGCTTGCAGGACTGTCCGTGTTCCGGGTGGGGCTCGAACCCACGACCCATTGATTAAGAGTCAATTGCTCTACCAACTGAGCTACCGAAACGTTCTATGAGGATTTCACCCCTCGTTTGCGGACACAAAAGTAATACTATTATTTGTCCCGGACAATAAAAAAATGTTTTTTTTAATTCCTGCGAAAGTTTTTCCTCACAATGCGCACAAATGTCAAATATTTTTTAGCTTTGTGGTAGTATCCATCACTAAATCCTAACCAAAAATGGCAGAAAACGAATTTCAGGCAAATGAAGAAATCTTTTCCAAAGCGCTTCGTGCCGGACGCAGAACCTATTTCTTCGATGTGAGGGCCACGAAAGCGGGGGATTACTATCTGACGATTACCGAGAGCAAGAAGTTCAGTCAGGACTCGGGGGAAAACGAATACAAAAAACACAAGATATACCTGTACAAAGAGGATTTCGAGGCTTTCCGGGCTTTCCTGAACGAAGCCACCGACTTTATCCTGCGGGAAAAAGGCGCCGAGGTCATCTCGGAGCGCCACGTGAAAGACTTCAAAAAACCTTCGTACGACACCCCGGAGGAAGGCCGCGAAAAAAAACCGGAGGGCGACGCCCTTACCAGCCGCTTTACCGACATCGAGTTCGAGGACATCTGATAGTTCCACCAATACCCGCATCGCCATGAACAAATACTTCCCAAAAATCATCGCGGCTTTGGTGCCGCTGCTGGCGCTTTCCTGCTCCTCCGGGAACAAGACGGAAATCGCCGAGGGTTTCTACGCCATCTCCCTGCCCACACAGGACAAGGAGAAGACGATCCGTCTCTCCCACGTGGCGGATTCGATCGCCTACATTCCCTTGGAGACGAACGACTCCTGCAAGATAGAGAACATCTGGAAAGTCGTCCCCACCAAGGACTACCTGGTGATCATGGATCGCAAGACCCAGGAACACGTCTATCTGTTCACCCGCGAAGGCAAATTCGTGCGGGAGATCAGTTCCAAAGGTACTGCGGAAAACCAATATGCCTTCCTCAACGACGTAACGGCCGACCCGCAGACCAACACAATCTACATCCTGGACGGGGCGCGACGGATGATTCTGGAATTTTCCCCGCAGGACAGCCTGCTGTCCAAGACCCCGATCCTGTTTTACGCCGAAAACTTCCAGTTCACCGGCGGAAAGACCTTTGCCCTGAACACCAATTACAACAAGAGCAAGTACCTCCCCGGCGCTACGCCTACGCTGATCCTGATGAATCTCACCGACGGGGTTGTCGGACGGTACATGGTGCGCCCGCAGGAGTTGGACCCCACGTACCTGATCGGCCTTCGGACCAACTTCAGCCGGACAAAAGACGGTGCGACGTTCATCGCTCCCCTGTGCGACACGGTATTCCTGGCCGGGGAAAAAGAAGCACGGCCGCTCTACCTGGCCGATTTCGGCAACAATAATGAGGCGGAAAACCAAAAACAGATCGAAGGGCTGCTGAAAGAAAAACCGGCCGTCTATTCCCTGGAGGAACAATACCGCCAGATGGACAAGGTGTTCATGACCGGTTTCTACGCATTCGACGAGGTAGCCATGATCACTTACAGCAAGCTCTCGCGCAACTACGTGGCGTTCTTCTACCCGGAAAGCGGGAAAGTGATCGATGCCTGCACGCTGGAACCCCGCATTACGATCCCGGTGGCCAACGACATGGACGGCCTGACCGTCTTCAGTCCCCTGGGCGGCGAGGGCAACCGGATGTTCTGCTACACCACCCTGGGCCTTTCGGACAACGTAACGGCTCTTTCGCCCGAGGCCGAAAAAGCAAAGGCGGCCTACAAGCCGGGAGACAATCCGGTGCTGTCGGTCGTTACCCTGAAAGTCAAATAACGCGTCCGGGCGAGCAAGCAAAAGGCCGGCGCCCCTGCGGGGCGCCGGCCTTTTGCTTGCTCGCCCGGACATTACGACCCCTCAACACCCTTCCACCTTCCGGCGGTAAGCGATCAAATCTTCGATCGAGATCATCTTCAATCCGTATTCCCGAGCCACTTCCGCCAGCTGGGGCACACGCGCCATCGTCCCGTCGGGATTCATCACCTCGATCAATGCACCGGAGGGATACAGCCCCGCAAGCCGCGCCATATCGACCACCGCTTCGGTATGTCCATTGCGCTCAAAAACGCCCCCCTGACGGGCACGCAACGGGAAAATATGCCCGGGGCGCCCCAAGTCTTCCGGACGGGTCGCCGGATCGGCCAAAGCCCGCAAAGTAGCAGCCCGGTCGTGGGCCGATACGCCGGTGGTACATCCCCTTCCGAGCAGATCGACCGATACGGTAAACGGCGTGCCGAGCACCGAGGTATTCTCCTGCACCATCATCGGCAGCGCCAGGCGGTCGCAAACCTCGGGAGCCAAGGGCGCGCAAAGCACCCCACGGCCGCGCGAAAGCATGAAATTGACCGTATCCTGGGTCATGCTCTGGGCGGCGCACACAAAATCGCCTTCGTTTTCCCGGTCGGCGTCGTCCGCTACGATGACGATGCGCCCGGCTTTGAAATCCTCCAGAGCGTCTTCTATCTTACTGAATATCCGTTTGGTTTCCTCCATTTTTCTCCTTTGGTTTGTTCAAACGTATTTTTTGCTTGTATTTCTGCGGCACCTTCGCCCACAGGCGGTCGAAAAGATTGAGCAGCGGGTCGAGATTGACGATCACTTTGTCCTTGGTCGCGCGATACGTCAGCCATATCCCGAACGGCAACAGGATCCACGTGGGCAGCCACCGCGCCGATACCACATCCAGCGAACCTTCCTTGCCCATGCGCTCGGCGGACATAAAGAGGATGTTGTACAGCACGAAGATCGATATGGCCACCACCACCGGAAGACCGATGCCGCCTTTACGGATCAAAGCCCCGAGAGGCGCCCCGACGAAAAACAGCACGATCACCAGAAAAGCCAAAGCGTATTTGCGCTGGATCTCCAAGCCGTAGTTGTTGACCTCCTCCGACTGATGGCGCAAGGCACGTACCTTCGTCTCGGTAAGCGACTCGGTGGCCTGGCGCACCTTGTCGACCGCCGAGCGGTAAACTTCGACCATTTTGTAGCGGGGATTGTCCTGAAGATAACTCAACACCTCCCGGAGGGTATCGGTCTTTACCGACTCCGTTTCGGCATAAGCGGTCATGATGCTGTCCGAAGGGAGGGTCATGAGAAAATTTCGCAACTCGAAATCCCGGGCCGAATTGCGGATAAACTCCGTATAACTGCCCTTGAGCGAATCCAAGGCTACGTTCAACTGTTCGATGTCGAGCATCGTATAGCGGTCTTTCTCGTCTTTTCCCTGCCGGATATCGTCCATGGTAAACGAAGAGATGTCGATCGGGAAAACCTGCTTGACAAACGTGGACTTGTTGCCTGCCTGACGCGCACGGCGCACGAAACGCGCTTCGACATCGTCGTCGTACATCTGGCCGTTGTACAGGGTGAGGAGCATGTAGCGCTTGTCGGGCGTGGTGGTGATCGACCCGCTCTCGGCGCGGATGATGGTGGTGGCTCCCATCCGGTTGCGCAGGTCGTGGATCAGCACATCGCGGATGCTGTCGCGCTGGGGGTCCTCGGTGGGGGCCTTTTCCATCACCCGGATCGAAAAGTCCGACAGGGTAACGAACACCCCCGGCTCGATGCTCAAGGCCGGTTTTTTGTTGATGATGTTGAGCATCATGTTTTCGTACTTGAAATTGGCGTACGGGATCACTTTGTTGGAAAACACAAAAGCGCCGATGGCCACGAAACCCATCAGGATGATGAGCGAACGCATGATGCGCGAAAGCGGGATGCCGGAAGCCTTGAACGCGGTCAATTCGCTGTTTTCGGACAGATTGCCGAAGGTCATGATCGAGGCCAGCAGGATAGACACCGGCAGCGACATGGGCACCATCACGGCCGAGAGGTACATCATCATCTCGGCGATGGGCAGAAAACCGATCCCCTTGCCGATGATATCGTCCGCATAGAGCCACAGCACCTGCAACACGAAGACCAGCAGCACCACGAAAAATGCTGCGAAGAACGGCAACAGGAAAGACTTGAGGACGTATCGGTCGAGGATCTTCATGAGGCGGGATTACGGCCGGGCTATGTAGTACCCGTTCTGTTCGTATTTCTTTGCATCGAAACGGTAGAGGGAGTCGGCCGCCCCTTCCCCGCGCACGATCGAGACGATGTCCAACACGGTATGCGAACCGTCCCGCGCCACGTCCTCCACCCGCACCGGCATCCCGGTGGCGGTGTCGATGCCTACCAGCACGTACTGCGAAGGGTTGTCCTGTTCGCGGGGCATCAGCCGGAGATACTGCACCGTTCCTTCCCGGCGGTCGGTTCGCGGGGTGAACGTATCGGCAAAGCGCCTCAAGATGGCCTGCACCGATCCCAAGGCCGAGGCTTCCGGATCGGAAACGCTGCGCACGGTTACTTCCTGCTCGGCATCCATCACCGTGTAGGTGTACTGCCCGTCGCTGAACAAGGTAAACTCGTCGGTCTCCACCCGGTAACGGTCGCCCCGGGCGTACATCGTCCCCGGCTGGGGAGAAGCTTGCGGATAGGTGTACACGAAGTCGGCCCGATAGTCGGCCATCGATTCCAGCACGGACACCGTGCGGTCGAGCAGACGCTGCGCGTACGAATTGTCCTGCGCTGAGACTTGACTACCTGTGGCACCGAGCAGCAAGAGAAAAATATAGGCTATGTTATTTTTCATCCTTTTCATGGGCAATGCGTTAAAACGGCATGTCTTCTTTTCCTTCCTCCGGCACCGGTCCGTCGCCGTAGAGAATCCGGTTGAGCGAAGCCTCGTCCTGCACCAGGACCTCGCGCGCCTTCGAGCCGTTGAACGGACCGATGATCCCCGCGGCTTCCAACTGATCGACGATCCGCCCCGCCCGGTTGAACCCGATGGACATCTTGCGCTGGATCACCGAAGCCGACCCTTGCTGGAGCGCAACGACGATGCGCGCCGCCTCCTCGAACTTCGGGTCGCGTTCCATCGGATCGCCCGAAGCTCCGCCCGAGCCTCCTTCGCCGTCCCGTTCACCGGAATACTCGGGCAGCAGGAACGCATCGGGATAGCCTTTCTGCGCCCCGATAAAATCGCAAATCTCCTCGACCTCCGGCGTATCGATAAAGGCGCACTGCACGCGGGTCATTTCATTGCCGGCCGAGAACAGCATGTCGCCCTTCCCGATGAGCTGCTCGGCGCCCGAGGCATCGAGGATAGTGCGGGAATCTATCTTGGAGGTAACCCGGAAAGCGATCCGCGCCGGGAAGTTGGCTTTGATCAGTCCCGTGATGACATTGACCGAAGGACGCTGGGTGGCGATGATCAAGTGGATGCCGACGGCCCGGGCCAACTGCGCCAAACGCGCAATGGGGGTTTCCACTTCCTTGCCGGCGGTCATGATCAGGTCGGCGAACTCGTCCACCACCAGGACGATGTACGGGAGGTAGCGGTGCCCCTTCTCGGGGTTCAGGCGCCGGGCGACGAACTTGGCATTGTACTCCTTGATGTTGCGCACGTACGCATCCTTGAGCAAGTCGTACCGCTGGTCCATCTCCATGCACAGGGAATTGAGCGTATAGATGACTTTGGTCGTATCGGTGATGATGGCCTCCTGCGAGTCGGGCAACTTGGCCAGATAGTGCCGTTCGATCTTGTTGTAGAGGGTCAGTTCCACCTTTTTGGGGTCCACCAGCACGAACTTGACCTGCGAGGGGTGCTTCTTGTAGAGCAGCGAAGCGATCACGGCGTTGAGGCCCACCGACTTTCCCTGTCCGGTAGCTCCGGCCATGAGCAGATGCGGCATCTTGGTCAGGTCGAAAACCACCGTTTCGTTGGAAATGTTCTTGCCGATGGCGACCGGCAGTTCCATCTGGGCGGTCTGGAACTTGAGCGAAGAGACCACCGAATTCATCGACACCAGCGAAGGCTCTTTGTTGGGCACCTCGATGCCGATGGTCCCTTTTCCGGGGATGGGGGCGATGATGCGGATCCCCAGGGCCGAGAGCGAGAGGGCGATGTCGTCTTCGAGGTTCTTGATCTTCGAGACCTTCACCCCGGGAGCGGGGATGATCTCGTACAGGGTAACGGTGGGCCCGATGGTGGAATGGATGTGCGCGATGTCGATGTTGTAGTTCTTGAGCGTCTCGACGATCCGCCGGCGGTTGGCGATCACTTCTTCCTTGTCGACATTGATCCCTTCGTTGTCGAACTTGCGCAGGAGCTTGATCGGAGGAAATTCGTATCCGGGCAGATCGAGCGTGGGGTCGTATTCGCCGAACTGCTCCACCACGCGGCGAGCCGCATCGTCGTCCAGTTCGCTCTCCTGGGAAGCTACCGTCATGGTGTATTCCACACCGTCTTCCTGTTCGTGCAGGGTTTCCCCTTCCCCGGGGAGACCTTCCGAAGGTGCATCGGGACAGCGGTCCTCGACGGCATAGTGCTCCTCTTCGGGGTTTTCTTCCTCCGCCGGAACCTCTTCCGGTTCTTCATTTTCCTCCTGCTGTTCTTCTACCGCATAGGTTTCAGCCTCCTCTTGAGCAGGAGAAGAAGGCTCCTGAGGCTGCGCCAACTGAGCGATCTGCCGGTCCTGCGCTTCTTTTTCCTCCTGCAGGCGGGCGGCTTCCTCCCGGCGGGCTTGCTGCTCGGCCAGGCGTTGTTCCCGCACCTGGTTGAGCTTTTCCGAGGTAATGCCGTAGTGCAGGATGGCCCACACGATGGGCAGCAGCGCCAGCAGAATGGGAAGTCCCCAGCCGATATAGCCCCGCAACAGGTCGTTGAGGCGGTATCCCCAGGCTCCGGAGTAATCGGACGAGATATACGCCAGCACCACCGACAGCCAGAGACCCCACCCGATCATCTTGGCACAGAACAGGGCGATGCGCGAGAAAGGTTTGTCCAAGGCTACTACAGCGGCGATGGCAAAACCTACGGCGAGGAGGAAAAAGGTGGAGATGCCCATGCGGTCCATCAGGGCATAGCTGATGTAGTAACCGGCCTTGCCCAGCAGATTGGCATAGCGTTCCCCGGCCTGGACGCTCTGGTCGCCCGCGCCGGTAAACAGGTAGGAGATGCACGCCAGGGCGATCATCACCAGCACGAGGGCGGCGACCACGGCGGCAATCACGCGCGCGGTCTTCCCGTCCTGCGGGCGGGAAGACCGCGCGCGCGAGGATTTTTTCGTATCGGATGTCGTTTTCTTTTTCTTTCTGACCATAAGAGAGCGGCCGAAACCCCGGTGCAGGAGGGGGTGTTTTTTTCCTCCGCAGGGCGTTTTCATGCCATTATGTGTGCGCGAAGTTACGCAAAAGTGATTAAATTTGCATCTTCGAGCCGAAAGATTAATTTTCACACCGACATAACGCAAAAAGCCACAAAAACATGAACATACCTTCGAAGTACGACCCGAAAGACCTGGAGGACAAATGGTACGATTACTGGATGCAAGGCGGTTACTTCCACTCGGAAGTCGACCCTTCGCGCAAACCCTACACCATCGTCATCCCCCCGCCGAACGTCACCGGGGTGCTTCACATGGGGCACATGATGAACAACACCATCCAGGACCTTCTGGTGCGCCGCGCCCGGATGAAAGGTTACAATGCCTGCTGGGTGCCGGGCATGGACCACGCCTCGATCGCTACGGAAGCCAAGGTGGTGGCCCGCCTGAAGGAACAGGGCATCAAGAAAACCGACCTCACGCGCGAGCAATTCCTGGAACACGCCTGGAACTGGACCCGCGAACACGGGGGCATCATCCTCCAACAGCTCAAGAAACTGGGCGCCTCCTGCGACTGGGAGCGCACCAAGTTCACCATGGACGAGGACTTGTCCCGCGCCGTTACGCACGTATTCGTCGACCTGTACGACAAGGGGCTCATCTACCGCGGATACCGCATGGTCAACTGGGACCCGGAAGCCCTCACCACCGTTTCGGACGAAGAAGTGGTCTATGTCGAACAACAAGGCAAACTGTACTACCTGCGTTACTACGTGGAAGGCACCGATGACTATGTCGTAGTGGCCACCACCCGTCCCGAAACCATCTTCGGCGATACGGCCATGTGCATCAACCCGAACGACCCGCGCTACCGGCACCTTCGCGGCAAACGCGTCATCGTGCCCATCGCCGGACGCAGCATCCCGGTGATCGAAGACGAATACGTGGACATCGAATTCGGTACCGGCTGTCTGAAGGTAACCCCGGCACACGACGTCAACGACAAGATGCTGGGCGACAAATACGGCCTGGAGGTCATCGACATCTTCAACGACGACGCCACCCTCAACCAATACGGGCTGCACTACCAAGGCATGGACCGTTTCGCGGTGCGCAAGGCCATCGAAAAGGAACTGGCCGAAAAGGGTCTGTTGGAAAAAGTGGAAGCCTACACCAACAAGGTAGGCACCTCCGAACGTACTAAAGCGGTGATCGAGCCGAAAGTCTCCCTGCAATGGTTCCTCAAGATGGAACACCTGGCCAAACCCGCCCTGGAAGCCGTCATGAGCGACCAGATCCGCTTCGTCCCCGAAAAGTTCAAGAACACCTACCGCTACTGGATGGAAAACGTCCACGACTGGAGCATCTCGCGCCAACTGTGGTGGGGACACCGCATCCCGGCCTATTATTACGGAACGGGAGCCAATGACTTCGTGGTGGCCGAAACCCTCGACCAGGCTGTGGAGAAAGCCCGCCAAAAGACCGGCAACCCCGCCCTGCAAGCCGCAGACCTGACCCAGGACCCCGATGCGCTCGACACGTGGTTCTCTTCGTGGCTGTGGCCGATGTCCGTCTTCGACGGCGTCCTGCATCCGGACAACCCCGAGATCCAATACTACTACCCGACCAACGATCTGGTTACCGCCCCGGACATCATTTTCTTCTGGGTGGCGCGCATGATCATGGCCGGATACGAATACCGGGGCGAGAAACCTTTCCGCCACGTGTACTTTACCGGCACGGTGCGCGACAAGCTGGGCCGCAAGATGTCCAAATCGCTGGGCAACTCGCCCGACCCCATCGAACTGATGAAGCAATACGGGGCGGATTCCGTCCGGCTCGGGATGCTGCTCACCGCACCGGCGGGCAACGATTTCCCGTTCGACACCGACCTGTGCAAACAGGGCGCCGGGTTCTGCAACAAGATATGGAACGCATTCCGTCTGGTACAGGGATGGCAGCAGGACGAAACGGCCGCCGAAACCCCGGCCGCACAGGCTGCCGAACTGTGGTTTGAAAACCGCCTGAACGCCGCCGTAGCCGAGATCGACGCCCTGTACGACGAATTCCGCCTCTCGGAAGCGCTGATGGCTACCTACAAACTCATTTGGGACGATTTCTGCTCGTGGTACCTCGAAGCCGTCAAACCGCCTTACGGGCAGCCCGTGGCAGCCGCCACCTACCGCCGGGTGATCGCCCACTTCGAGGCCTTGCTCAAGCTGATCCACCCCATCATGCCTTTCATCTCGGAAGAGTTGTGGCAGGCCATCACCCCCCGCACGAAAGAACAGGCGCTGATCGTCGCTCCCTGGCCCGTGGCCGGGCCGGTGGATCGGGGTGTACTCGACCGTTTCGACTATACCGCCGAACTGATCGCCTCGGTACGCGCCGTACGCCAGGAAAAAGGCATCTCGCCCAAAGACCCGCTGCAGGTGCTCACGCAGGATAAAAGCCCGCTGATCATCGACACCCTGGTCGAAAAACTGGCTGGAGTGGCTTCGATCGGCCTTGCGGAGGAAAAGCCCGCCGGAGCCGTTTCGTTCCTGGTACGCACGCAGGAATACTTCATCCCGCTGGGCGATCGCATCGACCGGGAAGCGGAACGGGAAAAACTGGAAAAGGAACTCCAGTACACCGAAGGCTTCCTGGCGAGTGTCCGTAAAAAATTGTCCAACGAACGCTTCGTCCACTCCGCCCCGGCTGCCGTGGTGGAAATGGAACGCAAGAAGGAAGCCGATGCGCTGTCCAAGATCGAAACGATCCGACAAGCCCTCCAGGCTCTTTCCTGAACGCCAAGACACGAAAAAGACAAAAAAAAGGTACGGTTATCGAAAGAATAACCGTACCTTTGTATATTAGATCGTGCGCACACAACGCGTTACGCTTTGCAAAAGCATCCCGTTTTCTCCGGGGACAAAAGAGAAAAAAACGAACACGATGCGCGCACCGGAAAGCGTTAAATCAGGCGTAACAAGATGGCCAAACTGTATCTGGTCCCCACTCCGGTGGGCAACATGGGCGATATGTCCCCCCGCGCGGTAGCAACCCTGCGGGAGGCCGATCTTGTTTTGGCCGAGGATACCCGGACTTCGGGCAAACTGATGCACCACTTCGGCATCGATACGCCCATGCAGTCCCACCACATGTTCAACGAACACCGCACGGCAGAGGCCTTCGTCGAAAGGATCCAGGCGGGGCAAAACATCGCCCTGATCACCGACGCCGGCACCCCGGGCATTTCCGACCCGGGATTTCTCATCGCCCGGCAAGCCATCCGTCAAGGGGTGGAGGTCGAGTGTCTGCCCGGCCCTACGGCCTTCGTCCCGGCCCTGGTAGCCAGCGGGCTGCCTTGCGAACGTTTTGTGTTCGAGGGCTTTTTGCCGGTGAAAAAAGGCCGCGCCACCCGCTTGGAAGAGCTCAAGGACGAGGTGCGCACGATGGTGTTCTACGAGGCTCCCCACAAATTGCTGCGCACCTTGGAAGACCTCGCCGGGGCATTCGGCCCACAGCGGGAAGTGTGCGTGAGCCGCGAGATCAGCAAACTGTACGAGGAACACTTCCGGGGGACCCTGGAACAGGCGCTGGCGCATTTCTCCCAGCGGGGGCCCAAAGGCGAATTCGTACTGGTGGTTCGGGGCGCCGACCTTTCGAAAGAGGAAAAAAGAAAAAAAATAAATAAAAAAAATGGACAAAAGGTGGCGTCTGAAACCTCAACCATCGGACGAACAAACGGCAGCCCTGGCTGCGAGTCTGAAAGTGGAGAGGGTTTTGGCGAGGCTGCTGGTGCAAAGAGGAATCGAGACCTATGAACAGGCCAAGAATTTTTTCCACCCGGATCTGAACGATTTGCACGATCCATTCCTGATGAAGGACATGGACAAGGCGGTCTCGCGCATCCAGCATGCGCTGGACAATCGCGAGGGAATCCTCGTATACGGAGACTACGACGTGGACGGCACAACAGCCGTGTCGATGGTCTATTCTTTTTTCAAACGTTTCTACCCCAAGGTACGCACGTACATCCCCGACCGCAACAACGAAGGGTACGGTGTCTCTTTCCAAGGCATCGACTATGCCCGGGAAAACGGCTGCCGGCTGATCATCGCCCTGGACTGCGGCATCAAAGCGGACAAGGAGATCGAATACGCCCGTGAGAAGGGGATCGACATCATCATCTGCGACCACCACCGCCCTTCGGACACCCTGCCGGCCGCCACAGCGGTCCTCAACCCCAAGCGCCCGGACTGCCCCTACCCGTTCAAGGAGCTGAGCGGATGCGGCGTGGGTGTAAAACTGATCCAAGCGGTGTGCAAGAGCAAGGGCTGGAACGACAAGGCGGTGATCAACTCCTACCTGGACCTGGTGGCGGTGAGCATCGGCGCGGACATCGTCCCCATCGTCGATGAAAACCGCATCCTGGCTTACTTCGGGCTCAAAAAGCTGAATTCCAACCCCTGTCCGGGCATCAAGGCATTCAACATCTTCTCCAAAAAGCGGGTGTTCAACATCTCGGACGTAATCTTCGTCATCGCTCCGCGCATCAACGCCGCCGGCCGCATCAACCGGGGCATCCATGCGGTGGAACTGCTCACCGCCCGCAACGAAGTGGTGGCCAAGGAGATCGCTATCGAGATCGATACGCTCAACGCCGAACGCAAGGAGCTCGATGCCGCTACGACCGAAGAAGCCCTGCGGATGCTGGAAGGGAAAAAACTGGACGATGACTTTTGCATCGTCATTTACAATCCCTCGTGGCACAAGGGAGTGATCGGTATCGTCGCCTCCCGCCTGGTGGAGCATTTCTACCGCCCGGTGATGGTATTCACCAAGACTGGCGAGGGACAGATCTCCGCCTCGGCCCGCTCGATGCACGGATTCGACATCTACAACGCCATCGAACGCTGTCAGGACATCACCGAACAATTCGGCGGACACAAATACGCTGCGGGGCTGACCTTGAAGGAAGAAAACTTCGAGGTGTTCAAGAAACGCATCAACGACATCGCCCGGGAAGCGATCCTGCCGGAAATGCGCACCCCGGTGATCGAAGTCGATACCGAAATCCGCCTTTCGGAGATCACGCCGCATTTCTTGCGAACGCTCAAGAAATTCGCCCCTTTCGGCCCGGGAAACAATTCCCCCATCTTCATGGCACGGGGGCTGAAAGACAACGGCTGGGGGAAAGCCGTGGGAAAAGGCGGGCAGCACCTCAAACTCACCTTGATGGAAGCCGACGGCGAACCGGGCGGCCGCACGTACGACGCCATCGGGTTCAACCTGGGCGGAAAGAAAGACCTGGTCGGCGACGGAAAGCGATTCAAGGCGGTTTTCTGCATCGAAGAAAACGAATACCAGGGACGCACCAGTCCGCAGATCCGCCTGAAAGACATCCAGCCGGACTCCCCGGACGATCCGCCCTTCCCCGATCCGGATCCGGAAACGATCCCGGTGGAAAGTTAACGGGCCGTCCTCCTGTGGGCGGGCAAGCGAAAGGGCCGGAGCTGAAAGCTCCGGCCCTTTCGCTTGCCCGCACCGCACCTCGATCAGAAAAGGATCACCACCGAGCCGGCGACAATGAGCAATCCGCCCACGATCGTCTTCACATCGGGCGTTTCCCGCAAGAGGAAAAAAGCCAGAAGCATGGCCATGGCCACCGACAATTTATCGACAGGAGCCACCTTCGACACGGGTCCCGACTGCAACGCTTTGAAATAAAACAACCAGGAAAGTCCCGTCGTCACACCCGAAAGTACCAAAAAAAGGATCGCCCGACGGGAAAGCTCCCGAATATGTTCCTCCCGTCCCCATAACAGGACAACCCCCCAAGCAATGAACAAAATGACGGTAGTTCGTATCGCCGTCGCCAGATTGGAATCCACTCCTTTGACCCCCATCTTGGCAAAGATCGCGGTCAAAGCCGCAAAGAAAGCCGAGAGAACAGCATAAAACTTCCACATAATCTCCTCCCCCCCCCCAACTCTACAACAAGTCCAGGAAGCGCTCCATCCGCATCCCGCGCGAACCCTTGACCAAATAGGCCGCCGAAGCGGAAGGCCTTTCAAAAGCCGAAGCAAAGTCCTCGAAGGTACGGAAAACGGAAATCTTTCCCGAAGGGGAAACCACCCGGGAGAAATTCTCGCCCACCAAGTACACCTTTCCGAAAGGCAAATCCTCCGCCAAAGAAGCGATCCGAAGATGTTCCTCCCGGGCATACGCGCCCAGTTCGAACATATCGCCCAGTACGGCGATCTTTTCCCGAGCGCCCGTATCGGTACGGGCAAAGTTTTCGAGCGAAAGTTCCATGCTGCTCGGATTGGCATTGTAGGCATCCATCATGACGACGTCCTCTCCGCGCTCCACCCACTGCGAACGGTTGTTGTCCGGCACGTACGAAGCGATAGCCCGGGCGATGTCCTGCGGCGCAATCCCGAAGTACCGTCCCACAGCAATGGCTGCACAAGCATTGGTAAAGTTGTACTCCCCGCTCAAAGAGGTGGAAAACTCCGCGGAAGAAAAACGTCCCGTCACCCTCGGAAGCGACGAGAGCATCTCGATGGCTACGTCGGCCTGACGGCCCTGCGAAGAAAAGGTATAGCGACGGATACCCTCGCTGCGCTGCATCTGCAACGGATCGTCCGCCCGGACAAAGGCCATCCCGTCGTTTTCCCGCAGGAAATCGTACAGTTCGGACTTGGTCCGGATCACGCCTTCCACTCCGCCGAATCCCTCCAGGTGTGCGCGGCCGAAATTGGTGATGTAGCCATAATCCGGACGGGCAATGGCGCACAGATCGCGGATCTCGTGCGGATGGGAAGCCCCCATTTCCACTACGGCAAACTGGTGGCCGGGGCGCAGCGAGAGCAATGTGAGGGGAACGCCGATGTAGTTGTTCAGGTTGCCTTGCGTGGCGCATACTTCAAATCGGCAGGAAAGCACCCGGCACAAGAGCTCTTTGGTCGTGGTCTTGCCGTTGCTGCCGGTCAGACACAAAACCGGGATGCCCATCCTCATCCGGTGCAGGGTTGCGGTCTGCTGAAGGGCGGTGAGGACATCCTCCACGACGATCACCCGTTCGGAGTCCGCATAACGGCGGGAATCGTCGGTAACCACTCCGGCAGCGGCGGCCTCCAAAGCGGAGGGGACGAAATCGTTCCCGTCGAAATTTTCGCCTTTAAGGGCAAAAAAGACATCGCCCGGAGCGATCTTCCGCGTGTCGGTCGTTACCCGAAATCCGTTTTCGCAGAGGATCCGGTAGATTTGTTCGATCTTATTCATCGTTTTCCGTAGTTCGTTTTCTCGATTTTTTCCAATGTCTCCGCATACGAAAAACGCGGCGGAAACTCCGCCGCGTTTTCCGATCCTTCGACGAGGATTACATACCCATCATTTCATTTTGAAGGGCTTCGTATTTTTCAACATTGGCCTGATCGTCCAGACCGATGTAGACATTGCGCAGGATGCGTACCAGACTCAATTCGTCGGGAAGGACTTTGCGAGCCCCTTCGAGCAAATCGGCTACGCTCTGGTACAACGCCTTTTTCTGCGCTACGAGATCATCGTACTGTTTCTTCTGCTCGGCATTGAGATACAGAGGCAACTTGTCGATCTCCTCATTGATCCGCTGTTCGTCATCCAACATGGTGGAAGCCAAGTTGACATAAGCATTGACATACTTGGGATCGGCCTCGATGGCTTTCTTGTAATACTCGATGGATTTTTCCCGTTCTCCCTTTTCTCCATAAACAAAACCGATGTTGTAGAAGATTTCAGCATCGCCTTCAAACACCTTTTCGGCATTGAGCAGATTTTCCAGGAACTTGTCCATATCCCCCTTCTGATACTGGATCTGTCCTTCGAGCAGGAAAATATCCTTGTCGGTCGGATACTTTTCCAGAGCTTTGTGGCAATACTCAAGAGCCTGATCGTATTCCTCGTCCTGATAGCACAGTTGGATGAGCAGGAGGTAAATTCCGGGTTGTTTATTCGGCTCGACCCGAACCTCGGGATCGGATGCGAGTTTGAGTTTTACCTGCATGTCCATGTCCTCTTTCGAGTTGTAGACACGACGCTCGCCGGTCAGAGCATCGGTAGCCTCGTAAATGGTCTCGATGCCGGTGTAATCCATGTCGATGAGCCGTTTGTAAAGTTCCTTGACTCCTGCAAAATCCCTGGCCTGGAGCAAAGAGATGGCCGCATTGTTCAGCAGGGCGGTATCGGCCTTGGGCGCAAATACTTTCTGTGCCTCGTAGGTCAATTCGAACAATTCGGCAGCCTTTTTGAAGTCGCGTGAATTGAACGCATTGACACTCTGCTGGTAGTATCCGTTGCCGAATTCACCCACCGTGGTCTGCATCAGCGGCGTATAAGTCGCCGTTCGGTTGGTCACTTTCGGCTTGCTGTACTTGCCGGAAGCGATGGCGTCGTCCAATTCCTTCTGGCTGTCGAAATATACCGTCTTTTTGGTCGCATTGTCGCGAGCCGCAAAGTTCTGGCCTTTTTCATACTCGGCCAGGGCGTTGAGTTCCTCGAGCGCTTGATCGATCATTTCCCGGTTGTCGCCGGCAAGCTGAAGTTTGGAAAGACCCACCAGATACATCGCTTTGGCGACCATGTCGGGCTTGGAGGTCTCATCCAACATCTGCTGGCCTTTCTGAGCCTGGGTGAGGGCGGTTTGGTAATCTCCCTTGTCGAACGCTTTCTGGGCTGCGTCCAGTTCGGTTTTCTGGGCATAGGCCGATGCGACCAGGCACATCAAAGCCGAAGTAAGAAGTAAACGTTTCATGATAATTGATTATTGGCTTTTGATTTATCTTTCAGTTCGACACTGTTTTTCTCCTTGGCAAAAGTCGAGAATTATCTTGGCAAGACAAAACTTTTCCGTATGAATTTTGCGTTGGTTCCGTTGTTCTGCTGTTTTTACAAGTTACTGCTCATCGGAAGGCTCCTGGGCCGAAACCGCATCGCCCATAGTTTCTACCGACGACCCTTCCGCCGAATCCTCCTGTTGTTCGTCCTCGGAAATGACCTTGGCCACCGCTGCGATCTCATCGCCCTCGCGCAGGTTGATCAGTTTCACCCCTTGGGTGGCCCGTCCCATCACGCGCAGGGTATCGATGCCCATACGGATGGTCAGACCGTTGCGGGTGATGATCATCAGGTCTTCGTCGCCCTTGACATCCACGATGGCCACCAACTCGCCGGTCTTGTCGGTAACGCTGATCGTCTTGACGCCCTTGGCGCCCCGGTTGGTCTCGCGGTACTCGTCGAACTGCGAACGCTTGCCGAAGCCCTTCTCGGAAACTACCAGCACATCCGACTGCTCGTCGTCCACGCAGATCATCCCGACCACCCGGTCGTCCGCCCCGTCGAGCATCACCCCGCGCACGCCGGTGGCATTGCGTCCCATCGGGCGGAGTTTTTCCTCGTCGAAACGTATGGCCTTGCCCTTGCGGGTGGCGATCATGATCTTGGACGAACCGGTCGTCAGACGCGCTTCGAGCAGCGTGTCGCCTTCGCGCACATTGATCGCATTGATCCCGTTGGTGCGGGGACGGGAATACGCCTCGAGGGACGTCTTCTTGACCGTACCGTCGCGGGTAACCAGCACCACGTAATGGCTGTCGATATACTCCTGGTCCTTGAGGTTGTCCACCATGATGTAGGCGCGCACCTTGTCGTCCTGTTCGATGTTGATCAGGTTTTGGATGGCGCGGCCCTTGGCCGTCTTGGCCCCTTCCGGGATCTCGAACACCCGCATCCAGAATACTTTGCCCTTTTCGGTAAAGAACAGCATGTACTGATGGTTGGTCGCCATGAACAGATGTTCGAGGAAATCCTCCTCGCGGGTGGAAACACCTTTCTGTCCAACTCCTCCGCGCGACTGGCGGCGGTATTCGGCCAGACGGGTACGCTTGATGTAACCCGCATGGGAAATGGTAACCACCACTTCCTCGTCGGCGATCATATCCTCGACCGAGAAGTCGCCGTCGGCACCGTATTCTATTTCGCTGCGGCGCGGATCGCCGTATTTCTGCTTGACTTCCTCCATCTCCTGACGCACCAGTTCCATGCGGAGCGAGCGGTCGGCCAGCAAAGCCTTGTAACGTTCGATGCGCCGGAGGATGTCGTCGTACTCGGCGCGGAGTTTGTCCTGTTCCAGACCGGTAAGCTGGCGCAGGCGCATCTCGACGATGGCGCGCGCCTGGACATCGGAAAGGGAGAAACGCTCCATGAGCCGGGTGCGGGCCTCGTCGGGGTTGGAAGCCGCCCGGATGATCCGCACCACTTCGTCGATATTGTCCGAGGCAATGATGAGCCCCTGGAGGATATGGGCGCGTTCCTCGGCCTTGTTGAGTTCGAACTGCGTGCGACGGGTAACCACATCGTGGCGGTGTTCGACGAAGTAATGCACCAGGTCCAGCAGGTTGAGCAGCCGCGGACGGCCGTCCACCAGGGCGATGTTGTTGACCGAGAAGGACGACTGCAACGCCGTGTTCTTGTACAGCGTATTGAGCACCACGTTGGGTACGGCTTCGCGTTTGACCACATAGACGATACGCATCCCGCTGCGGTCGGACTCGTCGCGGATCGAGGAGATGCCCTCGATCTTCTTTTCGTTGATCAGGTCCACCGTGCGCTTGATCATCTCGGACTTGTTCACCTGGTAAGGGATCTCGCTCACCACGATGCACTGTCTGCCGTCGATCTCCTCGATGGTAGCCTTGCCCCGGATCACCACCCGGCCGCGTCCCGTGCGGTAGGCTTCGCGCACACCGCTGATCCCATAGATGATCCCTCCGGTGGGGAAATCCGGCGCCTTGACATAGTTCATCAACTCGTCCACCGTGATGTCCGGATTGTCGATATAGGCATTGATCGCATCTACCGTTTCCGAAAGATTGTGCGGAGGCATGTTGGTAGCCATACCGACCGCGATACCGGCAGCCCCGTTGACCAGCAGGTTGGGAATGCGGGTAGGCAGTACCGAGGGTTCCTTGAGCGTATCGTCGAAGTTAGGCACCATATCGACCGTATCCTTGTCGATGTCCTCCATCATGTCTTCGGCGATCTTGCGCAGCCGGGCTTCGGTATAACGCATCGCGGCGGCCGAGTCGCCGTCCACGCTGCCGAAGTTGCCCTGCCCGTCCACCAGCATGTAGCGCATCGACCAGCTTTGTGCCATGCGCACCATCGTTTTATAGACCGAGCTGTCGCCGTGCGGGTGGTACTTACCCAGCACCTCGCCCACGATACGGGCCGACTTCTTATAACTCGAAGTGGACGTGATGCCCAGTTCGTTCATACCGAAAAGCACGCGGCGGTGCACCGGCTTGAGCCCGTCGCGCACATCGGGAAGTGCGCGGGAAACGATCACCGACATCGAATAGTCGATGTACGAAGACTTCATCTCATCGACGATGTTGATCGGTATCAGTTTTTCTCCATCTTCCATAATTTCAATCTATTATCCTTCTTTCTGTCTTTTTTCGCAATAGTTTTCAAAATTACGGAATTTTCTCGGAACCTCCGCAATGATTTTTGCGCAAAAAACCGCCTGCGAAAACCTTATTTGCCCTATCTTTACGGCTTGTAAGAAACAACGCTAAACACATTCGCATATCATGGCTATCGATCTTCTTCTGGGTCTCCAATGGGGGGACGAAGGCAAAGGAAAAATCGTGGACGTGCTCACGGCCGGCTACGACATCATCGCCCGTTTCCAGGGCGGCCCCAACGCCGGACACACGCTGGAATTCGGCGGGATAAAACACGTGCTGCACACCATCCCCTCGGGTATTTTCCACGAAAAATCGGTCAATGTGGTGGGCAACGGCGTGGTGATCGACCCCGTGATCCTGGCCAAAGAGATCGACGATCTGTCCAAATACAACCTCGACATCCCCTCCCGGCTGCTCATCTCGCGCAAGGCGCACCTGATCCTGCCGACCCACCGCCTGCTCGACGCAGCCTCCGAAGCCTCGAAAGGCAAGGCCAAAATCGGCTCCACCCTCAAGGGCATCGGACCGACCTACATGGACAAGACGGGCCGCAACGGTCTGCGGGTAGGCGACACCGAACTGCCGGATTTCATGGAGCGCTACCAGGCCCTGGTGAAAAAGCACCTGGCGATGCTCGACAACTACAACGCCCGCATCGAATTCGACCTGAACGAACTGGAACGCGAATGGTTCGCCGCACTCGAAGTGCTCAAAACGCTCACCTTCGTCGACAGCGAACACTACCTCAACCAGGCCGTCGCCCAAGGGAAAAAGATTCTGGCCGAAGGCGCACAGGGAGCGATGCTGGATGTCGATTTCGGCACGTACCCCTTCGTTACCTCGTCCAACACGATGGCCGCCGGAGCCTGCACCGGACTGGGCGTGCCCCCGAGAGCCATCGGCGAAGTATTCGGCATCTTCAAGGCCTACACCACCCGGGTGGGTTCGGGTCCTTTCCCCACCGAACTGAACGACGCCACGGGCGACCGCCTGTGCGAAATCGGCCGCGAATACGGCGCGACCACCGGACGGCGGCGGCGCTGCGGCTGGCTGGACCTGCCGGTGCTCAAGTACGCGTGCATGGTCAGCGGGGTTTCGCAGCTGATGATGATGAAGGCCGACGTGCTCTCCGGCTTCCCGGAAGTGAAAGTCTGCACCCACTACGAATACATGGGCAAAAAGATCGACTACCTGCCCTACAACATCGAAGAACAATACCTCCGTCCCGTCTACGAGACCCTTCCCGGATGGAGCGGCGACCTGACCGGAGTAACCGACGAAGCGGCCATCCCGCAGGAACTGCGCGCATACATCGCCTACATCGAAAAAGCGCTGGGGGTACCCATTACCATCGTATCGGTAGGGCCCGACCGCACGCAGACCATCCTGCGCGCCCACTAATCCCCGCGCAAGGCCATGTCCGCGCGCCCGACCCGCATCTACCTCTTTACCGACCGGTATCCGTACGGGCGGGGGGAGACCTTTGTCGAGGGGGAATTGCGCGCCCGCGCGGGAGGGACGGAGAAGATCACCGTCTTTCCCGCGCGCAAAGCGCAAACGATCCGGCGTATGCCCGAAGGCATCGCCCTGAACACCGCCTTGGCCGAAGCGCCCTGGTGGCGCAAAATTTCCGCCGCATTCCGAACGCTGTTCAGCCCTTACCTGTGGAGCCTTCCCTTTCAGTCCCGGCGGCCGAACACCCTGCGAGGCTGGCGCAACGCCGCGGGCGGCCTGTACCGCGCCTACCTCACTTTTCTCACCCTGAAATCCTCCGAAGAGCTATTCTCCCGGGCGGATGTGTTTTACAGCTACTGGCTGGACAACACCGCTACGGGGATCGCCCTGGCCAAAAACCGTCTGAAAGCCTTGCGGGACAAACCGCTGGTGTGCCGCGCACACGGCTACGACGTGTTCGAGCAGACCCGGGGCGTCTTTTTCCCGGCGCGTCCGCAGGCGCTGGAGCGCATCGACCGGGTATTCCCGGTCTCCTTCGCCGGGGAAACCTACCTCAAGGTGCGCTATCCCCGCGTGGCCTCCCGGATCGGCTACCTCCACCTCGGGGTGGAGAACCAGGCCGCACCCCCGCGGGAAGCCCCGCAGAAAGTCCTCCGCATCGTCTCCTGTGCCAACGTGATCGCCCTGAAACGCATCGACCTGACGGGCGAGTTTCTCAAGCGATACGCCCGACTGCACCCCGAAACGGAGATCCGCTGGACCCACTTCGGCACGGGGGTGTTGCTGGAGTCCGTAAAAGCCCTGGCGGAAGAAAACGCCCCGGAGAACTTCCGCGCGGTGTTCGAAGGGGCGGTGGAAAACCGGGAAATCCTCCGGCGGTATGCCGCGGGCGAATTCGACGTATTCGTCTCCCTGAGCCGTTCGGAAGGGATGCCGGTCTCGGCCATCGAAGCGATGAGCTGCGGCATCGTTCCCCTGTGTACCGATGCCGGTGGCACGCGCGACGCGGTGGATGCCTCCTGCGGCGCTCTGCTGCCCGTCGATCTGACCGCAGAAGCCTTCGCCGAAGCACTGGACTCCATCCGGGAGCTCTACGGCACCCTGTCTGCCGCCGCCCTCGAAAAACAAAGACGGGACTTCTGCGCCCGGGACAACTACGAGGCTTTCTACCGCACCTTGGATTCCCTGGCACGAAAAAAACAAGTCCTTTCCCGGAAGGGTTAAAACAAGTTCCCTTTCGCCTTTCTTCCCCCGGATCTTTCCGAAATCTCTCTCACTCACAAAAGCCCGACAAACGACCGAGCGCCCCTCTCTGGAAGGGACGCCCGAACTTTTCCACCCCTTTCCCGGGGCCGACAAAAAAAGACGAAGGAGCCACAGCCCCTTCGGAGACTGCATCAGAAACTATACGAAGCCGTAAAATACAACACCCGGGAACGATAGCCCTCGCGGGATACTTCGTTTTGCAACAAACCGTCGCCCGCATCGACCACCGAACGGGTCGTGGAGCGGAAGGAATTGAACACGTCGGTAAGGCGGACAAAAAGATTCATCCGCCCTTCGAGCAAACTGTACCGCAAGCCGGCGTCCATCGTCCCGATCGGATCGACCGTTCCCTGGATGAGGGTCTGACGCCCCGAATAACGCCCCAGGAGCATGGCGGTCAAGTGGTCGTTCACTTGGAAGTTGGCCGACATTTTGGCCGTGAAATTGATCCCCGAAGCATTCCAGAAGGTGTTCTCCCCCCGGGAATAGTCCGCATAGTAGGCATTGAGGCTGCCCGAAAGGTCCAGGCGATCCCACAACTGGAGCGAGGCGATGAGTTCCGTGCCGAGGAAATACGACGAGCCGTAATTCTTGTACGTATTGTAAAGCACCCCGCGGGTTTGCTCCCCGGTCACGGGATGGATGGGCGTGAGGTACGACTGGATCACATCCTGGTTGTAGTTGTAATACGCCGAAAGACTTACGTCGAGTTCGTCCCACACCCCATGGAAGGTCAGCTCCAACGAATGGTTGTACTCGGGCCGCAGGAAGGGATTGCCCACGCTGGGGCGGGCCGGGTTGGTCGATACCGCGTTGGGGTTCAACTGACGGGTATCGGGACGGGCTACCCGGGACGAATAGGACAACATCAAGGACCGATCCCGATCTACCCGCCAGATGAGGCTGGCCGAGGGAAACACGTTGAGGCTGTCGTTGAGATGGCGGTAACCGCCCGTGCCGTCCTCCTGGAGCAGGGAGCGCACCTGCGATTTCCAATACTCCCCCCGCAGACCGACCGAGGCGGTCAGCGCGCCGAACGTGCGGCTGTAAGTAAGGTAAAGGGCATATACGTCTTCGTCGAACTGGAAATGAGACGTCGTCAGGGTTTCAACGGGAGGAATGGGCGAAGGCATCCGGGAGATGCTCCGGTCGCGGTACGGATTGTCCATCGTGCGGAGATTGGCGCTCACCCCGGCTTCCCACTTGTACCGGTCCCGCTGATAGGTATAGTCCACCCGTGCCGAGAAATACGAATAGTCGTTGCGGTAGTGCGAGGTATCGACCACTCCGTCCGGCATGAAGGGAGAGGCTTTGACGGTAAAGTCCTGCGCAAACTCGGTGTCGGCTCCCGTATGGTCTATCTCGTAATTCACGTCCGCTTCCAGGCGGCTGCGGTTGTCGAAGGCATGGCTCAAGTGCGCCCCGGTGGTAAAGAAATCCATCCGGCTGGCGGAATACGCCGCGCTGGAATATGCCGAGGAAGGTTCCGCGTCGGAAGCCGCCGTGAAGGAACGGCTGTCGATGTCCATCTTCGAAGCCCGCCAGGCGTTGCGGTAAGCAGCGCTGTAAGAGAGTTGCGTGCGGGAGGATAGGTCGTAGTCCACCCCGGCCTTCACCTCGTGGAGCCGTCCCAGGTAATACCCGCCTACCTGCTGGGCGCTGGTCGCCGGATCCCCCTGCTCGGGCGAAGAGAGGATGTCGGTTTTGGAAACCTCGCCCGTGATCACGCTCTTGTTCTGGAAAAAGGTGTACGCTCCCCAGATGTTTACCTTCTCCCACCGGCGATTGACGTTCAGGGCCAGGTCGTACTTTTCCCCCGTGCCCACCCCGGCATCCACCGAGGCGCCGAAGCCTTGTTTCCGGCTCTTGGTCGTTACGATGTTGACGATGCCCGAAGGGCCGTCGGGGTATTCCTTGGCCGAGGGACTGGTGATGAATTCCACCCGCGCCACGGACGAAGCGGGCAGCAGGTTGAGCAGTTCCATCGAATTGACATTGGTCGGCCGCCCGTCGATGAAATACCGCACGTTGGACGAGCCGCGCAAAGTCATGTTTCCCTTCAGGTCGGTACAGGCCGAGGGAAGGTTGTTCATCAGGTCTTTCGACGCATTGCCCGAGGTCTGAAGGTCGCCGCCCACATAGACCGTCCGCTGCCCCAGCCGGGTACGCACCGAGGATACCCGCGGGGTAACCACCACGTCGGAGAGCAAGCGGTAGTCGGGTTCGAGCGACAAGGACAAGGCAACCGAAGAAGAGGAAACTTCCACCGCCTGGCTTCGCGCGGAACGGTAGCCGGACAGACCCGCCTCGATGCAATACGTCCCTTGCGGCAAGCGGTCGAAGGTGTAATATCCCTGATCGTCGCACGCGCCCCTGCGCACCTGGATCCCTGTGGCCGCCTCGTACAACACGACCCAAGCCCCGGGGAGCGATTCGCCGGACAACCGGTCGGCGATCTGCCCGCCGATCGAAAGTCCTGCGGGACGCGCGGAGGCATTTTCATCCTCTCCCCCACTCGCAGCAGCGAAAAGGGCGAACGACAAAAAACACAGCAAAAAGAGCTTCTTCATCTGGATCTTTACGGATACGGAAACGAACGAGAAGCTACAGGAGGGTTTTGAGGTTGGTAGTAAACATCTGAATGGCAATAGCCAGCAGGATGATGCCGAAAATACGGCGCAAAACCGACAGGCCGTTCTTGCCGATCATCCGTTCGATGGCCGAGGCCTTTTTGATGACCACGTAGACCAGCAGCAAGTTGAGCACGATGCCGATGATCACGCACACCAGCGAATACTGCGAGCGCAGCGACAGGATCGTGGTCAGGCTGCCGGCCCCGGCGATCAGCGGAAAAGCCAGGGGCACGATGGAAGCCGTTTCGGGTTGTTCGTCCCGAAAGAGCTGGATGCCCAGGATCATCTCCATCGCAAAAAAGAAAATGACCAGCGCACCGGCTACCGCAAAGGCATTGACCGAAATCCCGATGTAGTGCAACATCCCCTCGCCGAAGAACACGAACAGGATCATGATGATCCCCGCCGCCCAAGCCGCCTTTCCGGCCTGGAGGGCACCGGCTCTCTTCTTCAGGTCGAGAATCACGGGAATACTGCCCACGATATCGATCACCACGAAGAGCGTCATGGTGATCAGGGTGATGTCCTTGATGTACTTCAAAAAATCCATATCCGCAATTTTTTAGACGATCGTCAAAATTCCCTGCAAATATGAGGATTTTTTTGGGATTTCCGCAAAAACCTCCCGAATTTCTTTTCGTTTCGAGTTACGGTACAAAGTACGCCCGAAAAGTCCCCCGGAGGCAATCGCTACTTGTAGTGATTTTTTCCCGTTCGGACGGGATACGTAAAAAAATGTTAAAACACGCTGAAAACTTGTGCACACCGAAAAGCCGGACTACTTTTGTCAAACATTTGATTGAAGCACCCGATTGGGACAAACGATTGAATCATGGCAAACACAGGAAACGTCGAAAAAAACATTGCGAAAGCCGCTCAGGACATCTTCGTAGAGAAAGGCTACGACGGAGCCACCATGCGTGAAATCGCAGCCCGGGCCGGTATCAACATCTCAATGCTGCATTACTACTACCGCAGCAAGGACAACTTGTTCGACATCACCTTCAATCGAATGTTCCAACGGATGTACGGACGGATTTTCAAGGAAATGTCCTCCCGGCACGATCTATCTACCAAGATACGCAACATCATCGGGATCTACCTCGATACGCTCTCCAAATACCCCCGCCTGCCCAATTTCCTGTTCAGCGAGGTAACCCGCCATCCGGTGGACAACGGGCGTTTCACACAATACAAAGAACTGATACACCAGCACATCCATTCCTTCCAGAAGCAACTCGACCACGCTGCCGAAAAGGGCGAAATCCGCCCGACGAAAGCCATGGAGCTTTTTGTGGACATCGAATCACTGTGTGCGTATCCCTTTCTCACCTTTCCGCTATGGCAAAAACTCTTCGACATCACCCAAACCGACTTCACCCGGATGACCCTTTCGCGCCGGGAAACATTCGCCCAAAACCTGATCAAATCTCTCGAAAAATGAAAAACCGCATCATCCCGTACCTCCTTTCGGCGGTCGTTTTCTCCGCCTTTGCGCCGACAGCATCCGCCCAAGCCTCCTACTCGCTGGAGCAATGCCGTCAAATGGCCTTGGAAAACAACAAGCAGATGGGCATCATGAGCCAAAAGATGATCCAGGCCACCGAAGAGCGCAAAGCCGCCGCCACCAAACGCCTGCCTTCGATCTCGGCTACCGGAGCCTATCTGTTCAACAGCCGGGAGACTTCGCTCATCGCCCACGACATGATGCTGCCCATCGGGTCGGTAGCCTCGGACGGGAGCTTCACCTTCACGCCCGACCAGGTAAACAACAGCTTTACCACCATCGACGGGCAAGTGGTTCCGCTGGACGCCTCCGGACAGCCGTTTGACCCGCGGACCAACCCCGAAAAGATCCTCTGGAAACAGTACACCACCATCCCGAAAGACCAGCTGACCTTCGACACCCGCAACGTATTCGCCGCAGCGATCACCCTGGCCCAACCGGTGTACATGGGCGGCAAGATCCAGGCCTACAACCGCATCGCCCGCATGGCGGAAAACCTTTCGGTCCACCAGCGGGATGCCGCCGCCTCGCAGGTGATCCTCTCGACCGACCAGGCATACTGGGGCATCGTTTCGCTCACCCACAAGAAACACCTGGCGGAAAGCCTGCTCTCCCTGCTCGAAAAGTTGCAGAAGGACGTCGCCGCCATGAAACGCGAAGGGGTCGCCACCCGTTCGGACGAACTCTCGGTCGAGGTGCAGTTGAACCAGGCGCGGATGTCCCTCACCCAGGTCGAAGACGGTCTGACCCTCTCCAAGATGAACCTGGCGATGATCTGCGGCCTGCCCCTCGGAGAGGACTTCATCCTCTCGGACACCATCGTGGTAACCAACTCCGCCCCTGCCCCGGTCACCGATGTGCAACGGGCCGTGGAGAACCGGCAGGAGATCCAGAGCCTCTCCCTGGCCGTGGACATGTACCGGGAAAAGGAAAACATCACCCGCGCGGACTACCTGCCTTCGCTGGCGCTCACGGGCAGCTACCTGTTCTCCTCGCCCAACCTCTACAACGGTTTTTCCTTCTCGCCCAAAGGGATGTTCAACCTCGGGGTGATGCTCAAGGTGCCCATTTTCAGCTGGAACGAACGGGGACACAAGATGAAGATCGCCCGGGCCGACACCGAGATCGCCCGCCTGGAACTGGATGAGGCGAAGGAAAAAGTAGAACTCCAGATCCACCAGAGCGAGTTTTACCTCAACTCCGCCCGCAAAAAGGCGGAGATGACCTCCTCCAACCTGGCCAAAGCCGTCGAAAACCTCCGCCAGGCCCAACTCTCCTTCCGCGAAGGGGTCGCCACGCTGACCAACGTCTTCGAGGCGCAAACCGCATGGCTTTCGGCCAGCTCGCAGGAGATCGACGCCCAGATCGACCTGACCATGGCACGGGTTTACCTGCTCAACGCCACCGGCCAACTGGTCCCCTCTACCCTTTGAACGGCTTTTTGCAAAACGACATAAAAACAACCCCCAAACCTTTATAAAAACCGCCCCGCGCGGAAAACCCACAAGACCAACGATAACCAACCAGACGAACATGGAAGACAACAAAGAAAAATCGAACGACAAGAGCATGGTAACGGGCTTTATCGTCACCATCGCCGCCATCGTGGTAGTCGCCCTGGTAGGCGTACTGTTCCTGCGCCCCAAAGACCCGTACATCCAGGGACAGGCCGACGCCGATCAGGTTCGCATATCCAGCAAGGTACCGGGCCGGATAGAAAGTATCCTGGTCGAGGAAGGGCAGACGGTCCGCCAGGGAGATACCCTGGGCCGCCTCTACATCCCCGACATCGAAGCCAAGAAAGCACAGGCCGCCGCCGCCCTTTCCGCAGCAGAAGCCCAGAGCAAAAAAGCCCACAAAAGCGCCCGCAGCGAACAGGTAACCGCCGCCTACCAGGTATGGCAAAAAGCGGTAGCCGGAGTGGAAATCGCCGAGAAATCCTATCGCCGGATGGAAAACCTCTTCAGCGAAGGCGTAGTAACCGCCCAGAAGCGCGACGAAGCCCTGGCCAACTACAAAGCGATGCAGGCCAGCGAGCGAGCCGCCCGTTCGCAGTACGACATGGCGGTCAACGGCGCGGAACGGGAGGATCGCGAAGCGGCTTCCGCCCTGGTGGAACGCGCGCAGGGAGCCATGAGCGAGATCGAATCCTACATCGACGAGTCGATCCTCATCAGCCCGATCGACGGCGAGGTGTCGGACATCTTCCCCCTCGAAGGCGAACTGGTGGGTACCGGCGCCCCCATCATGAACATTCTGGACATGGAGAACCTCTGGGTGTCGTTCAACGTACGCGAAGACGAGCTCGGACAGTTGAAGATGGGACAGGAGATCTCGGCCCGCATCCCGGCTTTGGACGACCAGACCGTAACGCTGAAGGTTACCTACCTGAAAGACCTCGGTTCGTACGCCACCTGGAAAGCGACCAAGACCAACGGTCAGTACGACATCAAGACCTTCGAGGTACGCGCCCGGCCCACCGCTCCCGTCGAGGGACTACGCCCGGGCATGACGGTGCTGCTGGAGCGCAAGTCGCTGAAGTAACACTTCCGCCCGGGTAAAAACCGAAGGCGGGGAGGCTCCGGAATTGAACGGATGCACGGCCGTAAAAACACCGGCGCCGCATCCGTGTCCCATCCGGCAAATTCTCATCCCTGAAGTGCAAATCGGTGAAAACGCCTCGAAAGAAAAACGAAAAACGCCGAAACCCAAACCTAAACCGATAACTTTTCGTTGTCAAAAAAAACGAACCCATGAAAAACATCCGGGAAACAACCCGCCACATCGGAGAAATCGCCCGACGGGAAATCGGCATCCTGCGACGGGACAGAATCTATCTGCTCTCGATGGTGATCGCCCCCCTGCTGTGCGCGGTATTCTTCCTCACCCTGATGGGAAGCGGCCTGCCGAAAGACCTGCCGATCGCCATCGTCGACCAGGACGGGAGCAGCGTCTCGCGCAACATCATCCGGCAGGTGGACGCTTTCCAGCAGAGCGACGTGGTCGCCGTAACGCCCGACTTTTACCAAGCGCGGAAAATGATGCAGCGGGGCGAAGTCTACGCCATCCTGGTGATCCCCGAAGGCTTGGAACGCGACGCTTCGAGCGGACGGCAGCCCACCTTGGACTACTACACCAACAACTCGTTCCTGATCGCCGGCTCGCTGCTCTACCGCGACCTGCGGACAATGTCGGTGCTGGCCTCCGGAGCCGCCCAGCTGCAAGTGGGACAAGCCCGGGGAAAGACCGATGCCCAGGTGATGGCGCAGATACAACCCATCGTGGTCGATACGCACCCCATCGGCAACCCGTGGCTGAACTATTCGGTGTACCTGTCCAACATCCTGCTGCCGGGCGTGCTGGGACTGATCATCTTCATCACCACGGTGTACAGCATCGGCACCGAGATCAAGTACGGCGGCGCACGGCGCCTGCTGGAAATGTCGCAAGGTTCGGTTTCGGTCGCCCTGGCCGGGAAACTGCTGCCGCACACGATCGTTTTCTATGCCGTGGGAGCGGCCATGATGACGGTGATGTACGGCGTGTTGGGCTTTCCCCACCAGTCGGGCATCCTGCCGCTGCTGCTGTTGATGCTGCTCTTTGTCCTTTCCGCCCAGGCGTTGGGCATCGTGATGATCGGCCTGCTGCCCGATTTCCGCTTGGGCATCAGTTTTGCAAGCCTGTGGGGGGTCATTTCGTTTTCGATCTCGGGCTTTTCCTTCCCGGTGAGCGCCATGCACCCTGCGCTGCAAGCCTTGAGCAACCTGTTCCCGCTGCGGCACTACTTTTTGGTGTATGTAGATCAGGCACTCAACGGACTGCCCTTGAGCTATTCCGCCGGGCAACTGGCTTATCTGGCGGCATTCTGCCTGCTTCCCCTGCCGCTGCTGGGACGCTTGCGCCATGCCCTCCAACACGCTAAATACCGCATATAACGATGAACGAAAAGAAAAAACATCCGATCCTGGATACCCTGCGCGACATTTACCATTGCGCGGCGCAGGAAATGCGGGCGATATTCGGCGATATCGGCGTGATGACCTTCATCTTCCTGGTCCCGCTGGCCTATCCTTTGCTCTACACGTTCCTCTATACCAACGAAACGGTACGCGAGGTGCCCACCGTGGCGGTGGACGAATCGCCCACGCCGCTGAGCCGCGAATTCATCCGCATGGTGGATGCCTCTCCGGATGTCAAGATCGCCTACCACGCCGCCGACCTCACCCAGGCACAGGAACTCCTGGCCCACAAGAAAGCCTACGGCATCGTGTACATCCCGAGCGACTTTGAGAAAAAAATCGCCCGGGGAGAGCAGACGACCGTATCATTGTTCTGCGACATGAGCAGCCTGCTGTACTACAAGGCCCTGCTGGCTACCCTGACGGATGTCTCGCTCGAAATGGGACGGGAGATCGAGATCGAAAACATGGCCGGAGTCTCCCGCGAAGAAGCCTTGACCAGTTCGATGCCGATCGAAAACCGGTGGACGACGATGTACAACGTCCATTCGGGATTCGCCGCCTTCCTGATCCCGGCCATCCTGATGGTCATCCTCCAGCAGACGATGCTGCTGGGCATCGGCATGACCACCGGCACGGCGCGGCAGGAGCACAACCTGCGCAAACTCCTGGCCTCGCCCCGGGGAAGCATCCTCGATTCGATGGCGGGACGAAGCGCTGCCTATACCCTGCTCTACGTGGCCATCACGACTTACATGGTCGTCATCGTTCCGGGGCTCTTCTCCATTCCGCGCATCGGCGATGCTGGGACAAAAATCCTGTTCCTGGCACCTTACGTCCTGGCCTGCACCTTCTTTGCGATGTTCCTCGCCAGCGGGCTGCGCACCCGGGAGTCGTGCATGCCGGCCTTCGTCTTCACGTCAGTGCCTTTCCTGTTTATCTCGGGGATTTCCTGGCCCATGGCCGCCGTTCCGACCGTGTGGAAGATCGTGGGATGGTTCATCCCCTCCTCGCAAGCCATCCAAGGCTTTGTCAAGATAAACACGATGGGGGCTGAACTGGCGGACGTGCGGTTCGAATACCTTTCGCTATGGGCTCTGACGCTCCTGTATGCGGGATTGACCTACCTGTCCTACCGACGGCTCAAACGGCGTTACAGGGCTCTTTCCCCGCTTAAATTGGCACAAAACTAACTGCAAACCGGGACCTACCATGGGATTTATCCAAGAATTCAAAACTTTCATCAGCCGGGGCAACGTCATCGACATGGCGGTGGGCGTTGTCATCGGTGCGGCTTTCGGAAAAATCGTCAATGCACTGGTGGCACAAGTGATCATGCCGACCATCGGATTTCTCACGGGGGGCATGGACTTTTCGGACATGGCTTGGACGATCCAGAAAGCCGACCCCGAAACGGGAAAAGCCGCCGTTTCGATCGGTTACGGGATGCTGATCCAGGTGACGATCGAATTCCTGATCATCGCCCTGTCCATCTTCCTGGTCCTGAAGGTGATCAACAAACTAAAGGCTTCCTCCGAGCGTTTGGACTTCACCAAAAAGAAAAACGCAGGCAAAGCCGACATCGCTACTCCGGCCCCCGCTCCGGAACCGACCACACAAGAAAAGCTCCTGGGAGAAATCCTCGACGAGCTCCGCAAGGCCAACGGAGAAAAAGGGAAAGCATAACGGCTTTTTCTTACAGTCTGTAAGCACAAACCCCGAAGGGGGCGGGCAAGCGGTGCGCCGTAGGCGCACCGCTTGCCCGCCCCCTTCGGGGTTTGTGAGTCTGCTAAAAATCAGCGCAAAGCGATCTGGATCGCATCGATACGGCCATCCTTGACGATAAAGGTAATCTTCCCCTTCTGGCGCAACGCACCGCTGCCCGCCTCGACCTTTACCGGCACGAAGAACACCGGCTTCTTGGTCGATTTGCGCAGTGCCTTGTTGTACTCGTCCGGGAACACCCCCGCCAACGACTCGAACGCATCGCCCACCCGGATCGGCGTATTGCCGTAATAGAGCGGATAGTCCGGCGTATAGGTATTGGCATTGGTCAGGAACGCCTCCCCGCGCTCCCTTTCCTGGTCGAAATAGATGACCATCTGGTCGTAGATCAAGACCATCGTCCCCAGGAGCTCCGGGCGGCCGTAATACGGAGCATAAAACCCGAAAGCCGGCCCCCAAGGGCCCCACCAGGGCGAAAAGTAAGGATACACCGCATATCCCCCCCGGGCGTTGAGATAGCCCTCCCGGGTCAGCGGTTTGCCCAACAGTTCCCGTGCACGATCCGGAGTGGCCCGATAGATCGGCATATCGCCCAGGTAAAAACTCCGCAAATCGTACACATTGGTCCGTGCCGAAGCCGTAAGTCCGACAAAAAGGCACAGGAAAAAGAATATGTATTTTTTCATCGCTTCTTCCCTTTGGTTATACAAGGACTAAAGTACGCATTTTTCCGCATCGCCTTACAGGAAGTCCCTCCGGATCCCGCTAAATTTTTCCTAAAGTCCCCTTTCCGTTATCAAAAAACATCCTTACCTTGTCCGCAGCTAACCAACGACAACTTTTTTTCCTATGAAACGCCTCCTGCTCCTCTGGTTGCTCCTATTCTCCCTGCTGTCGCTCCAAGCCGCCCCGGAACGCGCCGGGGACGAGCCTGTCCGGAAAAATTACCTCATGGCACACGTGGGTCTGTTCCCTACCGACTACGGGATTTACCACTCGATCCCCGATTCGGACCAAGGAAACTTCGTGGGGTCTTTCCGGTATTTCGGGCCGGTCTTCGGGATCACCTACGGGCGGCAGTTCAACGACTTCCTGGCGGCGGAAGGGTACCTGTTCCTTTCCTTTATCACCCGCACCGACATGCCGGAGGAGCTGACAGTCTATGACTACCTCACCACCCGCTACGGGGCGGGCGCCGGGCTGATCGTTACTCCCCTGGGGCGCTGGTTCCGCTTTCTGAAAGTAGGGGCTGTCCTGGGATACGTGCGGGAAGATACGCGCTCCGAATGGAACAACGGGCAAACGGATTTCCGACAAACCATCAGCAGCAACAACTTCGCCATCAACTATCCCCTGCGGCTTTACGCCCTGGACGGCCCGCACTATGCCCTTTGCGCCGAGGTCAATCTCCAATGCCAGTACGAGAACGGCGTCTACCGACGCAGAACGGTGAACTACACGGTAAACTTCGCCTATAAGTTTTAATATTTCTTTTCCTTCGGAAAACCAAACGCACGGGGCCTCCGCGAGGCCCCGTGCGTTTTTTATGAAACATAAAACGAATTTATCGCCCGGCTGTTAGGTCATCCCGTTTTATTTGACTAAATTGCGGTGCTTTTCGGAAAAGTCTTAATAAAGACTTAAAAAACAAACAGTCTGTGACTTAATAGTAAGATCATGAGCCTTAATGACCAACCGACCACTCTTCTGAAGACCATCGGCAACACTCCGATGATACCTTTGGACAAGTTTTTTCACGCTTCCCCGATAAAAATCTACGCAAAAGTCGAATCGTACAACCCCGGCCATTCCATGAAGGACCGCATCGCGTTGCACATTATCGAAGAAGCCGAACGCCGCGGCGAACTCCGCCCCGGAGCGACCATCGTGGAAACCACTTCGGGCAATACCGGATACAGCATTGCCATGATATGCGCCATCAAAGGATACAAGTGTATCGTAGCCGTCAATTCCAAATGCGCCCAGGAAAAACTGAACGTGCTGCGCGCCATGGGCGCCGAAGTACACGTCTGCCCGGCCAACGTCCCGCCGGAGCACCCCGATTCGTATTACTCCACCGGTGCCCGCCTGGCCAAGGAACACCCCGGATCGATCTACATCAACCAGTATTTCAACCCCAAAAACGCCGAGTCGTACTACCTGACGGCCGGCCCTGAAATCTGGAAACAGACCAACGGGAAAGTTACCCACTTCTTTGCCTGCTCCGGCACGGGCGGTACCGTTTCCGGGATCGGAAAATACCTCAAGGAGCAGAACCCTGCCGTGGAAGTCATCGGCGTGGATGCCGTAGGAAGCATCCTGAAAAAATACAAGGAGACGGGCATCATCGACCCCAACGAACTCCAGCCCTACCGCATGGAAGGCGTGGGGAAAAACATGATCCCTACGGCCACGGACTTCTCGGTGATCGACCGTTTCGTCAAGGTAAACGACTTCGAGAGCGCGCATGTCGCCCGGATGCTCCCCTTGGTCGAAGGACTTATGTGCGGATATTCCAGCGGAGCGGCTCTGGCAGCCGTCATCAAGGAACTGGAACACCTGCCTGCGGATGCCGTACCGGTAGTGCTGTTGCCCGACCACGGCGAACGCTACATGACCAAGGTGTTCGACGACCGCTGGATGCAGGCGCAGGAATGGCTCAACGGTTTCACCCCGGTAGTGAAGGACTTCCTGCTGGAGTTGAAAAACACCTACGGGGTAAGCCCCACCCTGCTGTAATCCGAGGCATCGTTCAACCGAAAAACAAAAGTTAGACCGCCATGATGAAAAACGCAGTCATCACGGGAGTAAGTTCCGGCATAGGGCTTGCCACCGCGCGGGAACTGGCCAAGGCCGGTTTCAAAGTATTCGGGAGCGTCCGCAAGAAAGAAGACGCCCTTCGGCTCAAGGAAGAATTGGGCGACAGCTACGAACCGCTCTTCTTCGACCTGACGGACGACCAGGCCATCGCCGCCGAAGCGGCCCGCGTAGGGCAACTGGTCGGTGCACAAGGCATCCAGCTGCTGGTCAACAACGGCGGTATCTCGGGCGGAGACGCCATCATGCACGTATCGATCGAGTACATGAAGTACATCTACGATGTCAATACGCTCGGCATGCTGCGTGTCTCGCAGGCGTTTTTCCCCCTGTTGAAGATCTCCTCGGCCAACCGGACGGTACAGACCAAGATCGTCAACATCTCCTCGGGAGCCGGACGTGCGGTACGCCCTTACCTGGGACCGTATGCTGCCACCAAACATGCGGTAGAAGCCATCTCGGATGCCATGCGGCGCGAACTGATGCGCTACGGGATCGACGTGATCATCATCGAACCGGGCCCCATCCAGACCGAGATCTGGAACAAAAACAAATCCAAGGACGGGGTGTACAAATACCAGGATACGGACTATGCCGTTCTGTTCCAAAAGATCGACAAAGGCGTCGAGCAGATGGAGCACAACGCCCTTCCGGCCGAAAAGGTAGCCCAACTCATCCTGAAGGCTTACACCAAGACCAAGCCCGACTCGCGTTACCTGATCGCCCCTTCCCGCTGGATGTTCTGGCTGGCCATCCATGTGCTGCCGGACCGTTTCCTGGACCGGATGTTCAAAAAGCAATTCGACAAGATAGAAAACTCATAACGAAAATCAACCCGGGGCGTACTGCGCCCTTTTCAACACGACTTATCAAATTATGGCAATGGTAGATTTATTCGACAAGATCAAAGGCAAACCCGGCCCGCTGGAAATGTGGCACGAACAGGGCGAGGGCTATTACCTGTTCCCCGAGCTGGAAGGCGAGATCGGTTCCCGCATGATGTTCCACGGCAAGGAAGTGCTGTGCTGGAGCCTGAACAACTACCTCGGACTGGCCAACCATCCCGAGGTGCGCAAAGCCGACGCGGAAGCCGCCGCCAAATACGGCATGGCCTACCCGATGGGCGCGCGCGTGATGTCCGGACAGACCAAATACCACAAACAACTGGAGCAGGAACTGGCCGAGTTTGTCCACAAGAAATACGGTTGCGTGATCAACTACGGTTACCAGGGCATCATGTCGGCCATCGACTGCCTGCTGGACCGCCACGACGTGGTAGTGTACGACGCCGACTGCCACGCTTCGATCATGGACGCCATCCGCATGACGGATGCCGAACGCCTGAAATTCCGCCACAACGACCCCAAGGACTGCGAAAAGAAACTGGAAGTAGCCACCCGGAAGGCCAACGAACTGGGCGGCGGTATCCTGGTGGTTACCGAAGGCGTGTTCGGCATGCGCGGCATGCAGGGCAAGGTGCGCGAGATCGCCGACCTGAAAAAGAAATTCAACTTCCGCCTGTTGATCGACGACGCACACGGATTCGGTACACAGGGTCCCAACGGAGACGGTACGCACGCCGAGCAGAACTGCGTGAAGGAAGTGGATGTTTACTGTGCTACGTTCGCCAAGTCGATGGCTTCCACCGGAGGTTTCGTCGCTACGGACGACAAACAGATCATCGTTCACCTGCGCTACAACATGCGTTCGCAGATCTTCGCCAAATCCCTGCCGATGGTCAATGTCCTGGGCGCCCTCAAACGCCTGGAGATCATCCGCACCCATCCGGAACTGCGCGAAAAACTGTGGGAAAACGTCCACATGCTCCAGAACGGCCTGCGCGAACGCGGCTTCGACATCGGCGATTTGACCTCGTGCGTAACGCCGGTTTACATGAAAGGTTCGCTGGAGGAGGCTTCGCAGGTGGTGGCCGACATGCGTGAAAACTACCGCATCTTCTGCTCGATCGTGATCCCGCCGGTAATCCCCAAGGGACTCATCCTGCTGCGCCTGATCCCCACCAACTACCACACCAAGGAGGATATCCAGTACACGCTCAACGCATTCGCCGACGTGCGCGACAAACTGGCTCGCCACGCCTACGATACCGAACACGTGGCCAAAGTCCAGCTCGACCTGGATTGAGTGCTGGGGTGCGTGCAAGCAAAAAAGCCGGGGGCAATGCCCCCGGCTTTTTTGCTTGCACGCTCGCTTGCCCCGCCCCTTATCGGCCCGCGCGAACTTCCCGCCCACGGCGCTCGTCCGGCAGAAGAAACGCCACGAAACCCAGCAAAGGCAAGTAGGAACATATCCGGAAAACCTCCTCGATCCCGCGCGTATCGGCCATCTGCCCCAGCACCGCTGCCGCAATACCCCCGATACCGAACATCACCCCGAAAAAGAAACCGGAAACCAGCCCCAGTTTCGTCGGCAGAAGTTCCTGCGCATAGACCAGTATCGCCGAAAAAGCGGAAGACAGCACCAGACCGATCACCACGCTCAACACGCACGTACCCGCCAGCCCCGCATAGGGCATCCACAAGGCGAACGGCGCCGCCCCGAGGATCGAAGCCCAGATGACGAATTTCCTCCCGAAACGATCGCCCACCGGCCCGCCGAACAGCGTTCCCAACGCCACGGAAAAGAGAAAAGCGAAGAGGTAAAACTGCGACTGACGCGCCGTTACATCAAACTTGTCCATCAGGTAAAACGTGTAGAAATTGGTCAGGCAAGCCATATACACATATTTGGAAAAGACCAGCAGCAACAGCACCGAGAAGACAAAGACGATTTTCCTGCGCGAAAAGCCGCTTCGGGGAAGTTCGAGCCGAAGTTTCTCCCTCTGCCCCCTTCCCGCGATCACCTGCCCGTACCACCGCACCAGCGGCCGCTTGAGCAGCATTGCCACCAAAGCCGCCCCGGCGAACACCACGATGTAGTGCTGACCGTAAGGAGCAATGATCAGCGCCGCCAACAACGGCCCGAACGAACTGCCCAGATTGCCTCCCACCTGAAAGATGGACTGCGCCAGGCCATGCCGTCCTCCGGAAGCGAAATGCGTCATCCGCGAGGCCTCGGGATGCAGCACCGATGAGCCCAACCCTACCAGCGCCACCGCCACCAATACCACCGGGAACGACCCGGCGTACGCCAACAGGAACAGGCCTGCCGCCGTAGAAAGCGAACTCAAGGGCAAATACCACACGCTGGGACGTTTGTCGAACACCACTCCGAAAACCGGCTGGAACACCGAAGCGCAGATCTGATACACCAGGGTGATCATCCCCACCTGGGCAAAGGTAAGGGCCAGGTTATCCTTCAAAAGGGGATACACCGCCGGAATGACCGACTGGAATGCATCGTTGCACAAATGCGCCAGGCACAGCGACCACAGGATTCCCATCGCCGTGGTGTATTCGGCCGCACCTTTTTCCCTATCTGTTACCGTCATTTTCATCGCAGGGGCAAAGATACGCATCGGGACGGTTCCGGCCTACGGAAAGCCCGCCGCTTTTCCCTCCCGCACCCGGGGAAATGTTCCCCCCAAAAAAAGAGCGTTCGCCCCGGGAAGCCTCCCACGGCGAACGCTCCGTCGTTCACAAAATTCTAAAAACCAATAATGACCTGTTTTCTCTTTCCTTAAACCGGGTTACAAAAGCAAGAAAAGCGTCAGCGGGACGGCTATCCCCACGAGCAACTCCACTCCCCCGCGACCCCAAAGCCCCTTGGGGCCCTTGACCATGACGATGCCCGTCAAAGTGATCACCAGCAGCGCCACGGCAAACACATCGGAAAAGATCGTCCAGGCGCGCGAAGGGTTGTAATGCAAACGATTGAGTGCCGGGAGAAGCGGACGTTTGCGCAAGGACTCGTACCGGGCCTGCCCGCTGCGGATATCCGCCTGGAGGGACGACCCTCCCTTGAGGAACACCTTGACGGTATGCTCATCGGGGAAATAATGCTGGGTATAGTTCTCCCGCTCGCCCAAAGGCTCGAGCAGCCCCAACACATAGTCCTTGTCCCAGCCATCCTTCTCGACGGGCAGAGGACTCTCCAGGGTGTATTCGGTCAGGCGAATGCTGTAATCCGAGTTGAAGTCCCGCTTGTGGTTCAGGCAAATCCCGGAGATGGCATAGACCAGCAGCGCCCCGGCGAAAAGATAGGACAGATCGCGGTGCAACCAGCGGCTCACCCGGCGCACGCGCCCCATTCGTGTGGTTTTTTCACTCATTTTTTAAGGGTATCCCCTCTCTTTCCGCTGCCGAAGACCTGTTTCCCCTGCACCCAAACCGGGTGGAATGCTCGCACGGAAAAAAGATCCCTTTCGCAAAGAAGAAGGGGAAAAGCGGCGGTTATTTGATCCGGTATGCGGAGGCTTCGGCGTGATAGAACGATAGATAGTCCTTGCCCTGCTCTTGCTTGCGCTGAGCGATCTTCCGGCGGTAGTTTTCGATGCGCGCCCGGGCGGTAGCGGTGGCGGATTCGCCCCGTGCCTGTTGTTCGACACTGCACTCCTGGGTCGCATGCCCCTGGGTGGAAGACTGAGAGGCAGCCTCAAGCTGCTGCTCCCATTGGCGCAGGTATGCCTCGTCGATACGGTCCTCGACGATCACGCCTTCGACCGCCACGATGCTATTGACCGTTTCTTTGGGGAAGGACCCGAGCTGCTTGGAGGCTTCCACGCGCAGCATCTGCGTATCGTCCGATCCCATCAGGAAGATTTTCTGTCCGCCGTGTTCGCAGATATGGGTGCAGACTCCTTCCAAGACGACGGCCTGTCCCACCAGCGAATCCGCCCGGGATAGGACCTCGTCGATGGTGAGCGTATCGCCGGAGGCGGCCATCGAAACGGGTTCCGAGGCCGGCTGTGAAGAGTTTTTGCAGGAGGCTGCTGCAAGCAGCATAAACGCCGCGAAAGACCACACGGCGATCTGTTTGAGGGTTTTCATGGGTGTGTTCCAGTTTTTTTCGATTACGTGGGCAAAAGTAGCCCACCCTTCCCCGGAGAGCAATCCCCAATATCGGCTAAAAGCCGATCGGCCCGTACCAACAAGTTGGTACGGGCCGATCGATGGGCGGGAGGAAAAACGCCGCCCTTCCCGTTGTTTTCTTTTTCCCGAAGAGATCAGTTGAACAGAACCATGGCGGGGAAGAGGTACTCCTGATACTCCAAACGCGATTTCTCAGCGCCGGTCTTTCCGTCGAATACCACCAGTTTGTTCTGGTTGTCTCCCCAGCTAACTCCCACGAAAGTGGCTACCAAATCGCCGCTCACGGGATCGACCCGGAAACCGCCGCCGTAGAGGTAATCGTTCGCACCCCCCGAGGCAAACGGCTGGGCGAGCGACGAAGCGTCGCCGATCTGATAACGATAGATATTCTGTACGGCATAGTTATTCCCTGCACTGGCAAAGTACAAGACGTTTTCCGTGGCGGAAGCATCGAACATAGCCGGCTTCCACGCCCACTGGTCGGTATAGACTTCAAGGCCGTTGGGAAGGTCGGTCTTGGTTACGGCCAGAGTCTTGGGATCGATGCAGTAGAGCGAAGGGCCGTCCGAAGCCCAGATGTTGCCGTCCTTGGACTGTACGAAACCGATGTGCGCCGGGCAGATCACTTCGCTGCGGACCAGCGAACGATCGGCTTTGGAGTACACATACACGCCGTCCTTGACATTGATGACAAAGATGTAATCGCCAGCCGTGATCGCACCCCCGCACTGGGCCGACATACCGGTAGATCCTACGCCCCGCGAGCCCTCCAGGTAAGATACCGACTTGAACGTGTTGAGGTCGACCACGTAAGCCCCGTTGGAGGTCGTGTACACCCCGTAGTTTTCGTCGATACCGGCAAAGGAACGCCCATCAGCCTCCGAACCGGCTACCGCAGCGGAATACTCACCGCCATCGACAAAATCGGTCGCCGAGGCCTTGACCAGGGTGCGGTCCTGCTTGGAGACGAAGTAATAGTTTCCGTTCCATTTTGTACCGAAATCGGTCGTATTACCCAGTTCTTTTCCCGGGTTGGCCGTCTGGTACACGTGCGGAGTACGGGTGGATGCGTCGGCAAAATAATCGACCGAACCCATCGTCCGACCGAACGAACCTTCGTTGATGACGAAAAATCCGCCCTTGTACAACACCACACTTACGGTAAATTCACGCGAATCGGTACCGGAAACGTTCGTGGCGGTAAATTTCAGGACGTACTCCCCGGTCTGCTTGGGGGCAAAGGTGTACGCCAACTCGGTGGATACTTCCTCCCCGTCGAGCGTCCACAGGTATTCGGTTTGCTCGGTAGGGGTTACCGATGCGGTGAAGGTGATGCTTTCTCCGACAGCCATCGAAAGGTTGTCTTCCGCATTTTCGATCCCGGCGATGGCCGGGATATCCGGATCGTCCTCCTTCGAACAGGACGTAAACCCTGCTGCCAAGACGGCAGCGAGGATCATGGTGCAAAAAAATTTTTTCATTTGTTTGTGGATTTTTACTATGGATTTTGAGTTGTGGCAAATTTACTCATTTTTTGGTTTCTTCCCAGCGGATAAAGCCAAGAATAAACGACACCGCCGCCATCTTTCCATAAGACAGGAGGTGCCTGGGCAACCCCTCGGGGAAAAACTTCGTCCTCTCCCTTCGTCTTTGCGCTCGGCTTTCACTATCTTTCCATAAGACAGGATGCGCCTGGGCAACCCCTCGGGGAAAAACTTCGTTCTCCCCCCTTCCCGCTGCGCTCGGCTTTCACTATCTTTCCATAAGACAGGATGCGCCTCGGCATCGTTCCGGGCGAAAACTTCGTTCTCCCCCCCTTCCCGCTGCGCTCGGCTTTCACTATCTTTCCATAAGACAGGAGGTGCCTGGGCAACCCCTCGGGGAAAAACTTCGTTCTCCCCCTTCGTCTTTGCGCTCGGCTTTGCGTATCTTTGCCCTAACAAAAAACACCGACCCGATGCGCGCCACCCTGGGCAAAAACCAACGGCTGAAAAGTTCCAAACAGATCCGCGAAATCTTCTCCGGACGAAAGAGCGTAGCCGCGCCGCCGCTGCGCATCCTCTGGAGCGAGATGCCGGGCGAAGGAAATCCCTTGGCCGCCTTTTTCGTGCCGAAAAAATACTACCGGCACGCGGTGGATCGCAACCGGATCAAACGCCTGATGCGCGAAGTTTACCGCACTGCACGCCACCGATACGTCGGAGGATACCCCCATCGGTTCGCTTTCATCTTTTTGTGGACCGGACACGAAGTGCCCGAACTGGCCACCGTAAAAAGCCGGATGGACAAAGCCTTTGCCCGTTGGCGGGAGGAAATAGACCGAAAAAACGAAATATGCGAATAGACATCTACACCGACGGCTCCTCGCGGGGCAACCCCGGTCCCGGCGGCTACGGTATCGTGATGCGGGTGCACGGCACGAACTACGAAAAAACGTTCCAACAGGGATTCCGCCTGACGACCAACAACCGGATGGAACTTCTGGCGGTGATCGTCGCACTGGAAAAGTTGCAAACCTCCGGCCATCAGGTGCACATCTATTCGGACTCCCGCTACGTGGTGGACGCCGTGAGCAAAGGTTGGCTCGAGGGTTGGGTCAAAAAAAACTTCGCCGGGAAAAAGAACCCCGACCTGTGGATGCGTTACCTGCGCGCCGCCCGAGGCCAACACATCGTCTTCCACTGGATAAAGGGGCACAACGAACACCCGGAAAACGAACGCTGCGACGCCATGGCCGTTGCCGCTGCTACAGCCGATGCCGAGAAACTGGCCCGCGACACCGTATTTGAAAACGAATACAAACAATAACCCCTTTCCTTAAACCGAAAAAACCGACCATGAAAACAAGCTCCCGCCGCATCCTCTCGACCGTGGGCGTAGTGCTTCTCGCCCTGGTTGTCGTCTATCTCGCCGGCCCGCGCACCGCGCCTCCCGTGCTTTCCACGGAATTCCCCACCGTACCCGGGTCGCTGGAGGCGATTCAGGACAGCCTTTCCCGCGCCGAAAAAGCTGCGGGCAACGTAAAAAAAGACAACGAAGGCCGGATCTTCTGGCAGGGCGACTCGCTGGAGCGCACCGAATACGTCCTGTTGTACCTGCACGGATACAGCGCCTCGCGTCAGGAGGGCGAACCGGTTACCACCGACTTTGCAGCCCGTTACAGAGTCAACCTGTATGCACCCCGTCTGTGTGCGCACGGCCTGGATACGCCCGAGCCGCTGCTGGACATGACGGCGGACTGCCTGTGGGAAAGTGCCAAGAATGCCCTGGCCGTAGCGGAAAAACTGGGGGAGAAAGTGATCGTGATGAGTACCTCCACCGGCGGCACCCTCGCCCTGACCCTGGCTGCGACCTACCCGGAAAAAATCCACGCCCTGATCAACATCTCGCCGAACATTCTCCCGGCCAACCGCGGCATCGGCCTGATCAACGGTCCTTGGGGCCTGCAAATAGCCCGGGCGGTGATGGGCGGGAAATACATGCCCGTCGATCCCGACTCGTACCATCCGGAAGCCTGGAGCGAAGGCGCCCGCCTGGAATCGGCCGTAGAGTTGCAATCGCTGGTCGAAGCCACGATGACCCGTCGGACCTTCCAGCGGGTTACCGCCCCGAGCCTTACCCTGGCCTACTACAAGGATCGGCAGCACCAGGACGGTACGGTTCGCGTAAGCCGTATCCGGAAAATGGTTTCCGAACTCGGCACCCCTCCCCAGGAAAACGTGTACGTGGAACTTCCCGAAGTGGGAGTACACCCGATGGCCAGCGGCATTGTATCCAAGGACATCCCGGCCGTGGAAGAGGCTGTTTTCTCGTTCTGCGAACAGGTTCTCGGACTGCGTCCCCTCGCCTGCTCCCCGGAGGTCGAAATCCAGCCCTGCGAAGGATAAAAGCGCCCTCCTTGCTGCACAAACGCACTTTCTTTCGCAAAAATCTTCTGCTTGTACGGGCCGACCGGGCATGCCCCGATGGATTTCCTGCAGGGTACTCTTCTTTTGAAAAAAACGACGACAGGAAAGCCGCCCCCGGGATACCCTACTGCATCCCGATCTCGGCGGGTGAGACGTACCCGTTGAGCAGCGCGTAAAATGTAAGTCCCGATACGGTCTTGATCCCCGTTTTGGCCGAGATGTTTTTACGATGGGTGAGCACGGTGTTGAAACTGATGGACAACCGCTCGGCGATCTCTTTGTTGATAGCCCCCGAAACGACCAGACGCAAGACCTGTATTTCCCGGGGTGTAAGATTCTTATTTTCCTCACCCTCTCCTGTGGAATCGTGTCGGCCAAAGAAGCCTTTTATCACCTCGACCATACGGTGCTGATCGGCAGAAGTATCGAGCAGGCATTCTCCCTCCTCCCCTTGGCCCGCACCTAAAGACAAGCGGACGAGTTTCCGCGCAACGATGCCCGCAAAGGAACCCATCGCTTCCTCTTCGACGAAATACATATCGTAGTCCTCGTGCCGCACCCATTCGCCCGAGGTGGCGTACAGGTCGATCTCCATCGGAGGGAAATACGAAACCAACAGGTTTCGCAATCCCCCGGCCCGCAGCGTGTCGCGGCAACAGATGGCTACCCGACGGATCCTACGCATCGTCTCGTACGGTATTTTTGCCCCCGCGTTCCATCGCATGAACCATCGGGATGAGTATCCGGTGGCGAATCCGCTCGTGCAGGCGCATGTCTTTTTCAAAAGTCGAAACGGCAAACAATACGGCGTAACACAGGTTCGGGTCGTACGTCCCCCGCAAATGCCGCACCAGCACGCTCTTTATGTCGCGCAACTGTTCCCATCCGTATTCTTGATCCGCCGCACTTTCCTGCACGGGCGACATCGGACGCAGATCGGCTTGGGAAACGGAACGGCACAGACGGAGCACATAGGGGAAAAACTCGTCCTCGTCCCGCTCCATCCGCTCGCAGAGGCGCGCCTTTGCCTTGGAAAACGCATCGCCCACCAGCGCGAGCGCGGGGTTTTCCCCTCGTCCCGAAGCGACGAAGCCCGTCAAGTGCCGCTCGATGTTGGGCAGCTGAAACCGGCGGTAATACGCATGGGTCTTGCTCAGGTAATCGACGATCTGTTCGGCGTGAAAGGCCGCGAACTGCTCCTGCGGGAAATACCCTTCGTTGAGAAAAGTGTTGAGCACCATCAGGAAAAAACCGGTGTCGATGCCCTGCCGGGTGCATACCTGTTCTACGGTACGATCACCCAAGCCGAGCGGAATGCCGAAACGGTCGAGCACCGGCATGAGAAAGGGATGGTCTTCGAGGATCCCGGCTAAAGGCATGTCGCGGTATATCAGCAGCATATTTTATAAGTTTTATCGTTTACCGTCTTATCTTCCACCGCTTTGTACCGTATCGTTGGAGGACATTGCGGACAGGATTTTCCGGCGGGTAAAGATAGGAAAAAAGCCGAGCGCAAAGACGAAGGGAGAGGACGAAGTTTTTCCCCGAGGGGTTGCCCAGGCACCTCCTGTCTCAAAAGCACGACTTTGCTGACGGACAAAAACAATCGTCGGCCGCCCCGAAGGGGCGGCCGACGATTGCCGAGGTCGAAAGACAGGCATTCAGAAACGGAACTGTCCGCACCTCCCTTCCGAAGTCCCGATTATTGCTTGTTGTTGGTTTTGATGTATTCCTGCAGCGCCATTGCCATCGAAGGAGCCTCGGGCGAAGGTGCCTTGATGTCCACCGTCAGTCCCGAACCTTCGGCTTCGCGGAAAGTCGATACCCCAAAGGTAGCGATACGGGTATCGCCTTGCTGGAAGTCGGGGAAGTTGTGGAACATCGACTTGATACCGGCCGGGGTGAAAAAGGCCATCACATCGTACTTCTTGTCTTTCAAGCCGGAAAGGTCGGAATAAACGTTGTTGTAAAGGATGACCCGATCCCACTTGATCCCCAATTCGTCGAGTGCCGCGGGAATCTCCGGACGCAGGCTGTCCGAGGTCGGCATCAGGAATGTCTCGGTGCGGTGCTTGCGGATGACCTTCACCACATCGTCGAACGTTTTCCCACCGATATAAATCTTGCGCTTGCGGTACACCACGTACTTCTGCAGGTAGTAGGCAATGGCCTCCGTCTGGCAGAAATACTTCAGGGTGTCGGGCACCTTGTAACGCATCTCCTCGGCAATGCGGAAGTAATGATCGACCGCATTTTTACTATTGAGGATCAGTGCCGTATAGTTCTTCAAGTCGATCTTTTGCTTGCGTACCGCCGAAGCATCGACACCTTCCACATGGGAAAAAGGCAAAAAATCGATCTTTACGCCGAATTTCTGTTCCAATTCGTTGTAGGGAGAACCTTCCGTTTTGGGTTCGGGCTGGGAAACAAGAATGGTCTTTACTTTCATTTTTCTTTCTAAAAACGCTTCCTTGGGCGCGTCGAAGGTGTTTTTTTATCCGGCCAATGTGCGTTTGAGCATACTCCAAGCCACAAGTACCGGGCAAATTTCGACCACGCAAAGATAAAAAATAAAATAGAAAAAATACTCCGCCCTTCTTGCCAAATATTCAGCCATCACCGCCACATACCCTACAAAGTACAAGATGAAGACCCCCAGCAAGGTATTTTTTTCAAAGCCCTCCGGGAAAAAACCGGAATAACCCCCCAGGAAAAACAGGATCAACCCATACACGGCAAACGACAACTGAAACGCCGTCCTTTTCTCCTCCAACACCTGCTCCAGGGCATCCGCCCCGAACAACCACGCCAGAAAGCGGTCGATCAAGTAGCGCCCCCCCAAGAAAACGAGTGAAAAACCGAACACCGCCCCCCATCGCAGCCAGGAAAAACCTCCGCCGAAGTACATCTTCTCCAGACAAAACGAAAGGAACAATGCAAAGGCGAACCCGAACAAGAAGGCACTCAATATCTGATAGGCGGCATAAGCCCGGGTATTCCGCTGAGCGGAAGTATCGGCCGAAAAATAAAACAAACGACGCGTATCCCGGCGGAAAAACTCCGGATAGAGGTATTCCAACAAAACGACAAACGCAAATCCGACCAGGAATGCGAAAAACAGCAGCGAACCTTCCCCTTGGACACGCGCGGTCTCTATCATGGCTTTACCGACGGTTTTGCCTGCAAGCTATCGGACTCGAAACGTTCGATCCATCGCCCGCAAAGTTCTTTTCCACCCGCACGGATGATCACCTGGTCGCTCTCCCCGTCGAGGTACAACACCCGCTGCCCGCGAATGTAATCCTCGATCGGGAAAATATCGTACTGGTTGCGCCGTCCCTGGGGACTGCGGGCGCTGATGGCCGTACAATTCGTGTAATACGTGTACATCGAGGCCTTCTGGTAACTGTCGCGGAATACTACCGGCGCATCGCCCGCCACCTCGTGAATGCTCCCGGCCCACTCCTTCTGATGATGGTACGGCGTATCGAGCCCCGGGAGGAACAAGGCGATGCGCACCACGAAGATCAGAAAAGCGGAAAACAAGGAAGCCCCCACGAAATACCGCGCCTTTCGCTCGCTGCGCAACACGTAATGGAACGTAAAATACATCGCCGGAATGATGGCCACTACCGTCCAGTGCGGTTCTACATGTCCCTTGAAGGTCATCAGGAAAAAGAACCCCAGGAATCCCCAGAACAAGAAGCGCATCGCACGGGCCATTTGCCCTTTGTTCTTTTTGCTTTTGGCTACCGCCAGGACCATCACCGGGAACAGGAAGGGACCGAATACTGCCAGTTGGTTGAGCGGGTACTCCCACGTATAGCGGAACTTGTACACCTTATCGGCCGTACGTTCGTACAAATGATAGGACAGCGAGGGAAAATCGTGCTCCACCTGCCAGGTGATATGGGGCACCAACAGCACCAGCGCCGTAAGAGCCGCGATGTAAAAATAGCGGTCGCGCAGCAGTTTCACATTGGAGGCCACCACCAGCAGCAGCACCAGCACTCCGTGATACTTGCTGTACAACACCGCCGCCGCCAGGATGCCCACCAGGGTCGCCTTGAGGACATTTTCGCTCTTGAGGAACCAACGGTAGGCCAGCAGGAACAAGGATACGAAGAACAAAAGCGGGCCGTCGGGCACGATCATGAAACCGTACACGCTCACCATCGGGATGGAGAGCGCCATCAGGATAAAGACGTTGACGTATTTGTACTTTTCCTTGTGCTCGATCAGTCTCCAGACAGCGTACAGGAACAGTGTCGAGGAGATGGCCGAAAACAGCCGCAGTCCCAACACCTTACCGAACATCTGCATCCCCGCCCATGCGAACACGCCCACCATCGGCGGATGGTCGAAATATCCCCAGGCCGGGAACATGGCGTACATGTAGTAGTACGGCTCGTCCTCGTTCAAGCCGGAAAACACCCCCTGCACATAACTCAACACAAACCACAGCAGGAGAAACACGCGGAGTTTTTCCCGTGCCCAACCCGCATCCCGGGTCGTAAGAAAATTCAACGCTTTCATGTCCATCGCCTGTCCTCCTGTCTTTTGGTCAGTACAAAAGCACCGTCCCCTGGTCGGGGGTGTACATCAGAATAAATACCTCGGTATTGACATAGCCTCCGCCCAGGTACTTGATAAAGCGGAAACGATCCGCCACCTGTTCGCTGGGATAGGACGTGAGTGCCGTCTCGTTGTCCGGCTCCACGGCCATGCGGGAGAGCACATCGTAGGTAACGTCGAAACCCACCAGGGAATACGTCCCGGGAAACTCCCGGTAATGTCTCCGGAACGAACGGACGAAATCGTTGTACTGCGCCCGGCCCGTATTTTCGAACATCCGGTCGGCATAGACGAAGCGCACCCGCGAAGCGGCCTGACCCTGCGCCTCCCGCATGAGTTTTCCGGCCGCCGTATTGGACTCGAAGGCATAGACCTCCACCGGGTCCAGACGGTTGGAGAGCTCCACCGCCTGATAGACTTCGGCCACGGTCGATCCGGTGAGCGAAGGAACGATCAAAACCGGCGAAACGCCCTGCCGGATCATCCCGCTCAAACGGGCTGCGTTCTCTCCCAGATCGGTATCGAGTACTTCCACCGAGGCAATCCCCCGCTGGGCCAACGCGCTCTTCACCCGCGCGATGAGCGTTCCCTGCCCGGTGGAGGAAGCCACGAGGATCACCTTGCGGTCGGGCGAGAGATTGTCCTGAAGGTACCGCAGGATAGCCCGCTGCAAGTCCTCGGCCGGAGCGGATACCTGAAGGATATTGGGCGAGGAGACCACGTCGTGGCGCAAGGAAAGCGGAGAAACCACGATCGCCTTGCGGCCGCGGAGGTTTCTGGCCGCCCGCTCGGCCACTTCGGCATACAAGGGCCCGATCACTACATCGGTCTGCGAAAAGTCATGCGCCGCCATCAGACTGTCTATCGCCAGAGTATCCCTGCGGGTATCGAACACCCGCACTTGGGCCACCAAACCTTGCCCGGCGAGCGAATCGAGCGCCATGCGTACCCCCATGTAAAATCCCAGCGCTACGTTGGAATCGGCCAGACGCCGCGCCGGAGTTTCCCCTACCAGCGAATCGGCCCGATCGAGGTAAAACGGCAGGAGCACATCCACCCTCAACGCCCTGCGGACGTTCAACTGGCTGGCCTGGTGCAAGGAGAATGCATCATTGCCTTGCCGCCAAGGATCGGTGGGCACCGGGGGATACCCCGCCTGCCGGCGGTCCGGTCCTTCTTCCTGCGGCTTCCGGACGGGAGGTTCGGAACGCCGGTCGGTCTGCGAGGCAACGGACGATGACGTGTCCTGCGGTCTGGCCTCTGGGGGAGCCTGCACCGCAGGGGCCGTTTCCGGAGAGCCCATCACCGGAATGCGGAGCGTCATCCCGATCTTGAGCACCGACGTTTTCAGTTCGGGATTGTACTCCTTGAGCTGATCCTGGGTAATGCCCCACTGCCGCGAGATGCCGTAGACGGTCTCCTTGGGGGCGACCACATGCGTGGCGAATTCTACGGGTTGCTGTGCTACGGGAGCCGGCGGGACCGCTTGTGCGGCAGCCTGTTCCCTCTGTTGCTGGAGTTTTTTGCGTTCCTTGCGCGAAGGGATGATCAGGATGTCGCGCGCACGGAGCTCGCGGGTCTTATACGCTTGGTTGTATTCCAACAACTCCTCCACGCTCAGACCGAAACGGTCGGCGATGGTCTGCATCGTATCGCTTTTCTTTACCCGATACGTTTCCACCGCCTGGGCATCGGCCGAAAGCGCCCACCCTGCCAGCAGAAACACCAGAAAAAATGTTCTCGTAAAAGATACAGGCATATATCCGTTGATTTTCTTGTTTACTTCCTACCCTTGCTGCCTCTGCGCAGCACGATCTTGACGGTCGGGGTCGTTTTCCCTGCGGGGAAAACGCCCCGCCAGCACTCCCAGAGCCATGCCCAGAAGCAGGCCGAGGGGGATATTGCCGATCGCCGCTCCGAAAAGCAGCCCCAGGGCCAACCCCAAAGGCAAATAACGGACGACCCTCCGACCCCAAGGCCGGGGAACGCCGTCTCCTTTCCGGGGTATGTCTTTCATCATACACATAGCTGTCTCGGTCAAAATGCTGTGCCGGATCGCCTCCCGGGGATCATTCCCATTCGATGGTGGCCGGCGGTTTGGAACTGATGTCGTACACCACGCGGTTCACGCCCTTGACCTTGTTGATGATGTCGTTCGATACCTTGGCCAGGAACTCGTACGGCAAGTGCGACCAGTCGGCTGTCATGCCGTCGGTGGATTCCACTGCCCGCAAAGCCACGACCCGCTCGTAAGTGCGTTCGTCGCCCATCACGCCCACCGACTGAACGGGGAGCAGGATCGCACCCGCCTGCCATACTTTCTTGTACAGCCCCCACTGACGCAGCGCGGAGATGAAAATATCGTCCACCTCCTGCAGGATCCGCACCTTCTCCGGTGTAATATCGCCCAGGATGCGGATGGCCAACCCCGGTCCGGGGAACGGATGGCGCGAGAGGAGTTCGTCGGGAATGCCCAAGGTCGCTCCCACGCGGCGCACTTCGTCCTTGAAAAGGGTGCGGAGCGGTTCGACCACCTTGAGTTTCATGTAGGCCGGCAGCCCGCCCACGTTGTGGTGGCTCTTGATGGTGGCCGAAGGTCCCTTGACCGAGCAGGATTCGATCACATCGGGGTAAATGGTGCCCTGCGCCAACCACCGGGCATCCTCGATCTTGGCCGCCTCGGCGTCGAACACGTCGATAAACGATGCCCCGATAGCCTTGCGTTTCTTTTCAGGATCGGTAACCCCGGCCAAAACCTTGTAAAAACGTTCGCTGGCATCCACGCCCACAATGTTGAGCCCCATGTCCTTGTATTGTCCCAGGACGCTTTCGTATTCGTTCTTGCGCAACAGACCGTTGTTGACAAAGATGCAAGTGAGCCGATCGCCGATGGCCCGCGAGAGCAGTACCCCGGCCACCGTCGAGTCCACGCCTCCCGAGAGTCCCAACACGACCTTGTCCTGTCCGAGGGTCTCGCGCAGGGATGCGATGGTGGTCTCCACGAACGAATCGGGCGTCCAGTCCTGTTTCAGGCCGGCTACTCCCACCAGGAAATTGTGCAGGAGCTGCGTACCGTGCTCCGAGTGGTACACTTCGGGGTGGAACTGTATACCGTAGGTCTTCTCACCCTCGATCTTGTAGGCGGCTACCGCTACATCGGCCGTGGAAGCGATGATGCGGAATCCCCGGGGAAGCTGCTGGATGGTATCCCCGTGGCTCATCCACACTTGCGTACCGACGGGGATGTCCTTGAGCAGCGGCTCGTCGGGGTCGATCTGCACGATATTGGCCCGGCCGTACTCGCGCACCTGGCTGGGAAGCACCTCTCCCCCTGCGCAGTACGCGAGATACTGAGCCCCATAGCACACGCCGAGCAAGGGGAACCGTCCGCGAAAGAGCGAAAGGTCCACCTGAGGGGCGTCGTCCTGACGCACCGACGAGGGACTTCCGCTGAAAATCACCGCGCCGAAAGCCGACAGGTCGGGCACTTTGTTGAAGGGATGGATCTCGCAATAGATATTGAGTTCACGCACCCGACGGGCGATGAGCTGCGTGTACTGCGAACCGAAATCGAGGATCAGAACTTTGTTCTCCATGTAATTTGTCTTGGTATTTATTGCTTCGTTATTCTTCCTTGGTGTTTGTCCTTCATTGCAGATAATCGGCTATCTGGAACCGTACACGCATCCGGTAATGCAATTTGATCTTGACCGTATTCTCGTCCTGAAGGCCGCCTTCGCCTTCGGCCGAAGAGAGCATCGTCAGGTTGCTCTCCAGGTATTGCACCGGCTGGAAAGCACTGTTTTCGTCCGGTTCGACGATAAAGAGGATGTCGCCCAGACGCTTCCCGACCGCTTCGAGCAGGTATTGGGCTTTCTCCCGGGCCGCCTGCAAAGCGAGGATCTTGCCTTCTTCCCGATACCGGGCTATGTCCTTGTTTTTGAGCTCGGCGATCTGGAACGACTCTATCCCGCGCAGATTGCCCTCGCGCAGGATTCGGTTGACGGTAGCGAAATCGTACACCCGCACCTGGTATTGTTTTCCCATCAGGAAATCGCGTCCCCGTTCACGCCAGGACTCCCCTACATCCTGCACGGAAATGTCCTCCTGGCGCACGCCCGCCGCGATCAGAGCCCGGGTTACCTGCGTCTCGATGCGTTCCAAGGGCACTTTGGTACGGTAATCCTCGGGCTTGGAACGGTGGTCGAATTCCTCCTCCCAGTACTCCCGGATACGGATCGAGAGGATGATTTCGTCCGGATCGATTTCGAGTTCCGAAGAGCCGGTTACCTCGATGTAACGCACCGGAGGAATGCCATCTGTCGGCGAGAACGGCTGTGCGGCGGCCGGCCATGCAGCCCACACCGACAAAAACAAAGACAAAACCAAAGTTTTCATATCGCTTCTCTTTTTTGTTCCTTCCTGTTTGTGTCTCTCCTTGCCTGCGTTTCTCTCTTCCTTCCTTGCTCTCTTTCCTGCATCCCGTTTTCCTGTCCTCCTGCCTCGTTCTTCCCCGGTGTTCCTTGTCAAAGGCTCGGGGCAAAAGCAAACGGAGATCGAGGGATCAGAAATTGGGGGTAAAGGTTTTCTTTTCGTAGAATTTGCCGATGGCCGCCACGACCTCGTCCGGAGTGTCCACCAGAGAGATCAGGTCGAGGTCTTCGGGAGCGATCATTCCCTCGGTCACCAAGCGTTCGCGGATCCAGTCGAGCAGCCCGCCCCAATACTCGGATCCCACCATGACGATGGGATACAGGGTCGATTTGCCGGTCTGGATCAAGGTAATGGCCTCGAAGAGTTCATCGAGCGTACCGAAACCTCCGGGCATCACTACAAAGGCCTGCGCATACTTGACGAACATCACCTTACGGACAAAAAAGTGGCTGAAATACACATTTTTGTCCTTGTCGATAAAGGGGTTCGAATTTTGTTCGTGCGGCAGTTCGATGTTCATCCCGCAGGAAGTTCCTCCTCCGAAGTACGCGCCTTTGTTGGCCGCCTCCATGATACCCGGGCCGCCGCCGGTGATGATGCCGAAGCCCAGTCCGGTCAACCGGTAGGCGATCTGTTCGGTCAGCCGGTAGTATTTCGAGCCGGGCTTGATGCGCGCCGAACCGAAAATGGACACGCAGGGCCCGATGCGCGCCATGATGTCGAAACCGCTGACGAATTCGCTCATCACCTTGAAGATGGTCCACGAATCGTTCGTCTTGATGTCGTTCCACGTGTGGGGTTTGAAATCGTTGCGTATCTGCTGTTCGATCTCGCTCACCGGAATCCCTGCAGCGGGAAGGTTTTCTTCTTTTTCCATGACTTATGTTTACGGTTTTTCGTCTTCAGATGGAGTTTTGTCCTGCTGATCGGCAGGAATGAGCGTCAGGAGAGCCGTAATGCCGTTGTGGTCGCTGGCATCGCTGCGCAAGGTGGAAAACTTCGCCGGGCGGAACGTCTGCTCGTCCGCCAGGATGAAGTCGATGCGCAAGGGATAAAGTTTGATGGCTCGGAACGTCCGCCCGAAACCGAAACCGGCCTGGGAGAAAGCATCCGTCAAGTCGTCGCCTGCAATGGTAAGAAAGGCATAGGAAAACGGGGTGTTGTTGAAGTCGCCCGCCACGATGCACGGATAGGGGCTGGCGTCGATGCTCGCCCGCAGTGCCTCCACCTGGGACTGTTGGCGGACAAAACCGGTATTGAGGCGCCCCAACAGACCTTTGGCTCGGTCCTTGAGCTGATCCGACGACAGGGAAGTCAGTTCGTTCACCTCGTCGGCGCTGATGCCCAACGACTGCAGGTGCACGCTGTACACCCGCACCACACGTCCCTCGGGGAGGCGTATATCGGCATAGACGGCGTTGTTCTGCGTGCGGGGAAAATCCAGGTTGCCGGTGCCCACGATGGGGTATTTGGAAAAAACGGCGTCGTTCCCCCCCCCGTGCGGCTGCACGTAGGAATACCGATAGGCCGACATGTCGCACTTGCCGCGGGCATACTCCTGAAAGCACACCACATCGGGCGCATAACGGGCCACCTCGCGGGCGATCTTTTCGGCAGGAGACTCTTTATCCGCATCCTTGCCTTTATAACTGAATCCGTGAACATTATAGCTGACAACGCGCAGCGTATCGGCCTCGGAGACCTTCTCCCCCCCGCCCAAGGCGAACGCGTATCCCAGTTGGCTCCAGCCTACCACCAACGCCAGGATGGAATACAAGGCAAAGGGCTTGAGACGGATGACCCAAAACAGGGCGAAAAACACATTGACGATGATCAGAAACGGGGCGAGCAGCCCTGCCACCGAGATATACGGCAGGCTTTCGGGTGGGAAATGCGAGCAGAGGAACACGGCGGCCAAAGCCAGCGCGCAGAGAAGATTGACCGTTTTGATCACCCAGTTGATTATAAGCATTTTTCCGTGTGCCTTCCGCTATTTTCCTCCTTGCGGTAGGAAGTTGCAATTTATAAAAAAAATACATACCCCCGGCCTCCCCCGGGAGCGATTTCGGCAGGAAATAAAGTTGGCAACCCCCGCAGTGAACTTCCCGCTTTTGCCGTACCTTTGCACTTGTACAACTTTGTCCGATCCCCAAAAAAACGATGGTTTATCCTACCCCAAAGACCGACAACGCAAAAGGCATTTTCTTCGGGCTGTTCGCTTCGGTTACCTTCGGGTTCCTGCCGTTTTTTTCCATCCCCCTGATGGAGGACGGAATGGCCGTTTCGTCGCTGCTCTTTTACCGGTTCGTGGTAGCGGCCGGGGTAATGGCCCTCGTGGTGCTGGCAAGGCGCATAAACCTGCGCATCACCCGCCGTCAATTTTTCATCCTGCTGGGACTGGCTGCGATGTACGTAGCCTCGGCCACCGGACTGGTACATTCGTACATGTACATTCCCAGCGGAGTGGCCACAACCATCCACTTTATTTACCCGGTGATCGTTACCTGCGGGATGATCTTCCTTTTCCACGAGCGCCGCTCCAAGACCATCTTCACCGCCATGGGAATGGCCATCGCCGGGGTTGCCCTGCTGTGCTGGACGCCGGGCGGAACCCTCGACGGCCGGGGACTGGCCTGGGCCGGATCGACCATTTTCTGGTATGCCTCGTACCTGATCATCGTCAACCGCTCCTCGGTGAGCACATTGGCCAGCATGACGATGATGTTCTACATCTTCGTGTTGGGCGCCGCCCTGTTTGCCTTGACCACCCTGGCCGAAGGCGGCCTGCAACCGGTGCGCTCGGTTTACCAGTGGAAAATGCTCGCCGGAGTCGCCCTGCTGGCTACCGTCATCCCGAACGTCGCCCTGCTCAAGGCGGTAAAGAATTCCGGAGCCGTCGTTACCTCCATCCTGGGATCGGCCGAACCGCTGACCGCCATGCTGGTGGGCATTCTGCATTTCGGAGAGCCTTTCACCAGCCGCACCCTGCTGGGATTCGTCCTGGTAGTCTGCGCCGTGGTACTGGTGATCCTGAACAAAAACCGGGAAAACAACCCCTTTGTCCGCCTGAGAAAATACTTCAGTCTGCAAAAACAGAGAGGACATTTAAAAACATAATTTTTTATCCTATCAACAAAATATGACGCATCTTATTTTTCTCTCTGCCCTACTGTTGCTCATCAGTATTGTTTTGAGCAAGACTTCCCATAAATTCGGCACACCGTCCCTGCTCCTGTTTTTGATCACGGGAATGCTGGCTGGTTCGGAAGGCATCGGAGGCATCGAATTCGACGACTATCAATTTGCCCAATTCGTGGGCAATATCGCCTTGATCTTCATCATATATTCAGGTGGACTAGAAACTAAGTTTTCCACCATCCGTCCCGTATTGACCGAAGGCATTATTTTGTCTACACTGGGTGTTTTGCTGTCAGTTTTCGCTGTGGGAGGATTCGTGTATTTGGTAACTGATTTTTCCTTGTTAGTCTCTCTGCTTATCGGGGCGATCGTCTCCTCCACCGACGCAGCGGCCGTGTTCGGCGTATTCCGAAGCCGGAAAATGGGGCTCAAACACAACCTGCGCCCGCTGCTGGAATTGGAAAGCGGCTCGAACGACCCGATGGCCTACATCATGACCACCACGTTCATCTACCTGATCCAGGAACCCAATACCTCCTTTGCCACCATCGGGTGGATGCTGGTGCGCTCCATCGTCCTGGGCTCCATCGCCGGGTGGGCCTTCGGAAAAGCCTCACTGTGGGTGATCAACCGTATCAAACTGGACACCGACGGACTGTACCCGGTGCTGATGATGGCCACTACACTGCTCACCTTTGCCGCAACGGACCTGACCGGGGGCAACGGTTTCCTGGCCATCTACATCTCGGCCATCATCCTGGGCAACAGCAACTTCGTACACAAACGCAGCCTGATGCAGTTCAACGACGGTCTGGCCTGGCTGATGCAGGTGGTGATGTTCCTCATGCTGGGACTGCTGGTCTATCCCTCGGAGATCGTCCCGGTGATCGGCATCGGGATCGTCATCTCGTTCTTCATGATCCTGGTAGCCCGTCCGGTAGTCGTGTTTATCCTGATGGCTTTCTCCAAGTTTTCGGCCCGCGACAAGATCTTCATCTCCTGGGGAGGCTTGCGCGGAGCGGTGCCCATCGTCTTTGCCTCCTACGCATTGGTATCGGGCGTACCGCAGGCCAATACGATCTTCAACATCGTGTTCTTTATCTCGATCTCCTCGGTACTCATCCAGGGGACTTCGCTGCCGCTGATGGCGCGCTGGCTTCGGCTCGACCTGCCGGGCAGCGACGCCCGCCAGCACCCACTGGACTACGAGACATCCGAGAGTTTCAAGAGCGAACTGGTCGAGGTAACGGCTCGTCCCGGCTCCTTTATCGTGGACAAGAAAGTGGTGGACCTGAAGATCCCCCACTCGGTGATGATCATCCTGGTGTATCGGGACGGGAAATACTTTGCTCCGAACGGTTCGACGGTCATCGAACAGGGCGACATCCTGACCTTGATGTCCGAAAGCCAGACGGACGTAGAACGTGTCCGTTCACTGTGCCAAAGAACTCCCTCGGAGCCAGCGGAAAAGGATTAAAGAAAATGCAACGAATCCTATCCCCTCGCTCTTTTTCCTGTTCCCGAAAAGAACATTTAACGCATACACCGAAAAAAACACGATTTTTTATCGATTAATTCATACATTTGCTGCGCTTTGTCAAACCCATGAAAAACCGACTCATGTCTACATTCAACAGACTCTTCGTCCTAGCGGCCGCTTGTTCCCTCGCTTTCTCCTGCGACAAAGTGAACAAATTGAGCGACCAGACGAGCATCGACAGTTTTATCGTTACCGCTGCTTCCAGCGGCGTTAAGGTGAAAAGCGTGGAGATCATCCCTTCGGACAATCCGGACGACAACCGGATCGTGATAACCACCGACGCTACCAACACGGACTATCCGTATTCGGTGCTGGTCGAACCCACCTTCTCGGGCGCAGAAAAGATCTTTTACATTCCTACCCTCTCGGGTAGCGAAAGCCAGGAGTGGGATTTCATGTCCCCGCTCACCTTCACCTACGGACAGACCTACCGGTTTGTCCTGATCGCCGAAAGCGGACTGGTCAATACCTACACCATCTCGCTCTCGGACAACGCCACCGGCGGAGGCGACTACCTGGAAGAGTTGTTCCAGATACCCAACAGCGACTTCGAGCAGTGGATCAACACCAACACCAACAAGGTCAACCTCAACCCGACCTCCATCGAAGGCAACAACTACTGGTGTACGGCCAACAACTATTTCGTACAGGGCACCCTGCCGGCCAACGGGCCCAACGGCCTTTGCGCCAAGATGACGACCAAGAAGGTCGATTTCGTCTACCGCACCATCGCCGCCGGCACGACCTTTACCGGCAACTTCTCCTCGAATGTCAACCTGGACAACCCGCGGCAGATGACCTTCTTCGGTTCGCATTTCATCAAACGACCCTCCTCGATGACCTTCCGCATGAGCTACAAAGCGGGCGAACAGTTGCAGAAGGTAGAAAACGGCAACTTCGTCAACCTCTCGGGCAAAGACCGGGGACAGGCCTGGGTACAACTGCTCTACTATTCCGGGGAGGGCGAAATGGAATACCACAAGGACCCGGCCGCCAACATCCAAGTAGTGGGCAGCGGCGAACTGGTCATCAACGACACCAACGGCTGGGTGGAAGCAACCATAGACATCGCCTACACCGACCAGACGACCATGCCGAACTACATCGCCATCGTATTTACCTCGAGTATCCGGGGCGACTATTTCGAAGGCGCTCCGGGCAGCGTGCTGATGATCGACGATGTCCGCCTGAATTACGAGTAGCCCACCTTATTTTCAAATACGACGAAAACCATGAAAACAAAAATATATGCCATCCTGCTGGCCATCCTGCTGGGTACGTGCACGGCCATGGCGAGCGATCTTGAAAAAAGACTCGAAACGGAAACGCCGGCCGACGAAGCTACCGATACCACCGCTCTCAAATCCCGCATTGCCATCGGTGTACAGGTGGGCACGGACATCGGCGGGGCGGTACCGTTCCCCTTCAAGCACATCCCGGACAAGTTCAACCCATACCCGCAACTCTCCCTTTCGCTGGGAGGCAAGGTAACGATCCCCCTGAAGGCCAAAAAATGGGCGCTGGGGGCTGAGGTTACCTACAAACGGATTGCTCTCGATGCCGACGCCCGAGTAGAAAACCAACGCTTCGAAGGTACGGACCAGGGGGTGAAAAAGACGCAATATTTTTCGGGGACGGCCGAAATGTCCATGGCTTTCAACATGGTGGAAGTCCCCGTATACGCCAAATACACCTTCCCCTCCGGACGGGGCAACAAACTGATCTTCGGCGCATACGGAGCCTACTACCTGGGCACCCGCTTCCGCGTTACGGCCACCAAAGGCTATGTGGGCAACGAACCCGACGAGTTCCGCAATGCCGTTACTCCGGAAGCCCCGATCCAGATGGACTTTTCCTCCTCGATCGGCTCGTGGGACGCCGGGTTGCTGCTCGGTTATGAAAAGAAACTCTTCACCCGATTCGATCTAGGTCTGCGGGTAACCTTCGGGCTCAAGGACATTTTCACCTCCGACAACAAGTACTTCGACTACAAAATGCTCCAGATGCGGGGCACGCTCGTGTTGAGCTACAACCTGTTCGACTTGCGCACCCGCGACAAGTAATCCGGTAGGAAGAACGCCCTTATGGGCCTGTGAGAACCGTCCCGGGACTTTACATTCCTTATTTTTCGGAAAAACGGACGTCCTTTCGCCCGACTCAAAAGACAATAAGCACAACAAAAAACGGGGAGCAAATGCTCCCCGTTTTTTATTGAACGACTTCGACGAAGCCTTACTTTTTAGCAGCCTCGATGGATTTTGCGCGGAACTCCTTGAACATCTTGGCCAGTTCCAACGAAGCCTTGCGTGCACGGGTACCGGCAGCCTTGTTGCCTTTTACCACGTTAGCTTCGGCATCTTTTACGAAACTATCGATCTGCCCTTTGATTTGATCAAGTAAATTTTTCATATCGAAAACAAATTTTTATGGTTATGTATAAAGTGTTAATTGTACTGTTTTCACTTCATCGACCTATTCTCTCTCCCCTTCCAACCTCGTTCATTGAACATTGTTCCCTGCAAATATATTCATATTTCCAAATAAGCGGAAATATTATTGTTAAAAATTCCTACCGGTTTTCTTTTTTAACACATTGCCCGAGAACGCACTACCGTTTCGTTTCCGACAAAAAAACACTTTTTACAGCACCCACGGGAAGCGAAAACAAGCCTCGTCGTACAGGCAGTAGTCGGCCGCTCCATTCACCGCAAAGGTCTTGACCGTCGCCGCGTCGGAGAGCAATTCTTTCGCATACCGGACCGTCGTCCCGGTCTTGATCCGGTCTTCGACCAGCAACACCCGCTTGCCCGCAAAGTCGAAATCGATCGGGCGGAGCAGTTTCGGCTGGTCGTACAACTTGTTCTGGCACTCATCGCGAAGGTTGAGCCGCAACAGATACACCGGCAATCCCAATTTGCGGCACAGGATCCCTGCCGGGAGGATGCCTCCGTCGGCTATGGCTACGATCATGTCGAACGGTTCGTCGATGCGCAGGGCACGGAAGCGCTCCATCACCTGCTCGAAAGGTTTGGTTTCCATCGTCGTATTTCCTTGTTTTCTCTTTTTGTTTCTTCTTTCACTTCGGGACACACCCCTGCGTTTTTTCTTTTCGTTTCTCGCTCTCGATCGGAGTGCCGTTCCGGAGTCCGAAATCAATTTTGCGCAAAATGTTCGGCCAGCGGCACTACGGCCGAGAGCTTTCTCTCGGTCTCGTCCCACTCCTGCACCGGGTCGCTGTCCGAAAGGATGCCGCCTCCGGCATAGAGGAGCAATTCCCCCTTCCGAGCCTGCATGCAACGGATATTGACGTAGAGTTCGGCCGACTTGTCCCCCGCGAGGTTCAACTCCCCGAGGTAGCCGCCGTAAAACTCCCGCGGATACCCTTCGTAATGACGGATAAACTCCATCGCCTCCCGCCGCGGATACCCGCACAAGGCCGGGGTAGGCGCCAGATTGCGTAACAGGGTATTCATGTCCAGTTCGTCGGTAGCCTGGGCTTCGATCCGGCTGCACAAGTGCACCACCGGTCCGGCCGACTGGTTGCCCGGGGTGGAAACACTCACCGTAGCCGCACCGCTGCGCTCCAACGCATCCTTGATAAATACGCTGACGATGGCCTGTTCCTCGACGTTTTTCCGATCCCATCGGTACATCCGGTCGCCCTGGTAGGGCAAGGTCCCGGCCAGTGCCATGCTGCGCAACTGTTTGCCGCGCCGCAGCAGCAGCAATTCGGGCGATGCGCCGAACCAGCGACCTATCCGGGGATGGGAAAAACAGTACACGAACGCCTCGGGATACTGCACGGCCAGCGCCGAGAACAACCCTGCCGCATCGACCCGGACACACGGCAAGGCTACGCGCCGCGAGACCACCACCTTTTCCAGCGTGCCTTCCTGCAAAGCCTCCTTCGCCCGGCCGACGAGCCCGACATAGTGTTCCTGGTCCTCTTCCCCCCAGCGATACACGCCATCCATCTGCCGGGGCAGATTTTCTACAACCGGAAGGGAGGACATCGGAAATTCGGCTGCCGCGCCGGGGCGCAGCAAGACCGCGGGTACGCTCTCACTGGCGAACGGGGCAAAGACAAAACCCCGGTCGGTGTTGGCATTCTCCACCACGTGAATGTCTTCGCTGCGGTCGATCAACACCTTGACCGTATCTTCTCCCGGCAGCCGATACACGGCAAAGGGAAAACTTCCCTTGGCCAGGATTTTCATCACTGCCGTAAAATCTGCTTTTGTACTCATCTTGTTATTCCGTCTTTTTAAGGCCGTTCTCCGCCGCGCTCCTGGGCAGGATGACGTTGGTTACCTTTCCTACCGAGACCAGCCGGCCGTCCTGTGCCCGGACTTCCACCTGCCACAACTGCGTGGTACGTCCCACGTGTACCGCACGGGCGGTGGCGGTGAGCAGGTCGCCTTCCTTTCCGGGGCTCAAGTGCGAAGCCGAGACGTCGATCCCGAGTACGACTTCCCGCTGCGGGTCCAGGAAAAGGTACGAACCGGAACTTCCGGCCGTCTCCAGCAGCGCCATCGTCGCCCCTCCGTGCAAAAAGCCCTCGGTGCGCAGGTGCGACTGCGTTACCTTCATCGTGCAGGCGATCCAGTCCTCTCCCACCGCCGTGTAGCGGATACCGAGGGTCTCCATCAGCGTCCCGGGGCAGATGGCGTTCATCCGGTCCAGGACTTGTTCTTCGCTCAATTTTATCCTTTCTCTCACAAGGTCCGTTTTTTTATCGTTCAACGATGCTTTTCTCCGTTTCTCTGTTTTCGCTGTTTTTTCCTGTCCGCTCCATTTTCTTTCACCTGCCTTTTTCCCTTCTCTTCCTACCCTTCCTTTTTCCGGGGACTCCTCGCTCCCGGCCTTGTCAAAACTCGATCTCCAAGGTATCGTAGGCCAAGTGTACCCCTTCGGGAAGCAAGGTTTCCGCTTGGGCGGCAAAACCCATCGCTTCGCTGATGTGGGTGAAATACGTCCGTTTGGGCGCGATGCGCCGCACCACTTCCAGCGCTTCGGGCAGGATCATGTGGGTGGGGTGCGGATCGCTGTGTCGCAAACAGTTGAGCACCAGCACATCGACCCCTTCGAGCAGGCGGTAGGAGGACTCGAACATCTGTTTGACATCGGTCAGGTAAGCCAGATTTCCGATGCGGTAACCCGTTACGTCGATCCAGCCGTGGTTGGCCGGGATGGGGATCACCCGTACGTCCCGCACGTAAAACGGCTCGTCGGCAATGATGTGCTCGGCTACCGTCGGTGCACCGGGGTAACGGTCCGCTCCTTTGGCAAAAACGTATGCAAAGCGCGCTTTGAGCGAATCCATCACTTCCTTTTTGGCATACAAGTCGATGTCGTGGCTGCGGAAGTAACAGATGGGGCGCACGTCGTCCAAACCGGCCGTATGGTCGGCGTGGGCATGGGTAAAGAGGATGCCGTCCAGGTCGGACAATCCGGCGCGCAACATCTGGTAGCGGAAGTCCGGTCCGCAATCCAGCAGGATGATGTGTCCTTTGTCGGTAACGACGGCGGCCGAGGTGCGCAGGCGGTTGTCGCGCGGATCGGTCGATCGCGAAACGGGGCTCTTGCTGCCGATCATCGGCACGCCCTGCGAGGTTCCGGTTCCCAAAAATATCAACTTCATGGCTTGCCTATCTTTTTCTTTGCCTTCTCCCGCTTTCCGGCGAGAGGGCAACCTGCCCCTGCCTTGCCCTGTCTTGCTTTGCTTTACCTTGCCTTCTCTTGCTTTGCCTTCTCTCTCTCCCTCCCCCCCCCGGGTTTCTGCACCTCCGGACGGAGGAAAACGTTTACCGGGACTTGCGGCGCGTAAACAGGCGGATCGCTTCCCCTACCCACAGCACCAGGGACGAGCCGGCCACTACCGCGATCCACTGTCCGAGGGTCAGCGGGCGGACGGAGAAAGCATCCCCGCCGAAGGTAACGATGAGCACCTGCCCCACCACGATGGCCAGCAGGATGAGCAAAAACGCCTGGCTGCGTCCCAGGTGGTAAAAAGCCGAATGCCCCGAGGAAAACGCCCGCACGTTGAGCAGATTCCACACCTGCATCATCACGAACAGGGTAAAGAACATCGACCTTTCGACTGCGGTCAGCTCTCCGTCGGTATGGTAAAACCACCCCAGCACGGCCAACAACGCCAGGGCGGAAAGCCCTCCGGTGAGGAAAATGGCGTGTTTCATCCCCCGGGTGATGATAAAGGCCGCCGCATCGCGCGGGCGATCCCGCATCACGCTGCGATCGGGCGGCAACGAAGCCAGCGCACCGGCCGCCAGGGTATCCATGATCAGGTTTACCCACAACATCTGCGTTACGCTCAAGGGTGCCTGCCCGGTGAATACCGAACCGAGGAACACTACCACCAAAGCCACCAGGTTGATCGTCAGCTGGAAGACGATAAAGCGCTGGATGTTCTTGTACAGGGAGCGTCCCCACATCACGGCCGTGGAAATGGAGGTGAACGAATCGTCCAGGATCGTTATATCGCTGGCTTCCTTGGCCACCGAAGTCCCGGTGCCCATCGACAAGCCCACGTGCGCGAAGTTCAGGGCCGGAGCGTCGTTCGTCCCGTCGCCGGTTACCGCCACCACTTCGCCGTGGCGCTGGAGCAGCCGCACCAAACGCTGTTTGTCCATCGGCCGGGCGCGCGCCATGATCTTGAGTTGCTCCACCCGATCGTAGGCCTGCTGGTCGGACAAAGCCTCGAAGTCCGGTCCGGTGATGATCTGGAGGTCCGTATCGCGGGAAGGGTCCCACAGCCCGATCTGGCGGGCGATCTCCCGCGCCGTATTCGGCGTATCGCCCGTAACGATCTTCACCGCTACTCCGGCGCGAAGGCATTCGCCGATGGCCTCTCCCACGTCGGGACGCACGGGGTCGGAAATGGCCGTGATGCCCAAAAAGACGAGCCCCTGCGCGGAAAGTTCCTCCAGCGGCGTACGGAGGTCTTTTTCCTCCACCTTCCGGTAGGCGAACCCGAGGGTGCGCATGGCCTGGTTCTGATACCCGATGAGTTTTTCCCGCAGGTCATCGCCCCAACGGGAAGCCTCGTCCTCCCGGTCGGAAAGCGCCACCCGCGCACATTTGGAAAAGACGATCTCCGGAGCGCCTTTCACATAGAGGGTACACTCCCCCTGGGCGTCCCGCACCAAAGTCGCCATGTATTTTCTCTCGGTCGAAAAAGTGAGTTGTGCGACCACCTCGACCCTTTCGCGCAGCTGCTGGTAGTCCTTTCCCTGGTTGCGCAGCCACAACAGCAGCGCCCCTTCCGTCGGATTGCCGATGGGATGCACCTGCCCCTGCGGGTTGGTTTCGAGGAAAGCGGTCGAGTTGGCCGCCATCCCCACCGCGATAGAGCGGGAAAGGGCATCGTCCGAGAGTTTCCCTTCGGGAGGAAGTCCGTAGAAGTCCGCGCGATATACCTGCATCCGGTTTTGGGTCAGGGTACCCGTCTTGTCGGTACAGATGACCGTTACGGCTCCCATCGTCTCGCAAGCATGCATCTTGCGCACCAGGTTGTGGGACTTGAGCATCCGGCGCATGCTCAAAGCCAGCGACAACGTGACGCTCATCGGCAAACCCTCGGGCACCACCACCACGATCAACGTAACGGCCACCATCAGATAACCCAGTATCTCGGCCAGCACGCCCAGCGGGACCCAGTTGTCCCCGTCGGTCGGATCGACGCCCATAGCGTATTCCACCCCGACGAACACGGCCACCAGAGCCACAGCCGAAAGTGCCCATGCCCACCAGGGGCTGCGGCGGATCCAGCGCGGAGATTCGGTCCCCTTGCGGAACAGCGCCACCACATCGTACACGATCCGCACCCAAACCTTCATGCCCAGCAACAGGAACGCACCGACCACGACCCACAACGAAGCCATCTGCCACGGGCCGAAATCGGGCACGCCCCATACGACGTCGCGCAGGAAAAGCAGCAGGAAGATCAACAGCGCAAAGGCGAACCCCAACGCACTGATAAACTTCGCCAAGCCTTCCAACTGACGGTTGAGCGGCGTTTTTTCTTCGCTCTTGGCACTGGACTGCCGGGCGACCTTTCCGAATTCGGTCGCATCGCCCACCGCCGTAACGACCATCTCGCCCCGGCCGTCCACCACCGTCGTTCCCCGCATCACCCGGTCGGAGGGATACGTTGCTTCGGGGTCGAACTGCGCCGGATCGCTCGTCTTGTCGATTACCGGTTCCCCGGTGAGGGCCGATTCGTTCACCTGCAAGGACACCGCCTCCGTCAGACGCCCGTCCGCCGGGATCTCGTCGCCCTGAGCCAGCACGACCACATCGCCCACCACTACTTCGCGGCGGGGTATCTCCCGGACAGCCCCGTCCCGGTACACCTTGACCGGGACATCGTCGTTCACTTGGTTGAGCAGGTCGAACTTCTTGCCGGCGTCCCACTCGAAAAAGAAGCCGACGCACGTAGCCAGCAGGATGGCTACCACGATGCCTACCGTTTCGATGTATTCGCCCGAGGTGGCTGCTATCAAAAACGAAAGCAGCGCTGCTACCAGCAGGATTTCGATGATCGGGTCCTTGAATTTTTCGAGCAACAGCCTCCATACGGATTCGCGGGGAGGGGGCGTTACCAGGTTTTCACCATGTTGCCGGCGGCTCTCCAAAGCCTGCTCGGAAGTAAGTCCTTTGGTTGTCTTGGCCATACTTTGTAGAAACGGTCGTTTAACGGTTGTTTTTTAAACAGACAAAGTTATGCTTTTACACCCATATTCCCCCAAAAAGTACATTAAATTATCTTTACCTCCCGCCCTTGTGCTTTCGGTGCTTTCGGTGCTTCCGTCCGCCGGTGGAGAGAAAACGAAAAATCTTTCCCGTTCCTCGGTTTTTTCCTTACATTTACCCCCGAAGAGCCTCGCCGGGGAAAAACTCCGCTGCGGTCTTCCGTCCGAAAAACCGTGCAAACCCTCAAGAACATCTACGCCTTTTACCGGGACGGTTTCGCCCGGATGAGCCGCCTGGGACGAATGCTCTGGGTGATCATCCTGGTCAAAGTGGCCATCCTGTTCCTGGTGCTGAAGATTTTCTTTTTCCAGGACTACCTCGACCAGCGGTTCGACACCCCGGAGCAAAAGACGCAGTACGTGCTGGAGGCTTTGAGCGGGCGAAATGAATGACGATTCCTAACACCTTTTCACTACGATGGAACACATAGACTTCTCCCTGGTCGACTGGTCGCGGGCGCAGTTTGCCCTGACGGCCCTCTACCACTGGATTTTCGTTCCCCTGACCCTCGGCCTGTCGTGGATCATCGCCATCATGGCCACCCTGTACTACCGCACCAACGACCCCAAATGGAAGACCATCACCCGATTCTGGCTCAAGCTCTTCGGGATCAACTTCGCGGTGGGCGTGGCCACCGGTCTGATCCTCGAATTCGAATTCGGCACCAACTGGTCCACCTATTCGTGGTTCGTGGGCGATATTTTCGGGGCTCCGCTGGCCGTGGAAGGCATCCTGGCCTTTTTCCTGGAAAGCACGTTCTTTGCCGTGCTGTTTTTCGGCTGGAACCGCGTCGGAAGGGGACTTCACCTGACTTCGGCCTGGATGGTAGCCGTCGGGTCCAACCTCTCGGCACTGTGGATCCTGGTGGCCAACGCCTGGATGCAGGACCCCGTCGGGATGCAGTTCAATCCCGAAACCGCCCGAAACGAGATGATGGACTTCTGGGCCGTGCTGCTCTCCCCGACGGCCATCAACAAGTTTTTCCATACGGTCCTCTCCGGTTTCGTCACGGCCGGCGTGTTCGTGGTAGGGGTCAGCTCGTACCTCTTGCTCAAAAAGAAAAACATACAATACGCCCTGCACAGCCTGCGCATCGGTGCGATCTTCGGCCTGGCCGGAATCCTATTGAGCCTGTACACGGGCGACGGCTCCGGACGGCGTATTTTCGAGATCCAACCGATGAAACTGGCCGCTGCCGAAGGCCTCGTCTACGGGCAGACCCACGCACCGCTCACCGTGGTGGGATACGTGGACACCGATGCGGAGAAAGGCTACCAGGGCACACAAGTGAAGGGCATCGAAGTGCCGGGCATGCTTTCCCTGCTGGCCGCCCACCGCACGGACGCCTTCGTGCCGGGGATAAACGACCTGATCGAAGGCAACCCCGAACACGGCATCCTGTCCGCCTACGAAAAGATGGAGCGGGGGCACATCGCCCAGCAAGCCCTGGCCGAACTCAAGGACATGGAAAAGGGCTCGCTGGAATACCACCTGGCCCTCGAGAAATTCTCCGACCCGCAATGGCAAAAGGACTATTTCGACTATTTCGGCTACGGATATTTCTACCACAAGGACCCGCAGGTGAGCCGAAAGAATGCCGAACTGCTGGTGCCCAACGTCCCGCTGGTTTTCTATTCCTTCCGGGTGATGGTCGGGCTGGGATGCCTCTTCGTGCTGCTGTTTGCCCTGGGGCTGTACCTGTCGGTCAAAAAACGCCTCGAAGGAAAACGGTGGTTCTTCTATGCCGCCATCGCGTGCATCCCGCTGGTGTACCTCTGCTCGATGGCCGGATGGGTGGTGGCCGAAGTAGGCCGGCAACCCTGGATCATCGAACGCCTGATGCCTACCCTGGCCGCCGTATCGGACGTGGAAACTTCCTCGGTACAGACCACCTTCTGGATCTTCGCCGGCGTGTTCACCGTGCTGCTGATCGCGGAAATAAAGATCATGATCGGCCAGATCAAAAAAGGCATGACGCCTGCTTCCCCGGAACCGAACACCCCGCAAGCCTGACCCGACCCGGATCGGTGCAAACGGGAAAAACCTAAAACACTTTCAGCCATGTTTGAAACCTTCTCGACTTTCGCTCTGCAACAATACTGGTGGGTGATCATCTCCCTGTTGGCCGGACTGCTGGTCGCCCTGATGTTCGTCCAAGGGGGGCAAACCCTGATCTACCAGACGGGAAAGACCGACCTGGAACGCACGATGATCGTCAATGCCCTGGGGCACAAATGGGAACTGACCTTCACCACCCTGGTGGTATTCGGCGGAGCGTTCTTCGCCGCCTTTCCCCTGTTTTACGCCACCAGTTTCGGCGGGGCGTATTGGGTATGGATGGTCATCCTGCTGTTTTTCGTCCTCCAGGCCGTCTCGTACGAATTCCGCACCAAGGCCGGCAACCTGCTGGGACAGCGCACCTACCAGAATTTCCTGCTGATCAACGGCATCGGCGCCCCGCTCTTTCTGGGTGTGGCGGTCGCTTCGTTCTTTACCGGGAGCTCCTTCGTGCTGCTGTCCGACCCGGCAAGCGGCGTGCTCACCCCCCGCTGGACCGGAGGGTTCGGCGGGCTGGAACTGGCCTTCGACCTGAGCAGCTACCCCACCTACATCAACCTTTCGCTCGGCATAGCCCTAGTATTCCTCACCCGGGTGCTGGGAGCGATGTACCTGAAAAGCAGCATCGACTCCCCGGAGATCGCCGAACGCGCCTCGAAGACCATCCGCCAGGAAGCGCCTTTCTTCCTGCTGTTCTTCGTCTTTTTCCTGCTGAACCTCCTGCTGCGCGAGGGATACGCCTACGACTCGCAGGGCCTGATCTATACCGAGAGCTTCAAGTACCTGCACAATCTGTTGCAGATGCCCCTCGTCCTGGTCCTGCTGCTGCTGGGTACCGGACTCACCCTGGCCGGCATCGTCCTGGGCGGCTACACCGCCCACCGGAGAGGTTTCTACTACTCGGCCCCCGGCGTAGTACTGGTAGTTCTCGCCCTGCTGCTCACCGCCGGGCTGAACAATACCGTGTACTACCCCTCCACCGGCGCCAACATCCAGAACGGCCTGACCATCCGCAACAGTTCCTCCGGCCGCTACACCCTCACGGTGATGAGTTACGTCTCGTTGTTCATCCCGTTCGTAGTGGCGTACATCGCCTACGTATGGCATTCGATGGGGCGGCACAAGATCGACAAACAGGAGATAAAAGACGACCCGGACGCCTATTGACCTCCCGTACCTCCCTTCCCCCGAGCGCCTGCTTCAAGCGGAGAAAAAACAAGCCGTTTTTGTCCCGGGAGGATCGGAAGACAAAAGGGTTGCGCACAGGGATTCCCTCCCATGTGCGCAACCCGACCTAAACAACCAAACAATCACCAGAAAAAGGTTCGTTTCCCCCTCACGCCAGCCCGGCCGCCCGGAGCGAACCGTTGGAGAGCAGCGTTCCCAACCTCCGGTCGATACTCTCCAGATAACGGTTGTAGCGCGTATTGGATTCGATGGCCACCAGAGCGGACAGGCTGTCGGAAAGGGTTTCCATCGATTTTATCTGATTGGTACGGATGGCGTTCATCTGCCCGGCCACCAGCGAAGCGGTCTGTTCGCTCACCCCTTTTATCGCGGCGGAAAGCGTCTGCGAGCTCGAATTGTCCACCTCCAGGCCCAGTTTTTCGAGGATGGAACTCAACTCGGGCGAAAGTTCCTTGATCTTCTCGGCCGTCTGTTCGATCTGCGCTTCGAGTTCCGGGGTAACCACCTCGTCCAGGTCGATCTCTCCGGAGAGGAAGTCCATCACCTTTTCCCGGAATTTGTTGAATATCGGGTCGATCTGCGCCAGGATCACCGAATCGGAAAAACCGTTGATGATCGCCTGCCGCATCACGTCCTCGAAATTCTTGGCAAAATCCCACGTGGCTTCCTCGCCCTTGCGGAAGGCCTCGACCCAGCTGTCGGCCAGCGATTGGGCCGAAGAACCGATCAACTCCTCGGCCAGGCTTTTCTGCTCTTCCACCCAGTCTTTTTCCTGCCGGGCCAGGGCGAGCAAACGTTCGTAAAACGACTGGTATTCATCGTACGACTCGTCGCTCGAGGGCATCAACGGCGAACTGCCCACCGTTTCGAGCCAGTCCAGATCGTCCCGATGGTTTTTCAACTCCAGCAAAGCGTTGTAGTAATTCGACGCACCCCGCTTATAGCGCGCGCTGTACCGCCCGTTCATCTCCCCGTACAATTCCTGCATCCGTTCGTCGATCTCGGAGACGACCTCCTGCCGGTTGCCCGAAGCCTGCTGAAGCCCCGACTCGATCTGCTTGTACTTCTCGCGGGTGATCGCCTGCTCGTCGGCCAGGCGGCGGGAAGTAGCCAAGGACAACTCCACCTCCGCGCTCAACTGATCGTTGAGTGCCTGCTGCATCTCCCGCTGGTATTTCTTTTCCTCCTCCCGCCGCCGGCGGAAAATACCCACGATCCCGGATATCAGCGAAGCCCCGGCGCCCAAACCGCCCAAAACCGCCCCGAAGATGCTGCCTCCGCCTCCCGATCCGCCACCCAACGCCTCCGAAACGCCCGAGGCCGAATCCGCCACATCCCCGGCGGCGGAAGCCGCCGCTGCGCCGGAAGAAGCCGCCTTGACCTCCTTGGCCTGGCGGACGGCCTCGGCGAGTTTCGAAATGTTCTGCACCAACATCTGCCCGTTGGAGGCCACCTGAACGATCAAATCCCCCGCCTGGCGGAGCGAACTGTTGAACCCGGACAAGCCGCGGCCCAAGTCGTTCAACCCCACAAGGCTTTCCAAGATCCGATTGCGCAGATCGGCTGTCGTCCGCTGGATCTCCACACTCGATACGGTGTTCGATCCCGCCGTGCTGCTGCCACTGCTCTTTTTACTGCTTGCCATTTCCTCTTTCGTTTATATCCTTAACCACACTGACTTTCAAGCGTTCCCTCGACATATTCGGAAACTTTCCCCACCGGTATTTCCGAAATCAATATCCGGGAATCGTCCGTTTGTTTTAACAAATATAATCAAAAAAGAAATAAAACACAAGTACCCCTCCGCATTTTCCCTCGCGCCCGCCGCGGATTAACGTTCGATCCCACCCCTTTTGCCTAATTTAGTCGCACGAATTGCACCAGGCACTCCTCCCGATGGGTAACCAACGCCGCATATTGTCCCTTTTGCCCCTCCTTTGGCTCGCAGCACATCCCGCTGCGGGGCAATCGGCCATGCGCACCCCGAGCGATACCAACGCTCTTGTCCCCGTCGAACGGGCAAGCTCGCCGGACTTTCCCCCGCTGGGCTCCGAAGTGGAGGATCAGGATTTGTCTCTCGCTCCGCCCGAAGCGGTGGATACGGCCTCCCCGAGCGGTTTTTCCTCGTTCGTCCAGACGGTGAGCAGTCTCTTTCAAGTAGATACGACCAAACGGCGGCGGTTTTCCCTGCTGGCACTCCCCGAGTTTTCCTACGGTGACGAAAATGGTCTGGGGGTGGGGTTCACCGCCCGACTGTACATCAACGACTTCCGCCCCCACCCGCAGGGCAAGGCCCGGCGGCAGTCGTACGTGGATCTCTCCTCGCATTTCACCTTCAAAGGCAATCTGTCGCTCTCGCTCCGCCCGACGGTGTACCTGCTCGACGAACGGCTGCTGCTGCGGGGATATTTCGGTCTGGGACACTATCCCTCGACCTTTCAGGCCATCGGACCGGACAGTGCGGAAGACCAAAAGGAGGACTACGACGAACGCTCGACCCGCTTTCGCCTGGCTACATACTGGCGGTGGTTTGAAAACGTGTACATCGGTCTGGGGTATTACTACTACGATTATCAGGTGAAAGACATACTCGAAGGCGGGATGCTGGACCAGGGCACGATCGCAGGTAGCGACGGAGCCAGGATTTCAGGCCTTTCCCTGCACTACATCTACGACAGCCGCGACGATCCGTTCGTTCCCCTGAAAGGTTTTTACGCACAACTGGACGGCTACTTCAACGCCCGTCTGCTGGGCAGCACGCAGGATTACACCAAATACCTGATCGATCTGCGCGGATACATCCCGGTAGGAAAAGACCAATTGATCGCCCTGAATTTCTACTCCCAGATCGCCACCGGAGAAGTCCCTTTTCAGGACATGGCCTCCCTGTCCAACGGCATCCACTCACGAGGATACGCCAGCGGCCGTTATATCGACAAAAACCTCATGTCCCTCCAGGCGGAATACCGGTACTATTTCGGACGGTTCGGCATTTCGGCATTCGCAGGGACGGCCAATGTGGGTGATACGCCGCTGAAAGCACTGAAAATGGACAAATTCACCTTCGGTGGCGGGCTTCGTGTGAAACCTTTCCGGGGACAACGGATGTACTTCCGGGGCGATGTGGGATTCAATACGCACGGAGACGTCCAGTTTTACCTGGGCATCGACGAACTGTTCTGACCCCCCGGAAGCGGTTTTCGGTCATGACCCGACAAAAGCCGCTATTTCCCCCTCCGATAAAAGACAGAAAAAGATGAACACCTCTCCCCTTTCGATCGTCTTCCGGGAGCTCCGCCCCGACGAACGCCCACTGCTGCGGGAATTTCTCCTTCGGGCCATCTACCTGCCCGAGGGCACACCGCCGCCTCCGCCCGAGATCGTGGAAAGCCCCGAACTGAAAATCTATTTTGAGGATTTCGGCCTCCACGACGCAGACCACGCCCTGGTGGCGGCCGCAGGGGAAGAAGTCATTGGCTGCGTCTGGTGCCGACGGATGCACGATTTCGGGTACGTGGACCCTCAAACGCCTTCGCTGGCCCTCTCCCTGCGGGAAGAATATCGGGGAAAAGGTATCGGTACCCGACTGTTGGAAAACATGCTTCAACTGCTGCGCGGAAAAGGCTATGCGCAGGTCTCCCTCTCGGTGCAAAAAGCCAACCCGGCCTTTCGCCTCTACAAGCGCCTGGGGTTCGAAACCGCCCGGGAGACCGACGAAGAATTCATTGTAGTTCGCAAACTATAACCGTCCCTTCAAGAACGCGCATGCGTACGTCCCGTCTTCAAAACCTTTTGAAAACGCGCCGATCCGCACGACCCCGTTCAAAAATAAGCGGAGGGCGGCGTCCCCGTCAAAAAATCTTCGGAAAAAAAAATTCTCCTTATGCCTTGTTTTCTCCCCAAAACATGTCCTTGACCACCAGATAACCGCACGAAGCCAGTGCTCCCAGGAACATGAAGCCGATGAGGATTTTCGCCTTGCTCGGTTTCGACTTCTTCAAAGGCCGCGTAGCCGGCTCGATCACCGTCAGGCAGGGGGTCTGTTCCTGAAGTTTCAACTTGGCCAACTCCAGCTGCTGCGACGTGGCGGCATAGACCGTATAGGCCAGTTCCATTTCGTTGCTCAGGCGGTATTGTTCGGTCTTGACCGACTGACGGACCAAATCCTTGTTCTGGTCCACGAAAACGGCATAGCGGTTCTGCGCTTCGTAATACTGCTTCTTCGACTCGTCGAAGGCCTTCTGGCAATACTCCATGTCCTGACGCGCCTTGTCGGTACGGTACCGGACGATGTATTCCTGGAATTTGGACACCATCGAATCGGCCACCACAGCCGCTACGCCGGCGTCCTGCATGGTTACCGAGGCGGTGATGATGCCCGTTTCCTCATCCAACGAAATGCCCATGCGCTCCCGCATCATTTTTACATAGTCGTTCTGCTCCTCTGTGAGGTTCGATACGTCGAATACCTCCGACTCATCGGGCTCATCCTCCGAAAACAGCGATACGATCCATCCCAACACACGGAAGGGAAAGGCGATGACGTGATTCCACCAGGCCGTTTTCTGGTGCTCCGACAGATAATCGTACAGGGTGTAAGGTTCCTTCGCCTTTCGGGGTTGCACCGGCACGGTGCGCATATCGGCCAGGAATGGGAGCGAAGCGGCTACATCGGGATACATCAGTACGCCGATCCCATACCCGCTACCCGGGCCTCCCAGGTTGATCCCAGCCAAAGAGGCCAACTGGCTCACACCGGAAGTCGATGTTTTTTGTTCATTCGTTTCAGCGACCATTTTGACCGATACGGTGTATTCGGACGGGATGCTGAACCCTACGACCAACCCCACCACAGCGGCAATGCCTACCCATTTGAAAATAAAACGACGCTGCGTCCACAATTTCTTTGTGATCTCCCACAGGTCGATTTCCTGGGATGCCTTGTCCGTATTTTCATTTATACCCTCACTCATGTCTGTCTTTCTTTTATTGTTAGTGTTTCCTTCGGTCGCTGTGAGAAGAAGACCGTCCCTTTCTTTTCGCCCTGTCCCCAAACACTCCGAAAATAGGGTTATTTGATCATCGAATTGATCAGCGCAGCAACCGAAGTCGTAGACGAAGCCAAATTCATGATTTCCAACAAACCAAAAGCATTATTTCGTCGTACTTTTATCGGCACGATGATCTCGCAGCCAGGCTCTATCTTGGGATAGCGGCGGAAAATAGCCCCGCGCACTGTTTCGACCTGTCCGTTGGCGTAGATCACATAAGCCTTCCGGCGGGCATTCTGCGCATAACCACCGGCATTGAAAATGTATTTTTTCAGGCTTTTTCCCTTTTCGTAAGTTACCGCATTGGGGTAGACCACCGCCCCGCTGATCCGCACGGTACTGGTATAAGTGGGAACAACCAGTTCATCCCCCTCCTGGAGATAGGCATCGTACTGGCTTCCAGGATTTTTCATAGCCGCTTCCAGATCGATCCCCACCAAGTAGTACTCCGGTATTTTGGTGACCATGGTCGTACTGAGCGAATCCGCCCCATCGGCATTCTGTACGATCCGAGCCGTCGCTTCGAGTTTTGCCAAATCCGATTCGGAAAGTTTCCTGCGCAACTGCGCACCCCGCACATAGGCATACGGGGTAAGCCCTCCGGACTGTTTCACCAAATCCGAAATACGCATGTTCTTCTCCAAACTGTATCCTCCGCTAAAAACAACCTCGCCGTCCACCGATACGAATTTCTGATCGGTATACGCCGGAGAACGCCGGACCAAAATCTCATCGAAAGGCTCCAGAACGAACTCTTCGCCCTGGTCGTCGAAAGCCAAACCATTGCGCAAAGTTACCTCGAATACTTTTGCCTGCTTATCCCGGTATGTATCCGACAAGGGATCCTTTTCCCGACGTACAACCGAAATCTGGGTTTGCGAAGCCGACTCCCGGAAACCTCCGGCCAACAGGATAGCATCCACCACCGTCATGTTCTCCATATAAGGAAGTTTATAACCCGTTTTGCGCTGTTTCTCGTTCTCCGACACATACGTTCCTCCCTGCTCGATACGACTGATGTTTTGCACAAGCAACTGGTCCGGACTATCCGCCGGCAAACCGTTTACCTCGCCGCGCACCGTTACATAGTACGACTCGCGCAAACCTGTCTTGTAGGGGATATACAGATCGTCTCCGTTTTCCAAAGCAATATCCTCTGCTTCCCCGGAAAAAACTGCCGGGACATCGACCGGCAAAACCTGATAGGTGCCATCCGGTTTAAGACGGCGGAGGATTCCCCGCTCGAAATAAGCCCCCTCCTTAAGCCCCTGTGCTTTGCGGACGAGGGAAGCCACCGAACGCACCGTATCGTCGAGCTGATAATCGCCCGGCCGCCAAACCGCCCCGCGCACCGATACACGGTTTTCATACAGGTCGATCACCTCGCCTACCGATACCGCATCGCCGTCCCGCATCGGGAAATCGGCAAAGTTCCGCTCTTCGACGGTAAACATCCGGTAAAAATCGCCGTCCGCCTTCCGGTTTACCGACACATTGGCCGTATAAGCATCGCCCGTAAAGCCGCCCGCATAGCGGATCAGGTCGGAGAGCGTTTCCCCGTCCTTGAGTTCGAAGGTGCGATCGCGTTTGACCTTCCCCGAGATGCTGACATGGTTGTGATACGGCCCGACGATGACCATATCGTTGTCCTCCAGCGTAATGTTGGCCTCGTACTTCCCGTTGAGGATATAGTCGTACACATCGAGCCGGGCCACGCATTGATTGTCCCGATACACCTGAATGTCGCGCAGCGAGCCGATGGTATTCACTCCCCCGGCCATGTACAAAGCGTTGAACAAGGTAGCCAGCGACGGCAGGGTGTACGTCCCCGGGACGACCACTTCGCCCGCGATGTTCACCCGGATGCTGCGGATTTTCCCCAAAGACACCCGCAGGTTGATCCCCCCGGTCTTGATCTCGGAATACACCGCGCTCATCTGCTCCTCGATGGTCTTGCGCGCCTGCGCCATCGTCTGTCCGCTGAGGAAGATCACCCCGACCGAAGGCAGGCTGATCACCCCGTCGGGACTGATCGTGCGGCTATAGGAAGCCTCGGAATTGCCCCACAGTTCGATCAAAAGTTGGTCGCCGGCCGAAAGGACGTAATTTTCCGGGGTAGGCATATTGAAATTCGGCTCGAAAGTCAGGTCCGTCGTATTGAAAATTTCGCTGCCGAATACCCGGCTGGGACTACCGAACGAACGGGCTCCGACCGGACGCACCTCGCCTGTCTCCGGGCGCAGGCCGCTGTCCTGTCCCAATGCCTGATCTGCCGGCAAGTCGAGGGCCTGATCGATCTGCGCATCGGAAACTCCCATCTGTCTGGCCTGCTGCAACAACGCAGGCGTTACCTGTATTTCCTGTCCTTGTGCGATCCAACACATCCCGACCGCAAGGAACAAAAGCAGTGATTTTTTCATCGGGTTACAAAAATACGTCAATATGCAAATTTATAAATCTTTTTCGATGCCACCAATATCCGGAGATTTTCGGGCAAAACAAAGGATAAAAAAAGCCTTTGCAAGCGTTTCCGTTTTTGCAAAGGCTTGTAGCCCTACCTGGATTCGAACCAAGACAAGCAGATCCAGAATCTGATGTGCTACCATTACACCATAGGGCTGAATCGCGGTGCAAATTTAGTCATTTTTCCGACAGCACCAACGTTTCTCCACTATTTTTTTTCAGAAACTGCCGACTGTCCGGCCGCCCCCTGCTCCGGAGCCGCCTTTCCCCCACGACGGAAATAAATCCGGTCTTCCAACCATTCCTGAACTGCGATGGCTGTAGGCTTGGGGAGTTTTTCATAAAAACGGGATACTTCGATCTGCTCCTTGTTTTCGAATACTTCCTCCAAATTTTCGGCGTTGGCGGCAAACTCGTCCAATTTGTCGTTCAGTTCTTTCTTCAGATCGACACCGATTTGCGTGGCACGGGCGGCAATGATCATGATCGCCTCGTAGATATTGCCCGTCTTGGCATCGATCTTGCTGACATCCCGCGTAATGGTGGTCAGCGGAGCATTCGATTTTTTCAAATCCATCATCTCTTATTCCTTGTTTTGTTTTCTTTGTTCTTTTGCCTGCACTTTCAAAGCGACCTTCTCCTCTTTCTTCACCTGACGGTCGTACTTCTTCATTTTCTTTTCATCCAAACCGTCCTTGTCCCCCATGTCCTTGATCACCTGATCAAGGATGGCCGACCTGTTTTCCATTGCCTTGACAGCCTGTTCGATTTCGGCGTAATGAACCGACTGAGGGAATTGCCGCAGGAACAAACGCCCATAAGTCATGGCATCCGCATACCGTTCGGCCTGTTTATCGGGAATACTCTTGTTGGCATAGATTGCAGCCGCCTTGGCCCGGTAATACATCAGGTTTTCCCGCTGGGTGGTATAAGGACGATCGTCCAACGCATTGGTAAAAGCGATCACGGCCGAACTGTAATCCTCCATCCGGTAGTAGTTGTACGCTATGTCGAAAGCTTTTTTGTCCAACTTCTCGTTCAACTCCCGCACCATACTGTCCGCTTGAGCCACCTGCGGAGCGGTAGGATAGTGTTCGATAAAACGCTGCAAGGCATTGATCGCCTTGGTCGTATTTTCCTGATCCAGGTAGCTGTCCGGCGAAATGTTGTACGAGGACTGCGCCGCCATAAAGGCCGCCAGTTCGTTTTTATCGCTCAAAGGGTAGGTCTTGGCAAAATTGCCCATCAAATAAGCCGAAAGCTCGTACATATCATCCATGTACCACGAATAGGCCATCATCCAGTCGGCATTTTCGGCCTCTTTCGTATTCTTGAAATGCTGGTAATAAGGTTCGAGCACCTTGACAACCTTCGGATATTTTTCCTGTTCGAACAGTTTTTTGGCGTAGTCCAAATGAGCGACAGGATCCTCGCTGCGGAGTATTTTGGAATACTCGCCGCAACTTGCCAACGATACCGCCAGAGCGCAGAGCAGACCTATTTTAATGCGTGATAGTAACATAGGTGCAAATGTATGAATTTTATCCGTTCACGTGAAAAAAAAGTCGAAGACTCGGGCAAAGATACAGGATAATCTGACGCGGCGCACAACCGGCCTCCTTAAATAAATCATAAGATTTTTTGCCAAACGGCCTTTTGCCACCGGGGAAAACAATACAAACTACTGTAAAACAAGCGATATAGTTTTTATCTATCCCGACAAAGAAAAACAATTATACGCAACGCACCCCCGCCGGATAAAAAGCCGTACCTTTGTTACAACAAAAATCATATAAGAACTATACAAACATCCAGATCCTATGAAAAAGAAATTCATCTGCACCATCTGCGGTTACGTTCACGAAGGGGATTCCGCTCCCGAAAAATGCCCCCAGTGCCATGCTCCGGCCAGCAAATTCAAGGAGTTGGTAGAGGGTGAAGGCGCCCTTGCCTTCGTAACCGAACACGTGATCGGCGTGGCCAAAGGCTGCGACGAGGAAATGATCAAGGACCTCAACGCACACTTCACCGGAGAATGCACCGAAGTGGGCATGTACCTGGCCATGAGCCGTCAGGCCGACCGCGAAGGCTACCCCGAGATCGCCGAAGCCTACAAGCGCTACGCTTGGGAAGAGGCCGAACACGCCAGCAAATTCGCCGAACTGCTGGGCGATGTGGTATGGGACACCAAGACCAACCTGGAAAAACGCATGCAGGCCGAATGCGGCGCTTGCGAAGACAAGATGCGTATCGCCAAACGCGCCAAGGAACTGAACCTGGACGCTATCCACGATACGGTTCATGAAATGGCCAAGGACGAGGCTCGCCACGGCAAAGGCTTCGAGGGACTCTACAACCGCTATTTCAAGAAATAAGTCTGCCCGGCGGAAGGGCAACCTCCGCCATCAGCAGCAATGTTCATGAAAAACTTTCCGCGATGAGCGGGAAGTTTTTCTCTCCATTCACCGTAAAAAACACATCAACGACATGGCAAAAGAGATCACAGACGCTAATTTCGCCGAGATCACCCGCGAAGGGGTGGTCGTGGTCGATTTCTGGGCTCCCTGGTGCGGTCCGTGCCGCATGGTGGCTCCCATCATCGACGAACTGGCCGAAGAATATGCAGGAAAAGCCGTCATCGGCAAGGTCAATGTGGACGACAACCCGGGGGTTTCCGCCTCGCAGAGCATCCGCAACATTCCGACCCTGCTGTTCTTCAAAAACGGACAACTGGCGGACAAGCACGTGGGTGTGGCTTCCAAGTCCGACTTGAAGGCCAAGATCGACGCGCTTCTCTAATCAATCCTCTTCCCGCAAGAGCCGGAAGTCGGCGCGTGCGGGAAGAGTGCAAGCAAAAGCCCCCGGGGGACTTTCCCCCGGGGGCTTTTGCTTGCACGCCCTGAGCGGTCAGTGTTTGCGCTTGAGCGAGATCGCGTAAAGGAACGTATAACCCAGAATAGCGGCCAATACGGAAGCCAACAGGATAGCCAGTTTTGCTTCGGCCGTATAATTCATCGCTATCTCCCGGATGGACAGGTCCGTCGTGCGGAAAGCCAGTTCAGTGATGAACAGCGCCACGGTAAAGCCCATACCGGCTATGATCCCCATCCCGAAGATGTGTTTCCACTTCACGCCCTCGGGCAGTTTGCCGATGCCCAGTTTGACGAACAGGAGCGTAAAGAGGAAGATACCGATCGGTTTACCCACCAGCAGGCCGATCCCCACGCCGAGCGCCACCGGAGTAGCGATAGCCTGGGTAAAGCTCAAATCGCCGCTCACGTTCACTCCGGCGTTGGCCAAAGCGAAGACCGGCATCACCACCAGCGCCACCCAGGGAGCCAGCGTCCGCTCGACGCTCGCCAGCGGGCTTTCCGCATATTTGGTGAGCTGTTTCAATTCGAAGTACGTATCCGAAGTTTCGGTATCGGGCATCCCCCGGAATATCGTCTCGTGTCCTTTGTCCTCGATCTTGCCGAGCAGTTTCTTGGCCTTGGCCGCGTAATCCTTGGGCAACATCCCGGCGTTGGTCGGGAACGCAAAGCCCATCAGCACCCCGGCGATGGTGGCATGCACCCCGGATTCGAGGATCTGCGTCCACACCACGACAAATCCCACCACGTAGTACACCCAGCGGGTACGGGCATTGACCATGTTGGAAAAGAACAGGAAGGCCACCCCGATCATCGCAATGGCCAGCGCGCCGGTATTGAGGTGTTCGGTATAGAAGAAGGCGATCACCGCGATCCCTCCCAGGTCGTCCGCCACGGCCAAGGTCATCAGGAATATCTTCAGGCTCAAAGGCACCCGTTTGGCCAACAGGGAGATCACCGCCAGCGAGAAAGCGATGTCGGTAGCCATCGGGATACCCCAACCTTGCTCGGCGATGTCGGCCGCATTGTGGTTGAACAGATGGTAAATGATGGCCGGGGCCAGCATTCCGCCCAAAGCGGCGGCAATGGGCAGGATCGCTTTCTTGAACGAGGAGAGTTTTCCGGCGACGAATTCGCCCTTGAGCTCCAGTCCTACGCTAAAGAAGAAGATGACCATCAGCAGGTCGCTGACGAACAACTGCAGGCTCTTCAAATGGATCGACATGAAGTAGGATACGTGTTCGACCACCTGCCCGTTTTCCAGTGCTTTCTCCACGTGTTTGCCCAGGTTGAGGGTCAAAGGCTGGTTCCACACTGCATTGTACGTATCGGGCGAGACGTTCGCCCAGACAAATGCTGCTACCGCAGCGAAAAACAACAGCCCGCCGGTAAAGGTCGGTCCGGCGAGAATGCTTCGGAGTTTTTTCAGTTTCATTCCCATAATTTTCGCTATCTTTTATCCTTGTTCTTCCTTTTGCCATTCTGCGCACCCCGAGGATCCTTCCCTAAAGAGAGTCAACCTTTCCTCCCCTCCCATCTCTTTTCCCTCCGCCCGGGGAATCCCGAAGCAGGGGACATTTGGCCGGGAGCGCGCCCGTAAAGCCTTACAGCATCTTTTCCAAATCCTTTCCGATGTCCCGACGGCAATACGCCCCCTCGAAATGGATCCGGTCGACATTGGCATAGCTCTGCACCAGCGCGTCGCGGAAATCGTCGGCATAGGACGTTACCGCCAGTACGCGTCCCCCGTCGGTGAGCACCTCCCCCTGCGGGGAAAGTTTCGTCCCGGCATGGAATACGACACTGCCCTGCACGGCATCGAGTCCGGCGATCGGCTTGCCTTTTTCGTACGCCTGGGGATAGCCTCCGGAGACCATCACCACCGTAACGGCGGCACGGGAGTCGATCTCGAAGTTCACCTGTCCCAACCTCCCCTGGGAGGCGGCATAGAGGGCTTCGAGCAGGTCGCTCTTCACCCGGGGGATCACCGCTTCGGTCTCCGGGTCGCCCATCCGCACGTTGTATTCGATCACTTTGGGTTCACCCCCCACGTTGATCAACCCGAAGAAGACAAACCCGGTATAGACGATCCCGTCCTTCTCCAGTCCCCGGATAGTCGGGCGGACGATGCGTTCCTCGATCTTTTTCATGAATTCCCCTTGGGCAAAGGGTACGGGCGAAACCGCTCCCATGCCGCCGGTATTGAGCCCCGTATCGCCTTCCCCGATCCGCTTGTAATCCTTGGCGGAAGGGAGCAGTTTGTAGTCGTGTCCGTCGGTAATGGCAAAGACCGAAAGTTCGATTCCGGAAAGGAACTCCTCGATCACCACCTTGGCCGAGGCGGCACCGAATTTCCCGCCGAGGATCATCTCCCGCAATTCATCCTTGGCCTGCCGGGCGTCGGGGAGGATCAACACCCCTTTCCCCGCAGCCAGGCCGTCGGCCTTGAGCACATACGGAGGTGTAAGGCTGTCGATGAAGGCGTCCGCCTGGTCGAGATTTTCCCGGGTGAAACTCCGGTAGGCAGCCGTGGGGATGCCGTGGCGCATCATGAATTCCTTGGCGTATTCCTTGCTGCCCTCCAGGATCGCTCCCTGACGCGAAGGGCCGAACACCGCCACGCGGGCCAACTGGGGATCGCTGCGGAAAAAGTCGTAGATGCCGTTTACCAGCGGATCTTCCGGCCCTACCACCACGAAATCGATCGCATGGTCCAGCACGGCCTGTTTGATCGCCTGAAAATCGCCGACCTTGATCGCCAGGTTGGTCCCTACCTGCGCCGTACCGGCATTGCCGGGAGCGATCCACAAGCGGTCGCACATCGGACTTTGCGCTATCTTCCACGCCAGGGCGTGTTCCCGCCCGCCGGAACCGAGTATCAGTACATTCATCGTGCAATATCTTTATTGGTGAATTTCATTTTTTCCATCGCTGCCTGCAGTCCATCGGCCAAGGCACGGTCGTTGGACAAACGGGGGATCTTGTTCTGCCCGCCCAGACGCCCTACCGACTTCATGTACGCCGCGAAAGCCCCTTCGGGCAGCGGACGCACCACGGCCGGACGCAGGATGCGCCCCTGGATCAAATCCCGGTAATAGATATTCTGGTGTTGCATCTCCCGGTCGAGGACCCGGGCAAAGAGGTCGGGATCGGACGGTTTTCGGGCAAACTCGATCCACCACTCGTGGTACGGGAGCCCGCTCTCGGGGGCCACCTGCGGGGCAAGGGTAAACTCCGCCACCACCGCTCCGCTCTCCCGGGCAGCCTGGGATACCGCCCGCTCGGCTTCCGCCGCAATGACGTGCTCCCCGAAAGCCGACGTATAGTGCGCCACCCGCCCCGTTACTTTCACACGGTACGGGGAGGTAGAGGTAAACATCACCGTATCGCCGATGCTGTATGCCCACAGGCCGGAATTAGTCGTGAGGATCAAAGCGTAGTTCACCCCTGTCTCCACCTGCGAGAGGTCTATCCGGGGAGCATCCGGCTGGCCGTACCGGTCGGCCGGGACAAATTCGTAGAACAATCCGCTGTTTACCTCCAGCAGCAGGCTTCCGTCCCGGGCCACGCTGTCGGAGGCGGCAATAAAGCCTTCGGAAGCCGGGTAAGTTTCCAGCACATCCACCTCGCGCCCGATAAGCTGACGGAAACGTTCGCGGTACGGTTCGTAGTTCACCCCGCCGGTTACCATCAACGAGAAATGGGGGAAAAGTTCGCCGACCGGTTTGCCCGAGCGGGCGATGAGGCGTTCGAAATACATTTGCAGCCACGAAGGGATGCCCGAGATCAAGGTCATGTCGGCCGAGACGGTCTCATCGACAATGGCCTCCACTTTCTGCTCCCAGTCCTCGATGCAATTGGTACGGTAGGAGGGCTTGCGGTTGCCCCGCAGGTAAAAAGGCACGCAATGGGCCACGATGCCCGAGAGCCGCCCGGTGAGGATGCCGTTGCGGTTCTCCAGCACAGGACTCCCTTGCAGGAAGATCATCTTCCCACCGACGAAGTCCACCTGACCGGTAGAAAGGATATAACGCAGCAGCATGTCCCGCGTGGCCCGCACCTGGCAGGCCAGGCCTTCCCGGGTGAGCGGGATGTACTTCGTACCGGAGGTCGTCCCCGAAGTCTTGGCAAAATACGCCGGCCGGCCGGGCCAAAGCACGTCGCGCTCTCCGTCGGCGATGCGCTGGATGTAGCCGCGAAGGTCTTCGTACGTACAAAGGGGGACGCGCTGACGATACTGCCGGTAACTGCGGATGTCCCCGAAACCGTGCTCCCGCCCGAAAGCCGTATCGGCCGCGGCGGCGAGAAAACGGGAGAGCAACTTTTGCTGGGTTTCGACCGGATGGGCGGTAAAACGGTCCGAGCGGCGGATCTGACTGCGGGCAAAGGCTGTAGCAAAATACTTTTTCATCGTTCCCGCTCCTTCGCTTACATTCCGAAATTGATGTAATCCTGCGGATCGACCGACGCTCCGTCGACCCACAACTCGAAACGCACCACCGGGTTCGAGGTCGCGCTGGCGCCCAATCCCGTGGTGGCGATCAGTTCCCCCTGGGAGACACGGTCGCCGGGATGCTTCTGGGTAAGGCCTACGTTCTTATAGACGGTGGACATGTTTCCCGGATGGCTTATCACGAGCACATTGCCGCTCTCGGGGGTCCAGTCGCGGTAAATGACCGTTCCGGAGGCAACCGCAAAGATCGGCGTATTGGCCGGAGCGGAAAGATCGATCCAAAGATGATCGGTCGAGGGGTCGTACGGCGCGGCCATCACCGCTCCGCGCACCGGCACGGAGAGCACCTGCATCGAACGGGTGGTTACCGCAGCCTGCAAAGCCTCCATCTGCCGCTGCTCGACCTGGCGGCGGAATACCGAATCCTGTGCCGAGGCCCAGATAAACTGTTGGGCGTTTTTGGAAACCGAATCGACAAAGACCGAATCCTGCATCTTTTCCGGAGCGACATCCCCGGCCAGAATATCGCGAAGCACCGCCAGGTAGGCTTCGTTTTGCATCAGGCGTGTTTCCAGCGTATCGACCTGGGTGAGCAGACGCACCGTTTGGCGGCGCAGGGCCGGGATATCGTCGGTGATCACATACGTCTTCAGGCTGGTATAGCGCAACAGCAGGATCGTTCCCCCCACCAGCACGAGGGTAGCTACCGCCAGGAGGATGACGATGTTCATCGGGCGAAGGCGCAGGGAAAACACCTCGTGGAACATCGCTTCGTCGAAAACGATGAACTTGAAGTGATTGGTCAGCTTCCGGCGCAGACGACGACGGAAACTTTCCTTGGGTTCATTCCCGGGGTGGGATTCCTTTTTCTTAGCGGCCATTTCGTCTATCGGCACAGCTTTTTCTGCCTGCCGCGTACAAAGATAGTGAAAGCCGAGAGCAGAGACAAACGAAAACAAAGTTTTCACTTTGGTTCTGCCGAGGCGCATCCTGTCTTATCCAAAGACAGGGAAAGCCGAGAGCAGAGACAAACGAAAACAAAATTTTCACTTTGGTTCTGCCGAGGCGCATCCTGTCTTATCCAAAGACAGGGAAAGCCGAGAGCAGAGACAAACGAAAACAAAGTTTTCACTTTGGTTCTGCCGAGGCGCATCCTGTTGCCAACTTGCCGCAAATCCCGTACCTTTAAGCACGGGAAAGACCATGCCTTGCAAACATCATGAAAACATTTCCGATCGTCCTCGTACTGGTATTGTATCTTGCCGCCGGTCTCCTCTCCGCTCGAGGACAAGACACCTCCCGGCTGGAAAAAATCTACCAGGCCCAAGTACTCTGCGCAAGTGATTTTCCCAAAGACTCGCTGGATTTCGTCATGGATCAAAATGCGGTAGATGCATTTCTGGTCAGGGGAAAAATCCAAGCTCTTTTCCACCCGATGAGCAAGGAGGAACTCTTCTCCTGTCGACGGATTTTGGACGAACTTCTGGCCTCCGACGAGCCGCGACCTTTATGCGGAAAAGCAGGCCTCCCATCGAGAGACTATTTCAAGCAATACTATGCTTACAAAAAGAGGGGGAAAGTATTCGTACACATCAAGCTCTATCATTGCATCCCGGCACTTGTACCGATCGTGCCGTCCTGGGAAGAGATGAAGCATTGGGCTTTCCGAAAAATGAGCGTCCCCCTTCCCGAAGTACTGGATGGAGGGACGGATGTGGGCGATTGCCTCATCGACCTGAAAAAAGGGAAAGGATCCGTGATATTTAACGGCGAATCCTGATTTCCCCCCTGAAAAGACCGGAAAAGCGTCTTCCGAGTCCAAGATCACTAAAATTCGAGCCCGCCGCAAAAGCCCCAGCTGAAAGGCTGGAGAAACGGAAAATCCAGAAAACGGCCAAAGAAAACGCAAGGATGCACCAAGCAGCCGCGGTAAAAATCAAAGCAGCGCCCGGGGGTTGAGCCGGGCCGTGATCACATCGCGCTCCAAGGTAGCCCCCCGCGCCGGAGAATACTCCCGCCCGTAATAGATGATCTGCAAGTGCAGGCGCGTCCAAAGATGCTGGGGAAACAACCGTTTGGCATCCCGCTCGGTCTGCTCCACATTCTTGCCCGAAGAAAGCCCCCAACGGTGCATCAGCCGGTGGATGTGCGTATCGACCGGAAAGGCCGGCACGCCGAAAGCCTGGGACATGATCACCGAGGCCGTCTTGTGTCCTACCCCGGGGAGGGCTTCGAGTTCTTCAAAGGTGCGGGGCACTTCTCCCCCGTAGCGTTCCACCAGAATCCGCGACATCGCCTGCAGGTTGCGCCCCTTGGTGGGAGCCAGACCGACGGGATGGATCAGCGACACGATGCGCTCCACTGGCAGACTGGCCATCTGCTCGGGGGCTGAGGCGGCGGCAAACAAAGCGGGGGTTACCTCGTTCACCCGTTTGTCGGTAGTCTGCGCCGAAAGCATCACCGCCACCAGAAAAGTGAACGGGTCGCTGTACCGGAGCGGGATCTGCGGATCGGGATACAGCGTATCCAAAGTGCGGATGAGAAAATCGACTTTTTCCCGGAGGGTCATACGGCAACTCGGTAAAGGGGGTTACAACTTTATCTTCACCGCCCGGTCGGCATCGCGGCGGATGTCCTTGTCCTTGATGGATTCGCGCTTGTCGTAGAGTTTCTTTCCCCGCGCCAGGGCGATCTCCATCTTGGCCAATCCCCGGTCGTTGATAAACAAGCGCAGGGGGACCACCGTCAGACCCTTTTCCTGCACGGCGCGGTCCAAACGGCGCAATTCGGTGCGGGTGAGCAGCAGTTTGCGTTCGCGGCGGGCGGCGTGGTTGAAATACACCGTATGGTCGTACGGGTCGATGTTCATGTTGATGACGAACAGTTCCCCGTCCTTGAACTGGCAGAAACTCTCGGCTATACGCCCTTTGCCTCCCCGCAGCGACTTGATCTCGGTGCCGTAGAGGACGATCCCGGCCGTATAGCGGTCCAACAACTCGTATTCGAAACTGGCGCGCTTGTTGCGGATGTCGATGGTATTGGGTCTTTTGTCTTTCATGGTTTCGGATGGAAAAGGACAGGCAAGATACGAAAAAAGAAAGAGCGCAGGATCACCCTTCCCCGTGTCCTTCCTGCGGCTGGGTCGGCAGGCGTTTGGCTTTGCGCCGCTCGCGCAGGTTGTTCAGCCAGGCGTTGAGCACCACTACGGACAGGATGATGGCCGCCCCGAGGTAGAACGCGCCGGACATCCGCTCGTCGGGATACAGGGCTGCCGCCATGAGCATGGCATAGACCGGTTCGAGGTTGATGTTGAGCATCACCGTAAAGGGCGAAAGGTAGCGGAACAGCTGGATCATCCGCACATTGGTGTACGAGGTGCAAACCACTGCCAGGAACAGGATGCCCAACGCATCCTTGAGGTTCACCTGACCCAAGCCCTGCACGAAACCTTCCGTGGGAGCGAACAGCGCAGCGACCACCACGACGGCTCCCGCCATTTCGTAAAACGAAATCATCACCGTATCGTTGGGAAAACGGACGAACCACTTGCTGTTGATGATGGAATAGCACGCCGAGACGAACGATGCGGCCAGGGCCGTAACGATCCCGCCGTGGTACTCGGCATTCTGTCCCGAGATGATGAAGATGCCCGCCACGACGATGAGCCCGAAGACGACCTCGTGCGCCCGCAAGCGCCGGTGGTAAAACAGGGGTTCGAGCAACGAAGCGAACAGCGCTCCGGTGGAGAGCATGGCCATCGTGACCGATACGTTGGCCTGCTTGATGGCCGAGAAGAACAGCACCCAGTGCACACCGATGACCCCGCCGGAGAGCAGCAGCAGCACCACGTTGCGCCACCCTACGCGGAACGACATGCCCCGCAGCCACATGAAGGCTCCCAGGCACACGCAGGTAAGCCCCGTGCGGTAGATGGTCAGCGCCGTGGGCGGGGTGTCGATGTAGCGTCCCAGGATACCGGTAAACCCGAAAATGAGGATGATCAGATGGAGCGAAAGGTACGGACGGGCTTTGTTATTTTTTTGCATGGCGGTACAGGTAATAAGCGATCCCGGCAAAGAGGATATTGGGCAGCCAGATCCAAAACAGCGGAGAGCCGTCGGTACTCTTGGCCGCCGTGGTTTCAAACACGCGGAGCATGAACAGATAGGCCGCCATCAGGACGATGCCGATAGCGATGTTGATCCCCGTACCCCCGCGTTTTTTTCGCGAGCACAGTGCTACGGCCAACACCGTGAGAATGAGCGAGGAAAATGGCAAGGCTACGCGTTTGTACCGTTCGGTAATCAGGGTACGCACGTCGGGCGATCCGCGCTGCTGTTCGAGCCGGATGAGTTTCTCCAGTTCGATGGAGTTTTTCTTGTCGCCCACGTGTTTGTCCATCGAAAAATCGGCCGGGGTAAAGGCAAACACGGTGTCGATCGTATAACCGGAGAAGATGTCTTCCGAGCCGTCCTCCCTGAGGTCTTTCGAGAAATAGTTGGTCAGGCGGTAACGCGATGTCTCCCGGTCGTAGGTGATGTGCTCCGAGGAAAACTTGTGGGTCATCGCTCCGGTGGAGTCGTACTGCTCGAAGGTAAAATACGAACCCACGGCACGCCCCACGTTCCAGTCTTTGATGTAGATGATCTGCCCCGGACCCACCTGCTTGTGGATGTCCTGGACGACCTGGTAGTTTTCATCGCGCGGCTTGACGTAACGCGCCTCGAAGTCCAGACGACGGATGTTGGAGTACGGCAGGATAAAGTTGTTGATCAGCAGCGAGAGTACCGTGAGCAGCACCGCTCCGTAGAGGTACGGGCGGAGGAAGCGGTTGTAGTTGACCCCCGCGCTCATGATGGCGATGATCTCCGAACGGGCGGCAAACTTCGAGGTAAAGATGGTCGCCGCCAGAAAGACCACCAGCGACATGTACATGTTGCCGTAGTACAGGGCAAAGTTCAGGTAATACGTAGCGATCTCGGAAGCCGGTGCCTGGTTGGTGAGGTACTTGTCGATCTTCTCGGACATGTCTACGATGGTGGCCAGGATGAGCACCACCAGCTCGGTTACCACGAAGGTGCCGAGAAAATTCTTCAGGATATACCGGTCGAGTATCTTCAGGGGTCTCATAACCGCCGTTCGAGTTTTTCCACCATTTCCCTTTTCCACTGGGCGAACTCACCCAGGGCGATCTTCCGGCGCGCCTCGCCCACCAGCCACAGGTAAAATCCCAGGTTGTGTACCGAGGCGATCTGTTTGGCCAGGAATTCGTCCGCCGTAAACAGATGGCGCAGATAGGCGCGCGTGTAGGCCGTATCCACCCACGTGTAACCGGCCGGATCGACGGGCGAAAAATCGTCCGCCCACTTGCGGTTCTTGATGTTGATGATGCCCTCGGCAGTAAACAGCATCCCGTTGCGGCCGTTGCGGGTCGGCATCACGCAGTCCATCATGTCGATACCCCGGTCGATGGCTTCCAGGATGTTGGCCGGCGTACCGACACCCATCAGGTAGCGCGGGCGGTCGGCCGGCAGGATGGCGCAGACCTCCTCGATCATCTCGTACATCACCTCGTGCGGCTCGCCCACGGACAAGCCCCCGATGGCGTTCCCCTCCGCCCCGACCGAAGCGATCTTCTCGGCCGAGATCCGGCGCAGGTCGGAGTACACCGAGCCCTGCACGATGGGGAACAAGGCCTGCGGATAACCGTAACGCTCGGGATGTTCGGCCAGGTACGCCACGCAGCGGTCCAGCCAACGGTGGGTCATCTGCATCGAGGCCTTGGCATAGGCGTATTCACACGGGTAAGGCGTACACTCGTCGAAGGCCATGATGATGTCGGCCCCGATCTTGCGCTCGATCTCCATGACACTCTCCGGGGAGAACAGGTGCGCCGAGCCGTCGATGTGGGACTTGAAGCGTACGCCTTCCTCGCGGATCTTTCGCGTAGCCGAAAGCGAATACACCTGGTAGCCTCCGCTGTCGGTGAGGATCGACCGGTCCCAGCCGATAAAACGGTGCAGACCGCCGGCTTTTTCCAGGATGTCCGTGCCCGGACGCAGGTACAGGTGATAGGTATTGCCCAGGATGATCTTGGCGTCGATGTCCTGGGCCAACTCCCGCTGATGCACGCCCTTGACGCTGCCTACCGTCCCCACCGGCATGAAGATGGGAGTAGGGATGTCCCCGTGCGCCGTCGTCAGGACGCCGGCGCGGGCTCGGGTAGCGGGTGCGGTGTGCTTTATTTCGAATTTCATCTTCTCTCGTTTCGTTTTTCGTGGAACTCCTCGGGAAGGGTGAGCCGTAACCTGCGCCCCTTCGTCTTTTTTATCGCCTCAAAAACCGTAATCGGTCTGGAGAGCCAGCAGATCGTCCAGGGTTTCGCGGCGCGAGATCAGGTAGTCGGCTCCGTCCTTGACCAGCACCTGCGGCGGACGGAAACGCGAATTGTACACCGAAGCCATCGTGTAGCCGTACGCTCCGACATTGAGTACCGCCAGCAGGTCGCCCCGGCGCACTTCGGGCAGGGTGCGGTGCACGGCAAAATTGTCCGTCTCGCAGATAAATCCCGTTACGTTGTACTGCCTGGGCGCGCCGCAAGGGTTGGAGACGTTGAGGATATGGTGGTACGCATCGTACATCATCGGACGGATCAGGTGGCAAAGCCCGCTGTCCACCTGCACGAAATCCGCTGCCGGGGTATGCTTTACCCAGTCGGCGCGCACCAGCAGCGTACCGCAGCGGCTCACCAGAAATTTTCCCGGCTCCACGACCATGCGCACCGGACGACCCGTCTGCTGCACGAAGCGGTTGAACCGCGCCGAGAGTTTCTCCCCGAGCAACTCCACATCCGTTCCGTGTTCGTCCGGCCGGTAAGGCACTTTGAACCCGCTGCCGAAGTCGATGTATTCCACCGGGAAACGCCGCGCGACGGAAAATACCCGCTCGGCTCCTTCGAGAAACACATCCACGTCGTAAATGTCCGAACCGGTGTGCAGGTGCACGCCCACGATGGGGAGCCCCTCCCGCTCGGCCAACGCCTCGACCTCATCCATCCGCTCGAGAGGAATGCCGAATTTGGACTCCCGTCCCCCGACCGAAATCTTGGCGTGCCCCCCGGCAAAGATTTCCGGGGTGATACGGATACCCACCGGAACGCCGGGATGGGTCCGGGCAAAGACCTGCAAGGTCTCCACCGAATCGATATGGATGTGGACACCCAACTCGACGGCCTGGTCGATCTCCTGCATCGGTACCCCGTTGGGGGTGTAGATGATGTCTTTCGGAGCGAAACCGGCCAGCAGCGCCAGACGGATTTCATTGACCGACACGGTATCGACCCCGGCCCCCAATCCGCGGATCACCCGCAGGATGTTGATGTTGCTCAAAGCCTTCATCGCAAAATGGATGCGATGGTCGGCCACCGGACGGAATACACCATCCAGGCGAGCATACTGCTGCTCGATCTGCGCACAGTCGTATATGTAAACAGGCGTGCCGTAACGTTCGGCAAGCGTTTCGGCGGGAATCCCGCCGATGAGGTATCGGTCGTTCTGGTTCACTTTGCTTTTTTAGATAAAACTCATCTCGGTTCGGAAGCGTCCCGGAGCGAAAACTGCATTTCCATCCTTCCCGTTCTGCCCGTGTTTCACGATTTTGATTCCGGTGGCAAAATTACGGCAAATGCGCCATCCTGCCGCACGTTTTCCCCACAAATTGGATCCCCAGATACAATCTACCGGGCCGGATAGGCCGTCATTTTCTGCCCTGGACGGTCGGTGAGCACCCGCCAGTATTCGGGGTGGGCCAGCACTTCGGTGTAGTCCATCCGGCGACCGTCGACCCAGATGTCCCGCCGTACCAGGCGAAAACCATGGCTGTAATCCACATAATGGAAGATATGCCCGGTATAGACCGGTTGGATGGGTTTTCCGTCGAGGGTGTGCCAGCCGTAGAGGGCGATCCGGTTGGGTTTGCCTTCGAGGGCGGCGGTGAGCACCACGTCCTTTTTATGCCCGGCGATGAGCCCCTTGCGCCCTTTCCGCTGACCTTCGATGATGTAATTGTGCACCACGAACGTACGGAAACTCTCGCGCTCGCACATCATCGGCATCGGTTCCAATTTTACCCGAGCGGCGCGGTACACCTGGTCGCAAATGGTGGGGGTGGACAGGAAACACCCCAGCAGATCGGCGATCCGCTGCGCTGCGCGGGGCGTAAGGGGAAGGCGGAGAAAATCCTCGTCCGTACCCACGCACAGATAGTCCGGCGCCACGTAATAATGCGCCTTGACCGTCCGTCCGTCCGAGGTAACGATCCGGGTGTCCACCCGCTGGAAATGACGCATGAAGCGCGGGAAATCCCCCGCTGCATACCATTGTACCGCCAACGAATCGCGCTGGGAGTAAGTCAGCGAGTCGGCCTGCGCCCGAAAAAGCGCCGCGCCCCGCTCAGGAGCGGGAAGTCCTTGTCCTACGGTTGCCCGGGTAGCCGTGCACGAAGCCAGCGCCAGCGACAACACGGCTGCGGCGGCAAGTCCTGTCTTTCTCATCATGGTTTTTCCCTGTTTTTTCGGGTAAAAGTACGGAATTATCCCGCAGGAAACGAAAAAAAGCCCTTTTTCTTCCGCTCGCCCTTTCCTGCCCCGCTCCACCGGAAGCAGCCTCATTCCCTCGCTCTCGGGACAGAGAAGCCCCCTTCCGGAGGAAAAAACATCCGCCAGCAGGAAGGTTTTCTGTCCGCTTTTTCGTATCTTTATTGCTTCTCCCCCGCTCGTGCTATCCGAGCAAACGGAAGCGGGGAAAAACATTCGAGACTTACCATGCAATTCAAACTCACCAGCGACTACCGTCCTACCGGCGACCAACCGGAAGCCATCCGCCAGCTCACCCAAGGGGTCGAAAGCGGCCTTGCGGCCCAGACCCTGCTGGGGGTAACCGGCTCGGGAAAGACCTTCACCATAGCCAACGTCATCCAGAACACCGGCCGCCCTACCCTCGTGCTGGCACACAACAAGACCCTGGCCGCCCAACTCTACTCGGAGTTCAAGGGATTTTTCCCGGAAAATGCCGTCGAATACTTCGTTTCGTATTACGACTACTACCAGCCCGAAGCTTACATCCCTTCGACCGGCACCTACATCGAGAAAGACCTCTCGATCAACGAAGACATCGAAAAACTCCGCCTTTCGGCCGTGTCGTCGCTGCTCTCCTCACGCCGGGACGTGATCGTGGTGGCTTCCGTGTCGTGCCTCTACGGGATCGGCAACCCTTACGAGTTTGAAAAGAGCGTCATCGACCTCGAAGTGGGACAAAGCATCCCCCGCACCCGTTTCCTGCACCAACTCACCGAAGGACTGTACAGCCGCACCACGGGCGATTTTGCCCGGGGAAATTTCCGGGTCAAAGGCGACACGGTCGATGTATTCCCCGCGTATTCCGACACTTCGGTGCGCATCCACTTCTTCGGCGACCGCATCGAGGAGATCGAGGGCACGGATCCCACGACCAACGCTCACCTGACCCAGTACGACCACCTGCGCATCTACCCGGCCAACATCTTCGTAACCGGGAAAGACCGCCTGAAAAACGCCATCCACCAGATCGAGATCGACCTGGGAGAGCGCGTGGAATACTTCAACGCCGCCGGCCAGTTTCTGGAGGCAAAACGGCTAAAGGAGCGTACCGAGTTCGACCTGGAAATGATCCGCGAGTTGGGATACTGCTCCGGCATCGAGAACTACTCCCGGTACCTGGACGGCCGGGAACCGGGCAGCCGACCGTTTTGCCTGCTGGACTATTTCCCCAAGGATTTTCTGATGGTGATCGACGAGAGCCACGTAACCGTCCCGCAGGTGCAGGCCATGTACGGGGGCGACCGCAGCCGCAAGACCACCCTGGTGGAGTACGGATTCCGCTTGCCGGCAGCCATCGACAACCGCCCGCTCAAATTCGAGGAATTCGAGGCCATGCAGCACCAGACCATCTACGTGTCGGCTACTCCGGCCGACTACGAACTGGAAAAATCGGGCGGAGTATATGTGGAACAGGTCATCCGTCCCACCGGCCTGCTGGACCCCGAGATCGAGGTGCGCCCGACGAAAAACCAGATCGACGACCTGCTGGAAGAGATCCATCGCCGGGAAGAACTGGACGAACGCGTACTGGTCACCACCCTGACCAAACGCATGGCCGAAGAACTGGCCAAATACCTGGCCCGGGTGGGGGTGCGCTGCCGTTACATCCACTCGGATGTCGATACGCTGGAGCGGGTACAGATCATGCAGGACTTGCGCGAGGGACGTTTCGACGTGCTGATCGGGGTCAACCTGCTGCGCGAGGGGCTCGACCTGCCGGAAGTATCACTGGTGGCCATTCTCGATGCGGACAAGGAAGGATTTCTCCGCTCGCACCGCTCGCTCACCCAGACCATCGGCCGTGCCGCCCGCCATGTAAACGGGAAAGCGATCCTCTACGGCGACAAGATCACCGACTCCATGCGGCAGACGATCGACGAAACAGCGCGCCGCCGCCGTATCCAGCAGCAATACAACCGGGATCACGGCATCACGCCCCGTCCCATCCAAAAAGCGATCAACCTCAACTCCCTGCTGGCCAAAGCCTCCGAAAGTCCCCAGGGGGCAGCCGAACTGGTGCGCCTGTCAAAAGAAAACGGTATCAGCGCCCAGGCTGCCGACGAAAAATTCCTCTCGGGTGCGGAACTGAAAAAACGCATCGACTCCGCCCGGCGCGAGATGGAAAAAGCGGCCAAAAATCTGGATTTTATCTCGGCGGCTGCTTGGCGGGACGAGATGGAGCGTCTGAAGGCTCTGTCGGCCGAAAAGTAACGGGCGATTCGTCCAACTCCACCAGACGCCGCTGCCAACGCGCCCAGGCATCGCCCCGGGTAACCGTCATGCAGGCCTGCAGGGAACGCTCCAACACACGGCGTTCCTCCTCCCTGCGCCCGGTGTGCGCGAGCAGTTCCTGCACCCGATCGGTCAGGAAGACGATCCGGGAGGTACGCCTTATCCGCCCTTCCAGTTCCGTATCCAACAGGCTCCGATAAAGCGCAAGGGCTTTTTCCCGATCCCCGCTTTCCTCCAGGTGTTGCGCCTGGAGTACCGCACGGCGATAGGGCTCCTCCATGCGGCGTCCCAGCCAAACGATTCCCCCTGCGATCAAAAGGACCACCAACAGATACGTACCCATCTTTTCCGCTCGCGTTTTTTTCTCCTTAACTTTTCCCTTTGTTTTACAAGGCTATCCAGGCGGCGGCCGCAAACCCCAGGACGATCACCCCGAGTTTGCGCAAACGGCCGTGGAAGCCTATCTGACAGTCGGACATCATCACCGAAGAGACGTGGAGCAGGATGCCCACCACAACGGCCAGTGCAGCGTAGTAATACCGGTGGATAAATGCCCAATGCGCTCCGGCCAACACGCCCAAGGGTCCGGAGAGCGCGAACAAAATCATGAACAGCCATGCTTTCGTGCGGCTTTTGACCGTACGCAGCAACAGCATGTACAACACGATGGCCATCGGGATGGTATGAAGCGCGATGCTGACCAGCAGCGGGGAGAGGCTTCCCTCCCCGGCGACTTCGTGCAGGTGTCCGTGCCCGTGTGCGTCGCCGGCTACGATGGGAGTCGATTCGAGAAAGGTATGCAGGAACAGGCTGACGAACATCCCGATGGTCAGCGACCCGTCCGTTGCATGCGCACGGTCTTCCCCGTGACCCGCGCTCCGGGAATGCGTATGTCCGTGGTCGATGCCCCGGGAGAAAAACTCCAAAACGGTCTGCAGGAGCAGCCCCGCCAGCACGCAGCCTCCTACCCACGCGGCGGAGTACGTGCCGCTGTACGCTTCGGGCAGCATGTGAAACACGATGACGCCCAACACAAAGGCTCCTGTAAATCCGGATACAGCCTCCATCACGCCCGGGGTCAGTCTCCCCCGGGCCAAATCCACCATCGCTACAGGCAGCAGTACCGCCAGGAACAAAACGAGATAATCCATCCTTTCTCTTGCTTTCAGTCGGGACAAAGGTAACCAATTATCCGCGCAATATCCCCCTCCGCGAGAAATGCTTCGCAAAGGTTTCTTCCTTCGCACGGGACTACACGTCGCTGAAATCCTGTGGCGGGCAAGGCGAGCAAGCGAAAGCGGCCGCGCCCCGGAACGGGGCGCGGCCGCTTTCGCTTGCTCGCATCAAGAATTCGATTACTTGGAAGGTTTGAACTTCTTGGGCGCCTTGGCATCGCTGCCTGGCACCGAAGCCAGGAACTTCTCCAGACCCCAGGCGACCCGATCCATCATCTCGTCGCGGAAGCGCTTGTCCAGAATCTTGGCCGAATCTTCTGGGGTGGAAAGGAACAAAGTCTCCACCAGCACTGTCAGGTATTCGGTAGGCTGGTTGAGCGAGAAGTTGAAATTGCCGATGTTGCCGAAATTGTTCACATCCATCTCCAGGATACTCTCCAGGATATAGACCGAAAGCGGACGCTGGGACAGATGGCGGTAGTAGGTGCTCGTCCCCTTGGCCGCAAAAGGCGACCCGCCGGCATTGCAGTGGATCGAGATCAGGATGTCCGCCCCGCCATCGAGCGCAGCCGCCTTGCGTTCGTCCATCGAAGCATTGTCGAGCCCCGGACGGGTGAGGATCACTTTCGCACCCTTGGCTTCCAATACCGCCTTGAGGTGCTCGGCCATATCCTTGGTCAAGTCCTGCTCCTTCACACCGCTGGTAGTGCGCGCACCGTTCCACGGTTCGCCGTGTCCGGCATCCACCGCAATGGTCAGGTTGCTCAACTTGAGGCTTTCCGGGCGGTGTTTGACCCGAACCACCAGGCTGTTGCCGCGGTAGCCCACCGAATAGCCCCACATCTGGCTGTCGCGCAACTCGACGATCACCCGCACCACGTCGTCCTGCACCTGACGGTAGGACACGTTGGCGATCTCTTTTTCACCTTTGAGCTGGGTGATCCAGTTGGTGTTGCAGGCTGCCCCGTACAGGTCGATGTTGATCCGATGCAGGTCGGGATCCTCGGTGATGATGTACGGCAGGCGCTCGAACAGCCCTACGGTGAGCTGATCGTACTTCCCGCCGGTGGTTACGCTCCACGAATCGGTCAGCGACTCGGCAGCAAACGTTCCCTCCGGCATCGGCTCGGTGCAGGATACCGGAATCCACGCCACGGTATTGCGCGAAAGGCGCACCTTGTACATCTGGTTTACCCGGCCCACGACCTGAAGCTTGATGCCCTCGGCCAGGGAATTGATCTTGGCTCCGCCCAGACGGTCTCCGCCCAGGCCGTAGTTTAAGTACGCTCCCGCCTTGGTCTGAACGATGCGGGGCATCGGCCCCTCGATCAGCTCCAGCGACGATTCTACTTCCTGAACGGCCGTCGTATCGCCCCAAGCGATGGAAAGCTCGATCGGACGGCCGATCAGCGTATCGCCCGGCTGCACCGTGTACTGTCCCTGGAACACCCCTTGGGAAACCTCATAGAGGGGCTCCCCGCCGATCCACGCGACCTTCGCTCCAGGGGCCGCATTCAGTCGGATGCGCACCGCATCGCCGGGGGAAAGCGCCACATCGGACGAGGGAAGGATCTGGACATTTTCAGCCCGCGGGCCGTCGATCGGCTGGGGGGCTTCCCGTTTCTTGAGGAAGATGTTTTTCGATACGCTCTGTCCATCGGTGGTGGTGAGCGTAACGGTATTGTCCCCTTCGGTCAGTTCGACCCGAGCCGCCCACTCCCCGGAGGAATACACCGGGAAGGACTCTCCCTGCACGGAGATCTGCGTGCCGGCCGAGGCCACTCCCCGCAGGTTGAGGGTGGCGGTGTAGGTCGTGTCGGGCGCTCCGGCAACGATGCGGAGCTGTTGGGCATGGACGGCCCCGATGGGAGCGGCCGCCAGCAAAAGGCAAACGGTTTTTTTGAGCATGATGGTATTGTAGTTTTTGTTCGTAGTCTCGCTTTCGACAAAGATCGGAAACCGGGAGGATTTTCCCCGCTCAAAAACGGAGAAAAACACTCCGACCTCCCGATTTTTTACAGCAAGGCGGAAAAGTCCGCACTGCCGTATCCCTCTTGCGCGAGATTTCCCACCCGGATAAACGCGCACCGGGGATAGGTCTTGTCCAGGTAATCGCGGATGACCCGCACCGTATCCGCCTCGATCTGGGGCAACACGTCCGGGTAGTAATTGTACACCACCGCCGCGATGTCGATGCCCCGGGAGCGGCACACCTCCAGGCTCATCACCGTATGGTTGATGCTGCCCAACTTGCCCGAGGTAACCAGCACGACAGGCAGGTCCTGCCGGGCGAGCCAATCGATCAGGTATTCCTCCCGGGTGAGCGGCACGCAAAGCCCCCCTACCCCTTCGCACAGGACGTATTCATAGCGCTTCTCCAGTTCCTTGCGCGCTGCGGTGATCTTTTCCGGGTCGATCCGCCCCCCGTCGATCTCGGCCGCCAGGTGTGGCGAACAGGGTACGGTAAAGATAAACGGACAGGTAAGCCCCTGCGCATCCTCCGGCAATGCCCCCGTGCCCATCATCAAGCGGTGGCGTTCGATGTCCTCCGAAGTGTCCACACAGCCCGTTTGGGCGATCTTCTGCGTCGCCACGCGCTGTCCCCGATCGACCAGGTAACGGGCAAAGGCTCCCGTTACCCAGGTTTTCCCGGCATCGGTGTCGATCCCGGTAATGAAGTATGTTTTCTTGTGTTCCATCACGATTTGTGTATAGATTGTTTGTCCGTATTTCCCTTGCGGAAAAAGAATTCACCGAGCGGACGGTGGTAAAACAGCAGCAGGGAGGCCGTCAGCAGGATCATTCCCGTTACCGAAAACACATCGGGCGTATCGCCCTCCACCAGCAGCCATCCTTCGAGCGAGCCGAACACCGGGATGAGGAATTTCCACATGTTCAGCTCCGAGACCTTGACCTCGAGACGCGAAAGGAGCGAAAACCAGGTAACCATCGTCGCTACGGCGATGAACACCATGATCGCCAAGGTGATATAGAACGCCCCTTCCGCAGGGAAAGGCTGCCATCGTCCGGTCCCTTTGGCCAAGGCCAGCAGCAGCGCCCCGCCCAAGGTGAGTTGAGACGAATTGAGCACCCGGATGTCGACCGTGGCGAAATCGACCTTCGAGACGATGATGTTGCCGTAGGCGGCCGAAAGGCAATTGACCAGCATCAGCAGGATACCTCCGATGGCGGCAATGCCCATTGCCTGCATGTTGACCAGGCTGGGGAAGCTGACCACCACCAAACCCACGATGGCCAGCAGGATGCTGAAGATTTTCAACGGGGTAAAGCGGTCGTTCTGGACCAGCAGATGCGCCATCACCGCCACAAAGAACGGCTGCGCGCTTACGATCAGCGCCGCCAACGAGGGGTCCAGCAGATTCTGCCCCAGGTAGTACGCTCCGTAGAGGATCGTGGTGGAAAACAGCGCGACCTTCACCACCAGGGAGCCGTTTTTCCCTACCTGCCGGAAATACCGCCGTCCGATCCCCGCCCAGGGCATCAGCACGATCCCCGCGATAAGGTACGTGTATCCGGCCAACTGCAACGGCGAGGAGAGGTAGTCCAGAGCGATCTTGGTCGGCACGAAGGTCGAAGCCCAGAGCAAACAGGTCAAAATCGCCAGAAAAGGCGTGGAAAAGAGTATTTTCTTCATCGTTCCAATGTTTTTTCACCACAAAACGCCCGGCGGAGGCTGCCGTAGTTGAGCAGCACCAGCGAAGAGGTCAGCACCAGGAGGCCGACCACGGAATACAGCTGCGGGTGCTCCTCGGGCATCAGCAGCCAACTTTCCACCGACCCTACCACCGGGATGAGGAATTTCCACATGTTCAGTTCGGACACCTTCACGCCCGGGCGCGCCAGCAACACGAACCACACCCCGATGGCCACCGTCGAGATAAACACCAGCACGGCCAGCGACACCCACCACACCCCCTGGGACGGGAATCCCTGGAAGCCCTCGGTGGAGTACGACACCGCCAGCAGGGTCGCCCCGCCCACCATCAGCTGCGAGGAGGAGAATACCGAAGGGTCCAAACGATCGGTGCGGGTACGCGAGATCAATACGTTGGAAAAAGCCGAAGTCATGTTGTTGCCCACCAGGAACAGAATGCCGATCAGGGGCGTCCACCCCAGGAAATCCGCCGCCGACACCTTTCCGGAAGCGATGATCACCAGCCCGGCCAACCCCAGCAGGATGGCTGCCGTCTTGCGCCAGGAGAGCCGGTCGTCGCGGCGCATCACATGGGCGAACACCGCCACGAACAAGGGCTGCGAACCGACCACCAGAGCGCCTACCGCCGCCTCCACCCGCATCTGCCCCATGTAGAAGAACGTGTAGAGCAACGAGGTATGGAATACCGAGATGAGCGCGATCTTGGGAAAGTTCCTCCGTACCTGGGTGAAATACCCGCCCCGCTCTTTGTCCGGACCTTTTCCCCGGCGGGAGAGGGCGTAAAACAGCGCAACAAAAACCCCGGCCAGAAAGAAGCGATAGCCGGCAAACTCCAGCGGACGCGGCATGATGTCCAGCCCTATCTTCAACGGCACGAACGGCGAAGCCCACAAAACGCAGCATATCACGGCCAGAAAGGTCGTCGAAGTGAACAGTTTTTTCATCCCCTAACAACTAACGCGGACAAATGTACGAAAAGAGTTATATTTGCTTTTGCTTACGGAGGCCTTTTTTGCCGAAGGCATCGAACAAAAAAAGGCGAAGATGTTCAAAAATCCGCATCGGCCTGCGCGAGCATTTCCTGCAACTCCCCGGAGACCCCACCGCCCGGAAGCGCCCCGGAATCGAAAACGTCCTGGGAGAAAGCAAGAAAGCAGCCAAAGATACAAACCTTAAAACCAAGACATAACCCATGAACTCCACCCACCCGCTCAAAGGACACATCCACTACGTAGGTGTAAACGACCGCACCACTGCCCTGTTCGAGGGCATGTGGCCCCTGCCGCACGGCGTTTCGTACAACTCCTACCTGATCGCCGACCAGAAAACCGCCCTGATAGATACCGTCGAAGCCTGCTATTTCGACTCCTACCTCGAGAAGATCCGCGCCATCCTCGGCGATCGGCCTATCGACTACCTGATCATCAACCACATGGAACCTGACCATTCGGGTTCCATCGGCCTGATCCGGCGGTATTACCCGCAGGTAACCCTGGTGGCCAGCCGGCAGGCGCTGGGGATGCTCGAAGGCTTTTACGGCCTGACGGAAAACACCCTCCAGGCCACCGAAGATACCGTGCTCGAACTGGGACACCACCGGATGAGTTTCCGGATGACCCCGATGGTGCACTGGCCGGAGACGATGATGACCTTCGACGCTACGGAAGGGGTGCTGTTCTCCGGCGATGCGTTCGGCACCTTCGGCGCTCTGAACGGGGGCTGCCTGGACGCCCGCATCGACACCGAAGGTTACTGGGACGAGATGGTGCGCTACTACTCGAATGTGGTGGGGCGCTACGGGCAGCCGGTACAGAAAGCGCTCGCCAAACTGAAAGACCTGCCGGTGGCGATGATCTGCTCCACGCACGGTCCGGTATGGGTACAGGAAAAAGACCGGGTGATCTCCCTTTACGACCGCTGGAGCCGCTACGAGGCCGAACGCGGCGTAACCCTGGCCTACGGCAGCATGTACGGCAACACCGAACGCATGGCCGAGACCATTGCCGAGGAACTTTCCCTGCGGGGCATCCGCAAGATCCGCCTGCACAACGTGAGCAAGAGCGATCCTTCGTACATCCTGGCGGATGTATTCCGCTACCGGGGTCTCATCCTGGGGGCACCTACCTACAACACAACCCTGTTTCCCGCGATGGAATCCCTGCTGTCCAAAATCCTCAACCGCGACATCAAGGGACGCTACGTAGGTTACTTCGGTTCGTTTTCCTGGGCGGGCGCGGCGGTGAAGAGTCTGGGGGAATTTGCCGAGAAAAGCCGTTTCGAGATCGTGGGCCAACCGATCGAGATGAAACAGGGAATCCGGGACGATATCCGCCGGCAATGCCGCGAACTGGCCGAGGCGATGGTCGCGCGTTTGGACCAAGACGAACGTTGACAAGGCGTCGGCAGGCGGGCAAGCAAAAGGCGGGGGCGCAGCCCCCGCCTTTTGCTTGCCCGCCTGCCGACGTTTCCCCGCCCCTTTCGGACGGTTTACGGCTGTTTTTCAAATTCGCGTACCGTACGGCGCAGGACGACCAAATGCTCCAGCAAAGTCTCCAGACGATCGAGCCGCAACATGTTCGCCCCGTCGGATTTGGCCACTCCCGGCTCGGGATGCGTCTCCAAGAATATCCCGTCCGCCCCCGAAACGATGGCATTGCGGGCGATGAGTTCGATCATCTCCGGACGGCCGCCCGTTACCCCGCTCGCCGTATTGGGCTGCTGGAGGGAATGCGTTACGTCCATCACCACCGGAGCGTAGCGTTTCATCACCGGAATACCGGTGAAATCCACAATCAGGTCGCGGTATCCGAACATCGTCCCCCGATCGGTTACCATCGCACAAGGGTTGCCGGCATCGAGAACCTTCTGCACGGCAAACTCCATCGCATCGGGGGCCATGAACTGCCCTTTTTTCAGATTGACCGGTTTGCCGGTACGGGCCGCCGCCACCACCAGGTCGGTCTGGCGCACCAGGAAGGCCGGGATCTGCAGTACGTCCACATACTCGGCCGCCCGCTGCGCATCGGGACTCTCGTGAATGTCGGTTACCACCGGCACGCCGAAGCTCCGGCGCACCTTGTCCAGAATCTTGAGCGCCTTTTCATCGCCGATCCCGGTAAAACTGTCGATCCGCGAACGGTTGGCCTTCTTGTACGACCCTTTGAACACGTACGGGATGCCCAGCCGGTCGGTTATTCCGCAAACTTTTTCGGCGATCCGCAGAGCCATTTCTTCCGATTCGATCACACAAGGCCCGGCCAGGAGAAAGAAGCAATCGCTCTCTGCGTGCCGCATACCCGGGATGTGTGCCAGCAATTCCTTTGTCGTCATGCTTTTTCCGTATGTTTTTTCATCTACGCAAGTTTGGGGCAAGTTCTCTTCTCTACCCCTAACCTATATATTTCCTTTGTTTTCTTCCGTATCCTGCGACGGAGAAAGGGTTTTCACCCTTCCGGCCGAATAATATCGGCTGCGCCAGTATGCGTCCTTCAGATCGCTGATCTGCACACCTCCATTGCGGTTGGCCGAGAGGAATTTCCCGTCGCACAAGTACACCGCCACGTGATTGATCCGCCCTCGGGAGCGGAAAAACAGCAGGTCGCCTTCCTCCAGCGCCGAGAAATCCGGTTCGCGGAACGCCTCGACCATCTCGCTGGCATACATCGCCCGTGAGGAGCGCGGCAAGAGCACTTCCGAGACGAAGGTATAGAGCGCCCGCGTGAGCGCCGAACAGTCCACCCCGCGTTTGCTCTCGCCCCCGTAGCGGTACGGTGTGCCCAGCCAGTCGTCCACGAATTGATAGATTTTCTCATTTTTCAACTCCGACGGGTCCACTCCCATGATCCGGGCATATTTCAGGATGATCTCCGGCACGGGTTCTTTCCCCGAAAGGGGATCCTCCGCCAGGACGATGATCAGCGTGTCGATGGAGCGGGGTTCGGGGTCAAAGGGCGAGGCCATGAGCGACCCCTGGATGCGCAATGTATCGAAAACCTGCGCCCGAGCGGGGGAAAGTACAACCAGCCACAAGAGAAGACACAGGATTTTTTTCATCACAATAGGGATCAAACGGTTGCAAAGTTAATATTTCCTCGGGGAAAAGTCGCTAAAACGACGTTAAAATCAAAAAAGCCCCCTCGGAGAAAAAAGGCTTGCCTTCGCTCGTTTTTTTTCTTAAATTGGGCTTCGCATTATCTGAAAAGCCATGTCGCAACTTTCCCAAAGCCTTGCCGGTGCCCTGCTGGTCGCCTCCCCGGAACTGGACGACGACCTTTTCCGGCGCACCGTCATCTACATCGCGGCGCACGACCGGAAATCCACTACGGGACTGGTGTTGAACCGACCGCTCAAGTTCCTGATCACCCAGCTGTTTCCCGAGATACAGCAGCCCCTGCCTCTGTACTGGGGCGGACCGGTGGGCTACGACACGATGTTCTTCCTGCACCGCTGCCCGCAGTGGATTCCAGGCGGGCTTCACATCGGCGCAGGGACCTATTGGGGCGGCGAATTTTCAGCGGCCAAAGAGCTTCTGGCGCAGGAAAAGATAGGCGGGGACGACATCCGCTTCTTTGTAGGCTATTCGGGCTGGAGCGCAGGGCAACTGGAGGAGGAACTCGAAGAGAAGGCCTGGCTGTTGCAGGCTCCGGGAACGGACCCGTTCAAACAGCCGGGAAACCGCCTGTGGGAAAAGTGCCTGTGCGGGACTTCCGATGACGGCACGCTGGTATTCCCTTCCTTCCAGGAGAAACAAAACGGGCTGCTCAACTGACCTCAGCCAAGGTGGTGCGGGCAAGCGAGCGGGGCGGCGCCAAAGGCGTCGCCCCGCTCGCTTGCCCGCACCTCTTTGCGCGACCTATCCCAGCACCGCATACCGGCGCAAGCCCACCGTCGTAGGCGTGTCGCCCGTGGCGACGAACCGAACCGCCTTTCCGGGGATCAACGGAGCCACCAACGCCCCCGTATGCAAAGCCTGATAAGTATCGAAATCCACCTGCTGCCGCTCGGCCAGTTCGGAGAACACATCCAGGGGTGCCAACCGCTCTTTCCATCCGGACTCCACCTGCAGGGCGAACACCTTGCTCTTCGAGCCGCTCCCGTAGGCCAGGCATCCTACCGTACGACCCGCCGCCTGCTCGCCCTGCTCGTACAGGCAGCGAAGAAGACTGACCAGAGACATAAAGATAGAGCCCGTGTACAGGTTTCCTATCCGGGACGAAGCCCGCTCGCCCGGTTCGATCCGCTGGGCGACGAACGCCCGGTACAAAGGCGTACGCGCCGCCGCACGGTAGAAGTCGTCTTCCCCAAAGCGCATACCCGCCTGCTGCTCGACCTGCTCCAAAAGCCCCTTGTCCCGCATCCAGGCCACCCAGTTGCGCACCGCCATCCGGCGTCCCTGGTAAGCATACGGCTGGTGGAAAGCCAAGTAATCCCAATCCTGCAACACATCCAGCGGTTCCTGCGCCGCCAGATGCTCCAAAGCCTCCGCGATGCGCTCGCAATAACATTCGTTGGACATCGGCCCGTCAAACACCGGTTCGTCCCGGTGGACGAGCACCTCGCGGTCGGCATGGCCCCAGAAATCGTCCCCGGCCAGGCGACCCAACGCCGCCTCCACCGCCTGCCCATCGGCCGGCGCGCCCGCTGCCCGCAAAGCCGCTGCCAGGAGTTCCCGCCGGGAAAAAGCGCGGTGCGGCTTGTAAAAATCGCCTACCGAACACATCCCCACGCCGATATTCCCTTTGAGCGAAAGAAGCCTCGGCTCCTGACTCACGAGCATCGCCACCGCGCCCGCCCCCTGGGTGTACTCCCCGGGAGAAGCCAGCGCGTATTTGGCAAAATCGGACGCTACGACGATCGCCCGCCGCGAAGCATCGCCCCGCACCCATTCCAGGCTGTTGTGCAGGGCGTCCACCGCCCCCACGCAGGCAAAAGTCATGTCCAAGGCATCGCAATGACGCAGGCACCGCGCCCCGTACCTGGCTTCCAAAGCCTGTTCGAGTATCTCGCACACGTAGGTCGCCGTCGGTTTGGCAGCATCCAACGCGCTTTCGGTGCCCAGATACAAACGCCCGATGGTGCGCGGATCGATGTCGTTTTCCCGGATCAGGCGCAGGACGGCCTCGGCAGCCATCGTCGCCGTATCCTCGTCGGTGTCCATCAGCGCCATCGCCTCCAGTCCCAATCCTTTGGTCAGTTTGTCGGGTTCTATGGCCCGTGCCGCGGCCAAAGCGCGGATGTCCAGATACAAACGGGGTACGTAATACGAAATGCTGTCGATGCCTGTTTTGCTCATAAATCTTGCTTTTTTTAGGGTTCTACTCAGATATATCGGATTTTCCGGCCGTATCCTCGGGGCGGTATTCCCGAATGCCGGTATTGTTGCCGTCCAGACAGGCGCGGGCGCGACGGGCAAAGGCGTCCAGGCGATCCCGCTCCGCCTGGGACAAAGGGAAATCCCCGCGCTGAGCCGCCTGCACCGGAACGATGTAAAAACGCTGGCGCCCTTCCTGCACCGGCTTCCACATCCACACCAGGGAATAGGTACACTCGGCCACACAGGGTTTTCCCCCGCGCTCCCGCACCAGGGTTACGGCAAGGGTCGCTCCGCCCTGAGTATCGATCGTGCGCTGGTTGGACAGGTAATTGCCCAGCGAATAGGCCACTACCCGCTCTATCCGCCCCGTACTGTCCCTATAAGCGTGCATCGGCTGCACCACGTGGGGATGGGAACCGATGACCAGGTCCGCCCCACGATCGAGGAAAAACTGAGCAAGATCCTTCTGGGAGGGCTCGGGAAGCATCTCGTACTCGCGTCCCCAATGCACGCAGACGATGACGAAATCCGGCTTCCCGGCTCGCGCCACAGCCAAATCCTGCGCGATCTGCACGGTATCGATCCGGCTGACCTCCACCGGCGGGTAGTCGGGGATACCGTTGGTCCCGTAGGTATAGTTCAACAGGGCAAAACGGAAATCCCGGCAATGGAAAAAGAGCGGATGTCGCTCCTTCCGCTGGGTGGAATCGAGGAATACGCCGGTGTGCGGCACCCCCAGCGAATCGAGCACTTCGACCGTGCGGACGATGCCCCGCCTGTACCGGTCCAGGCTGTGATTGTTGGCCGTTACCAGCAAGTCGAAACCAGCCTCCCGGATAGCCCGGGCAAAGGCTGCAGGCGCGGAAAAACGCGGATAACCCGAATAAGGCTGTGCTCCGACCGGGGTTTCGAGGTTGGCGATGGCCAGATCGACCGCCCGAACCTCCGGGGCGATGTAGCGAAAACACTCCGAGTAATCGTACTGCGCGCTATCCCTCTGCGCCGAGACCAACTGCGCCTCGTGCTGCATCATGTCGCCGGCAAAGAGCACGCGCAAGGTATCCGACTGAGCCTGCACCCCGCCCGAAAAGGCGGGAAACATCCCCAGTGCGATCCAAAAGAACTTGCCTGCCATCGTCATCCGTGCTGTTACCGTAATGCTTTATCTATTTTTTGCAAAGGGCGTCCGGCGTCCTCCCTTTCCTCTTTTTCTACCCTCTTTCGTCCTTTTTTTTCTCTCCACCCTCCCCTGTTCATGAGCCGGGGAAAGGGCAGGGAAGAAGGTTATACGTTGAAGCGGAAGTGCATGATGTCGCCGTCCTGGACGATGTATTCCTTGCCTTCGACGTGCATCTTTCCGGCTTCCTTTACCTTCACTTCCGAGCCCAGGGCGATGTAGTCCTCGTACTTGATCACCTCGGCACGGATAAAGCCTTTCTCGAAATCGGTGTGGATCACCCCGGCGGCTTGCGGAGCGGTAGCCCCCACCGGAACGGTCCAGGCCTTGACCTCCTTCGGGCCAGCCGTGAAATAAGTCTGAAGGCGAAGCAGCTTGTAGGCCGAACGGATCAGGCGCGATACGCCCGGTTCCTCCAGTCCCATTTCCGCCAGGAACATCTGCCGCTCGTCGTAGGTTTCCAGTTCGGCGATGTCCGCTTCGGCGGCTGCCGCCAAGACCAGTACCTCGGCCTCTTCGTCGCGCACGGCTTCCCGGACAGCCTCCACGTAGGCATTGCCCGAGACGGCCGAAGCCTCGTCCACGTTGCACACGTAGAGAATGGGCTTGTCGGTGAGCAGCTGCAAGGGGGCGATCAACTCCCGTTCCTCCTCGGAGAAGGAAAGCGAGCGGACGCTGCGGCAATCCTCCAGCGCCGCCTCGACCCGTTCCAGTACGGCCACGGCCGCCTGTGCTTCGCGGTTGCCTACTTTGGCGGCTTTGCGCTCCTTGTCCAAGCGTTTGCCGAGGGTTTCGAGGTCCTTGAGGCAAAGTTCCATGTCGATGGTCTGCTTGTCCCGCACCGGGTCGATGCTGCCGTCCACATGGGTGATATTGCCGTCGTCGAAACACCGCAACACGTGGATGATGGCGTTCGTCTCGCGGATGTTGGCCAGGAACTGGTTGCCCAGGCCCTCGCCTTTGGAGGCGCCGCGCACCAGCCCGGCGATGTCCACGATGTCCACCGTGGCCGGGACGACCCGTTCGGGATGGACGAGTTTTTCGAGTTCCTCCAAACGGGGATCCGGGACGTTCACCACGCCTACGTTGGGTTCGATGGTACAAAACGGGAAATTGGCCGACTGTGCTTTCGCGTTGGAAAGACAGTTGAACAAAGTCGATTTGCCCACATTGGGCAATCCTACGATACCGCACTTCATCTTGCTTTCTACTGCTTGCTTTTTTTCTCTTTTATTGTTCTGGCGGCCCTTCGCCGGGCCGGTTTTTCCTTGCTGTCATTGCCGGGTACCGCGGGCTTTCCCTGCGGGGCCTCCCGGGAAAGGTGGGCACGAAGCCTGCTTACAATCCCCGCACCTGCTTGAGCGCCCGCAGGATGGGCGAGGAATACACGAAATCGACAATGGCGCCGTTGTCCGCCGCGAGAATATCCTCGTTGGTCCCCTCCCAGGCTTTGTACCCGCCACTGAGAAAGACGATCTTCTGGCCGATCTCCATCACCGAATTCATGTCGTGGGTGTTGATGATGGTGGTAATGCCGTATTCGTGGGTGATCTCGCTGATCAGGCGGTCGATCACGATGGAGGTCTTGGGGTCCAGTCCGGAGTTGGGTTCGTCGCAAAACAGGTACTTGGGATTCATGATGATCCCCCGGGCAATGGCCACGCGTTTGCGCATCCCGCCGGAGAGTTCGGAAGGGTATTTGGCCTGTACCCCGTCCAGATTGACCCGATGGAGCGCCCACTGTACGCGGTCTTCCATCTCGCCGCGGTTTTTCTCCGAAAACATCATCAGGGGGAACATCACGTTTTCCCCCACGCTCATCGAATCGAACAAAGCCCCTCCTTGAAAGACCATGCCGATCTCGTGCCGCAGGTTTTCCCGCTGGCCCTCGTCCATCGAACTGTATGCCACCCCATCGTAGTAGATGTCTCCGGAATCGGGCTTGACCAGTCCGGTGAGCGTCTTGAGGAAAACCGTTTTCCCGGCGCCGCTCTGCCCGATGATCAGGTTGGTCTTTCCGCGTTCGAACACCGTGCTGATGCCCCGGAGCACCTCGGCGCCCTCGAACGACTTTCGTATATCCTTGGCTTCTATCATGTCTTTTTTAGCCCAGCAGGGTCTGGGTGAGTACATAGTTGAGGATGATGATCACGATACTGCTCCATACCACCGCATTGGTGGAAGCCTTGCCCACTTCCAGCGCACCGCCCTTGATGTAATACCCGAAGAAGGCCGGAAGGGTCGCAATGACAAAGGCGAACACCTCGGACTTGATCATCGCATACGCCACGTAAAATGTATCGAAAGGCATCCGCAGCCCGTTGACGTATTCCGCCGTGGTCGCCACTCCGGAAGTGATCACCGCCACCCATCCGCCGAACAGGGCCGTGACCATACTGGTCATGATCAGCACCGGCATGAACGAAAGCAGTGCGGCGATCTTGGGCAGGACCAGATAATTGACCGAATTGACCCCCATCACGTCCAGCGCCTCGATCTGCTCCGTTACCCGCATCGTGCCGATACTCGAAGCGATGTACGAGCCTACCTTTCCGCAGAGGATGATGGCGATGATGGTCGGGGAAAACTCCAGGATCACCGCCTCGCGCGTGGCATAGGCCACGTAGTGTTTGGGGATCATCGTCGAACCCTCCAGGTTGAAGGCCATCTGCAGGGCCACTACCGCCCCGACGAAAAACGAGATAAAGGCGACGATACCCATCGAATTGAATCCCAGGTCGTCCACCTCGCGCAGGTACAGGCGGGCAAAAACCCTCCCCCGCTGGGGACGCGCCATCGCCTTGCGCAACATCAGGAAATAGCGTCCCGATTTGGTGAAAAAACGTTCGATGTATTCGGACAACATACGGTCTTTTTTTCTTCTTTTATCCTTTCTCTCCTTACTCCTCCCGCTGCAACAGTGCCATGTAAAACCCATCGTAGCCCTCCCGGGAGGAAAGCAGGCTGTGTTCTTCCAGCAGGCGGAAATCCGGGTGCTCCTCCAGAAAACGCGCCACCTGCCGGCTGTTTTCGCGCGGCAGCACCGAACACGTGGAATACACCATCCGGCCGCCCGGCCGCAGCATCCGGCTGTACGAGGCCAACAGCTGCGCCTGCAAAGCCGTTACCTGGTCCAAAAAAGCGGGCGAGAGCCGCCATTTGGCATCCGGATCGCGCCGCAGCGTTCCCAGCCCCGAACACGGCACATCGAGCAGCAGACGATCGGCCGAAGCCTCCTGCCGGGCTATCTCTTCCTCCGTAGCCAGAGAAGTCTTTACCGTCGACACCCCCGCCCGGAGCGCTCTCCGGCGGAGTTCCTCCAGCCGTTTTTCGTGCACGTCCAGCGCCAGGATCTCTCCCCGCCCCTGCATCAGCGCCGCCAGGTGCAAGGCCTTGCCCCCTGCCCCGGCGCAGGCATCCACCACGCGCATCCCCGGTTCGGGTGCCAGCAAAGGTGCCACCCGTTGCGAGGAAGCATCCTGCACTTCGAACCATCCCTGGCGAAACGCCTCCGTATCGGAGAGTTGCGCCCGGCGGGACAGTTCAAGGGCATCGGGATAGCCTTCCAGCGCGCGGGTCTCCAAACGGTTTTCCCGGGCCAGCCGCTGTTGCAGACGTTCCCGGGTCGTGCGAAGGGTATTGACCCGAAGCACCACCGGCGCCTGGGTGTTCATCGCGGCCAGTTCCGCATCCCACACCTGGGGCAGTTCCTGCGCACCGATGGCATCCAGCCAGTCGGGAATGCTCTCGCGAAGAACCCGCACCGCCTGCGCCCGGCGATACCCGTCGAGGATCTCCGGAGGACAAAGCGCGGAAAACTCCTCCCACGGGGGAAGCGTTCCTCCGCTGCACACCACGTGCGCGCCCAGCATCCGCCAGACCTCCTTGCGCTCGTGCGCCGCCTCCACCCCGACGAGGTGGCCATACAAGCGAGCATAGCGCACTACACCGTACACCGAAGACGCGATAAATGCACGGTCGGAAGCCCCGCGACGGCGATCCGCCCGCAAGGTCCGCTCGAGGACTCTCCCGGCGTGTTCCCCGCCGACGAGGATCGCTTCGATGGCTCCGACGGCGGCTTCCGCCTGGCTGCGGTAGATCCGCACCTTCGTTTCGGTGTGCATGCTTCTATCCTCTCTTTCCTTTTCTTCCTCCACGCACAAACGTTTCTCTGCTCTTGGCTCTTTTCCTTTTTCCCTCCCCCTTTCCTTCCCCCTCTCTCATCTTCTTTTCTTCTTTTCCCGAAAGGGCGATGGTATCCGGGCGAGTTTTTCCCCTTGTCCCCGTGGGTCTCTTTCCCTCTTGGGAGGACCCGCGGCGGACTACCGAAGACAGGGTTCAGAAAGCACCTTGGCGGGCATCGTCGTAGATCTCACGCGCCGCAAAGTGGAACTTGCACTCGCGTTCGGACGATTCGGGCGAATCCGAAGCATGGATAGCGTTTTCCGAGATGTCCTTGCCGTAGAGGGCGCGGATGGTTCCGGGAGCCGCTTTCTTGGGGTCGGTCGCTCCGATGAAGGCCCGGTAGTCGCGGATGCAGTTTTCCTTTTCCACGATCGCCACTACGATCGGGCCGCTGACCATGTATTCGACCAGTTCGTGGAAAAACGGTTTCCCTTCGTGTTCGGCGTAGAACAGCCCCGCATCGCGGCGCGAGAGCTGCGTCATCTTCAGGGCGATGATCTTGAATCCCGCCGAGGTTATCTTGTCGATGATCACACCCAGATGGCCGTTGCGCACGGCATCGGGCTTGATCATTGTAAGGGTTCTTTCGAGTTTGGCCATATTCGTTTCGATTTTCAGGTTCAAACGGCTAATATAGCATTTTTATCGTTTCCTCCTGCCGGGCAGCACCGAAAAAAGCAACAAGCCCGCGGCCACCCATACCGCCACCCGGGGTATGTAATCCCCATGGCGGACATAAAAGGTCGGCTCCCGCTCGGCAAGCGCCAGCGTCCCCCGCAGCGCCCCCTGCTGCCCGTAAGGGATCACCCCCGTGATCCGTCCGTCGGGGGTCAGGAAAGCCGATACGCCCGTATTGGCCGAACGGATGATGGGAAGACGCGTCTCGATGGCCCGCAGACGAGCGATCCAGAGCATCTGCCGATGGCCTTCGGTATTGCCCCACCAGCCGTCGTTGGTGATGATGCACAAGGCGTTGGCTCCATTGCGCACATACCCGGCGACGAACTCCCCGAAAAGCGCCTCGTAACAGATGATCGGCGCCAGGCGCATCGTCCCCCCTTGGGAAACGAACACCGCACGGTCGTCCTGGGTAACGTTCGAGCCGGCCATACCGCCCATGTCGATCATCACATCGCCCAAGACGCCCTCCAGCACACTCCGGAAGGGAAAACACTCCACCCCGGGCACCAGTTTCGACTTTTCATAGCGGTCCATGCCCTGCGTATCGACCTGCACCGCGCTGTTGTACACATCGTACCAAAAATCCCCGTAACGCGAACGGTTGGCCGTAGGAGTTGCCGAAGCCTCGTCGTAAAAATACCGCACGAACGAACTGCCCGTTACCACTGTCAAGCCTCCGTTGCGGGCGGAAAAAGCCCGCAGGGTGTCGAATACCGGATACCGTTCCGGCCTGTCCACCTGCTTGTACTGCGAAAGGTAGGTCTCGGGGGCGGCGATCAGACGCACTTGCGGGTCGAGCAGCGTATCGACCATCTCGAACATCCGGGCCGCCATCGCCGAATCGGTGGCCGTGGTAAACTTTTCCCCGTAAGGGTCGATGTTGGGCTGAAGGGCTATGGCCTCGATGCTCCGGCTGTCCTTGGGCGCGCCGCCCCGCGGAGTAACGGCCCACGAGAGGAGCATCGGCAGCACGAGCACCCCGGCAAACACCCCTATCCGGCGGTACAGCACCTCCCGGGGGCTTTGCCCGGCATAGGCCTTCCACGCATAGAAAGCTACGATGTTGGCCGCCAGCACCCAGAGGCTGCCCCCGAAAACGCCCGTATATTCATACCACTGCACAAAGCCGGCATAGCGGGCAAAACCGTTGCCCAAGGTGAGCAGCGGCCAGGCCAGGTCCCACTCGCTGTGCAGTTTCTCGAACGAAATCCACAGCGCGGCCCAAAAGACCATCCCCAGCAGGAAACCCCGTCGGCGGGCCACCCAAAAACCGGCCATCGTTACCACGGTTACAAAGGCGGTATTGAGCAGAGCCGCCGCCACGAAACCGGGCCAGGTCGAATTGCGCAGCCAGAAGGTATCGACTACGTTCCAGGTGAGAAAGGCCGTAAAGGTGATGAGCCACAACAGGGCGAACGCATGGCGCGCCTGCGCGCGGAACAACTTGTAGGCCGCCACCCACAACGGGACGAAAGCCACGAAAATAAACGCCGGCGTGCTCCACGACAACCAGCCCAGGGCCAGCATCAGCCCCGAAAGCACCGCATACAACAAGAATGTCCCTACCATAGCCCGAATCTCTTTATTGTTTATCTCTTTTGTTTGCCTTTTTTGTCCGTATGTCCGTCCCGTTCTTTTCTCCCAGCCCCTCCACTTCCTTTTCCGGCAGCCCCTTCCCCGGAAGTGCCTGCTCACCGCACCCTCCGGGCGATCGTCAATCCGTCGCGCACCGGGAGCAATACCGTCTCGAAGCGCGGATCGGAGGCCAAACGCCGGTTGAATTCCTGCACGGCCGCCGTATCGCGGTCGCCGGGGCGGGGCTCCCGAAGCACTTTCCCGTTCCACAACACGTTGTCGGCCATCAGCACGCCTCCTATCCGGACCCGGGAAGCTACCAGGTCGAGGTACTGCGGGTACTCCGACTTTTCCCCATCGACGAACACCAGGTCGAAATCGCCTTCCAAGGCCGGCACCACCTGCCGCGCATCGCCCACCACCATCCGGATGCTGTCCGCACGCGGACTGCGGGCAAAGAACGAGCGGGCGAAGTCTTCGATCTCCTCGTTGCAGTCCACGGTGATCAGTTCCCCTTGTGCCGCGAGCCCTTCACTCAGGCACAAGGCGGAATACCCCGTGAACGTGCCGATCTCCAGGATGCGCTGCGGACGCAACAGGCAGGACACCATCGAGAGGATGCGCCCCTGGAATTCCCCGGACAACATCCGCGGATGGATGCTCCGCTGCCAGGTGGTGCGTACCAGTTCGTCCAGCAAGGCTCCGCCCCGCGAGGAGTGTTCCTCGGCGTAGTCCTCCAGCGGTCCGTACTCCGTTTGGGAAAAGTGCACTTGAAAGTCGTCTGCCATCGTTTTCCTGCCGTTTATCGTTTTTTTCGCTTGAACAACAAGGTCGTAAGCCGCTCGGGAGAGAAAACCTCGCAAGCCAACTGCTGCAACTGGAGGGCGGTTACCGCCTCCACCCGGGCACAAGTCTGTTCGAAGGTATCGGCCCGCCCGGTCTGCAGATACGACCGGCCGACCGAAAGCAGACTGCTCAATTCGTTTTCCGAGGCAATGGCCAGCTGGCCGCACAACTGACGTTTGGCCTTGTGCAGTTGCAGGGTGCCCAACGGTTCTTCCCGAAGGCGGCGCAACTCCCGGTAGGTAATCTCCAGGCTGCGCTCCAGAGTATCTTCGTCGGTGGCGAAATACACCCCGGAGATCCCCGTATCGGAATACGCCGTGTAGAATGCCTCGACGCTGTAAGCCAGCGCATAGCGTTCCCGGAGCGAAAGGTTGAGCCGCGCACTCATCGGCGCCCCGCCCAATACGTTGGTCAGCAGAGCCATCGCTGCGTTTTTTTCGTGCGTGGCCGAAAACGACGGTGCCGCCAGGATCGCATGGCACTGATGGATGTCCATTTCCTTTTCCTGCCTCAAGGGGTGGTAGTCCGCCGGGGTCTTCCGCCCGAGGGCAAGGATGGGCCGGGAGAAGATTTGCGGATAACGCGCCAGGTATTTTTCCGCCTCCTCGCGCACGCGCTCAGGGGGCACATCGCCCGAAAAGCAGATGAGCATCCGCTGCGGGGAAAAACAACGGCGCAAAAACGCCAGGATGTCTTCCCGGGTAAAACGGCGCAGGGTTTCTTCCGTCCCGAGGATGGTACGCCCCAGCGGATTGCGGGCGAAGACCAGTTCCTCGACCTGCTCGAAGATCAGTTCGTCGGGCGATTCGAGGTACGAATGGATCTCGTCGGCCACCACGTCCTTTTCCTTCTCGATCTCCCGGGAAGGGTAGGTAGTGGCAAAAGCGATGTCGGCGAACAGTTCCATCGCCCGGCCCAGATAGGCGGGGCGGAACGAGCCGTGCAGACAGATGTTTTCCTTGGTCGTGAACGCGTTGATCTCCCCGCCGACATCTTCCAGGCGCGCCAGGATGTGGTACGGACGGCGCGAACGGGTTCCCTTGAACAGGCAGTGCTCGATGTAATGCGCCATCCCGTGCTCCCGGGCAAGTTCGTCCCGCGAACCGATGTCGAACAAAAAAGCCAGATGGGCGATCTTCCGCTCCGTGCGGCGGCAGTACAACCGCACCCCGGAAGAAAGGGTACCATAAACCGATGACGTCTCGTTTTCCATGCCGTTTCCGATAGGAAGCAAAGGTACGGATTTTTGTCCGATTCCCCCGAAGGGGGACGGTAACGTCGGAGGCGTTCAGCGCTGCGCCCTGCGGGCGCAGCGCTGAACGCCTCCCATACTACTGCGCGCGGATCACTTGGCCCGCACGCCCTCTATCCTCAAACCATCTTCCGTGGTGAGGGTAAGACGGTTGCCCCTGACCTCAAACTTCTTTACCTTGACGATCTCCCGGGCCAGGAGCTGCTCCTGTTCGGCCTTGTTGTGGCAGTACATCCGGGTCATCCCCACGTTGCCCACCACCTCGATATCCGGACCCTCGCTGAGGTATTGTCCGAAATAACGGTTGCAACCCGTCGAACCGAAGAATTGCCCGCTCTTGGCGAAAGTGATGTCCGGCCGGCCGTCCTTGTCGGTATCGTGCCCCCCGATCGAAACGATCACATAAGTAACGTCCTGCGGCAGAGCCACATTCCGCTGGGTCGCACATCCAGCGGCAAGCCACCCCGCCAACAGCGCCGCCGCCAGCCACATGCTTTTTTTCATACCGTGCTTTTTCGTAATTTTACCCCGCCGCGTGCTTTGTCGGGTGAGTACCCCACAAATGTACATTATTTTTTTCCAAATTTATACCTTGTAACACAACGTCCCGATGGACTATCCCTCCAAAATATTTTCCCGCGCCGTCCAGCAAATCGCCACCCTGCCCGGAGTGGGCGAAAAAACCGCCCTGCGCATGGCCCTGCACCTGCTGCGCCAAGACCCCGAACAGGTCCGCAGTCTGGCCCAGGCCCTTACCGACCTGACCGAGCACATCCACCGCTGCACCCGTTGCCACAACCTGTGCGATGCGGAAGAGTGCGACATCTGCTCCGACCCCTCGCGCGACTTTTCCACCGTCTGCGTGGTGGAAGACGTGCGCGACGTGATGGCCATCGAACAGACCGGACAATACCGGGGCGTGTACCACGTGCTGGGCGGACGCATCTCGCCGATGGAAGGCATCGGCCCCTCCGACCTGCAGATCGCCTCGCTGTGCCAGCGTGTGGCGCAGGAAGAACTCTCGGAACTCATCTTCGCCCTCTCATCCACCATCGAAGGAGACACCACCGCTTACTATATCTACAAGATGCTCCCCCGCAAGGACCTGCGCATCTCCTCCATCGCCCGCGGAGTATCGGTAGGCGAAGAGCTGCAATACACGGACAACGCCACCCTGGGCCGTTCGCTGACCAACCGCATCCCCTACGAAGGTTCCCTGTAACGCATCCAGCCCTTTTCGGGGGACGGAAGTCCCCCGAAAAGGGCTGGCTTGCCCGGGCTATCCGCGCCCCCTTTACGCATCGACCGGTTTCGGACGGGCGATGATCCGCGGCTTGTCCTCCGCCTTGAACACCGTCGCCGTAACCGTGATCAGGAAAAGCCCCGAACGGGAAAAACTGCCGTTGAGCTTGGCCACCACCGAAGCGCGGGGGATCTCGATCTGCAAGCCCGACTTGGGCGTTACCCGAATGCTCAATTCCACCGTCGGATTGACATCGGGCGCATTCCACGCCCCGCTTTCGAGGTCTTTCGTACCGCCCATCAGTTCCACCAAAGCATCCACATCGGCATCCATGATGGAAAACGTCAGAAGGACCTTCCCTCCTTTCGAAACCGAGACTACCGGCACGTCGCTCTCCTCGGCGTAATGGTCGATCACCTCCGGCTCGTTCTGGGTGAGCATGCACGAATCCTGATAGGTCATCCCCAGCGTCTTGTACTGGTCTTCGGTTTCCTCCGTTTTTTTGATTTCGATCTTGGAAAGACCGAATGTTGCTACACTTGCCATAATTTCATTTCTTTTTTGTTGTTGTTAAACCTTTCTCCCGCTCGTTCACGCCCCGGCCCGCAGGCTGACCGACACCTCCATCTCGGCGCAGAACATCTCGCCCTGCGAAGAAAAGGTCTGCGCGTCCACCCACGTGAGGCATCCTTCGGAAAAGACCTCGTCCAAGGCATCGAAAACCTTCGAACAGAGGTATTCCAGGCGCTTGTAATCCGGGATCAGTTCCACCGCATCGCCCCGGTCGGAAAACACCGGCGAAGTGTACAGCACCACCCGCGCCTTGGCCACCGCCCCCGGTTCCAGCAGGGCTCCCGAAGCCTGGATCACGATGTCTTCCTTGTCGGAATTGACCGGACGGGCATCCTTGTACAGCCCACCGGTGATCTCCCGCACCACGTCCAGACCCGCCAACCTCCGATACAGGAGCGTCGCGATCGAAAAAGTCGATTTTTTCATGTTTCATCTCTCGTTTTTTCACCACATCCGCCGGACGGCACCGCCCCGCGGACGATCTTCATATCCACAGTTTGCATCCCAAGGGACCCGAAACAAAATCGGCCACACAACCGCTGGCCACCCGTTCGTTTCCCTGGCGGGAATACACCCGCACGGGCGTTCCCAACTTCAGCGCAGGCGTCCCGGCCGGAAGGTACAGCACATAGCTGAAACGATACTCCGTCCCCCCTTGCAGGCGGACCACCTGTCCCGAACCGTTGCGCACGGCCCGGCAGATCGCATACTCGGTCTCCTGAACCGGAGCCGGATCGTAATCGCCCGAGGGATCAGTCGTCGCATCCCCCGGCGGGATCACCGTCAGAATATCCGGATACAGATCGAACATCATCGCGTTTCCTCCTCGTTTCCAACCTTGTTTCCCGACCCTTACCAGATATCCGAACTGTCGCGCACCGCATCGCGGAAAATCCCCGGATGCTCTCCCGCAGGATCGTACTGCCGGTAGAGGCTCTCGGCCAAGGTCGTCAGCAGGCTTCTGTCGGCCACCGTAAGCGAAAAACCGTCCATCGCCACATCGGGCGACACGGCCAGCGCCATGTACACATCCGCCCGTGCCAGCATGAACTCCGGCGTCTGCCCCGTGTACGGAGCCTCCGGGGTCAGCTTGCGGTCTATCACTATGCGCTCCAGCGCCGTTTCATCCAGCGGATAGCCCACCGCCATCCGCAAAGCTTGTAATACCGTCATGATCGGTCGTCGTCTTGTTTTATCGGTTTCACTGTTTTCTTTCTTCAGAAAAAAAGGGGAGCGGGCCGCCCCGACGAGGGCTTCCCCATTCTTCTCCGGAGCATCATCGACCCTCCGGCAGCCTCACTCCCCCGACACACATCCACTTTCCGTCTTATTCTCCCTGACCGGCCAAGGTGTCGAACAGGAAGCAACGGTCGGCATTGCCCCACACCGGAATCGCATTGGCAATTCCCTTGGTTACTTCCGTTACCGGATCCTCGGTCGAGTATTTCTTGATCAGAATGTGTTCGCGTTTGACCTTCGTGGCCACGCTGTCGGTAACCATCTCGTCGGCCATCGGACCGTGGTACGTGTACCCGCAGGCCAACTCCGGCACGAAAGTTACCACCCCGCGCTCCCAAGGATTGACCGTGGTGCGCTGCCCGGACTGTCCCTCGAGGGTAACATACGTGTCGATCAGACGGATCTCGGGCAAACGGTGCGCCTTGAGGGCAATGTTCACCTCGTCCACATTGGGGATCTTGAGCCGGCCCACCTGCGGCACCCACGACGAGCAGAAATCGATCGCCTCGTCGGAAGCCATCATCGCGTAGAACGTCTCCAGGTCCATGAACATGTACTTGAGCAGCATACCCCCGCCCACGCCTTTGGCCACCACCGAACGGATGTCCGAGATCGGAGTAGCCGAAGCGGCATTTTCCTCGTTCCAGGCTGTCGTCGCTTTCAGTTTGTGCTCTTCGGGCACCCCGAAATCGACCGTCGTCTCGGTAACCGTCCCGGCATTGTTCGAACTATCGAGCACGAACCCTCCGGTAGAAAGCGCCCGCAGGGCTAGCCATTCCAAACGGGCATTGACCCCCTTGAAGCAAAAATCGGTATCGGCATATACCCAGTTCATCAGCGCGCGCTGGCCCTCCTCGCTGCTGTAGTAGTACTGCAGGTGCTGGTACTCGTTCAAGTCGGTCTCTTCCTTGACCCGGACGATCTCGATCTTGGGGATCTTGCCCGTCAGGCGTTCGATCACATTGCGCGTCTTTTTCGGCGCAGCCACATTGTAGGACACCACATCGGCCGCCACATTGATGCCGTAGTCGCCCGAAAGCGCCCGCCAGGTAAGCGTCGGGGTGAACATCACCGGAAAGATGGACGGGTAGTAAAAATCGTCCAGCGTGTAGGCGTCCACCACCGCCTGGAGATCGTTCTCGGAAATTTCCTTGATCAAAGTCTTTTTCATCTTCTTGTAAAATTGTTAATACGTTACACAAATATCCACATCATCGTTTTTCCCCTTCGGAAAGCCGTCTGGCCGGGCAGATCAGCCCTTGAGTTTCCCCGCCAGGGGCGAATCGCTGCGCAACGACCGCAGGTAATTCTCCACCGCCGGCGACACCTTCGCCGTCTGGGTCGCCTGCTGCGGGCGCGGCTGCTGCGCCACCTTTTCATCGGCCTGCTGCTGCAGGTACGCCTTGTACCCCGCCTGGATCGCATCGGCCGAAGGCACCACCTCGCCCTGGAGGGTATCCACCTCGAGCGCAGCCTTCCAAAAAGCCTCGGGCACACCCCGATCGGCGAGTTCCTTGGAGAGCGCCTGGACGAATTCCGCCTGCGTCGCCCGTCCCTGCTCGTACTCGGCCAACTGCGCCTCGGCCTGCGCCGAAGCCGAAAAACGCTCGGAGAGCATCGCCATCGCATCGGCCGCAGCCGTTACCAATTCGCTGCGTCGCGCCGCATCGCCCCCGCAGACCGTCTCCAGAAAGCCCGCCAGCTTTGCCAACACATCGGCCGGGATCGACGGATAATCCCGCTGCCACTGTTTCAAGATCTCGTTTTCCATTTTTCTCTCGTTTTTTTAGTTTGAAGCATCGATTGTATTTTTGTAATACTTGTTTTACGAATATACGAATAAATTATCTAAAAAGAAAATATTTTACCCAAAAAATCTCGCCAAATCCTTCGTCGCCCCCGGCGGGTGCAGCACGAAATACATCCGCATCATCAGCGCATCGGCCACGTCGGGTGAACGGCCCAGCACCTCCTTCACCCGAGCCTTCGGCACCACCGCCAAGCGACCCTCGCCCGAAACATCCACCGCCCGCACCTGCTCCAACTCCTCGATGATCCGCGAGCGGAGCTGCGGATCGTCCACCGCCACATAGACCTGCCCCCGCCCCACCGCATCGGCCAACAGGAAATAGCACTGCGACTTCAGGTTGGTAAAATTCTGTTTCTTTCCCCGCACATCCACCGGCGAAGCATTGTTGCAAAACCCCTTGCACTTGAGCAGGTCGGCCACCCCGCCCCCCACGCCGTCCTCGTCGCACACGATGTGGGACAAAGGCACCCCCGCCGACGAAGCCAAGGACGAAATATCCCCCGCCGTCGCGTCCACCCCCTGGCGGGCGCGCACCACGATCTTCTCGCAACGCATCCCGTTCCACAGACAGATCACCGTCGAGTCGTCTCCGAACCGGGCAATGTCGGCCGTGATGAACCGCTCGCCCGAAGCCACCCCCGTATTGGAAAACACATCCACGATCCGGTCGTAAGCCATCAACGCCATCGGATCGTCCTGATACTCCCAGTTGCCGCACAACAAACGCTGCACCGAACGGCTGTCCAGGCCCCGCAAACTCTCGGCATAGTGCGGGGAAATAAACGGATTGTCGCGCAGCAACGACTCTACAAAACGCTTGTCCGGCTCCAGGGTCCCCTCCCGGAAAGGCTTGTAAAAGCGCGAATACACGAAGCCTTTCGACGGGTTGCACGTACCCAGCATCTTGGGCACCAGCCCATACTCCCCCAAACGGTACCGGATCCGCGAACGCACCACATTCCACGCGCGCAGGGACACCTGATTGCACTCGTCGATGAAAGCCCCCGTGATCTCCAGCGAGCCCAACTCGTCGAACTCCGGATCGGAAGGCCTCGCCTGCAGGTGCCGCATCAGGATCACCGACCCGGCCGTGCCCACTGACACCTCGCCCCGCTGGTCGTTTACCCGCAACCACGAAGCCGGAAGCCCCTGCAAACGCGCCACTTGCCGCAAGGTATTGAGCGTAGTCTGCCGCAAGGTCGTCGCCGCCCGCCGCGCCATCAAATACCGGCTGCCCGGGTATTTCAACGCGCACTTGAGCAGCCAATAGCACCCCAACACCGACTTGCCTCCGCCGGCTCCCCCGCCGAAAAGCACCTCGATGGTCTTCCCGTCCTCCAAATAGTCCAAAGCCTCCGTCTGTTTCCGCGTCAGTTCCATCTTTCCCTTGTCCTTTTCCCCTTCCGCCCGTCGCTCCCTGCCGGGAACGCCCAGTCGTTTTTCCTCCCTCATCTGCGCAAAACCTTACTCCCCGTCCGGCTGCGTTCCATACAACTTGCTCTCTTTCCAGACCACGGTCGCCGCCTCCCCGTCCGGCTCCCGCGCCGCCGAAGGCGCCTTCATCGCCAGACCCAACAACCTCGACCGCTGCTCCGAACAACGCCGCAGCTCGGCCAAATACCGCGCATCCGCCCCCTCGTCCAAGGCCTTGGACTCTTCCCAGGCCTGCCACAACTCCGCCTCGCGCACGTCGATCTTCTTGAGCTCCACCACCCGCATCAATACCTTGTCCTTGATCCCTTTCCGGGTCCAGGTCGCCAGGATTTCGGCCAACATGCGGTTGAGTTTCTTCGGGTACATCTTCTCGCCCGTCAGACGCTGCACCCGTTCGATGGTTTTCACCTTGGTCCACCCCTTGATAAAACACTCGGCTATCACCTCCTTGACCCGTTCCCGGGCAAACTCCGTTTCTTTTTCTTCTCGCTTCATCTTCCCTCTTCGTTATCTTAAAAGAAATTATCATTTCAAAAAATATCCCCCTCCTGGCAGAAAGGATCGTCAAAAAATTCCTCAATGGAAAAATCGAACATCCCCCATTCTGCCTCCAAAGAACTCCGGCGGCGTTTGCGCTTATGTGCATCACCGGATTTTTTCTTGAAGAACCTCACGGTCTTGGCATCGATCTTCTCCATCTGCAAATCCAGGGAACATTCCAAAGCCTTGAACTCCTCCAATACCTCCATCGCTCGCTTGTGTTCCTGACGGAACTCCTCTTCCGTGATGCACATAATTTGTTTTTTGATAAGTTTTTAATTATAATTTAACGCCGGCTCCCTGCCGCAAGGCCCGCCCCCTTCTCAAACGATCCACACGTGCCTGCAACACCTCGCGCACCGTATCCTGAAAATAGCCGTAAGCCTCGCGGATCATCGACACCTCATTGTCCGCCAGGCCAAGACGTTTGCGCAAGATGTAATCCGAGGGAAAATCGATGTACTTGACCATCGACTCCTCCACGAGAGGATACTCGAGTTTTAAGGCTAAAAGATTTTCCTTACTTTTTCTCGACATAATTAAGAAGTTTGAAAGTTATTGATTACATTTGTAAAAGCAAATAACAAGAATACACTTTATTGTGTCTTATTTTGATTACAAATATAGTGTTTTTCACCAACCCACAAAACATTATCATAAAAATAATTACAAATAAACCATAACAACTAAAATATCAGCAATATAAAAACACAAAATTCCAAAAACACATAGTCAAAAAAGAAAGGTAAAAACTTTCCCATTGACATTTTTTTACCTAATTTTACTATCTGAAAAAAGCATGGAACTATGCCAAAATTAAAGGACCCGGAGATACAAAGGGAAGTGACTTCCAGAGTCATCAATGCTATCGAACGCCTGATCGAGCTGGGGCTGGTGAAAAACCAGAAAGAATTTTGCAAGCTTTCAGGCTACAAGGAAGCCAATCTTTCCAAAATCATGAATGGCGAACGGTTCGCTCCGCTGATGCTCGTTCACTTCTTGAGTTTCAGTTTCAACATTTCCCCTACCTGGATCCTGCTGGGGAAAGGCCCTGTCTTCAACCTGTACAACAAAAAAGAGTGATCCGGCTTCGGATCACTCTTTTCACTCGTATTCTCCCGGTGCGACCTTTCTCGCCCACAAGACCGCTTAACGGAACATCTCGCGCAAACGATCCCGGAAAGACTTCCGGTCAGTACCGGTAGGTTGCGGAGCAAACTGCGCTTGAGTAGCCGCTTGCTGGAAAAACCGCTCCTGCTCCTTGGTGAGGTGCTGCGGAGTCCACACATTGACATACACCAGCATATCGCCCCGGCCTCCCTGCTGAAGATCGGGCAAACCTTTTCCTTTCAAGCGCAGGATCTTTCCGCCCTGCGTCCCTTTTTCCAACGAGATGCGCACCTTTCCGCCCTCGACCGTCGGGATTTCTTTCTTGCCGCCCAGCACAGCCTCCGGATAACTGATGTACAACTCGTAGAGCAGATTGTTCCCGTCGCGGACATAGGTATCGTCGGGCATTTCCTCGATGAGCACCAACAGATCGCCCGCCGGACCTCCCATCGGGCCGGCATTTCCCTTGCCAGCCATCCGCAACTGCGTGCCGTCCGACACTCCGGCCGGGATCTTCACCGACAAGGTCTCGCTCTGGGAGACCAACCCTTGCGCATCGGCCCCGGCGCCGCGTTTATCGACCATCTTGCCCGTACCGCCGCACGTACGGCATTCGGTTACCGACTGCATCGCCCCGAACGGGGTATTCTGTACATGCACCGTCTGCCCGGTACCGCCACATGCCGTACAAGTCTTGTAAGTCGTATCCTTCGAGGCGACTTTCCGGTCGATCCGGATGGTCTTTTCCACCCCTTGGGCTATCTCGGAAAGCGTTACCCGCACCCGGATGCGCAGGTCGCTGCCCCGCACCATCACGGCTCCCCCCCTGGAACGCCGCGAACGGCCGCGCCCGCCGAAGCCCATATCGCCGAATATATCGCCGAACTGGCTGAATATATCGTTGATATCCATCTGCTGGTAGTTGAACCCGCCGAAGCCGCCGGTGCCATCTGCGGCTCCTGCTCCCATCCCGGCATGGCCGAACTGGTCGTACCGGGCACGCTTGTCCGGATTGGACAGCACGTCGTAGGCCTCGGCCGCTTCCTTGAATTTTTCCTCCGCCTGTTTGTCGCCGGGATTTTTATCGGGATGGTACTTCAGAGCCAACTTGCGGTACGCCTTTTTCAAATCGTCCGCACTGGCGTCCTTCGACACACCCAATACTTCGTAATAGTCTCTTTTCATAGATCTTCTGTAACCTCCTGCTCTCTTCTTTTATTCCCTGTCATTCGCCCACCACGACCTTGGCATAGCGGATCACCCGGTCGCCGATCTTGTAACCCTTCTGGGTTATGTCCACGATCTTTCCCTTGAGCGATTTCTGCGGCGCCGGGATCCGTGCGATGGCATCGTGGTAGTCCACATCCAACTCGTCGCCGGGATGCACCTCGACAACCGCAAGGCCTTTTTGCCGCAGCACTTCCATCATCTTGTTGTATATCAGCCGAAAACCTTCGGCCTCTGCCGAACCGGGACGTTCTTTTTCCTCGGCCGCCAAGCCGCGTTCGAAATCGTCCAACACCGGCAAGAGAGCCGAGAGGACATCCGACGAGGCATATTTGATCCATTCGGTTTTCTCGCGGGCCGTACGTTTCTTGTAGTTGTCAAATTCGGCGTACAGGCGCAGGAAAGCATCCTTCTGTTTGGCCAATTCCTGCTGCAGGTCCGGCTCTTCGGCCTGCTTGTCAGTGGGGGTCTCCCCCGTCTGCTGCGCATCGGTCCCTGCCTGTGCCTGGTCCTGAACCGCCTGCGGCTCCTGCTGTGGCACTTCCTCTTCTTTTTTATCGTGGTGTTTCATGGCTTTTTCTTTTGAATATTTCATACACTTTGCTCCTGCAAAAACCTTGCCAAGGGAGGAAAAAGGGAGAAATTGTCATGAAAAAAGGGGAAAATTCCATCCCCGTCTGACGTTTTGGCCGAAAGAAAAAGAAAACGCGCGTACCATCCTACCGCCGATCGACTTCCCGGATCATCGCGTCGAACAGCGCCTGATAACGGGCGGCCTTTTGCGGCAAAACCCCTTCGCGCGGAGGAAGCCCCGGCGCGATCCCGGTCGAGGAAAGGGTCAGCCCCGAAGACAGACGGACAAAATAGACCCACACGTACTCCCCTCCTTGCGTTCCCGAGCGGAAAGACGCGATCCGGACCGCCTCCTTTCCCGCCCGGGTACGGAAATACTCCGAACCCAGGTACCGCCCGCCGTACCCCTCGGCGATGCCCCGATGGGCCTTTTCGTCGTAGAAAGTATCGGCCGTCTGGGCCTTTTGTGCAGGCCCTTGAAGGCGGATGACAAAGAAATTGATCAACCCTTCCCCGTCCGAAAGCGAAGCCTTCCCCAGCGTCCATCCCGACGGATATACCGTCCGATACCCGCTGCGCACGATCCCGGGCTGCTCCAGGCTGGCCATCTGAGGGATCACGTACTCCTGCACCTCCCCGCGCGCCATCCGCACCAGCGCCGTATCTACCCGCAGGGCTTGGCCGGAGAGCGGAACGGAGAGGCACAGGGCGCACAAGAGAGCGGGCAAAGCCCCTGCAAGGCTTTTCCTCGGTACTCCGCCCCCCTCTGCTGCCATCCTCCTGAAAAACATCTTCGCTTTTGTTTCTCCCGACCGATCCGTTATCTTTTCCTTCCGGACTTTCTTCTCCCTTTCTCCCCCTGTCTTTCTCTCCCCCTGCCTTTTTGCTTCTACCGCCCCTTCGTCGTTCGTTGTTGGCCTGCAAGCAGCCGCCCGATTCTCTTCTTCATTTCCCGGCTCCCCTTGCCACCGGTATCCTTCCTCTCCAGCCCCTCGGTTTGCCTCCGATGCGAGAGATGTTCACTCCTCGCGCTCGATTTGCGCCCCGAGCTGGCGAAGGCGCTGTTCGATCCGCTCGTAGCCCCGGTCTATCTGTTCGACGTTGTGGATGACGCTTTCGCCCCGCGCCGACAAAGCGGCGATCAGCAGGGCGTTCCCGGCACGAATATCCGGGGAGACCATCACCGCCCCGCGCAACGAGTGGTATTTTTCCAGGCCGATCACCGTAGCCCGGTGCGGGTCGCAAAGGATGATCTTGGCGCCCATGTCGATGAGCTTGTCCACAAAGAAAAGGCGGCTCTCGAACATCTTCTGATGGATCAGCACGCTGCCCCGCGCCTGCGTAGCCAACACCAGCACGATACTCAACAAGTCGGGGGTAAATCCCGGCCAGGGGGCGTCCGAAACCGTGAGGATCGAACCGTCGATAAAGTTTTTCGGTTCGTAGATATCCTGCGGCGGGATGCGCATGTCCTCGCCCAGGCGTTCGATGCGGATCCCCATCCGCTCGAATACCCGCGGGATCTGCCCCAGGTTGTCCCAATCGACCGAACGGATCGTTACATCGGAATGCGTCATGGCAGCCAGCCCCATCCACGATCCCACGTCGAGCATGTCGGCCAGGATGCGGTGGCGGCATCCGTGCAGGCGTTCCACCCCGCGGATGGTCAACAGGTTGGACCCGATGCCGGAAATATCGGCCCCCATCGAGACCAACATCCGGCACAACTGCTGCACGTACGGTTCGCACGCAGCGTTGTAGATCGTGGTAGTGCCTTCCGCCAACACGGAAGCCATCACGATGTTGGCCGTTCCGGTAACCGAAGCCTCGTCCAGGAGCATGTAAGTGCCTTTCAAGCGGGAGGCTTCGATGGAATAAAACTTGGTGTCGGGGTCGTAGTCGAACTTCGCACCCAGGGCGATGAATCCGTCGAAATGCGTATCCACTCTCCGGCGGCCTATCTTGTCCCCGCCCGGTTTGGGAATGTACCCCCGGCCGAAACGCGCCAGGAGCGGCCCGAGGATCATGATCGACCCGCGCAGACGCCGGGCCAACTGCTTGCCCTCCTCGGTATGGATGTAGTCCACATCCACCTGGTCGGCCTGAAAGACGAAGGTCCCGGGGGCTTTCTTGGTGACCTTTACCCCGAGGTCGGAAAGCATCTCGATGAGGATATTGACGTCCTGTATGTCCGGCACGTTGCTTATCTCGACCGGATCGGGGGTGAGCAGCACGGCGCTGATCACCTGCAACGCTTCATTTTTTGCTCCCTGGGGGATGACTTCTCCCGTCATCTCGATCCCACCCTGTATCCTGAACGAACCCATGTGTTTTACTTGCGCGTGTTATTCGTGGTTACTTATTTGTTGCCGTTTCCCGAGCCTTTGCGGGAAGCCTTGCCTTGTTGTTTCTGCCGCTGCCCGTTCTGGGCAAAGCGTTTTTTCTGCACCGGGATCCCCTGCGGGTTGAGCGTGCCGATTTCCCCGCCGGGCAGGTGCGACTTGAGCACCTCGATATCGACCCTACCGCCGGAGAGTTCCTCCAGGTGGGCGAAAATCACCCCGTCCTCCACCGAATCCTTGTTCCAGGCCAGGTACGATTTTTTCATGTGCTTGGCGATGGCGATCAGCAGCGCTTCCCGACGGTCGCCCGGCTCCATCGCACAGGCCACCTCGATCAGGCTGCGGATGTAATGGCCGTAATACCGGTACTTGTCCAACACCGGAGGATAGTCCAGACGGTCGGGCGGCGCGGCAAAAGTCTCGCGCGTGGGGATAGGGAACGGGGAGTCGATGTCCAGGCGGAAATCCGACATGATGAACAACTGATCCCACAGCTTGTGCTGGAAGTCCGGCACGTTGCGCAGATGGGGATTGATCTCGCCCATCACGTCGATGATCCTGCGCGCCGCCCGGTTGCGCTCGTCGCGGTCCTCGATCGTCACGCAATAGTCCACCATCTGCTGGAGCGTGCGGCCGTACTCGGGGATCTTGAGCTTTTCCCGTTCGGTATTGTACGAAAAACCCAGGTGCTCGTGCTCTGTCAAAGCCATAATCCGTATCGTGCTATATCTTTTGAATCTTGGCAAATTTAAGCAACATTTTCTTCTCGCCGATGTTGTCGAAGCGGATCGTTGCCTTCGCATCCGCTCCGGCGCCTTCCAGGGTGAGCACCGTCCCGTCGCCGAAACGTTCGTGCCGCACGCGGTCGCCCACGGCGAGGTTTCCCTGTCCGCCCGAAGCACCCGCTCCCGCCGCTGCCGCCACTGCCTTACCGAGCGGCTTGAGGTTCTTCGGCGCAGCAGGACGCCCGAACGTACTGCCCGAAGGTCTTTCCACCCTGCGGCGGAAAGGCATCGAGGAGTCTGAATCCGACGCCGTGCCGAAGATGCCCGCATCCAGGATGGACGAACCGGCAGCGCGCCGCATCTCCTTCGGCACGGAAAATTCCAGGTAACGGTCGTCGATCTCATCCACGAACCGGGACAATTCGCCATCGGTGAGTTTTCCCCAGCGGTAACGCTGTTCGGCATAGGTGAGGATGGCCCGACGCTCGGCGCGGGTGAGCGCCACGTAAAACAACCGGCGTTCCTCCTCGATCTCCTCGCGGGTCGAGGAACTCATCATGCTCGGGAACAGGTTTTCCTCCATCCCCGCCACGAACACCGTACCGAATTCCAGCCCCTTGGCCATGTGCACCGTCATCAGCGCCACCCGGTCCGTATCGGACTCCTCGCCCCGGTCCATGTCGGTAAGCAGGGCCACCTGCTGCACGAAGGTCGAGAGCGAAGCATCCTCGTCGGCGATCTCCTTCTGGCTCTCCACAAAGTCCTTGATGCCATTGACCAACTCCTGTACGTTTTCATAACGTTCCACATCCTCCGGGTCGGTCGCCGAGCTCATCAGTGAAATGATCCCCGACTCGCGCAGGATCTTGTCCGCCGCCTCGAACGCATCGAGGGTCGAAGCGTACACCCCGAAGGCCTGGATCATGGTCGCAAAGGCATCCAACTTGGCCCGCACCCCGGACTGGATCGCCAACTGCGGCAGCCTGTCGAGCGCCCCGATCACCTCGAACACGCTCCGTCCGTAGTGGTTGGCCGCCACGATCAGTTTGTTGAGCGTCGTATCACCGATGCCCCGCGCCGGGTAATTGATCACACGCAAGAGCGCTTCCTCGTCCTTCGGATTGACGGCCAGGCGCATGTACGCCAGCGCGTCCTTGATCTCCTTGCGCGCATAGAAGGACTGCCCGCCCCAGATGCGGTACGGAATGTTGTACCGCCGCAGGGCGTCTTCAATGGCACGGCTCTGAACATTGGTGCGGTAGAGCACGGCAAAATCCTGGTAACGCGCCTTCGGATCGTCCTCCCTCAGGGATTTGATGGTCCGGGCGATGTAGTTAGCCTCATCCCTATCGGTGAGATTGCGCACCACCCGCACCGGTTCGCCATTGTCGTTGGCCGTCCAGACATCCTTGTCGAGTTTGTCGCGGTTTTTGGCGATCACGCTGTTGGCCGCCCCGACGATGTTCTTGGTCGAACGGTAATTCTGCTCCAGTTTGAAGACCCGGGCCTCGGGGTAGTCGCGGTTGAAGTGCAGGATGTTGGCGATGTTCGCCCCGCGGAACGAATAGATGCTCTGCGCATCGTCGCCCACCACGCAGATATTGCGGTAAAGGTCGGCCAGCGCCTTGACGATCAGGTACTGGGAATGGTTGGTATCCTGATACTCGTCCACCAGGATATAGCGGAAACGGTCCTGATACTTGGCCAGTACGTCGGGAAAGCGCGCCAGGAGCTCATTGGTGCGCAGCAACAGGTCGTCGAAATCCATCGCCCCCGCCTTGAAACACCGCTCGACATACTGGCGGTACACGTCGAGGAACTTCGGCCGGCGCGCCGCCGCGTCCGTTTCGGCGCATTCCGGATAACGGTCGTAGGCATTGACGGTGATCAGGTTGTTCTTCAGCGAGGAGATACGCCCCTGGACCTGTTTGGGTTTGTAGATCTCCTTGTCCAGTTGCATGTCCTTGATGATCTGGGTGATCAGCCGCAGGCTGTCGTCCGTATCGTAAATGGTGAAATTGGACGGAAAGCCCAAGCGGTGCGCCTCAGCGCGCAAAATCCGCGCAAAGACCGAATGGAAAGTCCCCATCCACAGCGCCTGCGCGTCGGAATACCCTACCATGGCCGAGATACGCGCCTGCATCTCGCGCGCAGCCTTGTTGGTAAAGGTCAGCGCCAGGATCTGAAACGGTGAAACACCCTTGCGGATCAAATGTGCGATACGATACGTCAGCACCCGCGTCTTGCCCGACCCGGCCCCGGCGATGATCATCATCGGTCCCTCGGTACATTCCACCGCCGCGCGCTGCGCATCGTTGAGTTCATCCAAATAAGACATCTTTTCTCCTCTCTCCTTCTTCGTTTTATCGCTTATTTTTTCGATTCTTTCTCTTCTTTGCCGTCTTCCCCCCTTCCTCGCTTTTCAAGGCCAAGGAATACCTTTTCTCCCGCTCCCCCCGCTCAAAGCGTCCCGCTTTCCCCCAGGGAAAACAGCGCCAGGTCGTACTTGACCGGATCGGACGGATCGTACCGGCGAAGCGCCCGGTCCAGTTCCTCCACCGCCCGACGGTCGTCCTGCCGCCGCGTCAGCAGGCCCAAACTCCGGGAAACCCGCCCCACGTGGACATCCAGCGGCATGGACAGGTCCGAAGGCCGCACCCGCTCCCACAGCCCCAGGTCGATGCCCCCCTCGCGGCGCACCATCCAACGCAGGAAGAGGTGCAGACGCTTGCACGCCGAACCGCGCTGCGGACAGGAAATATGCCGTCCCAACGGGTAGTCCCCCGCCGAGGCCAGCATCTGCTCGCGGAAACGGGCGATCCCATCCCACATTCCCCGCTCTCCCCCTCGGGGTGCGAAGACCGCCTCCAGCGAACCGTAGCGACGGTACACCTCCCGCAATCCCGCCAGGAAGAACGCCAGGTCGCTCTGCGAAAACGTCCGGTGCACGGCTTTCCCTGCCTGCGGGGAAGGATTCCTCCCGTTTTCCATCACGTATCGGTAGGGCGAATCGCCCATCGGCTCCAGCAACCTCCGGCACGAAGACAGGATCGACGCGCGCCTCCCCCAAGCCAGCGTAGCACAGAGTATCCCCGCCACTTCGATGTCTTCCGGGCGCGAATACCGCCGGGGGAACTGCACCGGATCGCCCACGACGAACTCCGCCGCATCGATCCGCGCATAGGCCCGCTCCAACAGCTCCCCGAGTGCCGGCGTTGCGACTGCCGCAGAGTCTACTGCTGCGCCATTTTCCTCTCTACCGTCCGGCATCGTCCGCCTCCGTCTGCTTGATCCCCGAACACAACTCTACGGTGCGTTCTATCACGCCGTCGCGCATCTCGAACCTCCGGTCGGCCATATCGGCCAACGAAGGGTTGTGCGTTACCACCACGAACGTCTGCCCGAAACGATCCCGCAGGTCGAGGAACAAACGGTGCAGGCTGTCCGCATTGCGGCTGTCCAGATTGCCGGAAGGCTCGTCGGCCAACACGACGCTGGGGCGGTTGATCAGCGCCCGGGCGATGGCCACCCGCTGCGCTTCGCCCCCCGAGAGTTCCGAAGGCAAGTGGTGCGCCCGGTGGGTGAGCCCCATGAATTCCAACAGGTCCATCGCCTGCTTTTCCGCCTCTTTCAGGGTCCGTCCGGCGATCATCGCCGGCAGGCAGACGTTCTCCAGTGCGTCGAACTCCGGCAGCAAACGGTGGAACTGGAAGATGAACCCTACGTTGCGGTTGCGGAAACGGGACAAGCGCCGGTCGCCCAGACGGTCGGTGCGCTCCCCGTCTATCTCCACATAGGACTCCTGACCGGGCACGGGGGTGAAATCGTCAAGCGTTCCCAGGATCTGGAGCAGGGTCGTCTTTCCGGCTCCCGAAGGCCCCACCACCGAAACGATTTCCCCGGCGGCTACTTCGGCGCTGACCCCCTTGAGCACCTCCAGCGAACCGAAGGATTTGTGTATGTTGACCGCTTTTATCATCTGTTTTGCCATTGAACAAAATTAGGAAAATAACCCGAACGGGCCGGGGGAGGAATTTGAAAAAATATTAACTTTTCGGATTGTCTTAAAAATCCCGTCCCTCCTTACGAACTTTAGCTAAAAATCCTACATTTGTCGCCATCGAAACACTATCAAACGCACGCACAATGAAAAACTTCCTCGACCGCTTCCTCAAGGTCCTTTTCCTGTCCGCTCTGGCGGCTCTGATCGCCGTTTCCTGTTCCAAAACCGACGGCCCCGGCGGGGACGACGACCCGGACGACGGCACCGTGCCCCCCCAGTGGGCCTGCACCCTCAAATCCATCTCTTTCGCTCCGAAAGACAACCCCGGCCTCACCGCCACCTGTTCGCACCGCCTGCTGGCCGGCACTTACTACGTAACGATCCCCATCGGCGTACCCCTGAACAACCTCAAGGCTACCTTCAACGTCTCGGACGGAGCGAAAGTCGAGATCGACGGCAAGGCCATGACTTCGGGCGTAACCCCGCACGACTACTCCAAACTGGTCCGGATAAAGGTTACCTCGATGGACGGATCGGCCTCGGCCTACTATTACGTAAATGTCCAGAACGGCATCGACAAGATCGACAAACTGGTGTACGACTTCATGGAAAAGTACTCCATCCCCGGCATCTCGGTCTCCATCGCCCACAAAGGCAAGCTGGTCTTCGCCCGCGGCTACGGCTATGCCGACAAGGACAATTACGAACGCCTGGAGCCCAACTACATGCTCCGTCTGGCCAGCTGCTCCAAACCCTTCGCCTCGATGTGCATCATGCGCCTGTTGGACGAAGGCAAGCTCAAACTCACCGACCGTCCCTTCGCTCTGGGCGGAGTACTCTACGAACAGTTCCCCGACCACAAGGCCAACTTCGAACAGATGACCATCCGCAGCTTTCTGGAGCACACCAGCGGCATCAACCAGGCGGCCAAATTCGACCCGATGTTCGACAACAACATCACCAAGCAGCTCTCCAACATCGAAACGATCGAGTACGTGGTCAAAAACTTCGACTCCAACTACGCCCCCGGTGAAAAATACCAGTACTCCAACTTCGGCTACTGCGTACTGGGACGCGTGGTGGAAGCCATCACCGGAATGCCCTACGAGGATTACCTCAAACAAGCCGTCCTCGAACCGGCCGGAGCGAAAAACATCCGGGTAGGCTCCACCGGATTGGCCAACCGCCTGCCCAACGAATCCGTCTACTACTCCCAAGACGGCACCAACGGTTACGGCAACGACATGAAACGCCTCGACTCCTGCGGAGGTCTCATCGCCTCCACCCCCGACCTGATGCGGATGGCCTGCGCGCTGGACGGTCAGGACGACCGCCCCGATATCTTCCCCCAGTACATCCTCGACCTGATGGTAACCCCCTCGACTGCCTACCGATACTATGCGTTGGGCTGGCGGGTCGGACACTCCCTGTATCCCGGCGCGGCCTACCACAGCGGCAACCTGGCCGGTACGGCCACCATGTGGGCCCGCAATTACAACGGCGATACCCATTGCGCCATCCTGTGCAATTCGCGCAGCTATCTCAACCAGTCCAGCGGTTCGTTCGACGATGCGCTGTACGTGCTGCTCTCGCGGGTAATGGCCACCGGCAACTGGCCCGACCAAGACCTCTTCCCCGAATTTGAATAACACATCAGGGCGATCCTCCGCCCCACCGACCACCAAAGCGGGTCTGCGCGCAATGCGCGCAGACCCGCTTTCTTTACCCTCCCTTTCCTCCTAAAAGGTTTTTACAAAAAACACACCTACCCCCTTTTTTCTGTTTTTCCGGACAAAGGATTACCTTTGCTATGCGCCATTTGCGGCGAAAAATATCTCTAAAATGAAAAACTTCGTTTACAGCCAGCCCACCGAAATCGTTTTCGGGGCCGGCACCCATCAGGAGATCGGCCAGCGCCTCGAACCCATCGCCCGCCGCGTACTGCTGGTTTATGGAGGCCACAGTGCCCAGAAAAGCGGCCTTCTCGACCGCGTTCGCCGCTCCCTGGAAGCCTCCGGCATCCACTGGCGGGAACTGGGGGGCATCCAACCCAACCCGCGCCTTGCCCCGGTGGAAGCCGGCATCGACCTGGTTCGCCGCGAAAACCTCGAAGGCCTGCTGGCCGTAGGCGGAGGCAGCGTGATCGACACGGCCAAAGCCATCGCTGCCGGAGCACCTTACCCGGGGGAGGTCTGGGACTTCTTTTGCGGCAAAGCCACCCCGCAGCAATGCCTGCCGGTGGTTACCCTGCTCACCATCCCCGCCGCCGGGAGCGAAGCCTCCGACTCGTGCGTACTCACCCGGGAACAGGACGATCGGCCGATAAAGAAAGGCTTTCACACCCCGCTGATACGTCCCCGGTTGTCCATCCTCGACCCTACCCTCACCTACACCCTGCCGGCTTACCAGACGGCTGCCGGCGGCGTGGACATCATGGCCCACGTCCTGGAACGTTACTTCACCCAGGAGGCGGATGTCGATCTGTCCGACCGCCTGTGCGAAGCTGTCCTGCGCACCGTCATCGCCCACCTTCCCCGCGCACTCGAACAGCCGGACGACTACTCCGCCCGCGCACAGCTGATGTGGGCCGGCACCTTGGCCCACAACGACCTGCTGTCCGCCGGCCGCATCGGCGACTGGGCCTCGCACGCCATCGCCCACCAGCCCAGCGCCCTGTACGACATGACGCACGGGGCGGCGCTGGCCATCGTGCTGCCCGCCTGGATGAAATACGTCTATCGCCACGACGTAGCCCGCTTCGCCCGTTTTGCGGTGCGCGTATGGGGCGTGGAAGACGATTTCTCCGCACCGGAAAAGACCGCTCTCGAAGGCATCCGCCGTACCGAGGCTTTCTTCGCATCGCTGGGGCTGCCCACCTGTTTTTCCCACACGGACATCCCTTACTCGTCGTTCGGGAAGATGGCCGACCTGGCCACTGCCAACGGAAGCCAAACCATCGGGCACTTCGCCGAACTCACCCGGGACGACGTGTACGAGATCTATCACCTGGCGCTATGACCCCTGCAACCCATGAAAACCATCCGGTGCGTTTTTTGACCATCGGCACCGGCCCCATCGTCGAGACGATGCTCCGCGGGGCGCACCTCGACCCGCGTTTCGTCCATTCGGCCGTCTATTCCCGGCGGCAGGACACCGCCTCGGCCTTCGCTGCCCGCCACGGTGCGGAACACACCTTCACCGATCTGGAACAAGCCGCCCGCAGCGACACCTTCGACGCGGCGTACATCGCTTCGCCCAACTCGCTGCATTTCGCTCAGGCGATGCTCCTGCTCTCCCACGGGAAACACGTGCTCTGCGAAAAGCCCTTGGCTTCCAACGCCCGGCAGGCGAGCCTCCTGTGCCGCACCGCCCGGGAAAAAGGGCTCGTGCTGATGGAGGCTCTCAAAACCACCCTGACTCCTACGTTTGCCGCCGTGCGGGAAGCCCTGCCCCGTATCGCCCCCATCCGGCGCTACTTTGCGGCCTTTTGCCAGCGTTCCTCGCGCTACGACCGTTTCCTGGCCGGCGAGGATTTCAACGTCTTCTCGCCGGAATTTTCCGGAGGGTCGCTGCTGGACATCGGCATCTACGGGCTGTACCCGATGGTCGTACTGTTCGGGCCGCCGGAAGAGGTCGTCTCGCGCTCCCTGCTGCTGCGCACCGGGGTGGACGGGCAAGGCTCGCTCCTGTGCCGTTATCCGCAGATGGAAGGCGTGGTGGTCCACTCCAAGATCGCCGATTCGTCCTTGCCGAGCGAAATCCAGGGCGAGGGCGGGAGTATCCTCATCGAGCGGATCAACTCTTTCGCACGGGCACAGATCATGCTTCGGGATGGCTCGCGGGAGGATCTTTCGGTCGAACACGCTCCCTTTGACATGGTGTACGAGGTATCCGCCTTCATAGACCTGATCTGCCGCGGCGGTGGCGAACACCCGGTCAATTCGTTTGCGGCGAGCATCGCTGTGGCCGAGATCATGGAGGCCGCCCGGGGGCAAAACGGGATCCGCTTCCCTTCGGACCGGCTGTAAAAACCCGAGAGGGGGCGGGCAAGCGGGGCGCCTCCGGCGCCCCGCTTGCCCGCCCCCTCTCGGGTTGCCCGCCCCGCATTTTTTCACCTGCCGCACATCCCCGAAAAAAAGGAAATCGTTATTTTTGCCCCACTCATCCATACAAGACCCGGAAAAAACATGCTGTACGACCTGTTCCTCAAACCCTACGAAGGATACTCCACCCTGTTTATCGTTTTAGAAGCCATCGCCGCCTTCTTCGGCATCGTCAGCGTATGGTTCGCCCGCAGGAACAGCATCTGGGTATATCCCACCGGCATCATCAGCACCGTACTGTACGTCTACGTCCTGTTTGTCAGCGGCGTGTACGGCGACGCCGTGATCAACATCTACTACACCGCCATGAGCCTGTACGGTTGGTACGTCTGGCTCAACGTCAAAGGCGAAGGCCAAGCCCTCCCCATCACCTGGCTGCACCGCCGGAGCGCCCTCTTCACCGGCGGCTTTACCCTGGCCAACTTCGCTCTCTTTTACATCATCCTCCAGTACTACACGGACAGCATCGTCCCCACGCTCGATGCCATCACCACCGCCCTGGCCTTTTCCGCCATGTACCTGATGGCACGCAAGAAAGTCGAAAGCTGGGCTTTCTGGATCGCCTGCGACGTCATCTCGGTCGGGCTGTACATCTACAAAGGCCTCGGGGTAACCGCCCTGCAATACCTCATCTTCCTCATCCTGGCCATCTCGGCGCATTTCGAGTGGGTACGCCTGTACCGTGAGCAGCAAGCCGCCCAAGCGCACCCCGGGAACACCACCACGAAACCGGCATGAAAAAGATCGTCCTGCTCGGTCCCGAATGCAGCGGAAAGACCACCCTGGCTCGGGAACTCGCCCGCCGGTACGACGGAGCCTACGCCCCGGAATACAGCCGGGAGTACGCCGAACGCCTGCGCCGAAGCGGAGCCGACATAGGCTTTCACGACGTGATGCCCATCGTACGCGGACAACTGCTCGCCGAACAAAACGCCCTGCAAAGCGGAAAGGAACGGATCTTCCTCGACGGGAATCCCCTGGCCGAATGCGTGTACAGCCAGTGGTATTACCACGCCGTCCCCCGCGAACTCACCGACCTCCTCCGCCAGAGGACTTACGATTTTTACCTCTTGTGCTATCCCGACCTGTACTGGGTACCCGACCCCGCACGCGACATGCCCACCGGCCGGGAAAACATCTTCCGCCTTTTTGAAAAAGAAGTCGCGGCAAGCGGCGTCCCCTACCACATCGTCCGGGGAGAAGGCGCCTCGCGACAGGCCAGCGCCGAAAACGCCCTGCGGCAATCCGGCCTGCTGCCCTGACCGCAGAGATTTACTTTCCGGGATTTTTCCCACCCCGCCCGCCGGCACAAAGCTGCGCCGTCACGATGGCCGCTGCAATAGCCGCATTGAGGCTCTCCGGACCCTGCGCCCCGGCAAAACGCGGGATCGTCAGCCTACGTCCCACCACCCGGGCCACGGCCGCGCTGATCCCATTGGCCTCGTTGCCGATCACGATCACCCCTTCTGCGGCGCACCCCGCCCGGAAGACATCGTCCCCCTCGAGAAAAGTGCCGTACACCGGCAGCGGGCAATCCGCCAGCAGAGTCGGAAGATCGCGGTAATGCACCCTCACCCGCGCAATGGAACCCATCGTCGCCTGCACCGTCTTGGGGTTGTACAGATCGACCGTATCGGGCGAACACACCACATCCCGCACCCCGAACCAGTCGGCCGTCCGCACGATCGTCCCCAGGTTGCCCGGGTCGCGCACCCCGTCCAGAGCCAGCACCACCCGCCCGGGGGAAAAATCGGGTTCTCCCCACTGCGGGATCTCGCACACGGCCAGCACCCCTTCGGGTGTGGACTGCGCACTGATGCGCCCGATCTGCGCCTGGGTAACGCATTCCACCGGGCAGGGACATACGGCCCGGGCCATGGGAAAAAACTCTTCGGTGGCAAATACCTCCCGCAGGGAAATCTGGCCGCCGAGCGCAATTTCTTTGACGGATTTTATGCCTTCTATGGTAAATAATTGCGATATTTGTCGTGTTTTTTTGGACTTTAAAGAATTAATTTTCTTTATTTTACCATTAGTAAGCATAGCAAGCGGCCTTTTAGGGAGTGAATCGTTTGATTAAAAACATTTTAGCAAAGATACGCATTTTCGCCGTAACCGTCCTTCCGGCGGGTTTGGGCTTGCTTTCCTCCTGCTCCCCGTACAAAAACATCCCTGCGGGCGACCACCTGGTAGTAGCCAACCGCTACGACATCAACGACCGGCAAAAGCACAACCCGGATTTTTCTCCCTACATCCGCCAAGCGCCCAACAAAAAACTGCTCTTTTTCTTTCCAATCAAACTGAGCCTGTACAACGCCGCCCGAGAAGACCCCCAAGCCGCATTCGACCAGTGGGAAGCCGAGCACCAAGGCTCGGTGAAGTTCCTTCGGTTCTTCTTCTCCCAAAAAGGCATCGACCGGATAGACAGCACCTACGTAGGCTTCAACCGATCGTTGAAAAAACTGGGCGAGCCCCCCGTACTGTACGACCCTTCGCTGGCCACCCGTTCGGTAAACAACATCGAAAGTTTTTACCACAACCAAGGATACTTCCGTGCGCAAGCCTCCTCGCAGGCTACTTTCGAGGGGGACAAAGCCGTCGTCCAGTACACCGTCTCCACCGGAACGCCCTACACCATCGACAGCGTAAACTACGACATCGAAAGCGAAGTGCTGCGCGAACTCTATCTCCAAGCCCTTCCCGGCAGCCTGATCCGCAGCGGAGACCGCTACAACAAGGACATCCTGGAAGTGGACGAAGCCAACCGCCTGACCGAATACTTCAAACAGCACGGCGTGTACGACTTCACGCCCGAATACATCCACTACGTGGTCGATACCAACGGATACGACCACCGCGCACAAATCCTGGTGGAGATCAACAACCTCCGCCGCCAGACCTCCTCCGGCACTTATTCCGTCCCGTTCCACAAATGGCGGGTGAGCCGCATCAACGTCTATACCGACTTCCAGTACGACGCCCGGGAACGGACCTATGGCGATACCCTCGAATACAACGGCCTGCACATCTTCGCCCGCCAGAAAGTCCCCTACAAACCCTGGGTGCTGGGCGATGCCATTTTCTTCCGCCCCGGCGAATACTTCGCCCTCTCGGACTACAACAACACGTACAAGGCCCTCCGCGCCCTGCGGCTTTTCTCTACCGTCAGCATTGCGATGAACCCCGACCCGGACAACCCGCAGGAGGACATCGTAGCGGACATTTACCTCAACCCGGTAAAAAGATACGCCGCCAATGTCAATTTCGAGATCTCGCGCTCTTCGCTGCTGGGCATCGGCACGTCGATCAACCTCCAGTTCACCAAATACAACGCCTTCCACGGCGGGGAGATCTGGAACAACTCCCTCCGCACCACCCTGGGCAGCTACAACGAACCCAACGGGAAAAGCGGGTTTCTCAACGCCTACGAGATCAGCCTGACCACCTCGCTCACCTTCCCCCGTTTCCTGCTCCCGTTCCGCATGGACCGGCTCATCCCCAAACGCATGTCCCCCAAGACCAATGCTTCGCTGAGCTACGGCACGCAGAAGAACGTCGGGCTCAACCGGAACAACTTCAGTTTCTCGTGGGACTACACCTGGGAGCAAAGCCGCACCGTACAGCACAAGATCGGCCTGATCCGGTTCGCCTACCTGCACAATACCAACAAGTACAACTATTACAACATCTTCAGCGATTCCGACCGCGACGAAGTGATCGAGGATTACCTCGGCCTCCATCCCGACCTGGTCGATCCCGACCCGGCCAACCCCGGGGAGTACACCTACCAGATTGAAAACATCATTTACAACGACCAAGCCTTCAAGGAGAGCGACCCCACCGGCCACCGCGTCATCGCGGACGACCTGTACCAATTCGCCCGCTACACCTCGGACTTCGTCATTCCCTCCATCTCGTACACCTTCACCTTCAACAACCAGCGCTACGACAAATCGCGCGACTTCCACTACCTCCAGATCGAAACCGCCCTCTCCGGCAACCTGCTCAACGCCCTGGCCCATACCCTGAACCTGCCTTCGACAACCCTTCCCACCGGGGAAACCGTCCACGAGCTCTTCGGGGTGCCCTTTGCCCAGTTCGCCAAATTCAACGTCAACTATTCCCGTTACCTGAATTTCGGACGGAAAAAGAACCACACCCTCGCCTACCGCCTGTACTTCGGCCTGACCCTTCCCTACGGCAACTCCCCCACCCAGGTGCCTTTCTCCGAATCGTACTTCGGCGGCGGGGTAAACTACGAACGCGGCTGGCGAGCCTACGAACTGGGGCCGGGCAGCGTTTCGGACAAGACCCATACCTACAACGTGGGCAACCTCAAGCTCACCGCCAGCCTCGAATACCGCTTCCCGCTGTACAAATCGCTCTACGGCGCCCTGTTCTTCGACACGGGCAACATCTGGTTCACCTCGGAAAAACTGTACTCCGACCCCAAAGGCGTCTTCCACTTCGACACCTTTCTCAAGGAGTTGAGCCTCACCTCGGGGGTGGGACTGCGCTACGACTTCCAGTTCTTCGTCGCCCGCCTCGACATGGGCTTGCAGACGGTCGATCCCTCCCAAGCCGAAGGCCACCGATGGGTCCTGTTCAAAAACGGCATGAGCCGCGCCACGTTCCAGTTTGCCCTGGCGTACCCGTTCTGATGAAAAAACAAGGAAATGAAACAATGATAGAGATCAAAGAAGTAAACGACAAAGACTCCCTCAAGGCCTTCGTAATGTTCCCCTTCGAACTCTACAAAGGCAGCCGATACTGGGTTCCCCCGCTCATTGCGGGCGAAATGAAAACCTTCGACCCCGCGCACAACCCCACGTTGGAATTCTGCCAGGTGCAGCTCATCCTCGCCTATAAGCAAGGGCGCATCGTCGGACGCCTGGCCCTGATCGTCAACCAGCGCGAAAACGAACTGCTCGGCCAGCGCAAGCTCCGCTTCGGCTGGCTCGACTTCGAGGACGACCCCGAGATCACCCGCGCCCTGTTCGACTATGCCACCCGCTGGGGACGCGAACACGGCATGGAATACATGGAAGGCCCGGTAGGTTTCTGCAACCTGGACAAAGCCGCCCTGCTCACCGAAGGCTTCGAGGAACTCTCCAACACCACCGCCCTGTACAATTACCCCTACTACGAACGCCATCTGCTGGCCTGCGGGCTGGAGCACTGCACCAAATGGGTGGAAAAGGAAATGATCGTCCCGGAACAAGTTCCGGAAAAGATCCGCCGTTTTTCCACCATCATCAAGGAGCGCAACGAACTCTCGGTACCCGACCTGCGCAGCAAGCGGGCCATCCGGCGGTACATTCCCCAGGTCTTCGACATCCTGAACCAGACGTACTGCACGCTGGAAAACTTCGTTCCCCTCACTCCCGGACAGCAGGAATTCTACGCCGCCAAATTCATGGACGTCATCCATCCCGACTACGTGAGCTGCGTGGAAGACAAGGAGGGCCACATGATCGCCTTCGGAGTCGCCATCCCGTACATGGGCACCGCGCTGCAAAAAGCCGGCGGACACCTCCTCCCCTTCGGTTGGTACCACATCCTCAAGGCTCTGCGCAGCAACGACCGCGTCGAACTGCTGCTGATCGGAGTCCTGCCCAAGTGGCAGCGCAAAGGCGTCACCGCCCTTATTTTCGACGAGATCATGCAAAAATTCATCGACAACCACGTCGTGTACGTCGAGACCAACCCCGAACAGGAACAAAACGCCTCCGTACAAGCCTTCTGGAAAGAATACAAAAACCGCCTGCACAAAGTACGCTGGACCTTCCACAAACGCATCGAATAACGAGCCCTTGCGATGATGGACGAACTCCTCCGATATTTCCCCGACCTCTCTCCCGCGCAGCGCGAACGTTTTGCCGCCATGGGCTCCTTGTACGCCCAGTGGAACGCCCGGATCAACGTCATCTCCCGCCAGGACACCGAGCACTTCTACCTGCACCACGTGCTGCACAGCCTGGCCATCGCCCGCGTGGTCGATTTCGCACCCGGCGCCCGGATACTGGATGCCGGAACGGGCGGAGGCTTCCCCGGCATCCCGCTGGCGGTGCTGTTTCCCCAAGTGCACTTTACCCTGGTGGACTCCATCGGCAAAAAGACCAAAGTAGCGGCCGACATCGCCGGGCAGCTCTCCCTGGACAACGTTTCGGTGATCAATGCCCGGATCGAAAACCTGCCCGAACGGTACGACTTCGTCGTTTCGCGCGCCGTGGCCCGGATGGAAAAGATCGTCGCCTGGACCCGGGGAAAAATCCGGCCGGGGAAGGCTTCGAGCCTCCCCAACGGCATCCTGTGTCTGAAGGGCGGCGACCTGGCCGACGAACTCGCCCCGTTCTCCCGGGCGAAGATTTACGACATATCGGCCTTTTTTTGTGAAGAATTTTTCGAGACAAAACGCGTGGTTTACCTCCCTATTTCATAACTTTGTGCCCGTGTGTGTACTTCATTGAAACACTGACAAACAAAAAAAGATCAACATAGTATGAAAACCGTCAACGATTTCAATTTCAACGGTCGCAAGGCCATCGTCCGCGTGGACTTCAACGTCCCCTACGACGAAAACTTCCACATCACCGACGACACGCGCATCCGCGCAGCCGCTCCCACCATCCAGAAGATCCTCAAGGACGGAGGCAGCGTCATCCTGATGTCGCACCTGGGTCGTCCCAAAGGCCAGGTAAACGACCAGTTCTCCCTGCGCCACATCGTGGACCACGTATCGCAGGTACTGGGCGTACCCGTAAAATTCGCCTCCGACTGCGTAGGCCCGGAAGCGGAAAAAGCTGCCGCCGAACTCAAACCCGGTGAGGTCCTCCTGCTGGAAAACCTGCGTTTCCACCCCGAGGAGGAAAAAGGCGACGAAGCCTTCGCCAAGCAACTCGCTTCGCTGGCCGACATCTACGTAAACGACGCTTACGGAACGGCACACCGCGCACATGCTTCGACCACGGTCATCGCCAAATTCATGGGTTCGCAGAAATGCTTCGGACTGCTGATGGCCAAGGAAGTGGACGCCATCAAAAAAGTGCTCAAGGACGGCGAGCACCCCGTTACCGCCATCCTGGGCGGAGCCAAGGTATCGTCCAAACTGCCCATCATCTACAACATGCTCGAATCGGTGGACAACCTCATCCTGGGCGGCGGTATGGCCTACACGTTCATCAAGGCCCGCGGCGGTAAGATCGGCCGTTCGCTGCACGAGGACGAATACCTCGAAACCACCGAGGAGATCCGCGCCAAAGCTGCCGAGAAAGGCGTGAAATTGTACTTCACCAAAGACGTCATCGCTACGGAAGTCCACTCCGAAGATGCCCCCTCGAAAATCTTCGCATCGGATCAGATCGAAGACGGCTGGGAAGCGATGGATATCTGGATGGAAACGCGCAAGTACTTCGCCGACGTGATCAAGGACTCCAAGACCGTGCTGTGGAACGGCCCGATGGGTGTTTTTGAAATGGACAAATACGCACAAGGCTCGGTAGCCATCGCCAAGGCCATGGCGGAAGCTACCGCCAAAGGCGCCTTCACCCTGGTGGGCGGCGGCGACTCGGTAGCAGCCGTAAACAAATACGGCTTTGCCGACAAGGTATCCTACGTATCCACCGGCGGCGGTGCCATGCTGGAATCCCTCGAAGGGAAGGTTCTCCCCGGAGTAGCCGCCATCGAAGAAGACTAACCGGCCTCGGCCGACCCTCCTACGGGCGGGCAAGCAAGCGAAAGCCCCGGGCGTTTACGCCCGGGGCTTTCGCTTGCTTGCCCGCCCGTAGTTTATCCACATAAAAAAAACGCAAAGCCCGGCTTTGCGCTTTTATCTAATTCGCCCACGCCCGCAACGACGCACTACTGCCGCACCGCCAGCGGAATTCCTCTCCGCCCGCCTTACGCGTTTTCCGCCGCTATCTCCTCGAGAAGTCCCCCGCAAGCATCCTCCAACAGGTCCAACACCCGCTCGAACCCCTCCCGACCCTCGTAATACGGATCGGGGACCTCCTGCTGCCCGGAAAAACGGCGGAAAAAGTCCGCCACCCGCACCACCCGCGCAGCCGCCTGTGAAGAAGGCGCCAACCGGTGCAAATTCCGGTAATTCGAAGCATCCATCGCCACGATACGGTCGAACTGCGAGAAATCCTCCCGCCTCACCTGCCGGGCGCGATGCGTCAGCGAATACCCGCGCCGCAAAGCCGCCTCGCGCATCCGCGGATCGGGCAACTGCCCCGCATGGCCGCCGTACGTCCCGGCGGAATCCACCTCCAGGCGATCGTCCAGCCTCCGGTTCCGCGCCATCGCCCGCAGCACACCTTCCGCGGCCGGAGAGCGGCAGATGTTCCCCAGGCAAACAAACAACACCCGGGTCTTTTTCTTCTTTTCTCCTGCCCCTGTTTTCTCCGTCTTTTCTGCCATGCCATCCGAAGGTTTATTTCCCGCTGACCCCGAAACGGATAAACGACAGTATCTCGGGAATACTCCCCGCAGCCTTGAATACTCCCTTGTGATTCAGATCGATCTGCGTATCGGCCAAACGCTGGGTCCACCCTTCGAAAGCCGTGTAGCACACCACCGGTTTTCCCGACTGCCAGGCATAGGCCAACTCGGAAAGCGTCCCCGCTCCCCCGGCCACCGAAACGATCGCATCGGCCGCATTGACGATCAACTGGTTTCGCGCCCACCCCATCCCGGTAGGGATCACGATGTCTACGTACTCGTTGGCCTGCTCCTTGGTATCGCCGGGCAGGATACCGACCGTGCAACCATAAGTGTAATTATCGGCGCTGCGTGCACCCTTGCACACAGCTTCCATAAAGCCCTGCACACCGCCGCACACCACCGTGTAGCCCGCCTGGACCAATTCCCGGCCCAGTTGCTGGCCGAACTGATACACATCCACATTGCAGCGCGTCTGGTTGGGGCCCAACACGCTGACCGTTCTTCTTCGGGTAGCCATATTTTTCGACAATAAGTTCCGGGGGCAAAGATAGTGAAAGCCGAGCGCAGCGGGAAGGGGAAAAACGAAGTTTTCTATCTTAACGATGCCCAGGCGCATCCTGCCAGGGCCTTGCAACCGAAAAAAGAACGTGCCCCATCCGGGGAGACAAAACACTCCATCCCGACGAGGCACGTAACTTTCCCTACCCAAAAGGCAGGAAATACAGACTATTGTTTTTCGCTCATCACTGCATTTTGCTGTTCGATGGATTCCTGGTGCACCGCTTCGAAGACCCGACGGACAAACTCGCCGGACATCCCCTGCTTGACACCTTCGGCCACACTGCGTCCCAGCACATCTTCCCAACGGGAACTCTGTAGGATCGGCATGTTGCTGTCGCGTTTTACCCGCCCTATCTCGCGCGCCACCTTCATGCGCGTAGCCATCATGGAGATCAGCTGTGCGTCGATCTCGTCGATCTGCTGGCGCAAGGCCGAAAGCCGCACCGCATCCTCGCCCGAAGCCGAGCCGCTGCGCAGGTACAACTCCTCGGTCATCGTCTTGGTACGTTCGGGCAGCAGTTGCTGCGAAGCATCGCTCCAGGCCGCATCGGGATTGCAATGGGTCTCGATCATCAATCCATCGAAGTGCAGGTTCAAGGCCATCTGCGAGACCGGCATCACCAGTTCCCGGCAACCCGAAATGTGCGAAGGATCGCAGATGATGGGAAGCTCCGGATGGCGGCGGCGCAACTCGATGGGGATCTCCCACTGCGGCACATTGCGGTATTTGGTTTTGGCATAGGACGAGAAACCGCGGTGGATAGCCCCCAGTTTGCGTACTCCGCAGACGTTGAGCCGCTCGAGCGCTCCCTGCCAAAGATCCAGATCGGGGTTCATCGGGTTCTTGACCAGCACCACCTTGTCGGTATCGCGCAACACTTCGGCCAACTCCTGCATCGTAAACGGGCTGGCCGTCGTACGAGCGCCGATCCACAGCACATCCACGTCGTATTTGAGCGCCAGACGCACATGTTCGGCATTGGCTACCTCCGTACCTATCTTCAGTCCGGTCTCCTGCCGCACCCGCTGCAACCATTTCAAGGCTTCTTCGCCCACTCCCTCGAAACTGCCCGGACGCGTACGGGGCTTCCACACTCCGGCGCGGTACACATGGATATTTTTATGGACGAGCCTCCGGGCTGTCTCCATGACCTGTTCTTCGGTTTCGGCGCTGCACGGCCCGGCGATGCCCAGCGGCAGATCCTTGTTTCCAAGTCCCCATTCGGAAAGGGGAATGATGTCGAATTTCTCCATTGTTTTCGTTCTGCTTTTAACGTTCTCTATTTTTCTTGTTCTTTTATTTCGTCGTTTTTTCGCCTCTTCGCTTTTCCATCCCATCGGAGGGAAACACGAACGGCACCCGCACTACCTCGGAGTCCCCACCCAGCGGAAGACCACCTCGTCGTACAGTTTTCCTTCCTTGGACAAAGCCTCCTTCAATACCGCCTCGCGGACAAAACCGCACTTTTCCAGCACCCGCTGCGAAGCCGCGTTGAAGGCAAAGACGCAAGCCTCCACCCGGCACACCTGGGGGTCGGTCTCCACCTTTTCCAACAGCAAACTCAAAGCCGCCGTAGCGATACCGCGACCCCAAAATGCCTGCCCGTACCAGTATCCGACCGTAGCGATATGGCTTTTGTTGAGCGCCCCCAACTGGTATCCGACCAGCCCGGCCAACTGCCCGTCCGCCCGTACGGCAAACGTATTCCGCAAGGGCGATCCTTCCCTGCTCACGCAAGCGATAAAATCCTGCGCATCCTTTTCCGTGTAGGGATACGGAACGATGTCTGAAAGAGAACGCCATACCCGATAGTCGTTGAGCAGCGCGGCGATCGGCGCAGCGAGTTGCGGATGCAAGACGGACAATTCTACCTTCGGTGCCATTCTTATTCTCTCCCGCCCGGGCGGTTATTTCTTTCCTTTGTCCAACACCTCGCGCACCTTGTTGGCCTGACGGATCAGGGTGCGGATCACCTCGCCGTTGCCCGACTTGATGGCGTGTTTGAACAAAACGATATTTTCGATGTATTCGTCGATCACATCCAGGATGGCCTTGCGGTTTTCCAGGAAGATCGGTTCCCACATCTCGGCGCTGCTCTTGGCCAGACGCACGGTAGAATCGAAGCCCCCGGCCGCCAGGTTGGTAATGTTGCGCTCGTCGCGCTCCTTGTTGAGTACTGTCAGAGCCAGGGCATACGAAGAGATGTGCGAGATATGCGATACGTACGCCACACTCATGTCGTGGCGGGGTGCATCCATCCGTACCGTTTGGGCGCCGAGCATGGCGTACATCCGCTCGATCTGCTCCACCCGGGCCGGGTCGGCGTCGGGATAGGGCAGCAGGATGACTTTCCGGTTTTCCAGCAAACCGTCCACCGCCGCCAACGGCCCGGAATTTTCCGTGCCGGCCATCGGATGCGTGGGGATGAAGCGCGTGTGCGCCGGATGCGCGGACAGAGCCTCCACGATGCGTTTTTTGGTAGAGCCGACATCGATCACCGTGGTCCGTTCCCCACTATGATCCAGCGCGTCGCGCACGACCTCCACCGAGGCGTCCACCGGAACGGCCACCACCACCACGTCGCACTCCCGGGCGATCTGCCCGGGCGAGGCAATGCCGTCGATATGTCCCGCTTGCAAGGCTTGCTGCTGATGTTCCTCCCGCTTGTCGCTCCCCAATACCCGGGCGGCAAAACCCGTTTTCTTCAGCCCAATGGCCAGCGAACAGCCGATCAATCCCAGGCCGATCACTCCTACGGTCGTCCCCTGCGTCTTCATTTGGTTACGTTGTGTTTATAGATCCCTTGCACATCCATTTCCTCCACCTGGTGCGATACCACTTCGAGCGAAGCATAGAAGGTAGCCAGCGACGGGAACATCACGTCCGCGTAGAAAGCGTACTCCCAGGGACGTTCCATGATGGCTACCGACTGCAGTTTGGTCAGGTTCAGGCCGTGCATGGCAAAAACGTTCAGGATGCGGGCCAGGCTACCCGACTCGTGTTTGGCGACAAAACGCAGCGATGCTTTGTCGGCATTCTCCGGGATGGGCTCCCCGGCGTGCCCGAGCACGAAAAACCGCGTGTAGTTGTTCTTCATCGTCTGGATGCTGTGCGCCAAGACCTCCAGGCCGAACAAGCGGGAGCACAATTCGGATGCGATGGCTGCCGTGGTGCGCAGTTTGCGCGAAGCCACCTTGCGGGCCGAGCGCGCCGTATCGTCGCTCTCCATCAGGCGGATGTCCGGATACTGGTCCAGAAAATTTCCGCATTGCAGCAGTGCCATCGGGTGCGATTCGATCTCGCTGATATCCTCCATCCGCACCCCCGGATTGGCCAGCAGGCAGTGGTCTATCTGCACATACACCTCACCGACTATCTTCTGTCCATGCAAGCCCAACAACTTGTGGTTCTGCAGGAGCGACCCGGCGATCGAGTTTTCGATAGCCATCACTCCGTAGTCGGCCCGTCCCTCCTCGATTGCCTCGGGGACCTGCTTGAAATGGATACATTCCACAAATTCCGTTTCAACCCCGAAATACTTTTCCACCGCCACATGGTGGTACGAACCCCGTATCCCTTGAATGGCTACTGTCAAATGTTTCTCCATCATTCGTTCTTTCCTTGTTGTAAAAAAAAAGGCCGCTTCCGATTTTCGGAAGCGGCCCTTGCTTATGTGTTTTTTGTCATATCGTCTATCTCACCACCCTGCACGCAGCCGCTTCCGGTATTCCAAAGAACCCGAAATAAAAATAGCTGTAAAAAAACGTGCATAGGTAACTCATCTTCGGAGCATTTAGCGTTTCACGATTTTGGTGAAGCGAAATTCGGAATATTTTTCGGGACGCACAACATTTTTTTCGAAAAATTTCCTCACTCCCCATAAATCTCCAAAGAAAAGCCTTTTTCCAACACATATTTCGCATATTCCTTGGCCCCGAAAAGGGACAAGTCGCGGTAATTGCCGCACTGACGGGCATTGGCCGCCGGTACCTCCTCGGCGCGGAGCACTTCCTCAAGCGCCTTTTCCAACGCCTGCTTCACCTGCGCGGGGGACACCTCGCCCCACACGGTCAGGTAAAAACCCGTCCGGCAACCCATCGGCGAAAGGTCGATCACCCCGTCGAGATGCTCCCGGATGCCGTGCGCCAGCAAATGTTCCAACGCATGAAGCGCCGCCGTACCGAAGGCTTCGGCATTGGGCTGAAGGAAACGGAGATCGAATTTGGACACCCGATCGCCCCGAGGCCCCTGCGTTACCCCGCACAGACGCACATACGGCGCCTTGACCCGGGTATGGTCCAGTTCAAAACTTTCTACTTTTTCCATGACTGCATCGTTTTCATCCATCAAAGATACGGAAAAAGCCGAGCGCAAAGACGAGAGGGAAACGAAGTTTTTCGCCCGGAGAAAAAGACGTCCTTCCCTACTGCTGCGCACCTTGACCTTGCGGCAAAGAATACACGTATACCCGGTCGAAATCCTCCAGGTCGTTGCGGGTATAGAGGGAACGGTCGTCGCCCGTAACCAGGATGTCCGTAGCCGGCCTTGCCAACTCAAAAGCCTCTACCTGCGGATCGTCCCAACCGTAACGATAGACAACGCCCCGACGGAACTCCGCCGTCTTTGCCTGCCAGTCGGACACCTCGAATTCGATGTAGAGCGTATAAATATACCGATCCGTAGCGGCAAAACCGGTGATACCCCGCTGGGAAGTCCTGCTGCGCACCGTCCGCGCCCGCTCGAGGGCTGCGTCGTCCAACGGCTCGCCGAGAGAGTGCAACAGGTGCAGTTTTCCCTCGGGGGACACTTGGTACACATCGATATGGCGCACCAGTTCGTACACCAAGGCCACCCGGTCGCCCCGGGCGATGACTTTCGGGGTATTGATCCGGGAGAGGGAATACATCCGCCCCTGGTCGTCGTACTGCGCCTCGACTACCGTCCAGAGCGGTACCGAATCGAGCACGCTCCCGTCCCGGAGCGAGCGCACGTAAAAATACTCCTCTTCCCGACCCTCCGCCAGTTTCTTGGTTCCTAAAAATCCCCCCACCAACGGCCTGTCGTCCGAGAACACCTTGCTGTCCGGGAACGAAGGCAGGGTATCGGTTTGCACCCAGGTGGTATCCCCCACCGAAAATACTTTAAGGGCATTCGAACGGAAATCCTGCAACATCACTTCGCCCGTATCGCCATCCCATGCGTTGGCGATGGTAACCGCGGCAAACTCTCCCGGCCCATCCCCGCGCCGTCCCCAGGTATAGAGAAAACGGAAATCCGGCAGGCTGTACACGTAAAACAGACTGTCCGTCCCCTGGGTCTGCACGATGGCTTTCCCGGCACTCACGGCCCATCGCGAAGGTTTGACGATCTGGTGGATGGCGATGCTGTCGCCCTCGATCCTTCGGGGTTCGGGAAGCCCTTCGCCTCCGCCTGTCCCCGAGGAGCAGCCCACCAAACACAACGTCCCGATCCCTGCGCCGAGACACGACAAAAAGCGTCTTCGCGTCTTTTTCTTCACCTTATCCTTATTCTTTGTTATCACTGGTCTTCCCTCTTAAATATCCAGGCGATAGACATACACCCAGTCGAAATCCTCCAAGGGATTGCGGGCAAAGAGGTAGCGGTCGTCCCGCGTAACCAGAATATCGATAGACGAGCCTCCCAACAAGAGTTCGCTCTGCAGCTTCCCGTCCTCCCACCGATACACCTGCACCTTTGCCTCCAGGATACTGGCCTGCCCCGTTTCAGGATCGACCTCCACCGTCGGGCGCGACACATACAGGTAACGATCCGTCGCGGAGAAACCGGCGACGAACTCCCGGCGGTGAGCCTCGGCCATTGTTTCGAGACGGCCGGCCAAGTCCTGATCCAACGGTACGCCGGTCGAAGCCTCCAAGATCAATTTTCCTTCGGGGGTCAGGCGGTAAAAATCGACATGGGGCACCATCTGATAGACCATCGCCACCCGATCGCCCCGCACGATCATCTGGGGATAGTTCCACCGAAACAATTGGATCAGCGTACCGCGGTCGGAATATTTCGCTTTCACCTTCGTAGGCAGGTCCAACGAATCGACGGCTTGCGCTTCCGTTCCCGGGCGGCACACGTAGAGCACCTCCTTCTCCTCCCGATCCTTCACCTGGATATCCCCGACGAAACCGTGCGGAAAAGGTCTTCTTATGGAAACTCCCCGGCCGTCGGGACGTACGGCCAAAGTGTCGGTCGCCGTGAACGCCTCCTGTCCGACCCGGTAGGTGCGAAACGTTGCCGGAACGGAAAATTTCATCACCAGAGAGTCCGTATCGCCGTCGAACGCATTGAGCAGCTGCGTCGGAAGTATTTCACCCGGGCCGTTTCCCCTGCGTCCCCATGCATAAAGGAAACGGAAATCCGGCAGGCTGTACACGTAAAACAGGCTGTCCATTCTCAAGGTCTGTACGACGGCTTTCCCGGCGCTGACGGCCCACTGATGCGGATTGATCACCTGGTGGATGGCGATACTATCGGCCGTCAAGGTCTGTACCGTCGGCTGGTCGTCCCCGCTGCGCGTCTGGCCGGCACACCCGGCCAGCCATAGTGCCCCGATCCCTGCGCCGAGACACTCCAAAAGATGTTTTGCCGTTTTTTCCATCGCCGTCTGTCTTTGAAAGTATCTTCTATATCCATTAGACCCTTGAAAAGACGAAAAAGTTTCACGGCTCGAAAAAAAAGCGGACGGATGCGTCCAAGGGGGACGTGGCGGGCAAGCGGGGGGGGGCGGCCGGAGGCCGCCCCCCCCGCTTGCCCGCCACGAACCTTAAAGATCAAACGCGCACGTGTACACCCATTCGAAGTCGTAACGTATATCGTAGAAATAAAACCGCCCCCGCTGCTCGTCCACCAACAGATGGGTAGCCGCCCGGTCCAACTCGAAGGTCTTGATCGGACGGCCTCTCTTGTCGTACACCTCGACATAGTACGTAGAAGCCGCCTTGTTCTCCTCTCCCGAGCGGTCCCCGCGGCGATAGGACAGCAGGTAGACCCTCTCGTCCGTCCCCTGAGCCTGGAGCAGGCCGTATCCCGTCTCGAATCTTTCCTGCGGCAAAGCCTCTACTTGTTCGCGGGTCAGTTGCTCGCCCACAACCCTTTCCAAGTCGATCTTCCCCGCCTGGCCCACCCGGTAAAAGTACAGGCTGCGCACATCGGGGTAAGCCAGGACAAAACCCTCGGCAAGCAAAGCTACCTTCGGGACATTGTGCAAGTTCGCAACCGCCATCCCGCGCTCGCTGAGCTGCATGCTCGCCTTGCTCAACAAAGCCCGGACCGTATCCACCCCCTGCCCCGAACGGGTATTGACCGTATAATATTCATAACGGACTTCTTCCATGGAAAACAGCATCCTCTGCCCCAACGCGATCGAATCGCCGACCCTCATCATCGGATTGGACACCCTGCCCAACGGGATACGGCGCACGTCATTTGCCTTCGTCTCGTCCAGACGATAAGAAAGCTCCTTCTCCTGGTCGCCCACGCAAAAACGCCCCTGCTGCGACGCATCCCGCATCAAGGAAATACCGGTCAGTTCGTAAGGCCCCTCGCCCTTGAGCCCGAAACAATACAGAAATTCGAACTCCGGCAAGCGGTACACCCAGAACAGGCTGTCGTTCTGCCCACTTGCCAGCACCGCCTTGTCCCCCACCACCGTCCAGGCGCTCGGCTGGAGGATCTCCGCAATGGGAATGCTGTCGCAAGTCAAGGTTTCGATTTGCGCAAAAGCGAAAGGGTTTTCTTCCGAAGATTTCCCGCCCCCGCAGGAAACGGCCAAAACAGCTGCAGCTACCCAAAACAAGGTTTTCATTGCTTTTGTCGATGAGGGTTTTCTACTCAAAGATAACGGTCGAAGAACTGCCCGATCGCCTCGAAGGGGATCTTCTCCCGGTTGTCGTACAGGTCGGTGTGGCTGGCTCCGGGGACGATGAGCAATTCCTTGTTCTCGCCCTGAAGCCGTTTGAAAGCATCCTGGCTGAAGTAGAGCGAGTGCGCCTTCTGGCCGTGCACCAGCAGCACCGCGCTGCGGATTTCGCCGATGTAGGTCAGGATGGGCATGTTGAGCAGCGAAAGCGGCGAAGTAACATTCCATCCGGCGTTCGAGTTGAGCGAACGCGGATGATAACCGCGCTCGGTCTTGTAGTACGCGTAATAGTCCTTGACGAACTGCGGAGCATCCTCCGGCAGAGGGTCCACCACCCCTCCGGCCAAAGCATACGTTCCCTCCCGGTAGTCCTCCGTGCGCTGGGCATTGAGCCGGCTGCGCAAAGCGTAACGGGCATCGGGGTTGTCGTCGGCATCGAAATACCCGTTGGCCGTCACGCGGCTCATGTCGTACATCGTCGCGGCGACGGTCGCCTTGATCCGTGTATCGACAGCCGCCGCGTTGAGGGCAAATCCGCCCCAGCCGCAGACCCCGAGGATGCCGATACGCTCCGGATCCACATCGTCCCGGGTGGAGAGGTAGTCCACCGCAGCGCAAAAATCCTCGGTGTTGATGTCGGGCGAGGCCACGTTGCGAGGCGTGCCGCCGCTCTCCCCGGTAAACGAAGGGTCGAAAGCCAGGGTGAGGTAGCCGTACTCTGCCAACTGCTGGGCATAGAGACCCGACACCTGTTCCTTTACCGCACCGAAGGGACCGCACACCGCGATGGCGGGCAGTTTCTTTCCCTGCACATCCTTGGGTATGTACAGGTCGGCGGCCAGGGTGATCCCGTAGCGATTGTGAAACGTAACCTTCGTGTGATTTACCCGATCGCTCTGCGGGAACACCTTGTCCCACTGCTCGGTGAGGTTCAACTTTTCTTCCATGGTATCTTGAGTTTCTTCCGGGGTCTGCTGCGCCGAGGAGCATCCGGCCAAGCACGACACGGCGCACAAGGCCATCCCCGATTTTTTGATAAAACTATTCATCTCTGCTCTGTGTTTATTAGTTTTCTCGGTTTTCCCCCTGTCCTTTTCCGGCAGGCGGTGGAACACAGCGGAACTGCTTCCCCCGAAACGGCAGCCCCCCGAAGCAGGATCCGTTTCCCTTGCCGCTCGTTTTCCCCTCAACGGGCAAACCGTCCCAGGTCGTACCGATACACCCGGGAGGAATCCAACGCCGGACGGATCGCATAGAGCCGCTCGCCCGCCTCATCGACCAGGATTTTGACAGCAGGGCGCTCCAGACGCAAACGGTACAGCCCGTTGCCTTCCCAGTCGAACACTTCCACCCGCGAGGCGAGCAACTCGCCGCGCTCGTTCACCGCATTTTCCAGCAGGTACAGATGGTTTTCACCCCAGGCCACATCCACCGGGCCATCCATCGGCGTGCGCTTTTCCTTCATCCGGGCCACGTCTTTGCGGTCGTAATCCTTCCCCACCGCCCGGACAAAATCCAGACGTCCTTCGGGGGAAAGCGCATAGTATTCCAAACGCTTGTAATGCTTATAGGCCAGCACCAACCGGCCTCGCGAGAAAGCAAAAAACGGATAGTTCACCGCATTGAACCGCTCGTCGAGGATCGTTTTGGAATTGAGGCTCTGCAACGTATCCCAACCCCGGGGATCGAGCAAAGTGATCGAATGCGATTTTTCCAGAAAATTCATCGTCCCCGCCAGCACCAAGGTATCGGCGAGTACTGTCCCGTTCACGTAGACGATCTTGGGCGCTCCGGGAAAACGCTCCTCCACCCGGGCCGTATCCTCCCCCAGAAGCACCCGCGAGAGGAAACGCTCCTGCAGGCTGAACACGTACAGCACGCTGTCCTGCACTCCGTCCGAGAACAAACCCGCCGCATAAAACAAACTGCCCGGCTTCCGCGGCTCCACCCCGAAGTCGTACAAAGGCGCAAACTCCGGCAAGCGGTACACCGAAAAATTGGTGTCGCCCGGCAAGGTGTACACCACCACCTTGTCGCCCTGGCGCATCCACGACGTATAGCCCGAAAAACCCTCTACCGTCAGGCTGTCGGCCGGCAGGTCCGCCGTTTCGAAGCCCTCGGAGTCCCCGCCCCGGCACGCAACAAAACCCACTCCCGCCGCCACAAGCAGCCACATCGCCCAAAACATCCTTTTCATCTCTTTCCTTTTGTATGTTTGCGGTAAAAATAAAAAAACAAGGCGTTCCATGCAAAACGCCTGCCAGGGAATCCCCCCAAAAAAAACTCGCGTCTTATCTTCCCCTCATACCTTCTCTTCCTCCCCCCTGGCCGCGCTCCTTTCTACCGCACCCGGTCGGGATTTTTCCGCACGAAAGCTTCCCAGCCGGAATAACTCTCCGAGACTGCTCCCGCCCGGGAAGAATTGAAAAAATGGCACACCGCGATACCCAACGCGTCGGTCGAATCCAAATGCTTGGGCAAGTCTTTGTAACGGAGCAGTTGGGCCAGCATCCCCGCCACCTGTTCCTTGGAGGCGTTCCCGTTGCCCGTAATGGCCATCTTGACCTTCTTGGGCAGGTATTCCGTGATGGGGATCTGCCGCGCCAGGGCCGCCGACATCGCCACCCCCTGGGCGCGCCCCAGTTTGAGCATCGACTGGACATTTTTGCCGTAGAAAGGCGCTTCGAGGGCAATCTCGTCCGGGAGATACGTATCGATGAGCCGCGTAGTAGCCTCGAAGATGCGCTTGAGTTTGAGAAACGGATCGCCCAGACGGCGCAGGTCCAATTCGTCCATCGCCACGAAACTCATCGTGCGTCCCGTAACCCGGATCACCCCGAATCCCATGATGTTCGTCCCGGGGTCGATCCCCATGATGATCCTTTCCTTGGCCTGTCCCATCTCTTCCCCTCGTTTGATTGCTTGCGACGAAAACAAAATTACGTATTTTTTGCTTACTTTTGAGGCACCCATTGCCGCGCAAATGGCACGCAATGGGCTGTGCAAAACCGACGCCATGAAACAATACCTCGATCTGCTGCAACACATCCTGGACCACGGCACGGACAAGTCCGACCGCACCGGCACCGGCACCCGTTCCGTTTTCGGCTACCAGATGCGTTTCGACCTTTCAGAAGGCTTCCCGCTGGTAACCACCAAGAAACTCCACCTCAAATCCATCATCTACGAACTGCTGTGGTTCCTGCGGGGCGAGACCAACATCGGCTACCTGCACGAGCACAACGTACGCATCTGGGACGAATGGGCCGACCCGGACGGCAACCTCGGCCCGGTGTACGGCGCGCAATGGCGGCACTGGGTAGCCCCCGACGGACGGATCGTCGACCAGATCTCGGAAGTGCTGCGGCAGATCCGCACCACGCCCGATTCGCGGCGGATGATCGTCTCGGCCTGGAACGTAGGACAGTTGGACCAAATGGCGCTGATGCCCTGCCACGCGCTGTTCCAGTTTTACGTCGCCGACGGCAAACTCTCCTGCCAGCTGTACCAACGCTCGGCCGACACGTTCCTGGGCGTACCGTTCAACATCGCCTCGTACGCCCTGCTCACCCTGATGATCGCCCAGGTCACCGGCCTGAAGCCGGGCGAATTCATCCACTCGCTGGGCGACGCGCACATCTACCGCAACCACTTCGACCAAGTTAGATTGCAGCTCACCCGCCAGCCGCGTCCCCTGCCCGTGATGAAACTCAACCCCCAGGTTACCGACCTGTTCGACTTCCGCTACGAAGATTTCACCCTCGAAGGGTACGACCCGCATCCGCATATCAAAGGGGAGGTTTCCGTATGAGTACCCATCGGGACATCCGCCGCGTATCGCTGATCGTGGCCGTCGGGCAAAACGGAGAAATAGGCCGGGGAGGAGACCTCCTGTGGCACCTTCCCGGCGACCTGCAATACTTCAAACGCACCACCATGGGCCATCCGCTGATCATGGGCAGCCGCACATTCCGCTCCATCGGCCGCGCGCTTCCCGGGCGCATCAGCATAGTCGTATCGCGCGACCCCGACTACCGCCGCACGATCGACTCTCTCGACGCCTGCCGGGGCGTTCCTTCGGTGGAGGCCGCGCTGGAATACGTCGGCACCCTCTCTCCGGACCAACTCCCCTGCCCGCACCACCCGTTTATCGCCGGGGGCGGCCAGATCTACCGGGAATGCCTGGAAAAAGGCCTGGTGGACGAGGTGTACCTCACCCTCGTGCACGCCCGGTACCCGGATGCCGATACGTTCTTCCCGCTCGAATACCTGGACACCTGGCAGGAAGTCTCCCGGGAATCCCACGCGAGTGCCGACGGCACATCCCCGTCTTTCGACTATCTGCGGCTGATTCCTCCTGCCGAAAAGTAAGGAGGAAAGGCTCAAACGGTAACCCCCGAAGTATCCGAACGACAAAACCATCCACCCCCAAAAAAAACTGCACGCATGAAATATTCCTGGCTTCTTTTCCCCCTGCTGTTTTTCCTGCCGGCCGGCTGTAGCGAACCGAAAGAGGAATACAGCGGCGGACGGGAGATCGAGATCGATTGCGGCCCCTCCGCCCCGGAATACCTCGAAGACTATGTGGATTTCTCGGACTTCAAGTATGTCCGGTTGGAAGCCAACGACAGTGTCCCGATCGGCGGTGTCCGCAAAGCGATGGTTTTCGACGGAAGGATCTACGTAGAGGACCATCGGGCCAAGGGCGTTTACATCTTCGACCGGGAGGGAAAATTCATCAGCAAGCCCGCGCGTTTGGGCTCCGGAGAGCAGGAATTCGCCCGGATCGGCGATTTTCAGATCGACCGGGAACTCCGCCAGCTCATCGTGCTGGACAGCGAAAACGGCACACTGACCTTTTACGACTTGGACGGAGATTTCATCCGGCGGGATACGATCGGCTTGGAAGCCGTGTACTTCGAGACGACGGCAGAGGGTTATCTCTTTTACCAAAACCCGTATTACAGCCCGCAGGACGACGTCCAACCGTATCATCTGATCAGGACGGACAAACAGTACCGCATCCTGGAGCGGCTTTACAACCGACGGGAAGTGAGCGGTCTGGGCATCCCCGTCCCCTCCCGGTTCGCGAAAGACCCGCAAGGCAACGTCCTGTTCGCCCCCGTGTACAGTCCCTTCATCTTCCGGGTAGAGCAAGGCCGACTGACCCCTGAATATCGCCTGAAGTACTCCTGGGGAAATGTTCTGGACGTAGAAGACCTGTATTCGGCCGATTCCGACCCCAAAGCGCTCCTGGATCGTTTGTCGGAAGGGGCTCCCCAGTATTTCAACGGCTGGCTTATCGAAAACGGGGATCAACTGTGCCTTCAGACGCAAAAAGGCCTGGTTCCGACCTATACCACGTATTTCGACAAGGAAAGCGGGCGCAGCCTGACTTTGTTTTCCCTCAAGGAGGACGCCTCGAACTACCGCAACATCCTTTTCCACCCTGTCGTCGGCTCGGATCGAGGGTACTACATCAGCGCGTTTTCCGACGCATCAGCGATCGGCCTGATGAAAATGGAGCAGGCCCGTCTCCCGGAAGACTTCAAAAACGCCGTCCTGCAACACACCGACCAGGACAACCCCCTGCTCATTTTTTATAAATTAAAGGATTTCTGAATCTCCCCCCTCCTCCCCGGACATCCGGACACCGTACAAGGTCGAAGACCGGGATCAATCTGACGAGGGGCATACCCCGTCTCGTACTTTTTACCACGTTTTTTTGAAAGCCCCCGTACGCAACCAAAACTGTTCTCTAACATTCAAGAAAGGGGGTAACAGAAAAAACTCCGCATCGGTCGATCCGTCCGGAGACAAACACCCTGCCACAACAGCCTGCGGCAGGGGAAAAGCCAAAGAAAATACAGGGCCGAAAAGCCGCCCTGCCCGAAGGATTATTTTTCCTCCGGCTGTTTTTCGTCCTTTTTGGCCGCCTCGGACTTGTCCTCGCCCTTGGTGGACTTTTTGAATTCGCCGATCCCCTTGCCCAGATTGCGCATCAGTTCAGGAATCTTGGCGCTGCCGAACAACAGGACGATCACCAGAGCGATGATGACGAACTGCCAGAGACCTATCGTCCCAAGAATAATACCGTTCATATCTTCACTTGCCGTATTAAATCCGGACAAATATACACTTTTTTTACAACCCTTCCCCAAAAAAAGACAACCGTATTCCCGTCTGCCCGTTCAACGAGCCCGGGCAAAAGTCTCCACGATCACCGCACCGTTGCGTCCCCGGGGGCCGTACAGCGAAGTGCTCGCCATGTCCGAGAGCACCGAGATACTGCGCACCGAGAGCGGATCGACCCCCTCGAGCGAAGATAGCGGCACGCCGTCCACCAGATAGTACAGGCACGGCCGGTTGCGGATAAAGACCTGCCCCTGGTAATACCGCACCCCCGGAAAACGGCGGTCGAGCATCTCGTCGAAACGGCGGTCGAGTTTCCCCGGATAGTAAGTCCGATTTTCCGAGTCCATCCGTCCCACTTCCGGGCGATCCACCCGCCGTCCGGACTTGTCCGGCAGACGGATCGACACGTCCAACTGTCCTTCGGCCTGCAGGCCTTCCCCTGCCAATACCAGCAAAACAGCCCACACCGCTACCCATTTGCCGCCCACAGCGATATTCTTTTTCACTTTTCCGTCCATTGCACTCATGTTTCCTTCGGTCTTTTCCCGCGTATTGTCCGCTATCAAAGATAAGCCTTTGCAACGGAGAAAAGCGCACGGGCAAAAATATTTCTTTCCCTCGAAACGTTTGCGACGAAATCCTTGTGCAAATCTCGTATCTTTGCACCCGTGTAATTGCTTTTAACAAACAGAATAAAATGAGAGCATTAGGAAGGCATATCCTGGTAGAATTCTTCGGTTGCGAACCCCACGTGATGAACGACGTGGCCCGTATCGAATCGTCCATGGTAGCTGCGGCCGAAAAAGCCGGCGCTACGGTCATCAATTCGACATTCCACCACTTCTCGCCCTACGGAGTATCGGGCGTAGTGGTCATCCAGGAAAGCCACCTGGCCATCCATACCTGGCCGGAGTACGGTTACGCGGCAGTCGATCTGTTCACTTGCGGCGATTCGGTAGATCCCTGGATCTCGTTCGACCACCTCAAGGAAGCTTTCGGAGCGGGCAACTACTCGGCCCTGGAGATGCGCCGCGGCAGCCTGGCCCTGCTCGAACGCCTGGATGTCGACCTGGCTTCGATGCGCGAACTGAACAAGAAACACACCAACCCCCAAAAATACACCCGCAACGTCTGGTTCACCGACAAGGACGACAACCAGGCCCTTTCCTTGCGGCATACCGGCGAGGTGTTCTACGACAAGACCTCCGAGTACCAGCGCACCCGCGTGATCGACACCTACGGCTACGGCAAGGCGCTGACCATCGACAACATGTTCATGTGCACCGAGCGCGACGAGGCCAACTATCACGAAATGATCTCCCACCCGGCCATGCTGGCGCACGGCCACGTGAAGAAAGTGCTGATCATCGGCGGAGGGGACGGCGCTTCGGTGCGCGAGATCGTCAAGCACCCCGAAGTGGAAAAGATCGTCATGGTCGAGATCGACGCCAACGTGGTGGAAGCCTCCAAGCAGTTCCTCCCGCAGATGTCCTCGGCCTTCAACAACCCCAAACTGGAACTGATCATCGGCGACGGCATCCAGTACGTCGCCCAGGCGCCGGACAAGAGTTTCGACTACGTCATCGTGGACGGCAGCGACCCCGTCGGCCCGGCGGAAGGCCTGTTCTCGGAAAAATTCTACCGGGACTGCCAGCGGATACTCACCGACGGCGGTATCCTGATCACCCAGGGCGAATCGCCGATGTTCAACGCCGCGACCTTCGCCGAACTGAACGCCTGCCTGAAGCGCATCTTCCCCGCCGATCGGGTCAAGACCATGCTGTTCCACATCCCGACCTACCCTTCGGGTATCTGGAGCTTCCAACTGGGTATCAACGGCCCGCTCGACGTTACCACCCCCGACCCGGAAGCCGCCCTGCGCTTTACCCAGGCCAACAGCCTGAAATACTACAACCCCGAAGTACACCGCGCAGCCTTTGCCCTGCCGCAGTACGTCAAACAGATGCTGCATGAATAATCCCGCACCGGAAAAAACCTTCGACCCCTCGGCCGCCGGGGTAAACAACGGCCGCTATTTCGGCTTCCCCTACACGCTGGAGGAAGCCGAAACTGTCGTATATCCCGTCCGCTGGGACGTAACCACCTCGTACGGGGACGGCACAGCCAAAGGACCCGACGCCATTCTCGAAGCCTCGCCCCAGTTGGATTTTTACGATTTCGACTACCCCCGCGCCTGGGAAAACCGCATCGGCACCCACCCCGGCAACGCCCTGTGCACCGACAACGGCTCGTGGCGCGAAAAAGCCCTCACCATCATCCGCGCTCAGGAACAAGGGGAGGACACTGCCTCCTACGCCCCGCTGCTGGAAGAGATCAACCAAGCCTGCCGCCAGGTAAACGCCTGCACCCGCCGGGATACCGGAGCGCTGTTGGAGCAAGGCAAAAACGTCGTCCTGCTGGGCGGCGACCACTCCTGTCCCCTGGGCTATCTGGAAGCACTGGCCGAGCGGCACTCCTCGTTCAGCATCCTGCACCTGGATGCCCATGCCGACCTTCGGGAAGCCTACGAAGGGTTCACCTATTCCCATGCCTCGATCCTGTACAACGCCCTGCAACTTCCCGCTGTGGAGCGTCTGGTGCAGGTCGGCGTGCGCGACCTCTGCCCGGACGAAGTGCAGCGGATCGAATGCTCCGGGGGCCGCATCCGCCTGTGGGACGACTACACCCTGCACCGCAACCTGTTCGAAGGGACGAAGTGGGCACAAGTCTGCTCCCGGATCGTGAACGACCTGGGGGAAAACGTGTACGTGAGCTTCGACATCGACGCCCTGGATCCTTCGCTGTGTCCCGGAACGGGAACCCCGGTACCGGGCGGGCTCAGTTTCCATCAGGCCAGCTACCTGCTGCGCTGCCTGCACGAAAGCGGGCGGAAGGTGATCGGGGCGGACCTGTGCGAAGTAAGCCCCGGGGAGGCCGGCGGCGACTGGGATGCCAACGTAGGAGCGCGTATCCTCTACAAACTCTGCATCCTGCTGCGGGCCTGCTCCGAGCATTGAAGGAGGACCTGCTTCACATGAAAATCCCGGCAGGAAACTCTCCCCGCCGGGATTTTAAATTTCCTTTAGCATTTTATTAATTAACTTAAAACAAAAGCAAAAGCCTCCTTTCCATACTTTTGTTTTTTGAAGAAAAAGCCCTGCCTGCGGGAAACCGCCCCAGGGAAAGGCAAGATAACCGACTCTTTTCCAATCATTTCAAGAAGAAGAAGAAGAAGAAAAGCACTCACCATAATTATACCGCAACCGAACTTATGTCCATCCGATTTCATGTAAAGATCACCCGCAGGACGGCACTCTATGCAGCCGTTGCCGTGGTGGTGGCCATCGTTGCCATTGCCCTGCTCACCCGGGACAAAGAAGTGCCCAGCCTGCCGCCCGTAGTAGCCGTCGAAGAAGTCGCAGCCGAAAACGTGGAAATCTACGGAGAATACGTAGGTCGCATCCGGGCGCAGCAGTTCGTCGAAATCCGCGCACGTGTGGAAGGATACCTGGAAAGCATGCTGTTCGAGGAAGGGTCGTACGTACACAAAGACCAGGTATTGTTTGTCATCGACCCCAAACAGTACCGGGCCAAGGTGGACAAAGCGCGCGCCCAGTTGAACAAGGACCAGGCGCTCGCCTTGAAAGCCGAGCGCGACCTGGAACGCATCAAACCCCTCTACCAGCAAAATGCCGCCAGCCGGCTGGACCTGGACAACGCCACCGCCACTTACGAAACAGCCACCGCTTCGGTGTCCATGAGCCAGGCCGATCTCACCCAAGCCGAAATGGAACTGGGCTACACCACCGTACGCAGTCCCATCTCGGGATACATCAGCGAACGCCTGGTGGACATCGGCACGCTGGTAGGCCCCGGCGGACAATCGCTGCTGGCCACTATCGTCAAGAGCGACACCGTGCGGGTGGACTTCAGCATGACCGAATTGGACTACCTGCGCAGCAAGGAGCGCAACATGAACATCGGGCACCAGGACACCACCCGTTCCTGGCAGCCTTACATCACGGTAACCCTGGCGGACAATTCCCAATACCCTCTCAAAGGGCTGGTCGATTTTGCCGAACCGCAAGTCGATCCCAAGACCGGAACCTTCTCCGTACGGGCCGAAATGCCCAACCCCAAACACATCCTGCTGCCGGGACAGACCACCCGGGTCAAACTCCTGCTGGATGTTCGTGAAGGAGCCATCGTCGTACCGAACAAAGCGGTAGAGATCGAAAAGGGAGGCGCTTACGTCTATGTCGTCAATTCGGACAACCGCGTCGAAAGACGTTTCATCGAACTCGGCCCGGAACTTCCCAACAAGATTGTCGTGGAACGCGGTCTGGCCAGCGGGGAGCGGATCGTGGTGGAAGGCTACCACAAACTCAGCCCCGGAATGGAAGTACAAGCCGTACCCCCGGTGGAATAATCCCCCAATACAAGGAACCCATACGCCATGCAAGCGAATTTCTTCATACGACGCCCCATCTTCTCGGCCGTTATCTCCATCGTGATCGTCATCGTGGGGATCATCGGCCTGAAGATGCTGCCTGTCGACCAGTATCCGGCCATCACCCCGCCTACGGTCAAGATCAGCGCCTCGTACCCCGGTGCCAGCGCCCTGACCGTATCGCAAGCCGTGGGCACCCCCATCGAACAGGAACTCAACGGGACTCCCGGCATGATCTACATGGAGTCCAGCAGCACCAACTCGGGAGGGTTTTCCGCCACCGTAACCTTCGACCTGTCCACCGATGCCGACCTGGCGGCGGTCGAGATACAAAACCGGGTCAAACTGGCCGAATCCCGCCTGCCGGCCGAAGTGATCCAAAACGGCATCTCGGTGGACAAACAAGCCTCCAGCCAACTGCTCACCCTGTGCCTGACCTCGGACGACCCGAAGTTCGACGAGATCTACCTGAGCAACTTCGCCACGATGAACGTTCTGGATATGCTCCGCCGCATTCCCGGAGTAGGCCGCGTATCCAACGTGGGCAGCCGGTACTACGCCATGCAGATCTGGCTGCTCCCCGACCGCCTGTCCGGATTTGGCCTGACGGTGCAGGACATCCAGAACGCCATCAAGGAACAAAACCGCGAATCGGCCGCCGGCGTGCTGGGCCAGCAACCCGCCACCGATGTGGACATCACCATTCCCATCACGGCCGAAGGACGTCTGAGCGATGTTTCCCAATTTGAAAACATCGTGGTACGGGCCAATGCCGACGGATCCATCATCCGCCTGAAAGACGTGGCACGGATCTCCCTGGAGGCCTCCTCCTACACCACCGAAAGCGGCATGAACGGGAAAAACGCGGCCGTGCTGCGCCTCTACCTGCTCCCCGGTGCCAACGCCATGGAGGTCGTAGCCCGGGTAAAGACCGAACTGGAACAGTTGAGCAAAACCTTCCCCGAAGGCATCCACTACGAAATCCCGCTGGACAACACCGAATACATCTCCGCTTCGATCCACAAGGTGTACAAAACCCTTTTCGAGGCCCTATTCCTGGTTATTCTGGTGGTGTACCTCTCTCTGCAGAACTGGCGGGCGACGCTCATCCCGCTGATCGCCGTCCCCATCTCGCTGGTGGGCACCTTCGGCTTCATGCTCATCTTCGGTTTTTCCCTCAACCTGATGACCCTCCTGGGTCTTATCCTCTCCATCGGTATCGTGGTGGACGACGCCATCGTGGTGGTGGAAAACGTCGAACGCATCATGGAGGAAGAAAAACTGGATGCCTTCCACGCCACGCAGAAAGCGATGAAGGGCCTCACCGGAGCGCTCATCGCCACTTCACTGGTGCTGTGCGCCGTATTCGTCCCGGTGAGCTTCCTAGGCGGCATCACCGGCATCCTGTACCGGCAGTTTACCGTGACCATCGCCGTATCGGTACTCATCTCGACGGTCGTCGCGCTGACCCTCAGCCCGGCCATGTGCGCGCTGATCCTGCGTCCCAGCGACCCCAATAAACCGAAAAACGTCGTCTTCCGCACCATCGACCGCTGGCTCACCGAAGGCAATCGCCGGTATGTGAACCTCATCCGCTGGGCCATTCCCCGCTCGCGGCGCGTATGGCTGTGGTTCGGGGTGGGATTGATCGCCATCGTAGCGATGAACCGGTGGATTCCCACCAGTTTCATGCCGCAGGAGGACCAGGGCAATTTCCGAATCGAACTCGAACTGCCCGAAGGTGCCACCCTGGAACGCACCCGGAAGGTTACCCAACGCGCCGTAGCCTATCTGATGAGCCTTCCCGAGGTGGATTACGTGCTCGATGTCAACGGCAGCAGCCCCCGGGTAGGCGGCAACCAAAGCCGCAGCAGCGAGCTCACCGTCGTACTCAAACCCTGGGGGGAACGCGGCCACAAGACTATCCAGGAACTCACCCAGCAGATCAAGGAAGAAATGCAAAAATACCCCGAGGCGAAGGTCTACATCTTCACCCCGCCGGTAATCCCGGGACTGGGCTCCTCGGGCGGCTTCGAGATGCAACTCGAAGCCCGGGGCGACGCTACGTACGACGACCTGGTCCAGGCGGCCGACACCCTGCTCTATTACGCTTCGCGCCGCAAGGAAATCTCGGGCGTATCCTCTTCGATGCAGCCGGAGATCCCCCAACTGTACTTCGACGTGGACCGCGACAAGGCCAAGATCCTCGGCGTGCCGATGACCGACATTTTCTCGACCTTGAAAGCCTTCACCGGCTCGGTGTACGTCAATGACTTCAACATGTTCAACCGCATCTACAAGGTTTACGTCCAGGCCGAAGCCCCCTACCGCTCCAACCGCGACAACATCAACCTGTTTTTCGTGCGCAGCGGCAACGGCACGATGATCCCCCTGACGGCGCTCGGCACCACCAGCTATACCACCGGGGCGGGAACGATCAAACGTTTCAACATGTTCACCTCGGCCGTGATCACCGGCGAGGCCGCCAAAGGTTACAGTTCGGGGCAGGCCATGAAAGTGATGGAAGAAATCGCCCGCAAGCACCTCCCCTCGAACATCGGCATCGAATGGAGCGGGCTGTCCTACCAGGAAAAACAAGCCGGCGGACAGATCGGCCTTATCCTGATGCTGGTCTTCCTTTTCGTCTTCCTGTTCCTTTCGGCCTTGTACGAAAGCTGGTCCATCCCGCTGTCGGTCATCCTGTCGCTGCCCGTGGCGGTGCTGGGGGCCTACCTGGGGCTGGCGGTCTGCGGGCTGGAAAACAACATCTACTTCCAGATCGGACTGGTAACCCTCATCGGACTGGCCGCCAAGAACGCCATCCTGATCGTCGAATTTGCCAAGGAACAGGTCTCCCGGGGCGAAGATGTCGTCCACGCGGCACTCACCGCCGCCCGCCTGCGCTTCCGCCCGGTGATGATGACCTCGATGGCCTTTATCCTGGGAATGGTGCCCATGGTCCTGGCCAGCGGCCCCGGTTCGGCCAGCCGACAAGCCATCGGTACCGGCGTATTCTTCGGCATGCTGGTGGCGGTGAGCGTCGGGATCGTACTGGTACCTTTCTTTTTCGTGATGATATACCGGGCCAAAGACCGGATAAAACGACTTCGCGCATGAAATCCCTCTCGAAACATACGGCGGCCGCAGGGCTGCTTCTGCTGCTGGCCAGCATCGGCCTGTCCTCGTGTATGGTCGGCAAACGCTATACGGCACCCGAGCTGCAACTTCCCCAAAGTTTTGCACCCGACCGGGCGGACTCCCTGACCCTGGCCGATGTGCAGTGGTGGGAGGTCTATACCGATACGACGCTGCAAAAACTCATCCGCAAAGCCCTGGAGCACAACAAAGACCTGCTCACCGCCACCGAACGCATCCGGGAGACGGCCTACCGCAAGCGCATCCAGACGGCCGGCCTCTTGCCCGAGATTTCGGCCAAAGTAGCCGGCGAACGGGAATTCGAAAACTACGGAGGAAAGGGAGAAACCGCCTCGAACACCTTCGAAGGGAAACTCCTCTTCTCGTGGGAAATCGACCTGTGGGGACACTTGCGCTGGGGACGCCAGAAGAGCATCGCGGAATATCTGGAATCCGTCCAGGCCCGCCGCGCACTGCAAATCACCCTGATCGCCCAGGTAGCCCAGTCGTACTTCGAACTGATGGCCCTGGACAACGAGCTGGAGATCGTCCAGCAGACCCTCGCCATCCGGCAGGAAGGCGTCCACCAGGCGAAGATCCGCTTCGAAGGAGGGCTTACTTCGGAGATCACCTACCAGCAGGCGCTGGTGGAACAGGCCCGTACCGCCACCCTCATCCCGGAACTGGAACGCGAGATCGCTGCCACGGAGAACGACCTTTCCCTGCTTACCGGAGCCTATCCCGGCGGGGGCATTCCCCGGGGAACGCTTCCCCAAGGGAAGTATCTGCCCGAAAATCTTCCGGTAGGGCTCCCTTCCACCCTGTTGCAACGCCGTCCCGACCTGATGGAGGCCGAGCAACGCCTCATCGCAGCCAATGCCGCTGTGGGCATGGCCTATACCGACCGTTTCCCCCGGCTCGTCTTCTCGGGAGTCTATGGGCTGGAAACCGACGTGTTGAGCACCCTGTTCAAGTCGCCGTACGGACTGCTCGGCGGCAACCTCCTCTCGCCGATCTTCGCCGCCGGGAAGAAGAAAGCTGCCTACAAAGCCGAACAAGCTGCCTACCGACAGGCCGTCTACCAATACGAAAAGAGTGTGCAGAACGCTTTCCGGGAAGTCAGCGACGCTATCGTGGCCTACAACAAAGCCCGCGAAGCGCACCAGTTGAAGCAGCGTTTGGAACAGTCGGCCAAGAAATACATGGAACTGGCGCAGTACCAATACATCAACGGGGTGATCCGTTACCTGGACGTGCTGGATGCCCAGCGGGAATACTTCGATGCGCAGACCGGTCTGAGCAATGCGGTTCGCGACGAACAGATAGCCCTGGTACAGCTCTACAAGGCCTTGGGCGGTGGTTGGAATCCCGAAGACGATCCCCAGAGAAAGGGACAAAAATCCTGATCCTATTCCACTCCCGGAGAACGGGCGAATGACGTTTCCCAAAAAGAGAAAAAAGAAGTATCTTTGTACTAATCATCTTTTTGCTTCCTTTTCTCATGGCACACGAACATCACCACCATCATCCTGCCCTGACCTACGACCAGACGACGGGCCGGAATTTCATCCTCGGGATCGCGCTCAACCTGGCCTTTGTGCTGATAGAAGCAGGGGCAGGCCTATGGCTGGGGTCGTTGGCGCTGCTCTCGGACGCCGGGCACAACCTCAGCGACGTCTTCTCGCTGCTGCTGGCTCTGCTGGCTTTCCGGATGATGCGCATCCAGCCTTCACAGAAATACACCTATGGTTACAAGCGGATGACGATCCTCGTCTCGCTGGTCAATGCCCTGCTGCTGTTTGTGGCCGTAGCCGCCATCCTGTGGTCGAGCGTGGAAAAGATCCTGCACCCTTCCCCCGTGCAGGGAGATGTGGTAGCCTGGGTAGCCGGTATCGGGATATTGGTCAATGCATTTACGGCCTATCTGTTTTTCAAGGGAAAAGACCGCGACCTGAATGTCAAGGGTGCTTACCTGCACATGGCGGCCGACACGTTGGTGTCGGTAGGGGTGCTGGTGGCCGGTGTGGTGATCCAGTTGACGGGATGGTACATTGTCGATCCGCTCATCGGGATCGTAGTGGGTGTGGCCATTCTGTTTTCCTCGTGGGGGCTGCTGCGCGACAGCATGATCCTGACCCTGGACGGGGTGCCGCGGGGCATCGACCCGAAGAAAGTCAAACAAACGATGCTGGACCAGAAAGGGGTCATCGGGGTGCACCACCTGCACATCTGGGCTTTGAGCACGACGGAAAACGCCCTCACAGCGCACGTCGTGGTGGACGATTTGGCCGAAGAGAAAGAGATAAAACACGCGGTCAAGGATGCATTGGCCGCCGTGGGGGTACAACATGCGACGCTCGAGTTGGAAAAGAGCGGGGAATGTGCCGAACAATCGCACGATATTTACTGCAACGATTAAAAAAAAACACGCCACACGATGAAAAAGAACTTCCTGCTTCTTCCGGCTACTTTGGTAGCCTTGCTGTGCGAGCCGAGCGAGGCTCAAACGGTCTCCACGGGGATGGTCGCCTCGTCTTCGGGGAGCCTTCCGGCTGCCTTCCAAACGTATCCGGTGCGGTTTTCCGGGACGTCGGACGTCCTGCGCGCCGATGTGGGCGAGAATCGTTCCTCGCTGGAGGCGATTTCGGAGAACATCCGCGAATACCGTGCGGCGATCGACAAGGGTGAATACCGCATTCGGGTGGCTTCCAACATTGCTCCGGTGGATATGACCGAGCAAGAGGCGTATGCGCGGGCGCGCCAAAGGGCGCTGGTGCTCAAATCGTACCTGATCTCCTCCGTGGGCGTGCGGGAGGAGGATTTCTCAACGAGTGTTTCGACTGAGGGGAGGCTTTCGGCCAACGATCGGCTGACGGTGGGATTGGTGCCTGTGAAAAAGGCCGACGATTCGGCTCCGGTGGCCGTCGGGCTTCCGGCGGAAGACTGACCGTCCTGTCCCCAAGCATCGATGCAGGCTCCACAAGTGGAGCCTGCATTTTTCGTAAAGATACGAAAAATGGGTTCGGCGCTTCGCGCCGAACCCATCGATGCCTGGGGATCGCCCGAAGCGGTCATTTCACCTGATACTTCAACCGCACGGTAATGGTAGCCGTCTTCCCTTTCGACCAAGTATTGAACGTACCCCCGTAAGAATACTCCTCATTGGAATTTTGCGCCGTAATCTGGAACACCCCCAGCGAAGCGCTTTGCAAGTCTTTTATCTTCCCCCCTGCATTTTCCACGATCTGCTGCGCCCGACGAAGCCCGTCTTCGCTCGCCTGAGCGATCATCTCCAGTTTCAATTCCGAAAGTTTCGTGTAGTAATACTGCGGCGCCTCCGAGGAGAACTCCACCCCCTGGTTGATCAGCGAAGTAACATTGCGGGACAAACCCTCGATCCGATCCACCTCGTTCGAAGTGATCTCCACCGACTGGGAGAGCACATACCCGTTGAAGGTCGAAGTAGACCCTCCCCCCTGATGGTAAGTCGTGGTATAATCCTTGTAGAAGCTCACCGCCGAGAACACGAAGTCCGATTCCTCCAAGCCATTGTCTATCAAGTATTTTTTTACCTTTTCCGCATCGGCCTCCAGTTTCTTGTAGCCCGAAGCCAGATTGAAGTCCTTCACCGAATAACTCCCTCGCCACACGATCAGATCGGAAACGAAATCCCGGGAAGCCATTCCCGTTACCGAAACGGAATTCTGCGCCTGGTTGCGGTCCTTGTAACCGTTTACCGCCACCGCCACCAAGATCACCGCCGCCACCGAAGCAATGATCACGTTCATCGTCGAATTTTTCATAGCCCTCTGTATTTTATGTTGCCTCCACCCAAAGGTAGACAAAAAACATCACTCCCCCGCAAACACCCCGTTTTTATTTTCGCATCCCCTCGGAGACATTCCACCGCTCCCCGCAACGGAAATACCCCCGCTCGCGCATATCGTACAGCGGCACATTCCACCTGCGCGCATACTCCCGCCACCGGAAGGCATCTTCCCACCATGCGTCGCCCGCCAGCACAATCCCCGCCGGAGGACGCTCAGGCTCGGCAAATTCCCGCACCAGCAATATTTCCTCGCCCTCCGAAGCGCACGCTCCCCGCCGCGGGAAAGCCCGGATCGTCCGGTCCCCGACTTTTACCACTGTCCCGCACTCCAACTTCACCTGCCGCTCTTCATCTACCGCCAACACATACTCGCCGTCCATCTCCCCCACAAAAGGATACACCGGCCGCGCGCACAAGTATTCCACACAGCAGGCCACCCCACCCCACAAAGCCAGCGCCACCGCCCACCGCCTGCTCCTTCGCCATACGAACGCCCCCGCGCAGAGTGCCCCCACCAGCAAAGCCCCGCCCAAGGACAGCCCCACACCCGACACCGCAAAAAAATCGCGCTGCGAGATCTCCGAAGCCACCCCTGTGCAAAAATCCGTCAGAACGTTGTACGCCCCCGCCAGCCACGGCACCTGCACCCCCGCACACGACAGCACCGTCAACAGCCCCCCGATCGGGATCACCCCATAACTCACCAAGGGCACCAGCAACAGATTGGCCACCGGGAAAAGCAGATTCAGATAGTCGAAATAATACAGGATAAAGGGCAGCAAAGCCAGCTGCGCCGCCAGCGTTACCCCCAGCAAACGCCCCGTAAAACGCCACCCCGCCGTCCATCCCCGGCTCACCCGGGCTATCGGCCCGTACGAGAGGATCACCGCCGCCGTAGCCGCATAACTCATCTGGAACCCCGCCGAATAAATATCCTGCGGCCGGATCGCCAAATCCACACACCCCGCCAGGCACAACGCACCCAAAGAAAAATACCGCCCCTTTCCCAAACGGGAAAGCAGCAACACCGAAAACATCCACAAAGCCCTCAGGATCGGCGGGGAATACCCCGTCAGGAAACCATAGCCCCACAACAGGGCCAACACCACCGTCGTGCGCAGCCACCGACGCCGCTTAAGGAAAAACGTCAAGGCGAAGACGATCCCCGCCACGATCCCCACGTGTAGCCCCGAGACCACCAGCAGGTGCATCGCCCCGGAAAGCTGGTAGGCCTTTTTCGTCTGCGGGTCTATCGCCCCCTTGTCGCCCAGCAGCACCGCCAAGGTCAGTTCCACCGCGCTGCGGCTCACCCCGCCGCGCATCAACGCCTCCCGCACCGCACCCCGCACTCGTTCGCGCAGCGCACTGCCGGAAAACACCTCCCGACCCACGACCCGGTACCCCGCATCGCGCAACTGCCCCACTACGCCCTTGTGCCGTTGGATGCTCCGGAAATCCGGTTCTCCCGCCCAAAGCGCCCCCTGCAAAGGCAGCAGCACCGCCCGTCCCTCCACCCGATCGCCCACCTCGAGCGTATCGGACAAAGGCACCGCCATCGTCCAGGCATATTCCCGCGGAAGACACCCCTGACTCCCCGCACAAAACTCGTCCAACTGGACATACCGCACCTGCTTTCCCCCATAGGAAGGCACCTGGGACACCCGCGCCGTGTATTCCACCGGCTGATACCACGGCAGCACCTCCTGCACCGCATCCATCCGGGAGTAATAAAGCCCGCCGCGCCAGCCTCCGGCAAAGAACACCGCCAAGACCAACGCCAGCCCCACCCCCGAGCCCGTGCCCAGGGACCTCCGCCCTTTGGAAAAATACAGGAATATCCCCGACCCCGCCGTCAGCAGCGCCGCCAAACCCCACAGCACCACGGGCAACCCTCGGCACAGAAGCACCCCGAAGGCCATCGCCGCAAAAAACACCGCTGTGGCATATCGCTGCATGAGGACGCCTATTTGATGCAAAAACTGGTTGAAAAAGGGAAAGTTCTCCTTTCCGCACCGGACCCCTTACCGGCACTCCGTCTGCTGATCCTCCTCCTGGTGCAAGAACCCCACGATGGCCTCCGCCGCCCGCTGCGAAGCACCCCCGTCGCCCAGCAGATGCCGGATCGAAGCAAAATCCTCCAACATCTTCTCCCGCGCCTGCCCCGAAAGGATCCGTCCCAGTTCCCGGGATAGATTCCTCGGGTTCATCGCCCCTTGGATCAGTTCCTTGACCACCTCCCGGCCGGCAATCAGATTGACCAGCGAGATGAACGGCACCTTGACCACCATTCGCCCGATCAGGTACGACACCGGCGAACCCTTGTAGCACACCACTTCCGGAATACCCAGCAAGGCCGTTTCCAAAGTCGCCGTCCCCGAGGTAACCAACGCCGCATGCGACACCGAAAGGAGATCGTAGGTACGCCCCGTTACCCGTTTTATCGGACGGGAAGCGAGCAGACGGTCGTACAATTCCCCCGGCTGCACCGGCGTAGCGGCCACCACAAACTGATACTCGGGATACACCTCCGCCATTCGGGCCATCACGGGCAGCATCGCCCGGATCTCCTGCGACCGGCTGCCGGGCAGCAGCGCCACTACCGGCCGCCCGTCCAGCCCCTCCTCCCGCCGGAAAACTTCGGGATCGGGCGCCGAGCGCCGGGCCAACGCATCCAACAGCGGATGCCCCACGTATTCCACCGGATAGCGGTGGCGGAGGTAAAAATCTTTTTCAAAGGGAAGGATCACCAGCATGCGGTCCACATTGCGGCGGATCGCCTTCACACGCCCTTCCTTCCAGGCCCACACCTGCGGCGAGATGTAATAGACCGTCCGATACCCCTTCTGCCGACACCATTTGGCGATCCGCAGGTTGAAGCCCGGATAGTCCACCAGGATCACCGCATCGGGCGCAAAAGCCTCGATGTCTTGCTTGCAAAAACGGATGTTGCGCAGGATGGTACGCAGGTTGGCCACCACCTCGACAAAGCCCATGAAAGCCAGGTCGCGGTAATGCTTGACCACTTCGGCTCCCGCCTGTTGCATCAGGTCGCCCCCCCAGGCGCGTATCCGGGCCTGCGGATCGGCGTCCTGCAGGGCACGCACCAGGTTCGACCCGTGGAGGTCTCCGGAGGCTTCGCCGGCTATGATGTAGTATTTCATCGGTATTTCCAGATCAAAGTTCCCAATCCCGCAGGGAGTCCATCGTTCGGTAAGCCGTCAGGTCGAACGTTACCGGTACGATCGAAGCATATCCGTGCGCCAAAGCCCATTCGTCGGTATCCTGGCCCGTGTCCATGCACTGTGGATGTCCGACCAGCCAGAAATAACTGTCCTCCCCGCGCGGGAAAGCTCTGCGCTCGAACTCCTGCGCCCAGCGGGTTTTCGCCTGCCGGCAAACCTTCGCCCCTTTGATGGGGCCGATGGGGAAATTGACGTTCAGTACCGTTTCCTCCGGGAGTCCCTGTTCCAGCATGCGGGTGCAGAGGTGCAGGATCGTCTCGTCCAGCGGGGAAATATCCACCGAAGTATCGTGGTCGCACAGGGAAAAACCCGCCGAAGGGATCCCCTCGATCCCCCCTTCCAGGGCTGCGGCCATCGTCCCGGAATAGATCACGTTGATCGCGGCGTTCGACCCATGGTTGATGCCCGAAACGCACAGGTCGGGCAGGCGTTCGAGCAGCTCGTCCTTGGCCAGTTTCACGCAGTCCGCCGGGGTACCCGAGCAGGCGAACTCCCGCACGGCTCCATCCCGGGGCGGGCATTCCCGGTAGGTGAGGATATTGTTGATCGTGATGGCATGCCCCATCCCGCTGCGCGCCTTCTGGGGCGCGACGACCCAAACCTCCCCCAGACGGCTCATCAGCCGCACCAGATGGCGGATGCCGGGGGCTTCGATGCCGTCGTCGTTGGTTACCAGGATCAGCGGCCGGGATGCAGCCGGTCGTTTTTCTTCTTCCAATGCTTGCTTCATATTTTCCGTTCGGTGCAGTAGCGCACCATTTCTTTCAGGGAGGCCCGCGCCTGCGAGGACGGACACCGCGAGAGGATATCCATGGCCCGATCCTTGTAGGCGTTCATCTTCGCCTCGGCGTATTCCAGTCCGCCGCGGGAACGCACGAAGTCGATCAGTTCCCGGACGCGTTTCCTGTCCTTGTTGTGCCGCTTTACGATGTTCACCATCCATTTGCGCTCGTCCTTGGAGGCTTGGTTGAGCACGTAGATCAGCGGCAGGGTCATCTTCTGCTCGCGGATGTCGATGCCGGTCGGTTTGCCGATCTTCTCCTCGGTATAGTCGAACAAGTCGTCCTTGATCTGGAAAGCCATCCCGCACAGCAGCCCCAACTCCCGCATCCGGTCCACCGTCGCCTTGTCCGCCCCCACCGAGATCGCCCCCACGGCAGTGCAGGCACCGATGAGCGAAGCGGTCTTTCCCCGGATCACATCGTAGTAAACCTCCTCGGTGATGTTGAGCCGACGGGCTTTCTCGATCTGGAGCAATTCTCCCTCGGACATCCTTTTGGCAGTATGCCCCACCTCACGCAGCATGTCGAACTCGCCGTAATCCACCGCCAGGGTCAGCGCCTGGGTCAGCATGTAGTCGCCCACCAGGACGGCGATCTTGTTTTTCCACACGGCATTGACCGAGAAAAAGTTGCGCCGCCGGTCGCTCTCGTCCACCACGTCGTCGTGCACCAGCGAAGCGGTATGCCCCAACTCGATCAGCGTCGCCGCCCGATAGGTAGCCTCGGGCAAGGGGGCTTCCCCACCCAGCATCTTGGCGGTCAGGAAGACGAACATCGGGCGCATCTGTTTCCCTTTCCGCCGCACGATGTAGTACAACACCCGGTCCAACAACGGAACGCCCGAAGACATCGCGTCGCGGAACTTCTTTTCGAACACATCCATTTCGGCCTCGATCGGCCGGCGTATCATCTCGACTGCACCCATAGACTTGTTTTCCCCTGCATTCCCCTGCGGGGAAAGGGGTAAAGATAATCATTCTTTCGCTTTCTCCCGCCCGGCCAACTGGCCGCACGCCGCATCGATGTCCCGCCCCTTGGAATACCGCACCACTACGGTAATCCCGGCCTGCTCCAGCATCTGCCGATACATCTGCATCGCCTGCGGCTTGGCCGCCCGAAAACGGGCGTCGCCGATGGCGTTGTATTCGATCAGGTTGACTTTCGACGGCGCCCGGCGGCAAAAACGCACCAGAGCCTCGGCATCCTCGCGGGTATCGTTGAGCCCGTCCCACACGATGTACTCGTACGTTACCCGGTCGCGGGTACGCGCATACCAATAGGCCGCCGCTTCCGCCAGTTCCGCCAAGGGGTAAGCCTTGGCCACCGGCATGATCGTCTCCCTCCGCTGCTGAACGGCCCAATGAAGCGAAATGGCCAGGTGGAACTTCGCGCCCTGGTCGGCCATCTGGCGGATCATCCGCGCATTTCCCGCCGTAGAAACGGTGATGCGGTGTCCGGCCATGCCCAAGCCCTCTTCGGAAGTGATCAGCCCGATGGCCCGGGACACCTCCGCGTAGTTGGCCGTCGGCTCGCCCATGCCCATAAAGACGATGTTGGACAGTCCCCGGCCGAAACGCTCGCGGCTTTGGGCCTCGGCCAAGGTTACCTGATCGTAGATCTCTCCGGCCGAAAGATCCCGCACACCACCCATGCGCGCCGTAGCGCAAAACGCACACCCCATCCGGCAACCGCTTTGGCACGACACACAAACCGTCGTACGGTCTTCGGCCGGGATCAACACGCTTTCCACCACCGCGCCATCATCGAGGCGGATCGCATTTTTTACCGTACCGTCTTCGGACACCTGCGAAGTTACCGAAGCGATGCGCCCGATGTAAAATTCCTGCCCGAGCGCCTCCCGTACCGAAGCCGGAAGGTCGGTCATCTGCGAAAAATCCGTCGCCCCCTTCTGCCACAGCCAGCGGTGCACCTGCCCCCCTCGGTAAGCGCCCCAACCCCTTTCGGCAAAGAACGCACGGAGTTGCTCCCGGGTGAGGGTTCGAATGTCTTTCCGGTCGTTTCGATCCATGAAAGCAAATGTAGTGAAAAGCCGCCACACCGACCAGGAAGTAAGCAAAGTTTTCTCGTCCGACCGGACCGAGATACGCCCCGTCGTCAAACAGGACGGAAAACGGGCGCAACCTCTCTCGCACACAACGACAATTTCCCCTCCCGAAGGGAAAACTCTCCCGGAAAATACCGACCTTTGCCGCAAAACGAAAGCCCCGCTGCCCGATGAAAGGAATCGTGATGCGCACCACCGGCCTCTGGTGCACCGTAATGGAGGAAACCACCCGACAGACCTGCGAATGCCGGATCCGGGGCAACCTGCGCCTGCGCGGGATCAAAAGCACCAACCCGGTCGCCGTAGGCGACCGGGTGGAATACACCGCAAAGGAAGACGGGCAGGACGGACTCGTACAGGAGATCGCCCCGCGCAAGAACTTCATCGTCCGCCGTTCGGTCAAGCTGTCCAAGCGCACCCACATCCTGGCCGCCAACATCGACACCGCGTTTCTGGTGGTTACCCTCGATTTTCCTCCCACCTCCACCACGTTCATCGACCGTTTTCTGGCCACGGCACGCGCCTACCGCATCGACGCCGTATTGCTGTTCAACAAGATAGACCTCTACGACGACGACGACCTGTCCCGCGTGGAAGAACTCGAAACCCTCTACCGGAACATCGGCTACCCCACCCTGCGCACCAGTGCCCGCACCGGGGAAAACATCGACCAGCTTCGCGAGAAAATGCAACATCGCACCACGATGTTTTCCGGACATTCCGGCTCGGGGAAAAGCAGCCTGGTCAATGCCGTCGAAAGCACCCTGAACCTCAAAACAGCCGAAATATCGACCGTACACCACCAAGGACAGCACACCACCACCTTCGCCCAGATGTTCCCCTTGTCCTTCGGAGGATACGTGGTCGATACCCCCGGCATCCGCGGATTCGGACTGGTGGACATGGACCCCCATGAAGTCGGAGACTATTTTCCCGAAATATTTGCCTTAAAGGGCGATTGCCGTTTCCACGACTGCCTGCACACCGACGAACCGGATTGCGCCGTCGTACGCGCCGTCGAGCAGGGCCGCATCGCCCCCTCGCGCTACATGAGTTACCTCGGTATCCTTTCGGAAGACGACGGCCCCTACCGGGAAGACCCTTACAAATAATTCCTGCCGGCGACAAACGTCCGGGTTTTTATAAGTCCGTAGGGCCCCTTCGGTACCGGCATGGTGCGAAAACTTCGTTCCCCCCTTGCCGCGACGTTCGCCTTTGCTTATCTTTGAAACCGAAAAACCCTTAAACGGGATAACCCGTCTAAAAATAAAGATGGAAATCTTTTGGATCATCATCGTCATCGCCATGCTCGTCGTGGGGCTGTTGGGGACGTTCATCCCCGTGCTGCCCAGCACGACCATCGGGTGGATCGCCATGCTGATCCTCTACCTCATCTCGGACGATGCGCTTTCGGGGCAAACCATGATCTGGGTTACCGCAGCGGCCGTAGTGGTGCAACTGCTGGATTTCATCCTTCCGCTCTGGGGCGTGAAGATATTCGGCGGCACCAAGAAAGGCGTCCGCGGAGCCACCATCGGGCTTATCGTGGCCTCCGTGTGGTCCTTCACCCCGCTCACCTTCCTGTTCCCGGGTTTTTTGGCCATTCTCGTCTTTCCCATCATCGGAGCCTTCATCGCCGAATTGATCGCCGACCAGGGCGACTTCTCGAAAGCCCTCGGCGGCGCAATGGGTTCCCTGCTGGGATTTTTCCTGACCGTCGGGTTCAAATTCGCCCTGATCCTCTGGTACCTCTACCTGGTGGTGGACTACCTCGTCATCTCCTGACACCCGCACCTACCCCCCCCGGGAAAAAAACCGACCCGCTCCCGGCATCCTCTTTCCCCGGAAATTTTGCGCCAAAATCGCAAGGCCCTACCCCCGATCCGGCTCGGCTGCTTTCTCCTAAAAGTTCTCCCACAGCAAACACCCGCTCACACATTCGAAACTTCTTTTCACAAAAAAAAGAAAGAAACAATCTATTGACATACAAATATTTACCACTAAAAACACCTTTTGAAAAAGGGCATAAAAAAAGAACTTGACAAAAAGCCTGTCAAGTCCTAAAAACTAACCTATACTAAAAAACTACAACTATGAAACTACTACTAACTACTTTCTACTTGTACATGACAAAGGTACGGCAAAACACCCATACCTGTCAATAGTCCGACGGTTAAATTTCGCCGTTTCCCGCACATTTAACATTCCATCCTCTCCACAAGCCCCACAGAGGCACTCCTTGCACTCCCGGGGTCGGAAAAGGATCGACCCTGCACGGTTAGTCGATCCACTCGAAACCGGTATAAGGCACCAGCGCCTTCGGGATACGGATCCCCTGCGGAGTCTGGTTATTCTCCAGCAAAGCAGCCACGATACGCGGCAAGGCCAGCGAAGAACCGTTGAGCGTATGGGCCAACTTCCGCTGTCCGTCGGCCGTCTTGTAACGCAGGTGCAGGCGCGTAGCCTGGAACGTTTCGAAATTGGATACCGAACTTACCTCCAGCCAGCGTTTCTGCGCGGCGGAGAATACCTCAAAGTCGTAGGTAATGGCCGAAGTAAAGCCCATGTCGCCTCCGCAAAGGCGCAGGATGTGGTACGGGAGTTCCAACTTGCGCATCAAGCCCTTGACGTGTTCCAGCATCTGGTCGAGCGCCGCATAGGAATCCTCCTGGCGTTCCACCCGGACGATCTCCACCTTGTCGAACTGGTGCAGGCGGTTCAGCCCGCGCACATCCTTGCCGTACGAACCGGCCTCGCGACGGAAGCAGGGCGTATAGGCCGTGCATTTGACCGGAAGATCGGCCTCGGCGAGGGTCTCTTCCCGGAAAATATTGGTTACCGGCACTTCCGCCGTAGGGATCATGTAGAGGTTGTCCGGCATGTTGTGGTACATCTGCCCCTCCTTGTCCGGCAACTGCCCCGTACCGTAACCGGAGGCTTCGTTTACCATGTGCGGAGGTTCTATTTCCAGATAACCGGCTGCCGTGTTGTGATCCAGGAAGAAATTGATCAGCGCACGCTGCAGGCGGGCACCTTTGCCCTTGTACACCGGGAATCCGGCTCCGGTGATCTTCACGCCGAGCTTGAAGTCGATGATGTCGTACTTCTCGGCCAAATCCCAGTGCGGCACAGCCCCTTCGTACAGGTCGGGAACGCTGCCTTCTTCGAACACCACCTGGTTGTCCTCCGCACCGAATCCCTGGATCACCTGTTCGCAAGGTACATTGGGGATCAGGTACAGCAATTCGCGAAGCTCTTTTTCCACCCCGGCCAAACGCTCCTCCAGAGTCTTGGACTCGGCCTTGAGCGCCGTTGTCTTTTCCTTGAGCGCTTCGGCCTCCGCGCCGCGTCCCTGGCGGAAAAGTCCCCCGATCTGCTTGGCCATGGCGTTTTGTTCGGCCAGGTTTGCATCGAGCGAGGCCTGAGTCGCTTTTCTGCGGTCGTCCAACTCGAGGACCTTTTCTATCATTTCCGGTGCTTTTTCCAGATTGCGCTTGGCCAATCCGTCGAGCACCCGCTGCTTGTTTTCCCGGATGAAATTGACTTGTAACATACCTTTTTCTTTCTCTTTAAGAAGACTCGCCCGGATTTTCGCCGCACGCAGCAACCCAGCCCGAGCGCATCGTTTTTCTTTCGCGGGTCAAAATTACTAACTTTTGCGCGCAAAATCACGCCCGGGGGCACCTATTTTTATTCGCGCAAAAAAAACCGGCCTGCTAACGCATAAACCGTTATCTTTGCAAGGATAGAAAAAACACACGCATACCCCATGTTGGTAAAGACATACGGAAGTGCCGTCGAAGGCATCTCGGCCGTTACCGTTACCGTCGAGGTCAATATCTCGCAGGGAGTGGGATACAACCTGGTCGGCTTGCCGGACAATGCCGTCAAGGAGTCCTCGCACCGCATCAACGCCGCCTTCGAGACCAACGGCTTCCGCTGGCCGGGCAAAAAGATCACGGTCAACATGGCACCGGCCGACATGCGCAAGGAAGGCGCATCGTTCGACCTGCCGATCGCCATCGGCATCCTGGCCGCCTCGGGACAGATCCCGGACGAACCCGCCGCCCACTACATGATCATGGGCGAACTCTCGCTCGACGGCTCGCTCAAAGGCATCCGGGGAGCGCTCCCCATCGCCATCCAGGCGCAGGAGAAAGGCTTCCGGGGCATCATCCTGCCCCGCGAGAACGCCCGCGAAGCCGCCGTGGTGGAAGGGCTCGAAGTGTACGGCATGGACACCCTCGAAGAGGTTACCTCCTTTTTCAAAGGCACCTACGAACCCGAAGCCGAATGCGTAGACCTCCAGGCCCTGTTTTACGAAAACGAAAACCGCTCCGGCCTGGACTTCGCCGATGTGAAAGGCCAGGAAAACATCAAGCGCGCCCTGGAGATCGCGGCCGCCGGCGGGCACAACGTCATCATGGTCGGGCCTCCCGGCAGCGGAAAGACGATGCTGGCCAAACGCATCGCGACCATCCTGCCGCCCATGACCCTTTCCGAAGCGCTGGAGACCACCAAGATCCATTCGGTCGCCGGCAAGATCTCCGCCCACAGCGGACTGATGACCGTGCGGCCTTTCCGCAGCCCGCACCACACCATCTCCAACGTAGCGATGGTCGGGGGCGGCCAATACCCCCAGCCGGGCGAAATCTCCCTGGCACACAACGGCGTGCTGTTTCTGGACGAGTTGCCCGAATTTCAAAAATCCGTACTCGAGGTCTTGCGCCAACCGCTCGAAGACCGCATCGTGACCATCTCCCGGGCGCGGCAATCGGTCTGCTTCCCGGCCTCGTTCATGCTCATCGCCTCGATGAACCCCAGCCCCTCGGGCGGCTTTGCCGACCCGACAAAGGCTTTCTCTTCGTCGCCGGCCGAAATCCAGCGCTACCTCAGCAAGATCTCCGGGCCGCTGCTGGACCGGATCGACCTGCACATCGAAGTCGAACCGGTCAATTTCGACCAGCTCTCCGACGAACGTCGCGGAGAACCCTCCTCGGCCATCCGGGCCCGGGTGGTCCGCGCGCGCCAGACCCAGCAACGCCGCTTTGCCGACCGGCCGGGCATCACCTGCAATGCCCAGATGGACACCCGCGCCCTCGACGAGTTCTGCCGCCTGGACGACCGCTCCCGCACCCTGCTCAAGACCGCCATGGAACGCCTCTCGCTTTCCGCCCGCGCCTACGACCGCATCCTGAAGGTGTCCCGCACCATCGCCGACTTGGCCGAGCGGCAGGACATCGTCCCCCAGGACGTGGCCGAAGCCATCCAGTACCGCAGCCTGGACCGCGAAGGCTGGCTGGGGCAAAACCGTTGATCCTCCCGGCCATGAACCACGACTATACCGTATCCGCCGCCCTGCCCTCCGACCTGGAAACGATCCTGGAGATCCTCCGCCGGCGTCAGCAGTGGCTCGCCGAACGTCGCATCGTCCAATGGGAAGGCTATGAAAATTTCTTCCCCCGCAGTTACTTCGAAGGGAAACTGGCCGAAGGGAAACTCCTCGTGGCCCGCGACACCTCGGGCACGGTCTGCGGACTGATCGCCCTGGCCGATCAGGACCCCTATTGGGCGGGCAAGGAACGCCCCGGCGCCCTTTACCTGCACAACCTGGCTTCCGCTCCCGGAGCGCAGGGCGCCGGGGCGGCGCTGTTGGACTATTGCCAGCATTGGGCGCAGGAACATGGCTACCAAGTCCTCCGCCTGGACTGCCGGGCCGACAACCAGGCACTGAACGAGTACTACTCCGCCCGCGGATTCCGTCCTGTCGGTTTCTGCACCGACCGCACGCACCGGGGAACGCTTCGGGAAAAGGAATTGTAAATACAACACACAAAAAAACCGGATATATGAAAAAAAAACGAATCCTCATCGCAGCGGCCGTCTGCGCTTTGCTGGCGGGCTGCGCGACCAAACAACAGGAACACATGAATCCATTTTTCTCCGCGTACGACACTCCGTACCAAGTGCCTCCCTTCGACCGGATCACCAACGAAGACTACAAGCCGGCTTTTCTGGAAGGCATCCAACAGCACAGCGCCGAGATCGACTCGATCGTAGCCAACCCCGAAACGCCCACCTTTGAAAACACGGTGCTGGCCTACGAAAACTCCGGCGACCTGCTCTCCCGGGTATCGATGGTCTTCTTCAACATCACCGAAGCCAATACCAACGACACCCTGGACGCCATCGCCGAGGAAGTTACCCCGCTGCTCACCGCCCACTACGACAACATCGCCCTCAACGAGGGTTTGTTCCAGCGCATCAAATACGTGTACGACCACCGCGACTCGCTCGGTCTGACGGGTGAGAAAGCCCGCCTGACGGAAAAACTGTACAAAGGCTTCGAGCGTTCCGGCATCAACCTGCCCGAGGACAAGAAAGCCCGCCTGCGCGAGATCAACTCCGCCCTGGCCTCCCTCTCGCTCACCTTCGGCAACAACGTGCTCAAGGAGACCAACGACATCGTCATCCGCCTGGGCGAAAACGACCTCGACGGCCTGCCGGAAGCCGTAAAAACCTCGATGGCAGCCGATGCCAAGGCGCTGGGCGAGGAAGGCTACGTGGTTACGATGCAAAAACCCAGCTGGATTCCCTTCGTTACCTACTCCACCCGCCGCGACCTGCGGGAAAAAGTGATCGAAGGCTACGTACAGCGCTGCGACCGCAACAACGACGCCGACAACAAGGCAGTCGTCGATTCGATGGTCAACCTCCGGGTGGAAAAAGCCCAACTGCTGGGCTTTGACAACTGGGGCGCCTACATGCTGGACGAGAACATGGCCAAGACCCCCCAGGCTGCTTACCAGCTGATGTGCCAGGTGTGGAAGCCCGCCCTGAAAAAGGCCAAGGAAGAACTCGCCGAGATCCAGGCCTACATCGACCTGGAAGGCGGCGATTTCCGTGCCGAGCCGTGGGACTGGTGGTACTACGCCGACAAGATCCGCTCCGAAAAATACAAGCTCTCCGAGGAGGACACCAAACCCTACTTTACGGTCGATAACGTCACCAAAGGCATCTTCACCGTCAGCAACAAGCTCTACGGACTGACCTTCCGCCAGCGCGACGACATGCCGGTGTTCCATCCCGATGTACGGGTCTTCGAAGTGTACGACGACCGCGACACCCTGATGGGCATCCTCTACTGCGACTATTACGTACGCGCCAGCAAACGCCCCGGAGCCTGGATGACGGACTACCGCAGCGAGAAATACGTGGACGGGGTACGCCGCATCCCGGTGGTATCGCTCACCACCAACTTCCCCAAACCGGTGGGCGACACCCCGCCGATGCTGTCCATCGACGACGTGAAGACCTACTTCCATGAGTTCGGCCACTGCCTGCACAGCCTGCTCACCGACGTCCAATACGAAAGTCTGGCCGGCACCAACGTACAGCACGACTTCGTGGAGCTCTTCTCCCAGATCATGGAACGCTGGGCCATGCACCCCGAAGTACTCCAACTCTACGCCACGCACTACCAGACGGGCGAAGTCATCCCCGACTCGCTGGTAAACAAAATCCGTCAGGCCGATACCTACGGGCAAGGCTTCGCCACGACCGAATTTCTGGCAGCCGGTATTCTGGACATGGACTGGCACACGCTCGACAAGGTGGAAAAACGCGACGTGAACGCCTTTGAAAAAGCCTCGATGGACCGCATCGGACTGATCTCCGAAATCTATCCCCGCTACCGCAGCCCGTACTACAGCCACATCTTCTCCGGAGGGTATTCGGCCGGATATTACGCCTACCTGTGGGCAGAAGTACTGGATGCCGACGCTTTCGACTCGTTTGCCCGCAACGGCATCTTCGACCCGCAAACGGCCCACGACTTCCGCTACAAGATGCTCGCCAAGGGCGACACCGAGGACGCCATGGTGCTGTTCCGCGACTTCAAAGGCCGCGAACCCTCGGTCGAGCCGCTGTTGCGCAGCCGGGGCTTCATCCAGTAAATCCCTATCGGGATCCGTTTCGGCCGGGAATCCTCCCGGCCGAAATTGATTTTCCTGTACCGACACCACATCTGTCCAAGGCAGGCTTTCCAAAAAGTCTTCCGCAGCAGACTACTCACATTTCCTACCCGCCCACGGCTTTCCCCGTGGGGAAAACATCCGCTCGAAAGCGGATTCCTCCGAGCGAAATTCACGAAAAAACGCCATAAAAAATGAAAAAACTACTCCGCAACCTGAGTTTCTGGGTCTTTGCCGCAATGATCCTGGGCATCCTCGTAGGCTATCTGATGGGACCCTCGGCTCACGTGCTGGCGCCTTTGGGCACCCTCTTCATGCAACTGATTCAGATGCTGGTCGTTCCGCTGGTCTTCATATCCATTGTCAGCGGCGCAGCCACCCTGGGCGGAAGCCGCTCCGCCGGCCGCATCGGGGTAACGAGCATCGGTTATATCCTGGTCACCACCCTCATATCGACCGTTCTGGCCATCCTGATCGGATCGTGGCTTGCTCCCGGCAGCGGGCTGGATGCCAGCAGCATCGACCTGCTCGCCTCGCAAAACACCACCGACATGAGTGCGCCGCCTTCGCTCACCTTCTGGGGGACGATCATCGGCATGATCCCGGCCAACCCCGTCCGCGCCCTCACCGAAGGGAACATCCTGCAGATCATCGTCTTCGGACTTTTCCTCGGATTCGGCATCTCGACGCTGGCCGCCGGCAAGAAAGAACCCGTCATCCGGGGAGTGAACTACCTGCTCGAAGCCCTGATCTGGTGCATCAACAAAGTGATGCTCGTCGCTCCGCTGGGCGTCTTCGGTCTGATGGCCGACGCTACCGGCACCTTCGGCTTCGACATCCTGCTCTCGGTAGCCAACCTCCTGTGGGTGGACATCATCGTGGTACTGGCCATGGGTCTGGGCATCTACCCGCTGACCATCGCTTTGTTCTCGCGCACACCGGTCACCCACTTTTTCCGCTCGATGGCCGAGCCGCAGATCGTCGCCTTTTCCACCTCCTCGTCCATGGCTACCCTGCCGGTGAACATGGAGACGGTCGAAAAGAAACTCGGCGTATCCAAGCAGGTTACCTCCTTCGTCATTCCCTTGGGAGCGACCATCAACATGACCGGCAATGCCATTTACTACACCCTGGTGGCTTTGTTCTTCGCCCAGTTGTACGGCATCGACCTCAACCTGGGGCACTACATCGCCATCTCCATCACCGCTTCGCTGGGTTCGGTCGGTCAGGCCGGTGTCCCTGGTCCTACGCTCATGGTGGTAGCAGTACTGGCTTCGGCGGGTATTCCTTTGGAAGGACTTCCCCTGCTCTTTGCCCTGGACCGGATCTTCGACATGATCCGCACCGTGCTCAACATCACGGGCGATGCCGCCTGCGCCGTAGTTACCGACTACTTGTGCGGCAAATCCCGGCGCGATGCCGCCCCGCAAACACCCGCTCGGGAATAAACCGGGCGTGCGTGCAAGCAAAAAGCCGGAAGGCGCAAAATGCACCTTCCGGCTTTTTGCTTGCACGCACGCATCGGGGAAACACCCACGAAGGATTTCCCGGTGCTGTCAAATCCAAAAACTTGATATTCGATTTGTCTCTACGCTCGGCTTTTCTTACCTTTGTTGTCAGAGGTTTCGGTGAAATCGAACGCTCAATCTTAAAAAAACAAACCGTAAAACAAATACTTGCACCCCATCATGGAACTAATAGGCACGATCAAGAAAATATCGCCCGTCCAGCAGATCACCCCGACGTTTTCCAAACGCGAATGCGTCCTGCTCACCGACGAAATGTATCCGCAAACCATCCTGGTAGAATTTGCCCAAAGCCGCGCCGCTCTTCTGGACGGATTCACCGAAGGACAATACGTACGCATCTCCATCAACCTGCGCGGCCGTGAATGGACCGACCCCCGGACGGGTGAAGTCCGTTACTTCACCACGGTAGGCGGATGGCGCATCGAAACCGCCACTCCCGGCGCTGCACAAGGCGCTCCCGCTCCTGCCAATCCTTTTGCCGCACAGAGTGCACCGGCTGCCGCCCCCCAAGCACCTCAGAACCCCGCTCCCGCTGCTCCCTCCCCCGAAGAGGACGACCTGCCGTTCTGATCCCGCATGGAGCCCGCTCCCGCCAAAGGCACCCTGTACCTGATCCCCTGTTTCATCGCCGAAACGGACTATCGGGAGGTATTGCCGGAGAAAATACGCGAAGTCGTCGCTCCGCTGCAATACTTTGCCGTAGAAAACATCCGCTCCGCCCGGCGGTTTATCCGTCGTATCCTGCCCGACAAGCCGATCGACCCCCTGACCTTCTACGACATCGGGAAGCGGTCGAACCGCACCGTCGCGCGGGAAGCGCTCGCCCCCTGCCTGCAAGGATTCGACCTGGGCATTATCTCGGAAGCCGGCGTCCCGGCCGTCGCCGACCCCGGGGCACTCTTGGTACGCGAAGCACACCGCCTGGACATCCCCGTAGTGCCCCTTAGCGGTCCCTCTTCGCTGCTGATGGCCCTGATGGCCTCCGGGCTCTCCGGACAGAACTTCGCCTTCAACGGCTACCTGCCCATCGACCCCACCGCACGGGCCAACCGCCTGCGCCAGTTGGAAAAACGGTCCGAAGCGGAATCCTCCGCCCAACTGTTTATCGAGACCCCGTTCCGCAACGGGCAAATGCTGCAAGCCATCCTCGGCACTTGCTCCCCTTCCACCCTGCTCACCGTTGCGTGCGACCTGACCTCGCCCCAGCAGTACATCCACACCCGCACCATCGCCCGTTGGCGTTCCCAACCGCCCGAGGGCATCGACCGCCGCCCCACCGTATTCATCCTCCAAAAACTCCGTACCCTCGATGACTGACACCTGCTGGGAAGACATCGCCGCCGACATGCTCGCCCGGACGGAAAACATCTCGCTGGCTTCCCTCGACCAGGGAGGTTTCCCCCGGCCCGTCCCCATGAACCGCCTGTCCCACCAAGGGCTGCGCACCGTGTGGATGACCACAGAGTACAGCGGGGAAAAAGTCCGGCACTTCCTCCGCGATCCCCGCGCCGGCCTGTGCTTCTACACCGAACGGGGTAGCGTGTCGCTCACCGGCGAGGTCGAAGTGCTGCGCGAACCCTCGCTGCTCGACTCCTTCTGGCAGGAAGGCTTCCGCCGGTACTTCCCGCAAGGAGCCTCCGATCCGCAATACTGTCTGCTGCGCTTCACTTCCCTGCGGGGAAAAGGCTGGATAGACGGCTCTTTCCACACTTTCCGATGGGAACGATAAAACCTGCCCGTCCCCTCACCCCCGAGGAAGTCCTCGCCCGGATGGAGCGCTACTGCGCCTACCAGGACCGCTGCCTGCGCGAAGTGCGCACCAAACTGCAACAATACTCCCTCAGCCCCTCGCAGCAGGAGGCCATCCTCACCCGTCTGACCGAGGAACGCTTCGTCGATCAGGCCCGCTTTGCCCAATCTTTCGCCCGGGGCAAACACCGCCTCAAACAATGGGGACGCCTGCGCATCGAACGCGAACTCCGCGCCCGGGACATCCCCGAGGCGCTCATCGCCTCGGCCCTCGAAGAGATCGAACCCCAGGAGTACGACCGGAACTTCGAGCGCCTTTTCCTCCAGCGCGTCGAAGCCGTCGGAGGGCTGTCTTCCACCGCACAAGTGGCCAAAGTGTACCGGTATCTGCTCGCCCGGGGCTACGACCCGGGGGACATCTGGGAGGCCATAAATGTTAAAAGAAGGAAAAAGGGAGAAAAGCCCTGATTTTTGCCCTACCTTTGCACCGCGAAAATTCCGCCGAGGAGGAAAAATTTGGCTGATTGCGACCTCTGAAAAAAATGCTAAAACAGCGTCGGCTGCTTCGTTTTTTTTCACGGTTCGATTTTCTCTCCTGTTTTTCTTCTCCACCTGCGAAACCGAGCAAAAACAGTTTACCGTCGAATCTTTATTCTGTAAAACACAAAGAATGGCTTATTTATTCACATCGGAATCGGTTTCCGAAGGGCATCCCGACAAGATCGCCGACCAGATCTCCGACGCGCTGCTGGACAATTTCCTGGCGTACGATCCCCAATCCAAAGTAGCCTGCGAGACGCTGGTAACAACCGGCCAGGTCGTTATGGCCGGTGAAGTCAAATCCGACACGTACATTGACCTGCAAAGCGTAGCCCGCGATGTGATCAACCGCATCGGTTACACCAAAGCCGAATACCGTTTCGACGGCGACTCCTGCGGGGTGATCTCCATGATCCACGAACAGTCGGACGACATCAACCGCGGCGTGGATGCACAAAACGAAAAGAACGAGAACAAGGAACAGGGTGCCGGCGACCAGGGCATGATGTTCGGCTATGCCACCCGCGAGACGAGCAACTACATGCCGCTCCCGCTCGAACTCTCCCACCGCATCCTCAAGGAGCTCTCGCTCATGCGCCGCGAAGGGACCGATATCCCCTATCTGCGACCCGATGCCAAGAGCCAGGTAACCATCGAATACTCCGACGACAACATTCCCCAGCGCATCGACACGATCGTCGTATCGACCCAGCACGACGAATTCGACACGGACGACCAGCGAATGCTTGCCAAGATCAAATCGGACATCATCGAAAAACTCATCCCACGTGTAAAAGCCAAGTGCGAGCCTGATATCCAGCGCTTGTTCACCGACCACATCACCTACCACGTCAACCCCACCGGCAAGTTCGTCATCGGCGGCCCGCACGGGGATACCGGTCTGACCGGGCGCAAGATCATCGTGGACACCTATGGTGGAAAAGGCGCACACGGCGGCGGAGCTTTCTCCGGGAAAGACCCCTCGAAGGTGGACCGTTCGGCCGCTTATGCCGCCCGCCACATCGCCAAAAACCTGGTGGCCGCCGGAGTAGCCGACGAGGTATTGGTACAGGTATCCTATGCCATCGGCGTAGTAGAACCCACCTCCATCTGCGTAAACACCTACGGGACTTCGCACGTGGACTTCTCGGACGGGGACATCGCCAAGATCGTCAAAGGCATCTTCGACATGCGTCCCTCGGCCATCGAGCACCGCTTGAAACTGCGTAACCCCATCTACCTGGAAACCGCATCCTACGGACACGTCGGCCGCGAACCGATGGTGGTTACCAAACATTTCCACTCGGATTATTTCGGCGACAAGGACATCGAAGTCGAACTTTTCACCTGGGAAAAACTCGACTACGTGGACAAGGTCAAAGCCGCTTTCGGGCTCTGATCCCCACGCAATCCGATAAGAAATCCCGCCTGGCTTCACCAGGCGGGATTTTTTTTCGAGATAAAACAGGATGTTTTATCAGACATCCGCTAATGAACATCCAACACCTTGGTATCCACGTCATAGTGATACCCGGCTTCCAAGGTTCTTCCCGGACGGGGAAAATCGAACGAAAGCAAGGTTCCGTCGGCCAAATGCACATAAACATCCACCGACACATCTCCCGTAACAGCCGGAAAGACCAGCAGATGTGCATAGACGCTTTCCCCACTCTGCAGCAACACCGGAGTCTGCCACGAACGCTTGAGTTCCGATGCCGGTGAATAACAATTGATCTTCGATTTGTCATCCCGATCGATATACATCATCGCCGAAAACGGAGTTGCACCGTTTGCCGCCACTACCTTCACGCTATCCAAATAGACTTCCTGTCCTGTCGTATTGGTGCCCAACTGGATCGGTATCCCCACCATGGCACTGGTATGCACCAACGAGATCGATCCTTCCGCACTCCCCTGCTCGATGTAAAGCGTTCCGGGGGAATACATCGAAGTCGACTGCAACCCCGTAGGATCAAACTGACTGACCTGCGAGATCAACGAAACCGAAAACACCAACGAATCCACCGTAGACATCATTGTCATCATATCCAGTTTCGGATTGACATACACCACATCGTACTCTCCGGCCGGCAGATCCCTCCCCATGTTCCACCCGGTAGTACGGTAATTCTTGTTGTACACAAAGTCCGCCCGCGTATTGTGGTTGGACAGGGACTGCGGGTCGAGATTCAACGTATAGGGATACTCCCAGGCGGATTGCGGATCCCTGGGGAGCAAAAACAGACAATCATCCGACGTCCATTCGACCGTAGAATGGTCGTCTTCGAGCGCCAGCCGCGTCCCGGGCGTAGTTGCCGTCAAACGGTATCCCTCCCCCGCCAAAGGCCGATCATCCTTCTGGCATGCAGACAACCCTGTCAAAAGCATCCCAAAGGACAAAAAAACATAACTCTTTCTTACTTTTTTCATTTTGTTTTCCTCTTTGTTTTTAGGATCGACTCTTCCTGCACAGTTTTATTATCCGGACAGCAGCCTTTCCATTTTGCAGGAAAGGTACGACATAAAACCACTCGAAACACTTTTTCCCCAATATTAACATTTTAAGTTTTACAAACATCCCTACAACATCCCTACATCGATCTCCGGAGAAAAAACAGTTAAAAACACGCAATGCATCCACCCCTGCGAAAGCCACTGCACCGAAAAAAAATCCCGTTCCGCGCGGAAAAAGCGCCGCTGCGTGCAAAAAAAGCGGCGAGGCCTTTGGCCTCGCCGCTTTTTTTGCACGCTTGCTTGCCGACGACTTACGACTCGGGAGTGAGCGTAGCCGCCAGATACTCGCGGTTCATCCGGGCAATGTTCTCCAGCGAAACACCCTTGGGGCATTCCACCTCGCACGCACCGGTGTTGGAGCAGTTTCCGAAGCCCTCGTGGTCCATCTGCGCCACCATGCTCTTCACACGGCGCGTAGCCTCGACACGGCCCTGGGGCAGCAGCGCAAACTGCGACACCTTGGCACTGACGAACAGCATGGCCGAAGCATTCGGGCAAGCAGCCGCACAAGCACCGCAACCGATGCACGAAGCAGCGGCAAAAGCCCGGTCGGCGTTCTCCTTCTTGATCAGGATCACGTTGGCGTCGGTCTGGGTACCGGTCGTATTGACCGAAATAAAACCACCGGCAGCCTGGATACGGTCGTAAGCCTTCCGATCGACCATCAGGTCCTTGATCACCGGGAAAGCCTTCGCGCGGAACGGCTCGATGTAGATCGTATCGCCGTCCTTGAACTTGCGCATGTGAAGCTGGCAGGTCGTTACCCGACGCACCGGACCGTGCGGCTGACCGTTGATCACCAACGAGCAAGCACCGCAGATACCTTCGCGGCAGTCATGGTCGAATACCACCGGCTCTTCTTTCTTTTCCACCAGCTGCTGGTTGAGCACGTCGAGCATCTCCAGAAAAGACATGTCGGGCGAAACACCGGTCATCTTGTACTCCTTGAGTTCGCCTTTGGCGTCGGGGCCGGCCTGACGCCATATCTTGAGGGTCAAATTCATATTTTCAGACATAGCTTTTTTCTTTTTAATCCGTTAAACACGACCATTACTTGTAGGAACGCTGCTGAACCTTGGTTTCCTCGTACACCAGCGGTTCCTTGTGCAGCACCGCGTTGTCGATATCGCCGGTCCACTCCCACGCCGAAACGAAGAAGAAGTCCTCGTCGTCGCGCTTGGCCTCGCCGTCTTCGGTCTGATGTTCCACCCGGAAGTGTCCACCGCAGGACTCCTCGCGCTGGAGGGCATCCATGGCCATCAGCTGACCCAACTCCATGAAGTCGGCCACACGGCTGGCCTTTTCGAGTTCCGGATTGAGCATATCCTCGGTACCCGGCACGAACACATCCTGCCAGAATTCCTTGCGCAGGGCGCGGATCTCGACGATCGCTTCTTCCAGCCCCTTCTTGTCGCGCGCCATGCCGACCTTTTCCCACATGATGTGGCCCAGGCGTTTGGCAAACGTATCGACCGACTGGTTACCCTTGACGGCAAAGAGCTTCGAGAGTTTGTTGCGCACGTTCTGCTCGGCCTGGTCGAATTCCGGAAGGTTGGTCGGGATCGTACCCGTGTGGATCTCGTCGGCCAGGTAGTTGCTGATCGTATTGGGCAGCACGAAATACCCGTCGGCCAAACCCTGCATCAGAGCCGAAGCACCCAGGCGGTTGGCACCGTGATCCGAGAAGTTGCACTCGCCGATGGCATAGCAACCCTTGACCGTGGTCATCAATTCGTAATCGACCCACAGACCGCCCATCGTGTAGTGAACCGCCGGGTAGATCATCATCGGGGTTACATACGGGTCGTCGTCGGTGATCATCTGGTACATCTGGAAGAGGTTTCCGTACTTCTGCTCCACCACTTTCTTACCCAGGTCGTAGAGCTGCTCGGCCGTCGGGTTTTCGATACCCTGCTGGTGAGCTTCTACCGCACCGTAACGGTTGATGGCATACTTGAAGTCCAGGTAAACCGCCTTGCCGGGTGCATTGACCCCGAAACCGGCATCGCAACGCTCTTTTGCAGCACGGGAAGCCACGTCGCGGGGTACCAGGTTGCCGAAAGCCGGATAACGGCGCTCCAGGTAAAAGTCGCGATCTTCGTCCGGAATATCGGTCGGTTTCTTCTTGCCGGCGCGGATCGCTTCGGCGTCTTCCTTCTTGGCCGGAACCCAGATACGGCCGTCGTTGCGCAACGACTCGGACATCAGGGTCAGTTTCGACTGGTGGTCGCCCGTTACCGGGATACACGTGGGGTGGATCTGGGTAAAGGCCGGGTTGGCAAAATAAGCACCGCGCTTGAAGGCTGCCCAAGCTGCCGAACCGTTCGATCCCATCGCATTGGTCGAGAGGAAGAACACGTTGCCGTAACCGCCCGTAGCCAATACCACGGCGTGAGCCGAGTGGCGTTCGATCTCACCGGTTACCATGTTGCGCACGATGATACCGCGCGCCTTGCCGTCCACAACTACCAGGTCGAGCATGTCGTGGCGGTCGTACGGGGTGATCTTACCCTTTCCCACCTGACGCTGGAATGCGGAATAGCAACCCAGCAGCAACTGCTGACCCGTCTGACCGGCGGCATAGAACGTACGGGAAACCTGCGCGCCGCCGAAGGAACGGTTGTCCAGTTTTCCACCGTAATCCCGGGCAAAGGGTACGCCCTGAGCCACGCACTGGTCGATGATGTGTCCCGATACTTCCGCCAAGCGGTAAACGTTGGCTTCGCGGGAACGGTAGTCACCGCCCTTGATCGTATCGTAGTACAGGCGATAGGTGGAGTCGCCGTCGTTCGTATAGTTCTTATTGGCATTGATACCGCCCTGGGCGGCGATGGAGTGAGCACGGCGGGCGGAGTCCTGATAGAAGAATGCCTTTACATTGTATCCCAACTCGGCCAAGGTAGCTGCGGCCGAACCGCCGGCCAGACCGGTACCTACCACGATGATGTCTATCTTGCGTTTGTTGGCCGGATTGACCAGGCGCACATGGTTCTTGTAGTTTTCCCACTTCTGCGCCAGAGGCCCCTGGGGAATCTTCGGATCGAGTATGTTTTCGCTCATTGTCTTTTCTTTCTTTTGGTTGAAATTCAGCTTACAATACGGCTACGTAACGGCTCCACAGGGCCACGAAGATAAAACCGAGGGAGATCACAGCGCAATACACCAGTGCGAGTTTCTGCAGGCACGGCAGCCAATTGACATAGGCCTGTCCGGTGGTCTGGAACATGGACCAGAAACCATGAGCCAGGTGTACCCCCAAGATGATAAACCACACGATGTACAACGCGGTGTACAAAGCGCTGTTCTGGAACAGACCGACCACCAACTGGTAGTCGTTTTCCACTCCGTCCGGAAGACCGGTGATCTGGATCTTCACCCAGAAGTTCACCATGTGCAGGACGATACCCAACAGGATCACGGTACCGGTAAGCCACATGTAACGCGAAGCCCAGGAAGAGGCAGCACCGTAATCGGCCTTTTTGTAACCGACGGGACGCGATGCGGAATTCTTCACGGCCAGGTACAACCCGTAAATGATGTGAATGATGAATCCCAGAGCCAGCACCGGTTGCAACCCGTACTTGATGAACGGAAGAGCCATAAAATGCGTCATGGCATTGTAGCTCTCTTCACCGCCCAACACGAAAAGGTTCAGCGTGAGGTGCAGCAACATAAAAATGACAAGAAATGCTCCCGTGATGGCCATAAACACCTTACGACCCAACGACGAGGAATAGAAACATTCTTTGCTCATGATTGATTGTGTTGTTTTTAGTAATTAATCTCGTGATGTATTTTAAGGTTTGCAAGTTACTTAAAATATCGATACGCCGCTGTTTTTTTCCCGAAAACATCGCATGGAGGAGGATCAATATTTTTCCGTTATTTTTTTGCGGAAGAAAATAAATTCCTATATTTGCACCGCTTTTCACTGCGTAACAGCAAACCGAAAGGAACTGCTTCAGTAGCTCAGTTGGTTAGAGCACATGACTGTTAATCATGGGGTCGCTGGTTCAAGCCCAGCCTGAAGCGCCCACACGACCAAGCACTTGTGAAGTTCTCACAAGTGCTTTTTTCTTTTCACCCCGCCTTCTCCTCCCTGCCGCGGTCCCCTTTTTCTCCCTCCCGAAAAAACACAGAAAGGAAAAACTTTGCCCGCACTGTTTTTTTTCGTAACATTGTTCTGCCGAAATTACACACTACGATGAAACCCTCCCTTCTCGTCGGCAGCATCGTCCTTGCAGGAGCGTGGGCTTTCGCTGCATGCGGCCCCTCGCCTTCCCCCCAGAGGGCAAGCGAAAGTACGGTAACACCTCTACGGGATACCTCCCGCCAAACCGCAAGGGAAGCCCTCGAAAAGACACCTGGCTTGGAACTGATCGTCTTTCCGCAGAGCATCCGGATACAGAACGACTCGCTGTACTTCCGGTACGGCCTGCGAAACCATACCGACACGAGCTTCACCGTGTACAATCTCGGCTACATCGGATACATCTGGCATTGGCAATCTTTCAGTTATCTACCAAACATGGGGGTAATACTTTTGCTGTACGATCAGAAGTGCCAGATTCGTTTCAATGCGCGGGGATCGAGCCTTCGGTTCAGAGACCCGACCCGACCTCCTTCCTTTGAAGAATACCGATACACCCATTGCCTCGACAAGTACATCGTGTTGTCTCCAGGTGAAACCATCGAATACCACTGGCAGGAATATTTGGGGGATTTCGATTTGGAGAAAGGCTCCTATACGTTCCAATTGCGGTATGTGGTTCCCGCCCCGACTGACAACAAATACTGCCCCCTCAACCGCTACGAAAGGGCGTGGCGGAAAAATCCCCGGTTGAAGAACACGGCCTTGTTTCGCTCCGAGCTCAACTCCCGGTTCTATTCCTTCCACCTTTCAAAGGACATCAAAAGAGGATAGCGATCCCGCACCTCCCTACGCACGACTTTGCAGACCCACACGTTCCAACCCATAAAAGATTTCTGTCATGAAAAAAAACTGCGATTTTCCTCTTCGCATTGCTCACCTGGCAAACAGCATTTTCCCAGGAAGACCATTCGGCATTCGCCTCCGAAGTGATGCAACAGTACCAGAGGATGGAGGCCACATTCCGGCAAGAAGCCCTCAACAACTTCTTGTCGCGACGGGGAGCCTCCTCGGAGGCTCTTCCCGACAGCGTGGATTTTATCCTCATCCCGGATTTGTACCTGAAAGAATACCCGAGAAAATTCTATCAGAAAGCCGATCCGGCCAAGTTGATTGAATACATCGATCCCCAAGCGATGCATATGTCCATATTTATCCCGACGGACAGTAAAGGCCAAAAAATGAACCTTTCTCCGAATGCGGACAGCACGGCTTCTTCCTGGGCAAATTTCAGGGATGAACTTCATGCTTTTTACGTGAAATACCAACCGGAACTCATTTTCGGTGTTTGCAACCTTCCTTCCTACTTCGTGATCCTGGACGGCACCCTGCAGGCCATCCGCTTTACAGAGGAGGGGGCTGTGCCGCAAACGATCGATGAATACCGGGCCGACCACTCAGAGGACATCGCCATCGCCTTGAGTTTCGGTTACCAGCCCCTCTATGAAATCGTAGACGCCGGAGGAGCCGATATTTACCTGCTCTTCAAGTCTGTCTACGGAAACATAGTCCGCGGAGTGTTCCCCGAGAGTGCCGATGATTACCAAACCCTGGGAAAGCTAATGGATCGCGGTGCCGAACTGATCGGTGTGTACGACGGGCTTTCGGTAAACATTGTACAAATCAGCATAAGTAAAAAACCAAAAATTTTCGGAGGCGGCTTAAAACTCCAGGTAAAGGGAACGACCGTCTGGGACCCGCGCCCCGGAATGGGATATGTCCCGGGACCGAAGTCTTTTGATAAGGTTACCTATATCGTCTTTTAAAAATAACATGTAAGAAAAAAGAACGCATAATTGTCTTGAAAAAATTTGCCTGTTATTTCTTTTTTGATTATATTTGAGAGTAGAATATTATTTTTTGCGACAATGAAAAAAGGAATCAATGGGTATGAACAGAAAAACATCCCCATCAACAGAATTAAGTGGTCTTACGTTACCTCTGAAGGATTAGGCCTTGGTGGCACATATGAAGTATTTGGAGAAATCAGAATAAGAGAGCAATCAAATAACATATGGAGTGCTCAAATTGTAGCTGAAGCCAATGCACAAAGTGCAAAAGGACTAGGGGATGTCACATTTTCAGCTAATGCCTTTTTATATGTAGACGGGGCTCTTCGAGACTCTAAACCACTAACTGGGAATGGAGCAAAAATGAATTCATCACAAATTAAATGTAATCTTGGAACAGGAACCTTTATATAACCACAAAACGGAACTGTTGAAATAGAACTGGAGGTACGTTATACCGTGATTACTCCAACTGGAGCCGCCTCCGGGCTCAATCTTTTAGGAGATATTGGCTACAAAATCAATAAAAAATTAGGCAAAGCTCTCGGTAAAATTCGAGAAAGAATAAATTAACGTATATTTGTCCCATAACCATCGACCCATTTGCATGAAAAAGTTGCTCCTCTGGGGACTACCCCTTCTCTGCCTGGCGGTCGGCTGCCGGGAACAGCCCGATGAAACCCCGGACGAAAGATCCATCGCGTACAACGACCGGGCCATCGCCCTGATGCAGGAGTACCTGGAGCGGGACGACATCCTTCCGGACTCTTCCCTGCTGGCCTCGTGCCGCACCCGCACCGATACCATCCAACGGGTGATGAAAGACATCGTGGACAGCTGCCAAACCCTGCTGGACTCCGCCCTGTTGTACAGCCCGGAGCACTATTTCTACTATGCCCAGAAAGCGACCCTGTACGCCTGCGGTGCCTACTACCAAGAGGCCGCCCGGTGGATGGAAAAAGCGCTGGAAAAAAAGGACCTCCCCGAACTCCGGCTCGGCGCCGGGATGTTCCTGCAAAAAGCGGGGGAGGAACGACAAGCCCAAGCCTGCTATCGGCAAGTGGCCGACCAATACAGCACCCGCGATACCCTGTCGCCTGCCGACCGGATCAATTACGCATTTGCCCTGATCCTGTCCGGGGAAAAAGAAATGGCCCGAGGAACCATCGACAGCCTGATCACGGACACCCTTGCCCGAAAACAACTCCTGCAGATGACGGAAAACCCACAAGAAGCCCTCAACGCGCTCTTTCCCTGATCCGTCTGTCTTTTGAACTTGGAAACTGACCACTCCCCCCCCCTCTTTTTTCCTTTCCCAGAAAAAATTCCGCTGCCGAAGGAGAAGAAAGGAAAACGGGCAAAAAAAAACTTACAGATACTCCACCGTTACCCCCTGTCCACGACGCACATAGGCGCGGATGGCGTAGAGATAATCCGGCGTATTCTCCAACGGGGTAAGCCGCGAGCGGAGCACATCGAGGTTCGTTACCTGGTGGTTCAGGTCGGCATACGCATAACCTTTCAACTGCCCGTTCTCCACCAGCACCACCGCCCGCTCGGAAACCTTCTGCCCTTTGTCGAAGATGAGCATCGTCTTGTCCCGGGGAAAGGCCGAAGCCAGCGAACGCGTCATGCGCCGAAGCCGGAGTTTGCCGTTCAAGGGCGGCTCGATCTCGCGCACCTGGCCGATGTACTTCAGGTAGGAGATCAGCTGGCTGGGCACTTCCTCCCACGTAACGGTATTGATCGCCTCCTGGATCGCCCGTCCGACCTGCGTATCGAGCGAAAGCAGGTGGGTCATCTGCTTGTAAATGTTGTTCGAGCGGCCGATGTAAACAATGTTTTTGTCCTTGTCCAGGATCTGGAACACCCCGGAAAAAGTAGGCAGGGTGTCGAGGATCAGGCGGTATTTCATCTCGCGGCGGGAAAGTCGGTGAGCGGGCCGCGATGCCATCTTGACGATCTGTTTGGAGGTGTCTTTTTCGATCAGGATTTCCAACAGGCGCACCGTCGCTTCCGCATCGCCGTAAGCCCTGTGGCGGGCCGCCACCGGAATGCCCAGCGTACGGCACAGTTTCCCGAGGGAATAGCTTTCCAGACCCGGCATCAGCCGCTGCGATTCCTTGACCGTGCAGATCGTATTGCGCTCGTACACATAACCCAAGCGGGCAAACTCCTGGCGAAGCATCCGGTAATCGAAGTCGGCGTTATGCGCCACGATCGCGCACCCATCGGTAATCTCGACGATGCGTTTGGCCAACTCGTGAAAACGCGGCGCACGGCGGAGCATCTTGTTGTCGATCCCCGTCAGGCGCGTCACATACGGATCGATGGGCCGCATGGGATTGACCAGCGAAACGAGCCGATCGACCACCTGATGCCCGTCGAAACGATAGATTGCCACTTCGGTGATGCCCTCCTCACTGAAACGCCCGCCGGTGGTTTCCAAATCCACTACCGCATACACCTTTTCCTACCTCCTCTACGATAATCTCTTTACACGTCGTAATTTCTCGCCCCGAAGATCCGGCTGCCCACCCGCACCATCGTCGAGCCGCATTCCACCGCAATGGGGTAATCGCCGCTCATGCCCATCGAGAGCACGTCCATCGTCGGGTCCTGTTCCCGAAGCCGGTCCCACAGAGCCTTGAGCGAGGAAAACTCCCGGCGCACCTGCTCCCGGTCCGGCGTATTGGAAGCCATGCCCATCAGCCCGCGCACCCGCACGTGTTCCAAATGGCGGGTCTGTTCGCTCAAGGCCAAAGCAAGAGCTGCTTCGGGTTCGAGTCCGTACTTGGTCTCTTCGCAGGCGATGCGCACTTCCAGCAGACAATCGATCCTGCGCCCCACCTTGCCTGCCGCCGCATCGATCTTGGCGAGCAGTTCGGCGGAATCGACGCTTTGGATCATTTCGACAAAGGGCACGATGTACTTCACCTTGTTGCTCTGCAGATGCCCGATCAAGTGCCAACGGACATCCCCGGGGAGTTCAGGCTGCTTGGCGCACATCTCCTGCACTTTGTTTTCCCCGAAGACCCGCTGCCCGGCGCGATACGCTTCCCGGATAGCTTCCACCGGATGGGTCTTCGACACAGCTACCAGTTCTACAGCAGGCGGAAGCGATGCCCGCACACTCCGGATATTTTCTTCGATCTCTTTCATGGTTCGTCCTCCTGGCTATTCTCTTGTGTCTCCATTCCGGCCCTCTCCTGGCCGTTCTCTTGTATCTTCCCCTCCGGTTCCTCCTCCTGGCTATTCTCTTGTGTTTCCCCTCCGGTTCCTCCTCCTGGCTTGTTTTCCTGTTCACCCCCCTTGGTTCGCCCCGCCGGTCAATCCTCAGCGTCTTGCGATGCGCCGTTCTCCACCCGACGGAGAGAGTCCTTCTGCAGACTGTCCTCCCGGAAAAAGTCCTTCATGTCCAACGCTACGGTATCGATGAATTCATTCTGCTTCCGGCGGCCCAAGTCGAGAAAGTCCCGGTAGGTCTTTCCCTGGGTAGCCTTTTCTTTCTGGCTGTACATCAACCCGCCGATCAGTGCCGTCTGATCATCGGGGGTAAGCATCTCCAGCGCCTGCTCCAGGTCCTGCTCACAAGTACGGGCGTCCCAAGGCTTGTCCAGCGGATTGTTCGAGCCTCCGCCGGTGGAATACGCCCAGATGACCACCACCAGCAGCACCACCGCAATGGCCGCCACGGTCGCCAAAAACAGTTTTTTTATCGGTCGTTTTTTCATCGTTCAAAACTCTATGCGGACAGATCGTCCCTTATTTTTTGTCGTTTCTGTGCTCTTCCACCCACTTGCGGGCATTGACGAACGCCTCGATCCAGGGGCTTACCTCCTGGCGCTGGGCAGCAGGGTCGCAATAGGCCCACGCCCAAGGATGGATGCTGCGTTCGATGTGCGGCATCATCACCAGATGGCGGCCGTCGGCCGAAGCCAAAGCAGCGACGTCGTAGTCCGAACCGTTGGGGTTGCCCGGATAGCCGCTGTACGTATAGCGAGCCGCAATGTGGTAGGCATCCTGCGGCAAGGGCAAGTGGAATTTACCTTCCCCGTGCGACACCCATACGCCCAGGCGCGCCCCGGCGAGCGAGGAGAACATCACGCTGTGGTTCTCGGGGATGTCCACATTGACAAAACTGCACTCGTGCTTGTGCGAATCGTTGTGCCACATCGCGGGTTTGTCCGCATGGTCGGGATAGATCAAGCCCAACTCGACGAACAACTGGCAACCGTTGCAAATACCCAGCGAAAGAGTATCCTTCCGGGCAAAGAAGTTCTCCAGCGCGCGACGTGCCTTTTCGTTGTAACGGAACGAACCGGCCCAACCCTTGGCCGAACCCAGCACATCGGAATTGGAAAATCCGCCCACCGCTGCGATAAAGTTGACATCCGAAAGGTCTTCGCGCCCTTCGATCAGGTCGGTCATGTGCACATCCTTGACATCGAACCCGGCCAAGTACAACGCATGGGCCATCTCCCGCTCGGAGTTGGATCCCTGCTCGCGGAGCACGGCCGCCTTGATGCCCGTGGGGGTGCGGCGGTTCGGATCGAGGCCCAGGTCTTCCGCCCGGCCGGTAAAGCCTTCGGGGAACACGTAGCTCAAGGGCTGCTGCTTGTAGTTCTCGTAACGCTCGGCCGCTTTCTGCTTTCCGCTCTGGTGGCAGTCCAGCAGGTACGAGGGGCGGTACCATTTCTCACGCAGCTGCGGCACGTCGAAGACATACGACTGTCCGCCGTTCCTTATCTTGAGGTCTTTTCCCGCCTTGGCGCGACCTATCTCCCAGAGAGCCACCCTGTAGCGATTGCACACCGCTTTGGCGGCTTCCACGTCGCTCACCTGGAGCACCACGCCGGGATTCTGTGCAAAAAGCAGTTTGACCGCATCGTCCTCTCCGAGGGCGGAAAGGTCGATCTCGGCACCCAGGTTGACCTGTGCGAAACACATCTCCAGCAAGGTCGTCAGGATACCTCCGGCCGACACGTCGTGTCCGGCCACTGCACAACCCTCGCTCAAAAGCTGTTGTACGGCCGAGAATGCCTGTTTGAAGTACTGCGGGTCCTTCACATCCGGGGTTTTCGTGCCGACAAAGCCCAGGGACTGCGCCAGGGCCGAGCCGCCCAACTCGCGGGGCGTTCCCGAGAAATCGATGTACACGATCCGGTACTCATCCCCGCGACGCAGGCAGGGCGACAGCACACCGCGCACGTCGGACACTTCGCCCGCCGCCGAAACGATAACCGTCCCGGGAGCGATCACCCGGCTGCCGTCCTTGTATTTCTGGGTCATGGACAGGGAATCCTTTCCGGTGGGCACATTCACGCCCAGGGCTACCGCAAAGTCGGACAAGGACTGAACCGCCGCATACAGGGCCGCATCCTCGCCTTCGTTGCGGCAGGGCCACATCCAGTTGGCACTGAGCGACACCCCGCCCAAGCCGTGCGAGAGGGGGCAGAACACGATGTTGGTCAGCGCTTCGGCCACCGAAAGACGGGAGCCGGCCGCCGGGTCGATCAACGCCTCTACGGGCGCATGACCGATGGAAGTGGCGATGCCCTCCCGGCCGCGATAATCCAGGGCCACCACCCCGGCATCGCTCAAAGGAAGCTGCAAGGGGCCAGCCGTCTGCTGGCGCGCCACCCGGCCGGTTACGCAACGGTCCACCTTGTTGGTCAGGTAATCCTTGCACGCCACGGCTTCGAGTTGCAGGACTTTTTCAATATATTGTTCCGCCTTGCCCGGGTCGTATTCCACCTCATGATAAGCATGGCGGACGGTGTGGTCTTCCATCACCGTCTTGGGAGCCGAACCGAACATGTCCGAGAGCTGCAGGTCGATGGGCGCACGGCCGGTGCGCTGGCTCTCGAAACGGAACTGCATGTCGCCCGTAGCCTCGCCCACCACGTACATCGGGCTGCGCTCGCGGTCGGCGATCTTTTTGAGCAGCGGAAGGTCTTTTCCCTTGACCACCAATCCCATGCGCTCCTGACTCTCGTTGCCGATGATCTCCTTGGCCGAGAGGGTCGGGTCGCCCACCGGCAGGGCATCGAGCTGGATGGTGCCGCCGGTATCCTCCACCAGTTCCGAGAGGCAGTTCAAGTGGCCGCCTGCGCCGTGGTCGTGGATGGAGACGATGGGGTTTTCCGAAGCCTCGGTGAGGGCGCGGATGGTATTGGCCACGCGTTTTTGCATCTCCGGGTTGGAACGCTGTACGGCATTGAGCTCTACGGCCGAAGCGTACTGGCCGGTATCCACCGAGGAGACCGCGCCGCCGCCCATGCCGATGCGGTAATTGTCCCCGCCCAGCACGACGATCTTGTCGCCCTTTTCCGGCTGGCCCTTGAGCGCATCCCGCTTTTTGGCAAAGCCCACGCCGCCGGCCAACATGATGACCTTGTCGTAACCCAAGGTGCGGCCGTCCTCCTGATGCTCGAAGGTAAGCACCGAGCCGCAGATGAGCGGCTGACCGAACTTGTTTCCGAAATCCGAAGCGCCGTTGGAGGCTTTGATGAGAATATCGAGCGGGGTCTGGTACAACCAGGGGCGTTCCTTGATCGCTTCCTCCCAGGGACGGCCCGCTTCGCTGCGGGGATAGGAGGTCATGTACACCGCCGTTCCTCCCAAAGGCAGCGACCCTTTTCCGCCGGCCAGACGGTCGCGGATCTCGCCGCCGCTGCCGGTAGCCGCCCCGTTGAACGGCTCGACGGTGGTGGGGAAGTTGTGCGTCTCGGCTTTGACCGAGATGACGGATTCGATGTCCGTAACGGCATACTCCGAGGGCTCGTCCCCGCGCTGGGGGGCAAACTGTTCGACGGTGGGCCCGGTGAGGAAAGCGACGTTGTCCTTGTAGGCCGAAACGATGTAGTCGTGCTGCTGCTCGGTGGTGCGTTTGATCAGTTTGAAGAGCGAAAGGTCTTTCTTCTGCCCATCGACGACGAATTCGCCGTTGAAGATCTTGTGGCGGCAATGTTCGGAGTTGACCTGGGAAAAACCGAATACCTCGCTGTCGGTGAGCGGACGGCCGAGTTTTTTGGACAGGCCTTCGAGGTAGGCGATCTCCTGCTCGGAAAGAGCCAGGCCTTCCTGCTGGTTGTACGCGCGGATGTCCTCGATCTCGACGATGTCCTCGGCCCGGCGCGAAGTGGTGAAGAGGAACTGGTCCAGTCCGTCGTACTTCTGATAGAGCATCGGGTCGAAAACCTCCACCCGGTCTTCCTCGACGAACTGCTCGATGCGCTTGACCCCGGTGATGCCCATGTTCTGGCAGATCTCCACCGCATTGGTACTCCAAGGGGTGATCATCTCCTTGCGGGGACCGATGTAGCGGCCGGGATAATTGGGCTGGAGCATCTGGTGCGCCTGACCGAACAGCCACGAGAGGCGTTCGAGCGATTCGTTGGAAAGGTATTCGTCGGTTTCCACCACGTACACCACGTCGGCGGAAGATTTGAAGAAAGAAAGCATGCTTTTATCGGCGTATTTTAGTGATTCGTATCCTCGGAACGGGGACTTCTCCCTCCCCTGTCCCCGAAGGGACAAAGATAACCCTTTTGCTCCGTTTTTTGTGTTATAATCTCGGTTTTAGTACGCGCTGATCAACTCCAGGAGCCGGTTCATGCGGGTGGAGATGGGCGAGAGGGAATGGTAACGGTTGACCATCACCACGAAACACAGGAGTTCCCCCTGGTCGTTGAGGCTGTACCCGGCCAAACCGCGCACCCCGGACAGGGTACCGCTCTTTATGTGCAAACGGGTGCGCGTAGGGCAATCCCGGATCGTATTCTTGAACGTCCCTTCCCCGCCCGGAACGGCCAGCGAAGCGAAAAAGTCGTCGAAAGCCTCCGTACGGTACATCCCGCAGAGGAAATCGGCGTAATACTCCGCATTGAGGAACGACATGCGGGAAAGCCCGCTGCCGTCCTGCAGGTTGAGCGTCCGGCTGCCGGGGGCGATCGAGTCCAGCACCGCGAGTTCCACCCGGCGGGCATCGCTGCGCGTATCGCCCTCCCCGAGGATTTTCCCCATCGTCCGGAAGATGGTCTCGGCGTACATGTTGTCGCTGTACTTGTTGGTTACCGAAGCGATGGTCCGCAGGGCAGGCGAATCGTACTCCAAGACCACTTGTCCGGGCGCCGTCGTATCGGCGGATTCGGTGTAGGAATCCCACAGGACGTATTCCACCTCTCCCGGTTGCTCACCGGCACAGAGGTAGCGATGGAACTCGCACAGCAGCGAAAGCCCGGCCGCGCGGTTGGCTCCCGTCTCGGTAACCTCTCCCCGCTCTGCCCCCAGCGTGCCGGTAGCGAAGTGCTCCAGCGGATGGAGCGGAGAAGCATTGAGCCAAAGGCTGTTGGAGCGGCCTTCGACCGTGCGGGAGCGGTTGATCACCGTCAGCCCCGGGGTTTGGGGAAACACGCCGGTAAAGCGCGCCGGACGCCCCAGCGTATCGGAAGGCTCGAAGCTCAGGTAGCATTTGTTCTCAAAGAACGAAAGTCCCTGTACATTGGTTCCGTAATAGGTATCGGCATCGTCCCAGGTCCAGGAATCGACCATCGGTTCCAGGGTGAAATAACGGCTGTCGGCCACCATGCGCCCTTCGATGCGGGCGATACCGGCCCGGTTGAGGGCTTTTTTCCACACGGAAAACACCGAATCGATCCCCGGAAGGAATTTGTCGTAATCCGAGCCGAGCGTCGGATCGCCGCCCCCGACGACATACAGGGTACCGTAGAGCGTCGAATCGACCACCTGCCCGCTGTACGCCAAACGGGTGGTATAATGAAAATCACCTCCCAGGCTTACCAACGCGGCACCGGTGGTGAGCAGTTTGGTGATCGACGCCCCGGCGAGCGAGGCCTTCGGGTTGTGCTCGACCAGCGTCTCCCCGGTCTTGACGTTGCGGATCACGATGCTCCACGAGGTAGTGTTCATCAGGGAATCCTGCTCAAGTTCGCGGACATAGTTGCGGATGGCTTTTTCCTTTTTCGCACGGCTGTCAGCCGCGCCCGGTTCAGCTGCCTGCACCCCGAGGGAAAAGAGCGTCAGGACAGCCAAGAGTGTCGCCCATTTTTTCATGCGTATCGTCGTTGTTTTTCCGTTAATAGAGATTCATGCCTGTCCCTGCTGCTCGGCTTCGGCCTCGGCCGAAGCCTCGGCTGCCGCCTCGACGATGTCGGTCGAGTGGAGTTTCCTGCCGCTCAAGTCCTTGCGGCGGAGTTCGAAATGCTTGCCCAGGTACACCTTGCGCACCATCGCATCGGCGGCCAGTTCCTCGGGCGTACCGGACTTGAGGATGGAACCCTGGTACATCAGGTACGTGCGCGTGGTGATGGCCAAGGTTTCCTGAACATTGTGGTCGGTAATCAGGATGCCGATGTTCTTGGACTTCAGACGCCAGACGATGGACTGGATGTCCTCCACCGCAATGGGGTCCACCCCGGCGAACGGCTCGTCCAACAGGACGAACTTGGGGTCGGTGGCGATGCAGCGGGCGATCTCCGTGCGCCGGCGTTCGCCTCCGGAGAGGACGTCGCCGTTGCTCTTGCGGACCTTTTCCAACCCGAACTCCTCGATGAGCGAATTCATCTTGTCCAGCTGCTGGGCCGGCGTGAGACGGGTCATCTGCAGCACCGAGAGGATATTCTGCTCGACGGTCAGTTTGCGGAACACGGAATTTTCCTGCGCCAGGTAGCCCACTCCGTACTGGGCGCGCTTGTACATCGGGAAGGACGTGATCTCGGTATCGTCCAGAAAAACCTGCCCGCCGTTGGCCTGGATCAGCCCCACGATCATGTAAAACGAAGTGGTCTTCCCCGCCCCGTTGGGGCCGAGCAGACCGATGATTTCGCCCTGGTTGACTTCCAACGAGACGTCATTGACCACGCAGCGGTTGCGGTACATCTTTTTCAGGTGTTCGGCTCGGAGTTTCATGCTATTTCTGTTTCTTTCTTTTTTCTATCCTTATTCATCGACGCCTTCTTCCGCTTCTCGGGCGCGCATACGGTGCTTTTCCATCCGCCGGCATATCGTGATGCTGGCTTGGTACAACAGAACGATGGGCACGGCCAGAACGATCTGCGAGACCACATCGGGCGGGGTGAGTACCGCCGCGACGATCAGGATGAGCACCAGCGCATGGCGGTAGTACTTCAACAGGAAGTGCGAGGTGATCAGCCCCATGCGCGAGAGCACGTACACAGCCATCGGCAACTGGAACATGATCCCCGTAGCCAGGGTAATGTTCACCACGTTCGATATGTAGGACGAAAGCTCGATGTTGTTTACGATGGCATCCTCGGTCCCTAGCCGATAACCGGTAAAGAAATTGATGGACATGGGCAGGATGACGAAATACCCGAAGGCCAGCCCGAGGAAAAACAGGGACGACACGTAGAACACCACTCCCCGGGCGGAGCGTTTTTCCCGGTCGGTCAGCGCCGGGGCGACAAAGCGCCACACTTCCCACACGATAAAAGGAAAGGCCACGACGATGCCCGTCACGAACGACACCCACAGGTGCGAATTGAACTGCCCGGTGAGCTCGCGGTTCTGCACATTGAACTCCACCGGATGCATGCACAGGTCGGCCGAGGTACCCAGCCAGGCATTGAGCGTATCCGAGAGCCAGCAAAAGAAACGGTACGTCGGAAAATCGGCATGGCGCGGGCCGAAGATCACCCGGTCGTAAATCAGATGATCGCAGAAAAAGGCTACCACGGCCGCTATCAGCACGTAGAGCGCCATCCGGAACAAATGTTTGCGCAGGATGAACAGATGCCCCAGGAAGGTCGTCTGCTCGGCAGCATTTTCCGTTGTATTCTCTTCGCTCATCGGCCGCGATATGCTATCATCATTTTCCGGTCGGTCGTCCGCCCGAATATTGATTCCGTTTTTCTTTCTCTTGTCCCCTTTTTGCGTCCCTTTTACCCCCCCTTTTCCGCTGCTCCCCCGCCGTTTTTCATCCGTCCTCCGCTTCTTTCTTTGGTTCTCTCCATTTTCTCCGGGTCGAATGCAACGCACCCTCCGGGATTCCAACCTCCGCCGGAGATTCCCGTCCGAACGGTTACACGATCCCCTCGCGCACCAGATCGTGCAGGTGGATCACTCCCACGTAGTTCCCCTGGGCATCGGTAACCAACAGGTTGTTGATCTCGTATTTCTGAAGCATTTCCAGCGCATCGAAAGCCAGCACATCGTCGGGGATCGTCTTGGGATGGCGGGTCATGATGTCTGCGGCCGTGAGCGAGAAGATGCTGCCGTCGTCGTAGCGCGCCAAGGTGCGACGCAGATCGCCATCGGTTACCACACCTACGATGCGTCCCTGCGGATCGGTTACCGCCGTTACACCCAGGTATTTGGACGATATTTCGTCGATCACCTGCTTGATGGGCGTTTGCGGAGCCACCGCCGGACGCTCGTTCTGGGCGATCACATCCCGCACCCGCATGTAGAGGCGTTTTCCGAGCGCACCTCCGGGATGGAAGCGGGCGAAATCCTCGCGACCGAAGCCCCGGAGCACCTCCAACGCCACGGCCAACGCATCGCCCAGCACCATCTGCACCGTAGTGGAGGTCGTCGGAGCCAGGTTGTTGGGGCATACTTCACGCTCCACATAGGCATCGAGCACGCAGTCCGCCCCGCGCGCCATGTACGAATCGGTATTGGCAGTGATGGCGATGATCCGGTTGCCCAACCCGCGCAGCACGGGCACCAAGGCTTTTATCTCGGGGGTATTGCCGCTTTTGGAAAGCATGATCACTACATCGCCCGGCATGACGGCCCCCAGGTCTCCGTGCATGGCATCCGCCGTGTGCATGAACACCGAGGGGGTTCCGGTGGAATTGAACGTGGCGACGATCTTTTGTCCGACCAGCGCGCTCTTGCCGATGCCGGTTACCACCACCCGCGAGGGGCATTCGAAGATCATCCTCACGGCTTTTTCAAAATTCCCGTCCAGTCTTTCGGCCAGATATTCCACTCCTTTCGCTTCCTCAAGAACAACATTTTTAGCCAGTTGCAAAATATTTTGTCCTTTTTCTCCCCTATTTTCCATGCGCACTATTGTTTTTTGGCGGGTAATTCCTATCTTTAAGGTACAAAAATAGTGAAAGCCGAGCGCAGCGGCAAAACGAAAACGCAAGTTTTTGGATGAGACGCTGCCGAGGCGCCTCCTGTTTAGTAAGAAACAAAAATTTTCATCATAGCCGTCGTGAGAAATTTCAGCCTCGAATCGGAACTAAAAAAGTACTTCGGTTTTGATACCTTCAAAGGCAAGCAAAAGCAGATTATCGAGAGCCTGATGGCCGGTAACAATACTTTTGTCATCATGCCTACCGGAGGTGGCAAATCCCTGACGTACCAGCTGCCGGCCCTGCTGATGCCCGGTACGGCCATCGTCATCTCCCCGCTGATCGCCCTGATGAAAAACCAGGTGGATGCCATGCGGGGCATTTCCACCGAGGCGGCCGTAGCCCATGTGCTGAATTCCTCGCTCACCAAAGGCGAGGTCGAACAAGTCAAGGCCGACATCCGCGCCGGGATCACCAAACTGCTCTACGTAGCCCCCGAATCGCTCACCAAAGACGAATACACCGACTTCCTGCGCACGGTGCCCATTTCCTTCTGCGCCATCGACGAGGCGCATTGCATCTCCGAGTGGGGACACGACTTCCGTCCCGAGTACCGCAACATCCGCTCCATCCTGGACAAGATCGCCCCGATGCCGGTGATCGCCCTCACGGCCACCGCCACGCCCAAAGTCCAGGAGGATATCCAGAAAAACCTCGGGATGACCGACGCCAAGGTCTTCAAGTCGTCCTTCAACCGCCCGAACCTCTTTTACGAAGTGCGCCCCAAGGTGGACGTGGAGAAAGAGATCATCCGCTTTATCAAAGCGCGCCCGCACCAGTCGGGCATCATCTACTGCCTCTCGCGCAAAAAGGTGGAGGAACTCTCCGAACTGCTGCGCGTGAACGGCATTTCCTCCGCCCCGTACCATGCCGGCCTGGACGCCAAAACCCGCGCCCGCAACCAGGATGCCTTCCTGATGGAGGAAGTGGACGTGATCGTGGCCACCATCGCTTTCGGCATGGGCATCGACAAACCGGACGTGCGCTTTGTCATCCACCACGACATTCCCAAGAGCCTGGAGAGTTACTACCAGGAAACCGGCCGTGCAGGCCGCGACGGCGGGGAGGGATACTGCCTGGCCTTTTACAGTTACAAGGACATCGAAAAGATGGAGAAGTTCCTGGTGGGCAAACCCCTCTCGGAACAGGAGATCGGTGCCGCCCTGCTGCAGGACGTGGTAGCCTACGCCGAAACATCCCTCTCGCGCCGCAAATACCTCCTGCACTACTTCGGCGAGGAATTCGACGAAACAAACGGGGAAGGCGCCGGCATGGACGACAACAGCCGCCACCCCAAACCCAAGATCGAAGCCGGAGAACAGCTCCGCACCCTGATCCGCGTAGTGAAGGACACCTCGCAGACCTTCCGTCCCAAGGAGATCACCAACATCCTCGTGGGAAGGGTCAGCTCGGCCATCAAAGGCCTGAAGGTGGACAAGAAACCGTTTTTCGGCATCGGAAAAGACCGCGAGGACCGTTTTTGGATGGCGCTGTTACGGCAAGGACTGGTGGGGGGCTACCTGCGCAAGGAGATCGAACAATACGGCGTGCTGAAAGTTACCCCCAAGGGCGAGGCTTTCCTCCGCTCAAGCGAAGGGTTCCTGATGACCGAGGACCACAACTACGACGCGCTGGAACAGGAATACGCCGCCGTCAACCGCAAGAGCGGCGTTACGGACGAAGTCCTGCTCTCGGCCCTGCGGGATTTGCGCCGCAGCGAGGCCAAACGGCTGGGCATTCCGCCCTTTGCCCTGTTCCAGGATGCTTCGCTCGAAGACATGGCCCTGCGCTACCCCATCACCCTCGAGGAGATGAAGACCATCTTCGGGGTCGGGGAAGGCAAAGCGCGCAAATACGGGCAGAAGTTCGCCGACTTCATCGCCAAGTACGTCGAGCAGAACGACATCGTCCGTCCGGACGACCTGGTGGTCCGCTCGGTGGTAAACAAATCGGGGCTGAAAGTGTACATCATCCAGAGTACCGACCGCAAGATTCCCCTGGAGGATATCGCCCGGGCCAAGGGCCTGGAGATGGACGAACTGATCTCCGAGATCGAAGCCATCGTCTACTCCGGCACGCGCATCAACATCGACTACCAGATCGACGAGATGCTCGACCCCGAACAACAGGAAGAGATCGAGGATTACTTCATGAATGCCGAAAAGGATGCCATCCGCGATGCAATGGCGGCCTTCGGCGGAGACTACGAAGAAGACGAACTGCGTCTGATGCGCATCAAGTTCATCAGCGAAGTGGCCAACTAACCCGGGCTTTTGCCCAAACATTCCCTATCCATGAAAATATACACCAAAACCGGCGACAAAGGCACCACCTCCCTGGTGGGCGGCTCCCGGGTAGCCAAGGACGACCCCCGGCTGGAAGCCTACGGCACGGTAGACGAGCTGAACAGTTTCATCGGACTGCTTTCCGACGCCGACGGGGTGAGCGATCCTTTGAAAACGGAACTCAAGCACATCCAGAACACCTTGTTCAACCTGGGCAGCCAACTGGCCAGCCTGCCGGAGGACATCGAGAAATACCGTATCCCCGTCGTTACCCAGTCGGACATCGAGGCGCTGGAGACTTCCATCGACCGGATGCAGGAATCGCTCGTTCCCCTGAAAAAATTCATCCTGCCGGGAGGCCACCCGAGTGTATCCCTGGCGCACGTAGCCCGCAGCGTATGCCGCCGCGCCGAACGCCGCACCGTTACCCTCTGCCATGCGGAAGGCGAGGCGGACTTGGATACCGCCTTGCGCTACCTCAACCGCCTGTCGGACTACCTGTTCGTGGCAGCTCGCTTCCTTGCCCACGAGCAGGGCATCCCCGAACGCTCCTGGGAATAACCCGGAGTTTCTCCGAAGGCTTTTTGCCATCGGACGGGGCAAACTCCTTTCAGTCGAAGCGGGCAAGCGAAAGCCCCGGGCGTAAACGCCCGGGGCTTTCGCTTGCCCGCTTCGACTGCTGTGCTAAAACCGATACGCATAGATCCGGTCGAAATCCTGCCGCGGATCGACCGCATAGATCGTCTTCCGCTTCCCATCGACACCTACCACCCAGAGGTTTTTCCGGTCGAAACGATACGCACCCAGCCCGCGCCCTGTCCAATCGTACACCTCGACCACCGCATCCCGGTCCTCTCCCCGCATCAACGCCGCCGCATCCGTATGCGCATTGACCGCATAAACCCGGTCGGAGTCCGCAAAAAGCGCCACGTACGACACCCGGCTTCGGCTCGGATCGGGATCGAAGCTCTCCCGCCCGGGAGCCGGTTCGTCGCCCAAAGAAGCTACCTGACGAAAACGCCCGTCCTTTATCTCGTACAGCGCCAAAGTCTGCGTCTCCTGGTAAGCGATGGCCAAACGCGCCCCACTCGCAGCCACCCAAGCCGTATTGCGGCCAATGTTTTCCCGACCGCCAAACGGAAGGGTATATTCGTAAAAATCGGTCAGCGAATCCAGTACCTCGCCGCTGCGCAGATCGACCAAACGCAAAACATGCCGCTTCTGCGGCGAATCCTCGATAAAGGCCCCGACCAGCAAACTGTCCTCCACCACCACGCAGGCCATCTGGTAATTCGGATCAAAGCCCCAGTCGCGGAACGAGCCCACCTTTACCAGTGCCGTATCCAGTGCCCGGTACAGTTCCATCGTCCGTTGCCCGCCCCGATACGTCCGTACGGAAAAAACATCTTCTCCTCCGGTAGGCATTGCGATCGGGCTGAGAAATTCATCCGGCCCCTCCCCGCGGCATCCCTGCGCATACCGAAAGTCGAAATCCGGCAACCCGTACACATAAAACACCGTATCTTCCAAGGTCTGCACCACCATCCGATCGCCCAAGGGGAAAAACTTAAGCGGGCGGAATATCTCGTGGACCCAAAGGCTGTCCGCCGTCAGGACCTCCGGCGCCGGGAGCGCTCCGGCGTCTTTCTCCCGCCCGCCGCAGGCGCACAATCCCAGCACGCCCAGCAGCAAAAAGATCGCATTCGGTTTCATGCTTGCATGTCTATTGAAAAATTCCACAAGGGCATTCCCTCTAAAAGTCGTACGAAAAGGTATATACGTACTCGAAGTCTTTCTCCGGATTTATCGCATAGATCGTCTTGCGCGACTCACTCACGGCAAAAGGCAGCTGATAGAAACCATCGTAAAACGGCATGCGCAACCGGGCGAGCAGACGCCCATCCCAGGAATACACCCGAAACATCTTCTCCGAGGTGGCATTGTCGTTTTTCGCTTCCTCCTGCTCGAGGGGGCGTCCATCCTTGTCCAGGATAAAGACATAGTCCCGACACGCATACCCGCCTTCCCCGTAATAAAAGCGGATGTTCTCCAGGCTCGGCGTCTTCCACCGATCCCCGCCCGGAGGGTTTTCAGTATCCACCTTCAGGTAGTTTTTCACCGATTCCGGAAGCTCCGCATCGCCGACTTCCGCCACTAGTTCGATCTTTCCTTGGGGGGATACCCGGTAAAATTCGATCCGGTCCATCAACTGATACGACACCACGAAATGTTCCCCATATCCCTGCAAAGAATACCGGTTGAGCATCGTCGAAAGCGTGTACCCGATCCGGGTCGACTTTATGTAAGTCTTCAACCCGGGCAGACTGTCCGTTATCTTGCCCGAGCGCCCATTGTAGGCATACACCCCTAACTCCTTCGTATTCCAATCCTGCTTTTCGAGCATCACAATGCTGTCGTTGACCACCGAGAGGACCTCGCACGGGCGCATGTTCACCCGATATTCCCATTTCTTTTCAAAGCCCTTCTGCGTCAGTTCGAACAGCCGCACGGTGCGTCCATAAATATCGTAGTAAGCAAACTCACTCCGGGAAGGACAACTAACCATCGACCCCATCAGGAAATCGTCAGGGCCTTGCCCGCGGATACCCTGCTTGTAAAGAAACCGGAAATCCGGCAGCCCATACGCATAGAACACCGTGTCGGTCTTTTCAGACAAGATCAGTGCCACGTCGCCCCTGACCGCTATCTGCTTCGGAGCGAGGATCTGCTCCACCGCGATCGAATCGCCCTGGAGCGTTATCGGTTCGGGAAGCTCTCCGGAGGCTTTGCCTTCCCCGCCGCAGGCGCACAATCCCAGCACGCCCAGCAGCAAAAAGATCGCATTTGGTTTCATAGTGGTCGTTTTCCAGCGTTTGCAAGGTAAGAAAACTTCCCCTTGCTCCCCTCGATTTCCTGCCGTTTTTTTCAGCCAAAAGAATGCGCCTCAAAAACTCCCCGCACCCAAACAGCCTTCGCAGCGGAAAAACCCCGCCGGAGATATCAGAAGAATATGTACTTCAACATGAACAGCACGGCCAGCACATACATCGTAGGGGTAAGACGCTTAAAGTTGCCGCACAGCACATTGATAACGACATAGCTTATCATGCCGAGCAGGATACCCTCGGAGATGGAGTAGGCCAGCGGCATCATGACCATGCAAATGAAAGCCGGGATCGACTCGGCGTAATCCTCCAACGGGATGTTGCGTATGGGGCTCAGCATGAACAGCCCCACGATCACCAGCACGGGAGCCGTCGCCGCCGAAGGGATTGCCAGGAACAGCGGACAGAAGAACAGTGCCACGAAGAAACAGCACGCCACCACGAACGACGTCAGCCCCGAACGTCCGCCCTGCGCCACGCCTGCGGCACTCTCGACATAGGTCGTGGTGGTCGACGTCCCGAAACAGGCTCCGGCTACGGTGGCCAGGGCATCGGACATGAACACCTGCTTGACACGCGGGATACGGCCCTGCGAATCGAACATGCCGACCTTGGTGCATACCCCCACCACGGAGCCGATCGTATCGAACATGTCGATAAAGAGAAACGTGAATACCACCACCATCATATCGAGCGAGAACACCTCGCTCCACTCGAACCGGCAGAATATGGGAGCTATCGAATGCGGTGCCGACATCAGGCCGTTGTAATGGGTGATGCCCATCGGGATGCCTATCACGGTGGTGAGCAGGATGCCGATGAGCAGGGCGCCGCGCACTTTCTTGACAACCAGGACCGAGGTGATCGCCAGACCGATCATGGCCAACAGCGGGGCGCCGCTCGTAATCTCGCCCAGCGAGACCAGCGTAGCGTCGTCGTGGGAAATGACCCCGGCATTCTGCAACCCGATAAAGGCGATGAAAAGTCCGATCCCGGCCCCGATAGCGTTCTTGAGCGAAGCGGGAATGGCATTCACGATGGCCTCGCGCAGATTCGTAAGCGTAAGTATGACGAAGATGATTCCTTCGAGGAACACAGCCGTCAGCGCGAACTGCCACGAATAGCCCATGCCCATACATACCGTAAACACGAAGAAAGCGTTGAGCCCCATCCCCGGAGCCAGACCGAACGGCAACTTGGCCCACAGCGACATCACGAGCGTACCCGTGATGGAGGCCAGCGCCGTTGCGGTGAACACCGCACCAGCAGGCATGCCCTCGAGCAGGCTGAACATACTGGGGTTCACCGCCAGAATGTACGACATGGTGAGGAAAGTCGTGATACCGGCCAGTATCTCCGTGCGCAGCGTAGTTACCGACGGATCGAATCCGAAAATCTTTTTCAGCATATTTTTACAGCCTTCGCAGCCGTTCCCTGGACATCCCCGGGGAAAAACGACCGTCCTTTCATCTTTTTACTCTTTTTTGTATTCCCCCCCCCTGAAAAGAAAAACGGAGGGGTGACACTTATTATTTCCCCTCCTTGGAGAACTTGCTGCGCAGGCGCAGTGCCGTAATCACCCGCTTGGTATACAACGGGAAATCCTTCTCCAGGATCCATCCCGTATAGCCCGGATCGTTCTCCAGCACCGGGGCCACCTTGCAGCCCTTGTACTTGCCGAAAGTGAAGATCTCGTCCCCGTCGGCATCGTACCCGATAAACCCGGCAAAATCCGCTGTACGGCGCTGGGCGGAATATTCCGAAAGGGCATGCACATCGTTGGGCAGGTCGGGATAGCGGTCGAGTTGCGATTTGAGCACCTCGTAGGTAGCCAGGGTATCGGCCTGGGCTCCGTGCGCCCCTTCGAGTTCCGCCCCGCAATAAAACTTGTAGGCCGCCGAAAGGGTGCGCGGCTCTTTCTTGTAAAAAATGGCCTGTACGTCCACTGCCACCCGGTGTCCCATATCGAAATCGATCCCCGCGCGCAAGAGCTCCTCGGCCAGCATCGGGATGTCGAACCGGTTGGAATTGTACCCCGCCAGGTCCGAGTCTCGTATCATCTCATAGATCACAGGGGCTATCTGCTCGAAACGCGGGGCATCCTTCACCTTTTCGTCGGTAATGCCGTGGATGTCGGAAACAGCCTTGGGAATGGGCCGACCGGGATTGACCAGCCAGGTCCTCACCTGGCGGCTCGAGTCGGGCGAGACCTTGCACACCGATATTTCCACGATCCGATCCCGTGCAATGTCGATACCCGTGGTTTCCAGATCGAAAAAGCACAACGGGCGATTCAGTTTGAGTTCCATCTGTACGATTCTCTATGTTTTGTGTCGATGTAATTTCCTTCTCTCCCCCCCTCTTTCCTCCGCCGCCATAAGCACGGCCGGAGAAGCCGGTCAAATACGGTTTCTTCTTAAAAAAGCCCCGAAATCTTTCCCTGCGAGTCGATATCCATGCCCAGGGCCGCCGGTGCAGCCGGAAGGCCCGGCATCCGCATCACATCCCCGGCGATCGGCACCACAAAGCCCGCTCCGGCGGCGAACTCCACGTCCCGCACATGGAGGGTAAACCCTTCGGGCGCCCCCACCACCGCCGGATCGTCGGAGAACGACTTCTGGGTCTTGGCCATGCAGACCGCCAGCGAAGAAAGTCCCAAGCGATCCGCCAGTTGCAATTTCCGCTGGGCCGCAGAAGCGTATTCCACCTCGCCCGCCCTGTATATCCGCCGGGCGATCGTCCGGATTTTCTCTTGCAACGGCATCTCCAGCGGGTACAAGGGGCGCAGGACCCCGTCGCCCTGCTCCGCCGCCTCGACCACCGCCCGCGCCAAATCCTCGCAGCCCCGGCCTCCCTCGGCCCAGGCACGGGAGCGCTCCGCCCGGACGCCCCGAGCCGCACACAAGCGCTCCACCGCCTGCAACTCCTCCTCGGTATCCGTATCGAAAACATTGAGCGCCACCACCGCCGGGACGCCGAAAGCAGCCGCATTGTCCAGATGGCGGGCCAAATTGGGGAAACCGCGCTGCACGGCTTCCGCATCCGGTTTTTTCAACTCCTGCGCCGACACTCCGCCGTGATACTTCAACGCGCGCACCGTAGCTACCACCACCCAAAGACGAGGAGCGATGCCTCCTGCACGGCACTTGATGTCCATAAACTTCTCCGCTCCCATATCCGAGCCGAACCCGGCCTCGGTTACGGCATAATCGGCCAACGACATAGCCATCCGGGTGGCCAACAGGCTGTTGGTCCCCTGGGCGATGTTGGCGAAAGGTCCTCCGTGGATCAGCACGGGCGAACCTTCGAGGGTCTGCACCAGGTTGGGCTTGATCGCTTCCTTGAGCAAAACGGCCATCGCCCCCACCCCGCCCGTTTCCCGGGCATATACCGCGCGGCCGTCCCGCCTAAACCCGACCAGGATATTACCCAGGCGTTGTTTCAGGTCGTCGATCCCGCTGCACAGGCACAGGATGGCCATCACCTCCGAAGCGGGGGTGATCATAAACCCTTCCTGACGGGGCACCCCGTTGCCCGTGCCGCCCAGTCCGACGATCACTTCGCGCAGCACGCGGTCGTTCATGTCCATCACCCGCCGGAAAAGCACCGTGCGCGGATCGAGGCCCAGACCTCCGGTTTTCGATTGGATATCGTTGTCTATCAGGGCCGAAAGCAGATTGTTTGCCTTTTCCACCGCCGAAAAATCGCCGGTGAAATGCAGGTTGATGTCCTCCATCGGCAGCACCTGGGAATACCCTCCCCCGGCGGCGCCTCCCTTCAGCCCGAAAACCGGTCCCAGCGAGGGTTCCCGCAGGGCGGCTACGGCGCGCTTCCCGATGCGGTTCAGTCCGTCGGTCAGCCCGATCGAGACGGTCGTTTTGCCTTCCCCGCCCGGAGTGGGCGACAGGGCCGTGACCAACACCAGACGGCTGCGCGAGGCTCTTTGCGCATCGATGCGGGAAAGGGGCAACTTGGCAACGTACCGTCCATAGGGTTCGAGCTCCGCAGCCGGGACGGAGAGCTTTCCGGCGATCTCCGCGATGGGGAGCAGGCGGGCTTGCTGTGCGATCTCCAGGTCTGTTTTCATCTCTTTTTCTGCGGTTTAATCCCGGAGCGTTCCTCCGGTTGCTTTTCACACAAAAATACTTCTTTTGCCCGAAGCCACCGCATGGTCTTTCCGGAAAAAAACAGGGGGAAAAAAGCGGCGGGCAAGCGGGAGCGGCGGGGCCAATGGCCCCGCCGCTCCCGCTTGCCCGCCAAAGAAATCCTTTACCGGTTATTTATCCAGCTGTGCCGCAATCTCGTCGGCCACCTGCTGCATCTGCTCGGGCGTGAGCGAGAGTTTCTCACGGTTCAAGTCCATGTCGGAAGGCCCGTTGAGGGGAAGCAGATGCACATGCACGTGATGCACATCCAGTCCCACGACCGAAACCCCCACGCGGATGCACGGGACAGCCCGTTCGATGGCGCGCGCCACCCGCCGGGCAAAGAGCATCAAGCCCGTGTAGGTCTGCTCGTCGAGTTCGTAGATCTTGTCCACTTCCTTTTTCGGAATGACCAGCGTGTGGCCCTTCACGACCGGGAAAGCATCGAGGATCGCGATGTAGTTTTCGTCTTCGGCTACTTTGTACGAAGGGATCTCCCCGCGTATGATCTTGGTAAATACGGAAGCCATGGTATATTCGGTTTTTATACGGTTCGACTAACGGGATATCTCCAACACTTCAAAGTGCATCGTGCCGTTGGGCACCTTGATTTCGGCCACATCGCCCACCGACTTGCCCAAAAGGCCTTTTCCGATGGGGGAATCCACCGAAATCTTCCCTTGCGCGATATTGGCCTCGTTCTGGGCCACGAGGGTATAGGTTACCTCCTTGCCGTTCTGCTGGTTGCGGATGCGCACCGTAGAAAGGATCAGCACCTTCGAGTTGTCCAACTGCGAAGCATCCACCACCCGGGCGCTGGCCAGGGTTTCTTCCAGTTTGGCGATGCGCAACTCCAGCATTCCCTGAGCCTCTTTCGCGGCATCGTATTCGGCATTCTCGGACAAATCGCCCTTGTCCCGGGCTTCGGCTATTTGTTTTATCACGTGGGCTCGCTCCACGGTCTTCATATGCTCCAGTTCAGCCTTGAGCTTGGCATACCCTTCCGGGGTGTAGTACGATACGTTTCCCATTTCCTTTTCTTTTTTCGATAGACAAATCCTTTTCACAGACACAAAAAACAAAGAACCCCGGAAAAGTATCGCGGTACCCTTCGGGATTCATGTCTGTGGTAAGGCAAATGTAGGCAAAATCCACCCCCGTGCGCAAGTCCCGTCCCCTTTTTTCCGAAAAAAACATCCCGCGAGCTCTTTTGCTGATTTTAAGAGAAGAAAAGCCCCCGGAAAGTAAATTAACCTCATCCCCCACCGGGAAAAATTCCGTTTCCTTCCCTTACAAACCGCCCCGCAACATCCTCTTCTTTGAATAGATAGCCCGCCCCTGCCGCTTTGCACCCGGCATTTTCATAATTATATTATATAATGGCATTTTCATTCGATTGAAAATCCCATGAAATACATATATTTGTTGTTGAATATTCATCTGTACTCCATTTTGAGACGACTTTAATATGACTATGTTTTATATCATCATGTTGGTATTGCTCGCAATTGCAATAATCAACCTTGTAAGAGCATTGAAAGAGAATAGATCCAAAAGCAAACTGTTGGGAGTTACAATTAACATTATAGCTATTGTACTTCTTGTGGGAGCTTTGATTATTAGGTTGCTACTATTATAAGCGATCTTTGTTTTAAGAAAAAAACCAAACCATAAAAAACGCCATGACCTATTCGCTGATCCTCGCGCTGCTCACCCTCTTTTTCATGGGCAAGACTTTTGAAAAGATGGGACATACCTTCTGGGAAGGGTTCATTCCCATCTACAACCTCTACATCCTGCTGGTAGAGCTGGAACGTCCCCTGTGGTGGATCATCCTGTTCTTTATCCCGGTGGTCAACCTCCTCTTCGCCTTCATGACGCTGAACGAACTCGCCCGACGCTTCTCGCGCGACTACCTGATGGGAATCCTCCTGACCCTGTTCCCGTTCATCGGGTTCGGCATCCTGGCCTATTCGGACGAGGCTACCTACACCCGGTAGACCGCCTGCCCGCATCCAAAAAAAACTTGTGCCCGTGATCCTATTTCCTGCATAGGATCACGGGCACAAGTTTTTTCCCTCTTTCGGGAATGCTTACCGCCCCAGGGGAGGCAAGGGGAAGCCTTTTTCGCGCAGGATCTCTTCCGTGCGGTCGTACAACCAGTCCTTGTGGCGGTGCAAGGCGGCAAAATCCCGGATCAGGAACTGCCTGCGGGCGGTATAGACCCGTCCGCCGCCTTTTTCCTTTTTCGGGAAAAGAGCCTCGACCTGTTGGGCGGCCGCCGTATCGGGACTTTTGAGCAAAGGACGCACCAGGATGTCGAGAAACGGGTCGAGCCAGTTGTGCATCGTGAGCATCTTGGTATTGACCCATCCGGGGTTGAACGCATTGACCACCACGCCGGCCTGCTTGCCCAGTTTTTCGGTCAGGCTTTGGGTAAACATCAGCAAAGCGAGCTTGGAGGAGGCATAGGCCCTCATCCGGCGATATTCCTTGGGACTGACCTCGAAAAAGTCCGTACCCACCCGACCGAACTTCACCATCGCCGATACCGTATTCATCACCCGGGACACCCCTTCGGAGCGCAACAGGACAGGCATCATCAAACGGGTGAGCAGGTACGTCCCGAGGTAATTCACCCCCACCGTTTCCTCGAACCCGTCCGCAGTCTTTTCGCAATGTTTGCGCAACACCCCGGCATTGTTCACCAAAGCGCGGATGTTGTACGCTTTCTCGTCCACCGTACGGACAAACGAAGCGATCGAAGACAGCGAAGACAGATCGAGCGGCATCAGGCGCACATCGCGGTTGGAAGTTATATAACGAATGTGTTCGAAAACGTGTGCAGCCTTCTCCACATGGCGGCAAGCCATGATCACCCCGTAATCCATATCGGCCAGGCGAGCAGCCAAACTCTCGCCGATCCCGCGGTCGGCTCCGGTTACGATCACCCAATTGTTGTTCATCGGCGTAAAACGGTTTAGAAATTCCGCATACCTCTTCAGTATGCCATTTTTACATTGTCCACCCACAGCGCATTGCCCAGCGCACCGGTATAGGCACCCAGGCTGCCGGAGGAAAACATCAGGATCAGGTGGGTCGGCTTCACATCCTTGCCGCCCCAGCAGGTTTCCTGCACGGGCACCATCTTTCCCTTGCTGTTGAGCGCATAGAAGAGCCCTTGGTCCATCAAGGCCATCGACGGGTCGTAATCCGGCCGCTGACTCACATCGCCATAGAGGACGGGAAGACGGTAACCATTCACCCACTCGGGCACATCGCGTCCTATACGCATCACTGCTGTGCCGACACGCTGGGCATAGATATTGCCTTTGTCGTCCTCCCAGCGGCGCTGCAGAAAGAGCAGCACCTCGGCCCGGTCGCGTCCCTTGACCTGGGTCACGCCGCTGCCGCTGGCACGGGTTACCATCGTATCCTGCGATATTTTGGCCTTGTAGTCGAATACCAGCGCTTCGGGAGTGCCGGTAAAGGGGATACCCATATCGAGGTTCTTGTACGGATCGCTCGCGCCCCGGATCGGTTCGAGGGTCTTCCCGAGGAAAATACTCCCCGAGGCCAGCACCGAAATATTGACCACTCCCAGCACCTTGACCTTTTCCAGTTTCGTATCCATCCGCACGCAATAGCCCTTGCCGCGTTTTTCCGGAAAGACCGTAACGGAAGTCTTGACGATACCGGCTACCTTGGCCATCACGTTGGACGAAGACCAGGGCGAGGCCGAACGGTTGACATACGGCTGAGCCCCTACCAAAGTATCGACCGGAGCGATCATGTACACCGACGACTCCCGCCCTCCGATCACGGCCGACTCCTTGATCCGGCGCACGAGCCACTGGTCGAAATCGCCGAAGGGGATCGGGCGGAGCGTATCCTGCTGGGCATGCAACCCGGGTGCAGCCAACAGGCAGGCCAAAAGGATTCCTACTATTTTTTTCATGCTATTCTCTTCGCTTGCGCGTTAAAAGAACGGTAAATTTTCTTAATGAATTGGTAAAGATAAGCAATCTCCCGGCAAGAAAAAAGGCCGGAAACGATTTCCGACCTTTTTGACTGTATTTTCCTGCGCCCTTGCGCCTCAAACGGGTTTCCGCCGCCTTTTTCTTGCCGCCTTTTCCTGTCTCCTCTTCTTTCCGCCTTTTCTTGCCTTCTCCCCCCCTTCTCCGCCGGGCTGTCCGACGAAAACGGCGATTGCCCGTCTGTTTCGCTGCGTCCGCCTGAGGCGATCAAGCGTCGATATTGGCGTACTTGGCGTTCTTTTCGATGAACTCGCGACGCGGCGGCACGTCGTCCCCCATGAGCATGGAGAAGATATAATCCGCATCGGCTGCATTGTCGATGGTGATCTGCTTGAGGATACGGTTTTCGGGGTTCATCGTCGTTTCCCACAACTGGTGGTCGTTCATCTCACCCAGACCTTTGTAACGTTGGATGGTAACGCCCTTGTCGCTGCCGCCGCCCATTTCGCGCACCAGCGCATCGCGCTGATCCTCGTTCCAGGCATAGGCCTGCCGCTGCCCTTTCTTGACCAGGTACAAAGGCGGAGTGGCGATGTAGACATACCCCTTCTCGATGAGTTCCTTCATGTAACGGAAGAAAAAGGTCAGCATCAGCGTGTCGATGTGGCTGCCATCGACATCGGCATCGGTCATGATGATGATCTTGTGGTAACGGAGTTTTTCGGTATTGAGCGCCTTGGAGTCCTCTTCGGTGCCGATGGTTACCCCGAGCGCGGTGTAGATGTTGCGGATCTCCTCGTTTTCAAACACGCGGTGCTGCATCGCTTTCTCCACGTTGAGGATCTTACCGCGCAAGGGAAGGATGGCCTGGAAGTGGCGGTCGCGCCCCTGTTTGGCCGTACCGCCGGCCGAATCCCCCTCGACGAAGAAGATCTCGGACTTGGCCGGGTCGTGTTCGGAGCAGTCGGCCAGTTTACCCGGCAATCCTCCGCCGTTCATCACCGTCTTGCGCTGCACCATCTCGCGCGCTTTTTTGGCTGCAGCGCGGGCTTTAGCGGCCAGGAGCACCTTCTGCACGATGATCTTGGCCTCGGAGGGGTGTTCCTCCAGGTAGTTGGACAACATGTCGCCCACCAGTTTGTCCACCGCGCCGAGCACTTCCTTGTTGCCCAGTTTGGTCTTGGTCTGCCCCTCGAAAAGCGGCTCCTGCACCTTGACCGAGATCACGGCCGTGAGCCCTTCGCGGAAGTCGTCGCCCGAGATTTCCACCTTTTCCTTGGCCAGCAGACCGGAATCCTCGGCGTATTTCTTGAGCGTACGGGTAAGCCCCCGGCGGAATCCCGCCAGATGCGTACCTCCCTCGATGGTATTGATGTTGTTGACATACGAATGGATGTTCTCGGTGTAGGAGGTGTTGTAATGCAAGGCCACCTCCACCGGGATGCCGTCCCGCTCGCCGTCCATGTGGATGATGGTCTCGATCAAGGGTTCGCGCGCACTGTCCAGGAAAGTAACGAATTCGTTCAACCCCGTGGTGGAATGAAAACGCTCGGTCCGGGGAGCGCCCTGCTCGTCCTTTTCCCGCAGGTCGGTCAGGCAGATGGTGATGTTCTTGTTCAGGTAAGCCAGCTCGCGCATACGGCTCTGGAGAATATCGTACTGGTAGAGCGTATCGGTAAAGATGGTCGCATCCGGATGGAACGTTACGATGGTACCGGTGTCGTCCGTAGTGCCGATCTCGCGCACCGGGTAGAGCGGTTTTCCGCACGAGTACTCCTGTTCGTATATCTTGCCTGCGCGGTGCACCTCGACCCGCATGTGGTCGGAAAGCGCATTGACGCACGACACGCCCACTCCGTGCAGACCACCGGAGACCTTGTACGAATCCTTGTCGAACTTGCCGCCGGCGTGCAGGATGGTCATCACCACTTCGAGGGCGGATTTCTTTTCCTTGGGGTGATAGTCCACAGGAATACCGCGCCCGTTGTCGCGCACGGCGATGGAATTGTCGGGATTGATCGTTACATCGATGCGGGAGCAGTAACCGGCCAGCGCCTCGTCGATGGAGTTGTCCACCACTTCGTTGACCAAGTGGTGAAGTCCGCGGGTACTGGTGTCGCCGATATACATACCGGGACGCTTGCGCACAGCCTCCAGGCCTTCGAGCACCACGATGCTGTCGGCCGAATAACCCTGTGCGGGATCTGTCGTCTCACTCATTTCTTCGTAGTATTTTATCTCTTGCTTTGCTTCGTTTTCCAAACAGACAAAGATACGATTTTCCCGGGAAATACCCGCGCTCCCGCCCGGGGAAAAACGCGCCGTTGCCCCATCCCCGGGATCAAAATACCGCCCGGATTTTCCCGCCGTACAGAAAGTGCGTACCTTTGCCGCAAAACATTCATTCTCGATGGCAAAACCGATGCCGGAAGGCAATTTCCAGATGGTGGCCAAGACCTTCTACGGGCTGGAGGAAGTCCTGGCCGAGGAACTGCGCAACCTGGGCGCCATGCGGGTAGAAACCGCCCGGAGAGCCGTATCGTTCTACGGAGACAAAGGCTTCCTGTACAAAGCCAACCTGTGCCTGCGCACGGCCCTGTCGGTGCTCGTGCCGCTGAAGACCGACAAGGTCGCCTCCGAAACCCAGCTCTACCGCTCGGTGTACAACCTCCCCTGGGAACGCTACCTCACCTCCCGCGACACCCTGGCCGTGGACGCCACCTTCGCCTCGGAAATATTCACCAACAGTCACTACGTCACCTTGAGAGTCAAGGACGCCATCGTGGACCGCATCCGCGACAAGATGAACGCCCGTCCGGACATCGACCGCGACGATCCCTCCCTGAAGGTAAACGTCCACCTGGCCGACCGTACCCTGACCCTCTCGCTGGACAGTTCGCTGGGCCTGCACCGCCGGGGATACCGCCAGGCTACCAACATCGCCCCCATCAACGAGGTATTGGCCGCCGGACTGGTCCTGCTCTCGGGCTGGAGGGGACAAACGAACCTGATGGACCCGATGTGCGGATCGGGTACGCTGCTGATCGAAGCGGCGATGGTCGCGGCCAACATCCCGGCCTGCATCCACAAAAAACGCTTCGGGTTCGAGTCGTGGAAGGATTTCGACCCGCAACTCTTCGAAAAGATCAAGGAAGTCTCCCTGCGCAGGATGCGCGATCCGGGCATCCGCATCCTCGGGCGGGACAAAGCTCCCTCGGCACTGGCAAAAGCCGCGGAAAACATCACCGCAGCCGGTCTGGAAGACTTCATCGGACTTTCCCGACAGGACTTCTTTCACTCCCACCGGCCGGAGGAAGGCGCCTGGACCCTGCTGTTCAACCCTCCGTACGGGCAACGCCTGGAGGTGGACGAACGGGAGTTTTACAAACGCATCGGCGATACGCTCAAGACGGCCTATCCCGATACCGTAGCCTGGATGATCACCGGATCGAAAGAGGGATTGAAATCCCTCGGGCTGCGCACCAGCCGTTCCATCCCGCTGATGAATGCCAACCTCGAATCCCGCCTGGTGAAATACGAACTCTACACCGGCTCGCGCAAAGCTCCGAAAACCTCTTCGCCGCAGAACCCGGAGGCTGAAGCGCAGGCATAATTATTACCCTTTCTCCCCAAATCGGGCAAGCGCAGGCGCGGCAGGGTTCCCCTGCTGCGCCTGCGCTTGCCCGATTTGGGGACAGACGCCCCAGACGTATTATTCGTCGGCCATGACTACCGTGCCGCCCATCGTCGTACGGCCATCCACCTTGGCCGCCCCCTTGCAATAGACCCGGCCGCCCATGCCGACCCGCGCCTTGGTCGTCTCATTGGCATAGATATAGGCCGTACCCCCGGCCGTAATGGTCGCCTCGGCATGGTCGGCTACGAGTTCGTAGCCGTTGAACTGACCGCCCGTCTTGATACTCACATCCACCAGCGTTACATCCCCGCCGGCCTGGATCTGACCGCCGGCCGCAATGGAAGCCCGCAGCGTATCGGCCGTTACATTGGCCTGGACAAAGGCTCCTTTGCCGGCATCGATCCGGATGTTCCCGCCCTTGAGCACATCCTGCGCCAGGATCTCGCTCTCGCCCGAAGCGCCGAGATAGGTCAGCGGCGCGGCGTAATACACCGTGGCCGGCACCGGATCCGAACCGATCGCCTTGGTCGATTTGAAGCGGATCACCACGCGGTCGTTCTCCTGCTTGACCACGATGTTGTCGATCTGGCTGCCTTCGACCACCACCCGGCTTTCGTTCGAAGCCACCAAACGCGCCTTTATCTTGGTCTGGACATCCACCTGCGAAAAATCCGAAAGCTTGTACGTCTTCTCCTGTGCCTGAAGCGACATTCCGCCCATGAGCGACAAAGCCGCCAAGGCCAAAACTTTACCCGTTTTCATATCTCGATCCGTTTTATCGTTATTTCCCTATCCGCAGATGCACGAACCCTTCGTCGGTAAGTTCGGCATGGTCGTAAATATTCCGCCCGTCGGCCACCACGCGTCCCCGCATCAGCGCCCGGACCCGTTTCCAGTCGGGCAAGCGGAACTGTTTCCATTCCGTGAGCAGGACCAGCGCATCGGCCTCCCGAACCGCCTGGTACATGTCCGGAGCGTACTCCACTTGCTCTCCCAAACGACGGCGTGCCTCCGGCATCGCGATCGGGTCGTAAGCCTGTACCGATGCGCCGGCGGCAAGCAGTTTCTCGATCATCACCAGCGAAGGCGCCTCGCGCATGTCATCCGTTTCCGGCTTGAAGGACAAACCCCACAGCGCCACTTTCTTCCCGCGGAAATCCCCGCCGAAGACCTTCGATACCTTCTCGAACAGGATGGCCTTCTGGCTGCGGTTCACCGCCTCCACCGCTTCGATCACCCGCATGTCGTACCCGTACTGCCGCCCCGTGCGGATGAGTGCCTGCACGTCCTTGGGGAAACAGGAGCCTCCGTATCCGCAACCGGCATACAGAAAGCGGCTGCCGATCCGCCCGTCCGAGCCGATCCCCCGGCGCACCATATCGACATCCGCCCCGGTGCGCTCGCACAGGTTGGCGATGTCGTTCATGAAACTGATGCGGGTAGCCAGCATCGCATTGGCGGCGTATTTGGTCATCTCGGCCGAAGGAACGTCCATGAACAGGATGGTGCGGTTGTTGAGCAGGAAAGGCCGGTAGAGTTTTTCCATCAACCGGCGGGCATTTTCGCTCTCCACGCCTACCACCACCCGGTCAGGATTCATAAAATCCTTGATGGCGGCCCCTTCCTTGAGAAATTCGGGATTGGAGGCCACTTCGAAGGGAATGTCTTCCCCCCGGGCGGCGAGTTCCTCGCGGATCACTGCCTTGATCTTCTCCGCCGTTCCCACCGGAACGGTGCTTTTGGTTACCAGCAGGGTGTATTTGTTCATGTGGCGGCCCACCGTGCGGGCTACTTCGAGCACATACCGCAGGTCGGCACTGCCGTCCTCGTCCGGCGGAGTTCCCACAGCGGTAAACACCACCGATACGTGGTCCAGCACCGGCACCAGATCGGTCGTAAAGTGCAGGCGGCCTTCCTCGACGTTCTTTTTGACCAATTCTTCCAAACCGGGCTCGTAGATGGGCATTTCCCCCCGGGTGATCTTCGCGATCTTCTCCCGGTCTACATCCACGCACGTTACGTCGATGCCCAATTCGGCAAAACACGTCCCGCTGACCAGGCCTACATATCCTGTGCCTACTATCGCTATGTTCATCGTCTTTCCGTCTCTGTTTTTCTGCGCATGCTGCTGCGCGCCAGCCAAAGATACGACACAATTTCCGGAAAACCCCCGCAGGGAAAAGCGAGCGAGCCCGTTTATATGTTTTTTAACTTAACGCTTTCGTTTTTTCCTGGAAAATGACTAATTTCGTCTTTCTCATAAGATTCAAAAGAAAAACACAAACAAAACAACCTGAAAATTTTCACCGTATGAAAACCAGAGAAAAAAGCATCGAGCTGCTCAACCGTGCCGTAGCCGACGAACTGACTGCCGTACACCAGTACATGTACTTCCACTTCTATTGCGACGACTACGGATACGACCCGCTGTCGGAACTCTTCCGCCGCACGGCCATCACCGAGATGATGCACGTGGAGCGCTTGGCCGAACGCATCCTCTTCCTCAAAGGCGAAGTCGAGATGAAGCCCTCCCAGGAAGTGGAAAAGATCCACGACGTAAAGAAGATGCTCAAGAAAGCCGCCGAAATGGAGGACGAAAGCGTCAACCTGTACAACGAATGGGCCAAGACCTGCGCCGACAACTTCGATTCGGTCACCAAAAAGATGTTCGAAGACCTGGCCGCAGAAGAGGAACAGCACCAGGATGCTTTTGAAACCGAAATGGACAACCTGTCCAAATTCGGCGACAACTACCTCGCCCTCCAATCGCTCGAGCGCAGCAAGGCTCAGGCTACCGGCACCCCGGCCGCTGAATAACTCCGCGCGAGCTTTCCGCTAAAAAAGCGAAGCGCCGGGAATTTTTCCCGGCGCTTCGCTTTTTTAGGCGGCCCGCCCTCTACAAATCGTAATGGCGGACATGTTCGTTCGGCTCGTCGGCATAGATCTGCCCGTCGCGCAGGCGGATGATCCGGTGGGCATGCTCGGCAATGTCTTCCTCGTGCGTTACCACGATGATGGTATTGCCCTGCTCATGGATCTTCTGAAAGAGCTGCATGATCTCGATGGAAGTCTTGGAGTCCAGGTTGCCCGTCGGCTCGTCGGCCAGGATGATGGAGGGATGGTTCACCAACGCCCGGGCTATGGCCACGCGCTGGCGTTGTCCTCCGGAGAGCTGGTTGGGCCTGTGTCCCATCCGGTCGGCCAGACCGACCGAAACCAAAGCCTCTTCCGCCCGGCGCATCCGCTCGGACAGCCCCACGCCGGCATAGATCATCGGCAAGGCCACGTTCTGCAAGGCGGTAATACGGGGCAGGAGGTTGAAAGTCTGGAAGACAAAACCGATCTCCTTGTTGCGTATCTCGGCCAACTCGCTGTCCTCGAGCGAACTGACATCATGTCCATTGAGGATATACTCCCCCGAGGTAGGGGTGTCGAGACATCCCAGGAGGTTCATCAAGGTGGACTTTCCGCTGCCCGAAGGGCCCATCAGGGCTACGTATTGGCCTCGTTTGACCCCCAGGCTGATACCTTTGAGTACTTTTACGATCTCTGTCCCCAACGGGAAATCGCGCGTAATGTTGCGCAGAGTGATCACTTCGTCTTCCATCCTTTTCCGGCAAACTTTGTTGTGTGAGAGACAAATTTAGTACAAAAAGCCGACAATATCCCCTTCCCTTCCCGTTATTTATTCCGCCGGCATCGGTCCGAAGGGAACTTTCTCGACTCCTCCCCGGAGGGAAAAAAAGAATCCCCCGCCAGGGGTGGATAGTCCCTGCGGAGGATTTCTTTTCGAGCAAACCTTAATGTGTTTCGCGGCGGATTTTTAGACGCCTGCCACGCGGCGTTTGTACTCGGCCAGGCAAGCAGCCAGACGCTCGGGAGCAGTCGTATCGCCGGGTACGTTGTGCGAAGGATGGATGTAGAGTTTCACACCCCGGTTGTCCAGGATCTCGGCTACCGTGCAAACGGTCATCCACACGCAGGTAATGAAGGCAATGGTCGAAACCGGGCCCACCGGATCCTGATTGTTCTTCAAATGAACCGTAGCATCACCGGCCGGCGCGCAGGAATCGACTACCAGGTCGGCGATTTCGAAGATCGTCTTGCCCGAAGAGTGGCGGGTCGTCTTGCCTTTGGCCTGGGCAGCAGCCCCGTAAGCGATCACCTTCATGCCGCGTTTTTTGGCTTCGAGGGCGATGTCGATATTCACGTTGTTGATACCGGTGTGCGAGAAGATCCACATCACGTCGTCCTTGTCGAAGTTATATCCCTTCATGATCTGCACGCCGTAGCCTTCCACGCGCTCCAGGAACACGAACTGATGTACGCCCAGATCGCCCACGATCTGCGTGAAGAACGTCAAAGGCAGTTCGCAGATCGGGTGGAACCCTACGAAACCGCCGATACGCGGGTACATTTCCTGAATAGGAATCGTCGCGTGTCCGCAACCGAAAGTATGAACCCAGTGCCCTTTTTCGATGCAATCGGCCATCAGGGTTGCCGCTTTGGTAATGTTCTCCTGTTGCGTGTTTTCGATCTCGGACATAATGCCCCGGGCATTTTTCAGCCACTGTAATGCTACTTCCATTTTTTCTGTTTTGATTTTTAAGGTTGGTAATCTATGTTTTTTTGTCTTTTCTCGTTTCTTACGCCCTACCGGTCTTTTTCCGGGCTGCAGCGGCAGCCACCGGGAGGAGCAGCATCATCATCACCACGGCCAGTGCCAGCACCACCGGGAACCACGCGTACCCTCCCTGGTCGAACATCACGCCCACCACCTTGTTAAAGGCGAACTGGCCGCACAACGCGATAAAGATCGCTATGGAAAACGCCGTACCGGACATCTCGCGGAACGCCCCGCCCAGATAAGCCAACACCACCGGGTAGGTAGCTCCCACGCCGAATCCCACCAGCGCCATCGCCAAATGCACCAGCGTTACATCGCTGCTGAAATAGAGGATCGCCACCCCGGCCAGCGCCACCGTCAGGTAGAGGTACAGCGTGCCGTTGTCCCGGAGTTTCTTCATGATCAGTCCCAAAGGCAAACGCCCGCACAGCATTCCCACCGTAAACCAGGTGAGCGACAAGGTAGCCGCCGTAGCCGCCACCCCGCCGTGGTCTTCCAGATACTTCGGGGTAAAACTGCCGCTGGCTCCCTCGAAACCGCTCTGAAAAAACAGGATGAAGGCAAAAAGGAGCAGCGCCGGATACTTGAGCAGCCCCACCGTTTTGGTAAACGAAACGCTGCCCTGCGGCTTGGCCTGGGGGAACTGGATGAGGCAGAAATACACGATAAACAACGCCATCACGCCCGATATGCAATGCAGCGGCACGATGTAGTTGTCCGGCATGCAGTAGTTCAACAGCGTCCACAACAAGGCGCCCACGCAATAGAACGCCCCGAGGATGCTCAACCGGCCGCCTCTCCGCCTGTCGTCGTAGATATCCGAAACCAGTGCATTGGTCAGTCCGTTGAGGATACCCCCGCCGAAACCGATCATAAACATCGCCCCGTGCAGCAACTGGATCTCCAGCGCATTGGCCAGCCCTTCCAGGCCGATCAACGAGAGCAGCGAACCGATGATCAGCAGCCATTTGTACCCGAACCGGTCCACCACCGGCCCGAAAAGCACCGTGCCGAGGATGATCCCGATGGACATCGTGGAAGGCAAAGCCGTCGCCCCTTCCACCCGGGCATTGAGTTGTCCCAGGATCGGCCCGAGCGAAAGCATGGCCACGCCGAAGAAGGCCAGCCCGGCGCATGCCGCCACGAATACCTGGTTCGTTTTGTAATTCACCTTATTCATCGTCGTATGTTTTTCCGTTGGTTATTTTCCCTTCGCTATGCAAAATGCTCGGCTCCCTTACTCGCTGATGCTGCGCAGAGCCAGATACCCGGCTCCCATCAGCACGGCATCCCCGCCGAGCATCGAGGGGACGATCTCCACCTTTTGGATGGCGATGGGCTGTGCGTGGCGCACCGCCGCCTGTTTGATCCGGTCCAGGAACTGAAGCGCCGGGCCGAATACCCCGCCGCCGAAGATGATCTTCGAGGGGTCGAACAGGCTTACCAGATTGGCCACCGCCATGCCCCACATCTCGATAGCGATGTCGAAGGTCTTGGTGGCGATCTCATCGCCCTGGGGATACACCTCGAACAAATCGTACGAGGTAATCTCTTCCGGCTTCTTGTTGCGCAACACCCCTTGGTACTGCGGGTTTTCCTCGAGCAGTTCCCGGGCTACCTTGGCCAAGCCTTCGCCCGAACAGTGGTGTTCGAAACAGCCGCACACCTCGTATTTTTGCTTGTATTCCTTGTCGAGCGCCCACCAACCGATCGCACCCGATATGTCGTGCGCCCCGCGCAGCACGCGGCCGTTGGCCAGGATTCCCGCTGCGATGCCCGTTCCCACGGCCAGGAAGATGGCGTTGTTCACGTTTTCGGCTGCCCCGGCCCATGCTTCGCCCAGGATGCAGCACACCCGGTCCGAATCGACCGTTACGATCGTATTGCGGTCGCACACCTGCTGGATCTCCTCCCGCAACGGATAGTCCTCCCATCCGGGAATGTTGGGGCACCAGACCGTCCCCCGATCCTGATACGAAATGCCCGGCACGCAGATGCCCACGGCATCGACGGTTTGCCCCAGTCCCTTGGCCTGGCGCAACATGTCGGAAACAAACTCCTGGATCAGGCGGCCTACTTCGCGTCCCTGCCGGTGTTCCAGTTTCCGTTCGTCCTTGTAGACAATTTCCGCATGTTCGGTGAAAATACCCCCTTTGAGCTTTGTTCCGCCCAGGTCCAAGCCTATTACTGCCATAGTCGTATCGTGTGTTTTGTTCTCTGTATAAGGTCGTGCTTTTCGGGAAAGCGGGGTAAATTTACAACTTTTCCCCGCATGCGAAAACAAAAAACGCACAATCTTCCCTTCCCCGCTCAAAAAACAAGCTCGGGAGGAGCACGCCCGGCACGGGTTTTTACTAACTTTGTTTCACGCGAAAAAAACACCCCTTTCCCCCTCGGGAAAAAAAGGGGAAAACACAAAAAAACACCTGCGATGGAGCCTACCGAGGAATCCCTCAAAAACTCTCTGGAGATCACACGCGGCAAGAACGACTGCTTTCTCATCTGCGACTTCGGCGCATTGTCCCCGGAGTCGTTCGCCCGTTCGCTGGACTTTCTCAAACGACAAACCTGGACCCCGGACATCTCGGCCGTGCTGGGCTTCGACCTTTCCCGGGTGGACGACCCGGACGGATACCTGCGTCCGATCGGCGGAATGCTCCGCCGGATGGAGTTCAAACACCTGCTGTGTTTCGGTCCGCAGATCGAACAATACCGCTACGCCTTCCCCAAACTGTCGCTGCTCTACAACGACCTGGAAGACGCACTGGCCGACCTGCCCAAGTTCGACTTCCAGAACGAGTCGGTACTGATCAAAGCCCCCGAATCGTTCTCCCCGCGCCGCATCGAGTCCCTGATGCAACGCCGCGTCCACGACACCCTCCTGGAAGTCGACCTAAACGCCATCGTCCACAACCTGTCCTACCTGCGCTCCAAACTGCCCGAAGGCACCCGCACCATGTGCATGGTCAAGGCCAAATCGTACGGGCTGGGCGAAGCCGAAATCGCGTCCGTCCTGCAGGACCACGCGGTCGATTACCTCGGAGTGGCTTACGTGGACGAAGGCGTCCACCTGCGCGCCCGAGGCATCCGCACCCCCATCATCGTGATGAACCCCGAACGCAGCAGCCTGACCACCCTGATCAAAAACCGGCTCGAACCGGAAATCTACTCCCTGGGCGTATTGGAACGCTTTGTCCAGACCCTCGCCTCGTTTTCCTTTCCCGAGCCGTATCCCATCCACATCAAACTGGACACCGGCATGCACCGCCTGGGGTTCTCCCCCGGCCAGATCGACTCGCTGACGACCGCGCTGAAAGCCCTGCCGTCGGTACGCGTAGCCTCGGTCTTTTCCCACCTGGTGGCCGCCGAAGACCCGCGCGAGGAAGACTTCACCCTGGGACAAATCCACCTCTTCGAACAGATGTCCGGACGCCTCTCCCAGGGCATCGGCTACCGCCCCATCCGCCACATCCTCAACACGGCCGGACTGTGCGCCTACGGCCAATACACCTTCGAAATGGTGCGTCTGGGGCTCGGCCTGTACGGTTATTCGCCTTTCTATGCCGAGCAAAAACGCCTGATCCCCTGTGCTACCCTGCGCACGGTCATCTCCCAGATCCGCGAACTCGAACCCGGCGAAACGGTGAGCTACAACCGCCGTTACCGCGTACCGCACGTCTCGCACATCGCCACCCTGCCCATCGGATATGCCGACGGCATCCCCCGTCTGTGGGGCAACGGAAACGGATATGTCCAGATCGCAGGACAGAAAGCCCCCATCGTCGGCTCGGTGTGCATGGACATGATGATGGTCGACGCGACGGGCATCCCCTGCCGCGAAGGCGATCCGGTGATCCTGATGGGCGACTTCCCCACCGCCGACGAGATCGCCGAAGCCACCGGCACCATCTCCTACGAAATCCTCACCGGCATTTCCGACCGGGTAAAACACATCTACAAACTGGACATCTGACCTTCCAACCAAGCCTCCGACACCCATGCCCCGCTCCATCGAACTGCTCGCCCCTGCCCGGGATGCCGAGATAGCCATCGCCGCCATCGACCACGGAGCGGATGCCGTGTACCTCGGCGGGCCGGATTTCTCCGCCCGCCACCAGGCCGGCAACCCCGTCGAGCACCTCGCCAGGGTAGCCGACTACGCCCACCGTTACCGCGCTCGGGTGTACGTAACCCTCAACACCCTGTTGCAGGACGAGGAACTGCCCCGGGCGGAAGCGATGATCCGGGAAGTCTGTTCGGCCGGGATCGACGCGCTCATCGTGCAGGACATGGCCGTTTTGGAGATGGATCTTCCGCCCGTCGAGCTGCACGCCAGCACCCAAGCGCACATCGACACGGTAGAAAAAGCCCTTTTCCTCCACCGCGCCGGTTTTTCCCGCCTGGTGCTGGCCCGGGAACTCTCCCTGCCGCAGATCGAAGCCATCGCCCGGGAGAGCGGTGCCGAGATCGAAGCCTTCGTGCACGGCGCCCTGTGCGTAAGTTACAGCGGGCAGTGCTACCTCAGCCAAGCCCTGTGCGGCCGCAGTGCCAACCGGGGACGCTGCGCCCAGGTATGCCGCCTGCCCTTCGACGTGTCGGACCCCGAGGGGCGCCCCCTGCGCACCGGCACCCACGCCCTTTCGCTCAAGGACATGAACCGCAGCGCCCATCTGGAAGCACTCATCGACGCCGGAGTCTGCTCCCTGAAGATCGAAGGCCGCCTCAAGGACCTCCCTTACGTCAAAAACATCACCGCCTACTACCGCCGTACGCTGGACGACATCCTGTCCCGCCGCCCGGACCTGACCCGTGCCTCGGACGGACAGGTGGACCTGCGCTTCACACCCGACCCCGCCCGCAGTTTCAACCGGGGATACACCGACTACCTTCTGCACGGGGAGCGCACCGAAGACCTTTCCAACCCCGCCACCCCCAAGTCCATCGGCCAGCCTGCCGGACGCATCGTGGCCGTCTCCCACGACAGCTTCACCACCGACAGCCCCCTGGCCTTCGCTCCGGGCGACGGCTTCGTGTACCTGCGCCGGGGAGAAGTCCAGGGCGGTTTCCGCATCAACCGCGCCCAAGGCTCACGCCTGTATCCCTCCCGCATGCCCTCCGTGCGCCCCGGCGACCTCCTGTACCGCAACCAGGACGCCGCCTTCGACCGCCTTCTCGCCACCTCGAGCGCCACGCGGAAAGTCGCCGTCGATCTTCGTTTGGAAGCCGTCCCGGAGGGTTATCGCCTGCTGGCCGAGGACGAAAGCGGCCTACACGCCGAAGGCACCCTCCGCGCGGAACACACCCCGGCCGACACGCCCCAAAAAGCCCGCCTGGAACAAGCCCTGTCCAAACTCGGCGGCACGGAGTTCGAAGCCCGTCACATCGCGATCGCTTTCCCCTCGGAATACTTTCTCCCGCTCTCGGCCGTTTCCGCCTTGCGCCGCCAGACACTCGAAGCCCTGCGGGAAGTCCGCCTTCGCTCGGTGGCCGGGCAGCGGCAGACCCTTCCGCACGCGCACCCGCCGCTTCCCCCCGGTTTGGATACCGACTACCGCCTGAACGCATCCAACCGCCTGGCCCGGCAATTTTACCGCCAGTGCGGTGCCGACCGCCTCGTCCCGGCCTACGAACAGCAGAAAGTCCCCGGCGCACAACTGGCCGTATGCCTCCACTGCCTCCAATACAGCCTCGGACTCTGCCCCCGGCAGCATCCGGAGAAAGGAAAAGGGTTCCCGTATCTCGTGCTGCGCCATGGGCGCTTTGCCCTGCGCGCCGAGTTCGACTGCGCCCATTGCCGGATGAAGCTTTTTGCGCTCCCTTAACGCCTCCTTTGGCCGAAAAAACGTAAATTGCCCCTCGAAATTCGACTGAATCGAAAAAACACACCTATCCGATGAACAGACCGATCCGTATCGCGGCACTTTGCCTTCTCGCCTGCCTGCTGTCCACAGGCTGCGTTTCCAAAAAACTGTACAACGAACTGGCCGCCCGCCATGCCGAAGCGGTGGCCGAAAACGAAGCGCTCGCTGCCGAAAACCAAAAGAGCCTCTCGGAAGCCGGCCGCTACCGCTCGCTCTACCAGGAGGCTTCCGACCAACTGGAGGCCGCCCGCCGTCAGTCGGCTGCCGACCGGGAAGCCCTCGAGCAGCTCAAACGCCAATACGCCGACTCGCAGCAATCCTACCAGAAGATGCTCGAAAACAAGGAAAGCCTGCTGGATGCCTCCTCCCGCCAGGCCCGGGAATTTCTCGCCGAGCTCAAAGCCAAACAGGACAGCATCTCTTCGCTGGAGACCGAACTGGCCAAAAAACAGGCCGACCTGAACTCCCGCGAGGCCCGCGTAGCCCAGCTCGAAGGGATGATCTCCCAGATCCAGGACAAACTCACCTCCGTCAAAAACGCCCTGATGGACGCCTTGGTCGGGTTTGAAGGGAAAGGCCTGACCATCACCCAGCGCGACGGGAAGATCTACGTTTCGCTGGAAAACCGCCTGCTGTTCCCCTCCGGCAGTTGGCAGGTGGACAGCGAAGGCCGCCGGGCCATCGCCGAGATCACCAAAGTGCTGGTCGCCCAGCCGGACATCCGCGTGATGATCGAAGGCCATACGGACAACGTGCCCTACCGGGGACAGGGCGTACTGAAGGACAACTGGGACTTGAGTGTGATGCGGGCTACGGCCATCGTCAAACTCATCACCCAGAACCCCTCCATCGACCCGCGCAACATCACCGCTGCCGGCCGCAGCGAATACGACCCCGTGCTGCCCAATACCAATTCCGACAACCGGGCGCGCAACCGCCGTACGGAGGTGATCATCACCCCCGACTTGTCGGCCATCGAAAAAATGATCGACGAGTTGTCGATCGACTGACCCCCGGAAGGCTTCCGCCCTCCGGCTCCTGCCCACAACCGCCGGGAAAGAACTTTTCTTTCCCGGCGGTTTTCATATCCCAAACCCTTCCCGAAAACAAATTAAACAAAAAAAACTTGCATTTTCCCGACGCAGTGGTTATCTTGTCGGCAGTTTTTGCCACCGAATACTACCTATATTATAACTACTTGCCGTCATGTGCGTACTTGAAGACCTCTACCGCCGTTACGGACCTTCGACCCCCGAAGGGGAAAACCTGCGCCGGGGACAGGAACTGCTCCGCGAAGGGGCCTACGAACAGGCGCTCGGATATTTCGACCTTGCCCAGCAGCACCCCCGAACCTCTTCGCAAGCGCTCGAAGGCAAACTCGAAGCGCTGCTGGCCCTGGAAAAATACGACGATGCCCACCGGACGATCGACGCTGCCCTGAAGGATTTCCCGGACAACGCGGTCGCCTGCCGCTACCGGGCCTTGCTCTACGCGCGGGAAAACCGCACGGACGATGCCATCGCCTGCATCGATCACCTCCTGACCCTCGACCCCGACGATGAAAAAGCCTACCTGGCCAAAAGCGAACTGCTGGTCAAAAAAGGCGATTACCAGGCCGCCTGCCGCACTGCCGAAGATCTCCTGGCGCGGCATCCGGACTCCGAAGCGGCCAATTTCGAAGCCGCCAAAGCCTTCTTTGCACTCAAGCAATACGACAAAGCCCTCTCCCTGTTCGGCAAGGTCGTCCGCATGAACCCCTCCAACACCAACGCCCGAAAAGCGGAACGGCGGTCGGTGGAAAAGCTCCGCCGCACAGAAAACAACGAACTCCGCCTGGCGCTCACCCTGTTGGACAACAAGATGTACACGGACTCCCTGCGCCACTTCGCCGGCGTGCTCGCCCGGGGGGAAAACACCGCCGAGATCCACTACTTCCTCGGGAAAGCGTACAAAGGCCTGGGCGAAACCGACCGTATGATCGAAGCCATGCAACAGGCCGCGGAACTCGCCCCGCGCAGTACCTCCCCCCTGCTGGAGATCGGCGAACAACTGCTCTCCGAGGGCAAAGCCGACCAGGCGATGGATTACTTCGACCGCGTACTGAAAATAGAACCGTCTAACCGTCAGGCCAACATGCGCCGCGGCGAATACCTGCAACGTGCAGGCCGCCCCGGTGAGGCCGACCAATACTACGACCGTATCTTGGACAAGAACAACAACGACGCCGAAGCCTACCTGAAAAAAGGTATCTCGGCCATGGACCGCTATCCGGCCGCCGGCAACCCGATGCTGTATTTCGACAAAGCGATGGAAGCCGATCCCACCTATGCCCTGCCGATGTACTACCGGGGACAGTTCCAACTGCTCTCCGGACAAAAGACGCGCTACGCGCTGGAATCGTTCAACAAAGCTGCATACCTGGCCGCCATGTCCTGCGACGAGGACCTGCTGGAAAAATGCCGACAGGCCATCCGCGAGCTGACCCAAACCTCCTGACAGGCTCCGTCCCCCTCGCTTTTTCTCCCGGTACCCACAACGCGGTAGAAGCATCCGTTGCGGCCTGGTCATCCGAATTGTTATCAGTTTTTACTA